>Ga0187891_1002718_pt1 | contig 13144 bp, 15 predicted proteins | sample June2016WEW_21_4_FD_132990 | JGI IMG/M metagenome (GOLD analysis project Ga0187891, IMG submission 132990) | Peatland microbial communities from SPRUCE experiment site at the Marcell Experimental Forest, Minnesota, USA - June2016WEW_21_40 | ecosystem: Environmental > Terrestrial > Soil >... | reverse complement strand
CACATCGAATCGCTCTCCGCCGAAGAGACCGTCGGCTACATCGACTACAGGGTCAAAATGGCGGGCTATCTTGGCCAGCCCCTTTTTACCGCAGGCGCAGTCAAGCTGATCGCCGAGGGCAGCCACGGCACTCCCCGCACCATCAACAACCTTTGCTTTAACGCGCTGGCTCTGTGCTGCAAAATGATGCTCCGGCAGGTTGACGCTGCCATGGTGTCCAAAGTCATTGCCGGCCTGCAATTGATTCCGCAGTCGAGTGCGGCCATCGAAACTCACGCTGCCGCGCCCATCGCCGCCCCCGCCGTTCCTGTCGCAGCCGTGCCCGAACGGCCCAGGGAACGCAGAATGTTTTCCGGCTTGCAACTGATTCCTCCGACCTACGAGCCGGCCGCACCCGCAATCGCTCCTGTCGCTGCCTCCTCCAACGAATCACCGGACGAGCCCGCCGAGCCTAAATTCTGGGAGCGGACCAAACTGCGCCTTTTGCACGTGCTCCCCGCCACCAGCGGCTCCGTCATGCTCTGGGTTCCATCGGCCGCGATCATCCTCATCGTCAGCTTCCTCGGTGTGCTACGCATCACTGAGCTCTGGGCCCCTCAGACTCACTCGACCGTTGTCGACCAGTCAACGGTCTTGGCGGTCCCGCCCTCAGCCCCCGCGCCAGACACCACGGAACCCGCCGCCACTGAATCCGCTTCACCTTCTGACCCCGGATCTCCAGTCGACAATCCTGTTTCCGCGCCCGCCGCTGCCCTCAAGCCTTTGCAGGCCAGCGCCTCCATTCCCAAGCCCTCCCCGGCCACCGCGTGGCCCGCCTCCACTTCCAGGCCGCTCCACGCAAATACCTCCAACCCCAAACCCGCGGCAGCCGTCGCTCAACCTGCCGCTTCAACTTCGAAGCCAATCGAAAGCAGCTCCTCCACCCCCATGCCCTCTGCCTCCGCGCAACCTGCAGTAACCCCGGTCGCGCCGGCGCCTTCCGCCAATCCCGGTGCCGCGCAGCACAGCTCAACTCCGGCCGCGCCTGCTGCCACCGCGCCAAAGCAGGTCCGCGCCGCGCTCAATGCCAGCGCACCGATCGCTGCGCAGCCCTCGGCGACGCCCAGCGTCCGTCCTGCGCTGCCCCCGATCGCTCCCTGATTTTCGTCTCTTGATTTTCGCGTTCTCGCCCGCCGCGCCTGCCCGCGCGGCGTCGGCGTCTTGAGGTAGGCCGGGGATTCATCCCCGGCATCCGAGCAGCAAAAACATCGTGCGCTTCATCCCTGAGGGATTGAAGGGTACGGGCGTTAGCCCGTACATAAAATTAGCAAAATGATCGCGGGCTTCAGCCTCTGAGGGATGCCTTCTCTAGCCGACACACGACCCGCCGTCGCGTCTACTCGCCGCTGTCGGCAATCCAGTATTTGAGAACCTCGCTCTCCTCGCTGTTGTAGCTGCAAACCAGCTCAACGCGCTTGAACGCGCCTTCCCTGTCTTCAAGCAGCAGCTTGTCCGACACGCTCGTTGTAATCCCTGGAGCTACATGAACCGACACTTCCCCATTGAATCTTTCATCCGGCAAATCGGCGCCAATCCATATGAACCCCTTCCCTGCGATGGACCTTACATATGCATCCGCACCCCTCGAACACGCCTTCGCCGCCACCGCTCCGTCATTGTCGGGCAGAGCCCCCGCGCTCCCCGGTTGCCGTGTTGCAGCCCGACCTCGGCTGGCCGCGATCGATTTCCACTCTCTCACTCCGCCGTAGAGCCCGATCCCCACCATCGCCGCCAAAGCAATTGCGCCGGCTCGCACCTTCCACTTCGCGCCGCTCGCTCCCGCCAGCTCCCAGTCGCGCGCAAACTGTTCGCCGCTATACAGCAGAGTCCCCGTCCCATCTTCGCCCGTCCAGTGCACCGCCACCAGGTCCGTCCTGGGGCTGCTCACGAAAACTTTTCCCGCCAGCCCATCTGCCTTTCGCTTTGCCTCCGCGCCCTTCGGGGGATATCCTCGCGAATTCATCTCGCATCCCTCCTCGCATGCAACGCGCCACCCACGCCCGGAATCCTCATCTCGCTACTCGGCTGCAACGGAATATAACACCGCTCGCCCTCGCCGGCTCTGTCTCTCGCGCGCCTCTGTCCTCCCGCCTCAATCAGGCCGCCCCGAATCCCCGCCCCGCCGCAGCCGTCGCACAAGTAGGTCCGCTGTCTCACAATGGATAAAGAGCCTGCTCCCCAATCCTGAGAGTCCAACCCATGCGGTGGTTCAAGCGCAATGCGATCTTTCTCGCGCAGGTGTTGGTCATTGCACTGTCGATCGCACTTTCGATCCCCCCACTCACACCGGCCCTCGCCGCCCAATCTCCGCCGCAGCCCGCAGCCGCATCCCCGGCGACCGCCCGTGCCGGCGTTCTTGTTCACCTTGGCGGCGCAGCCAAATAACCCGGTCGCGGCCCGGCTCTGCCGTTTCGCCTCCTTAGCGCGTACCCGGCCCGCAATTCCCCACAGACCCGCACACTTCCCCTCGCAGACACGAGTCGGGATTCCTCCCGACTCTTACCAGCAATTGAGGGGAGGGACTAAGTGCAGATGGTTTGGAGGGGCCAGCTTGAATTGTCGCCGTGCGGATTCGCTGAGGGAACTGGTGCTTGCAACAACGCTACAAAGCTCAGGCCATGAAAGATGGTCAGTTTTGACCGTCTCCCCGTTTTTCTGAGATAGATTCGCCCGCTTGGAGTCGTGCCCTAAGAGTGTTTTACGCCGCAAAGTGTTCAGAATTGACCATCCTCGCGGGCCGAAAAGCGGTAAAAAAGCCCAAATGGACAATTTTTCTTCGCTCGATTTCGACTGCCCAGTTTGCGGAGCGATGCCTAAACAAAAGTGTTTCAATCTGGCCGGAGGCTTCCGCTTTGAGTCTCACGTTGAGCGCAAGTGGATCGCCCAGGATCAGCGCCCGGAGCGTTTGCCGGCAACGGCAATCCTGTCGGGAAGCCGCGTAATCGATCGCAATCAAGCACCATAAACGCACGAAGACCCCTCGTCTCCGAGAGGTTTCGCGCCAGATCGCTGAGGTCCTACCTTGGAATTCATCATCCGTAAGCTCAGGGTCCAAAACCTAAAGGCGCAAGTAGCGATACGCCGGTACGTATGTGAATTCCTTGAGAGGGAGTTCCACACCCCAACGCTGACGACCCAGGAAAGGGCGGCGCTCGCTCGTCATTGGGATATCGCGTCGAAAGAAAGCTATGAACTTCAGCGTATGCTGGACCTGATCGAGGGAGAGGAGAATGAAGAGCTCGGCGACGTCAATCGCGGAACGGCAACACTGCATCTGAGAACTGTGAACGGCGACCCGCGAACTGGCTCTCCGTCTCCTGCCCGCTAGAATCATCTAGTGCCCCGGCTCTACCAACTCATCACCGCAACCGCCTCCGGCGGCCGCCGCGGCCGTCTTCTCCTGCCCCATCAAACCGTCGAAACCCCTGTCTTTATGCCTGTCGGCACCGCCGGCTCCGTCAAAGCCGTCCCGCAGGACACGCTCGAATCCCTCGGCGTCGAAATCATCCTCGGCAACACCTACCATCTCTATCTCCGCCCCGGCCACGAAGCCATCCGCCGCATGGGCGGCCTGCATCGCTTCATCAGTTGGCCGCGCGCCATCCTCACCGACTCCGGCGGTTTCCAGGTCTTCTCCCTCAACTCGCTCCGCAAAGTCACCGCCGACGGCGTCCAATTCCGCTCTCACCTCGATGGCAGCTCGCATTTCTTTACCCCCGAGCATTCCATCGACGTCCAAATCGCCCTCGGCGCCAACATCATCATGGCCTTCGACGAGTGCACCGAATACCCCGCCAGTCGCGATCGCGCCGAAGAAAGCCTCCGCCTCACCCTGGCCTGGGCGCGCCGCTCGCTCGATCACTTCCGCGCCCACTGCGACGAGGTCTTCTGGCGCGGGGTGCCCCAGGTCTCGACTTTGAGACCTGGGAGGCCAGAGACGCCATCCGAGCCCCTCTCACCTGAGTCTCAGACCCAATCACTCTTCGGTATCGTTCAGGGCGGCATGTATCACGATCTCCGCCGTCAATGCGCCGAGCGCCTCGTTGAAATGGACTTCGACGGCTACGCCATCGGCGGTCTCAGCGTCGGCGAGCCTCGCGAGCTCACCCTGGAAATGATCTCTGAAGTTCTGCCGCTGCTGCCCAAAGACAAGCCGCGCTACGTCATGGGCGTCGGCTATCCCGACGAAATCGAGCAGTACGCTCGCATGGGTGTCGACATGATGGATTGCGTTCTCCCGACCCGCGCCGCCCGCCACGCTCTGCTTTTCACCAGCGAGGGCCGCCTCAACATCAAGAACAAACAGTATTCAGAAGATCAGTCCCCGCCCGATCCAGCCTGTTCCTGCCCCGTCTGTCGCCGCTACAGCCGCGCCTATCTGCGCCATCTAATGAACGCCGGCGAACCCCTCTCCGCCACGCTCAACTCCATCCACAATCTCGCCTATTACCTCGCCATCATGTCCAGCGTCCGCGAATCACTTCACGTCTAGTCCTGATCACTGACCACTAATCACTATCCGCCAATTCCCGCTCCCAGCAACTGCCTCAGCGCATCCACGTATTCGCTCAGCGCCGCGCGCCCCTTCTCCGTCATCCGGTAGAGCGTCTGCGGCTTCCGCAGCACAAATCGCTTCTTCATTGCCACATACCCGGCCTCTTCCAGCTTCATCAGTTGTGCGCCCAGGTTCCCGTCCGTCGCCCCCGTCTTCTCTCGCAGCCACGTAAACTCCGCCTCATCCACTCCCGAGAGCAGCGAGAGCAGCGCCAGCCGCAGCTTCCCATGAATCACGGGATTCAACTCCGGCATCTCAGGCATTGACCGCCCCGCTCTGCTTGCGCCGGCGCATCTCGGCAATCATCATTACCCCGCCAAAAACTATCTGCCCGAAGAAAACAGCCACCAGGAAGACGGGCAACAGCACGGCGTCACTGCAGTAGCAGACCACAACCGCCGCCGCCCACCAGAGCAACGCGCAGAAGAATTGTGCCTTCCAGCGGAGCGTCATGCTGCAAGCCGCATTCGCCAACCCCACCATTCCCGCAAAGACTGCGATCATGGCGTGCCCATTGAAGAAGCGGCCGCTGAAGCCCATGGCGCAGAGCACGATGAACATCGACACGCCCATCGCCGTCCAAATCGAGCCGATCGCGCGGCCCATTGTTGTCTCCGGGTTGCGACCACGCCTGCGCCGAAAAACTAACCCCGTCAGCACCGCGGCGGCCAACATCGTCATTGGCCAGGCGTAGGCAAAGCGCCCCAGCCATGACCAGAAGAAGGCAATGTAGTAAGCCACGCCCCACAAGACAAAGGTCCAGCCCCAACCCTCTTGCCTGCGCCGTCCCTCGGCGAGCATGCTTTCAATCAACTTCAACCGCTCCGTCAGTTCTAGGTTGTCTGCATTCATACCATTCCTTCCGCCACTCAATTTCGGTTGCCTAACCCCGCCAACTCCGCTAACCCCGCTAGCTCCGCTGCTTCACGCGTACTCCCACCGCCGCGCCACTCTCCGCGCAATCGCGAACAGCACCACTCCAACCCCCAACAACACCGCCACCTGCGGCCACAACTCCGTCACCGGCAAATCCCGCCAGAACACCTTCGTGAACCCGTCGATCGCCCACGCGTTGATCGTCAGCAGTCCCGCCTTCTGCATCGCCTCCGGCATCAGGAACCGCGGAAACATGCTCCCGCCCACCGACGACATAATCAGAATCACCAGCGTCGACAGCGCGCCTAGTTGCGCTCGCGTGTGGCATAGGCTCGCGAGCAGCATCCCGAACGCCGCCACCGCAAACGCCGTGCACAATCCCATCACCGCGAACCCCGGCAGGTGGCTGAAGAAGTCCAGCTTGAACACCGCCCATCCCCACAGGAACATCGCTACCAGTTGCACAAACGCGAGCCCGGTGTTGAATACCAGCTTTCCCGCCATCAGTTTCGTCATCGTCACCCGCGTGCTCAGCACCCGCTCCAGCGTCCCGCTCTCGGCCTCGTCCAGCAGCGCGCCGGCTGACCCGCTCGCCGTGAACATCAGAAACATCACCCCGATCGCCGCCGCGTAAAACGAAATCATCGGGCTCTTTTTGTTCTCGCCGACCACTGCGCGCTCGTTCACCGCCACAATCCCCGCGGTCGCCGAATTTGATCCGCTCCCTGTCCCGATCTTTCCGCTCGCCTCTTCTTTGCGCAGCAAATCCAGATCCTCGTCCATCTTCGCCTTCTGCGCCGGCGTAAACCCGCCCACGTACTTGTCCGCGTACTTCATCCCTTCGTCCGCCATCGCCGACGGCATCGATGTGATCGCCGCCTTCTGCAGCAGCCCCACCACAATCTGCGGAGCGATCGCGTCGCTCTGGTCGTTCAGCAGCTGCAGCGTGCTCCCGCTTTCGTCGCGCCCAAACGCAATTGGGTGCTGCCCGAATCCCTCAGGAATAATCAACGCCACCGGCGCGTCGCCCGCCTTCACCGCCGCCTCTGCCGTCGCCGGCGTGTACTGAGGACCAGATGGCGCCCCCTTTTTTGTCACCGGACTGCGATGTACCCAGAGCGAGCCATCCTGCTCCAGCGCCCGGATCAGGTTTTCCGAGCCTTCGCTCTTATCTTGGTCAACAACGATTAACGTGACGCGCGGAGTCGAATCGTGTTCTCCCCCGAAAATCACTGCGAAGATCGAGAAAAACGCCAGCGGCAAAACGAAACTTAACACCATCGCCCCGCGGTCCCGCTTAAGCGCAATCAATGCCGTCCTTGCAACATTCCAGATCAATCTCGTAGCTCCCTTCCTGTCAGGTGCAGAAATACCGACTCCAGATTCGGTCGCCTCAGCGACACGTCCACCAGCTCGAGCCCCGCCTTCGTCGCATCGTCCAGCAGCGGAGCAATCTCCCCCGCCTGCTCGATCGTGAACTCCACAGTCTCTTCCGTCACTCGCCCGCCGTGGCGCTTGGCCCACGCCTCAATCGCATCCTTGTCTCCTGCAAGCCGCGCCAGCACCTGGCTCCGTCTTCCAAACGTCCCCTCCACCAGCTCTTCCTTCGTGCCTTCCGCGATAATCCGCCCGTGGTCGATAATCGCGATCCGGTCGCACAGCCGCTCCGCCTCTTCCATGTAGTGCGTCGTGTACACAATCGCCGTACCCGCATCGCGCAGCGCCTCGATCATCTCGAAGATCCGGTTTCGCGACTGCGGATCCACGCCCACCGTCGGTTCGTCGAAAAGCACCACCTTCGGCCGGTGCATCATCCCCGCCGCCATGTTCAGCCGCCGTTTCATCCCGCCGCTCAGCGTCTTCGCCACGTCGCCCTGCTTGTCCTCGAGCGCCGCCCAGTGCAGGCACCACGCAATTGCGTCCTTCAGCGCCTGCCCCTTCAGCCCGTAGTACCGCCCAAACGCCCCCAGATTTTCCTTGCAGCTGATCCGCGGGTAAATCGAAAGTTCCTGCGGAACCCACCCCAGCGCCATCCGCGCCTCCGTCGATCCCGCCGCCTGCCCCATCACCATCACCCGCCCGCTGTCTTCGATCACGCGCCCCACCATGCTCCGGATCAGCGTGCTCTTTCCCGCCCCGTTCGGCCCGAGCAGTCCCAGGCACTCGCCCGCGCGCACCGTCAGGCTCACCCCGTCCACCGCCGTCAAATCGCCGAACCGCTTCACCAGCCGATCGACTTCCAGCGCCGTCTCCGTCTTTTGTCCACTCGCCGTCATCGTCCCTCTCTCTTCACTGTCCACTGCTTTCTTGTTCCCTTGGTCCCTTGGCCACTTTCTCCATGTGAAGAGTACTCTATGTTACAGAGTACTCGATGTCAAGAAAATTCTTCCGCGTCCCCGCAGACTTCTCCTTTTCTCAGCTAACTCATTGGTTCAACAGAGACTTCTCGCGTCTTCATGTGGCGCCGGACTCCAGGCCGGCTGTCGTGCGGGTGTCCACACCCGCACCGTTAGCGAACTACGTTTCACCTTCACACGCCCGTTCCGCCCCAACCCGGCGCGCAACCCCTCGCACCCGCGCGCCAACGCGGTCGTGCTTCTCACTGTTTTCAATTAGGAGTTCCTCCGTCTCTATCCCGCGGACGCAGGAAGTGGAGGCTTTGCCGGGAGCTCCGAGGCAGTGGGATCTGCAGGTTCTTCAAACAGGTCCTCCCAACCGGACAGAAGAGTTACGGGAAGCTCGATTGTCCGTTCGGTTGGATTATTTCCGCTGACGGCGCGGACGGCTACGCAGTCGCCCTCCTCAAATGGATCTGAAACCAGTTCAACGTGTTCGCCATACAGATCCACGTGTTTGCCCACGATGTAGCCAAGCTTCTTGATTCGGGCGCAGTTCTCGGCAGGCGACCGAACATCTGTCGATTCGGGAGAGGACATGGGAAACCTCGGCGGTAAGAAGATTCTGGTGCCAGGGAAAGATTGATCTCCTCGACCGGCTTGAGTTCCTATTCTCTTCCAACACACAGAGAGAAAGCTGAGCTTTCTGGTACGCAGTAAGCATTCTCTGGCAGACTCGGGGGCTTTTCAGCAGCCGGGTGCCCATCCTGGACGCGCTCTCTGCGTCCAGGGTGGGATACCATGAACCCATCTCTTCGCGCTGTCATCCTGAGCGAGCCCAGCGAGCCGAAGGATCTGCGGTTGCTTCTTTACGGCCCGCGCCCGCCGCAAACCCCTGGGTGCCCCATGTCCCGATTCTGGGACATGGGATAACACGAACCCAACCCGCCGCCGGCGCGCAATCGGGGTCCCCAAGAAGCCGATTTTGCTTCTTGGGGTGATCGCAATCCTTGCGGTCGCGCACCGAACGAGGAATCCGCAGTTGCTTTTCGTTTCGCGCCAGGGCACGAGCTCACTCATACCGCAATCGCGTCCATTGGATCCACTTAAGTTAGGCGGGCAAATCGTCGCGACGACTCGGGAAAGTCGATGCCGGTAACAAACCACGCAATCATTCCGCATCCTGTCGCAAGAAGCACCGTGGAGAAGCGGAACTGGAATCCTTGCGCAGTCGCGCCTGTGCCGATCGTCGTCACCACTGCGCCGGATACAACGCTGAGGATTGCCGTCCATTGATAAAACCGAAGGCCGCACACAATCTTTGTCTGCGGTTCGCCCCGATAAGCTTCTTCAACAAATCGTCCAGATCCCGATAACAGCAAATAGATTCCCGCAATCAATGTCGATGAGCAGTGCATCGTTACAAGCCGTAGCTCCATCAGGCCAGTTAACACATTCCACAAGATCGAATACACCGGCGTGGCATGCACCCTGACGCCCTTAAGCTGGGTGAGCCGGCAGACGCGGGAACGCGGATGGGAGTAGACAATTCCCTCCACTATTTCTACAGCTCGGCCGTGGCAGCAGCCTTGCACTAGGCAGCGCAGCCGTCCGATCCCCTGAATCCACGGAGCGGCCACACAAATTGCAGCAAGAGCCTTCCACGGGCTTATGCCGAGGAACGCTGCCGGAATTACCCCGAGAATGGCCCCAATCATCCCTCCGTAGAATCCCAGCGGCCGCAGCAGAATCGGCGAACCCTCTACCCATTGCGCCCAAAGCGCTGCTCCAACAATCGCGCAAAGAAAGATGCTCGCTGTCACCAGTTCACATCCAGCCGGGAGCAACGCGTCAATCAGCACGAGTCCAACAAACGTAGCCACGGCCGCGTACCCACCGTGGTTGATGATTCTCACGGGGCCGAAACGCCGCTCCTGCCATGAGTCTGCAATCCATTCCGCGCACCGGAGGATGGCCGTCCAGACCCTGCCCATCTCGACAACCAGCACAAAGGCGGCAACTCCAGCTAGCACGTCGAGAACCGAGTGCATGCCTGTTGTGACGCAGCTGACCGCCACCAGAGCAGCCCATGTCCACCAGAAGATCCGTTGCCAGACGCGCCCACGCCCCAAAACCGAAGCGGCGATAAGCGCCCACACAATGTGAAAGGATGGGAACGCCCCGGCTCCGGAATAAGGAGTGCGCTCCCAAAGCAACAGGTTGCCAATCGCGGTTGCCGGCTGGAACGAGCGCGGCGGAACGAAGATTGGCAACAGCAGATAGAGCGGAAAGATGAGCGCCATCGCGGTCAGGCCCCGTACCGCGAACCGGCGCAGCCCATCCTCGGTTTGCACCAGGAAGGGCGTCAGCAGGACAGCCAGGTACGTGCTCGCATAAATCAGCTCGGTCCACTCGATGACCGGAAAGTTCCGCTCCATGGGAAAATATGTTGCAACCGCACTGACGGGCCTTCCCAGCAACCAGATCATTCCGTATGCGGCCAGCCAGGGCAGCAGAACCGTGATTGAAATCCGCACCCGGCAGAGCATCGACGGCCTCGCAAATGCGCGCCCCGCCCAGCAGGGAGACGAAGCCTGTGCGCCGAAGCGCTGCCGCAAATCCGGCATCTCGTAACCAAGAACCAGCGCCGCGCATGCCAGGGCAACACTGGGAGTCACGAGCCAAAGTCCACTGGCAGAACCGAAAAGGATGGCAACCCCGCCGCACATCATCACGAATCCGCCATAGATGGGGTGAGGAATGAGTCCGTAGACCCCTTTCCCGACGAACCGTGGAGGAGGAAATGCATTCATGGGCAATCCGCCGCCGTAAATCCGCAGCGACAGCATTCCCGTCAGCATGATTGCCGCCCCAGTCGCGGCAAGCGCAATTCCGCATGGAATCGAATGAGGCGTTGCGATGCGGATCGCGTTTCGACTGGCAAACGCCCAGGCCACTAGCGCCGCCGGCAGCGCAGCGGCAAACAGGAGCCCGTACAGAATCTTCGCCGCACCGGGTCTCAAGCTTGCCAACGCACCACCTCGTGAATCACCCAACCGCTGGAATCGTGGTCTTCCGAAGACAAAACTCCGCGGCTTCGCCACTTACGCTCGTCCACATTGAATACGGAATGCGGAAATAGCCTTCCGAGCGCTGGAGCATCCGGCAGAATGGTAGACCGCAGCCGCCCGCTTCGCAGCTCTACGCCGTTCTTGATGTGCAGAGTTGCTCCAGGAACCGCAACCTCGGCATCGGAGACGGCAATCGGTCTGCACTCCATACCGCTGTGGACGGCGAAACTGGTGTTATACGATCCTTGCCAGTCTATCCACGCAAGAGAATCCTCTGGCGAAACAAATCTCCCCCACCGCAACTGTTTCAGCGGCAATTCCCATGGCGCAATCGTTAAGGTCAGGCACTCCGCATACCCCAGCCCCCTCAACTCGCGGTCACCCACGCGGAGTGTCGCAATGGATCTGGGCTGAAGACAGTTCCACCTGACACTCCCGGCCTCCTGCTCAAACACGAGGCGTTCGAAGGGCGGACAATCACCCTCCCAGGTTCCAGTTACCCCCAACTTCGGTAGATTCGCGGAGATTCTCCCTCCGTCAGATTTCACTTCGTGCTTTGAAATCGATGTATGAGTGTTGAATCTCCCGTCCCGATTCGAAAGAACGCTGCTGAGATGCAGGTGGACTCCGTGCCACACCAGTTCCGCGCAATAGACGATCGCTACGTCGCCCTCATCCGTGACGCAATCCAAATACCATTTGACCAGAGAAAACGAGCGCCCTTGCACGCGGGATCGGGCTCCTTTCCGAGCGTGAACCTCAAGACTGATACTCTGCCGGTAGCATTGATTGTATTCCGGTCTTTTTTCTCCTACCCACCAGTGCAGGGGTGGCCTCGCCCCCGTGCAGCCCCCGCCCCCGGCAAGCTAACAGCCAGAAGCTAGACGCTGCTCTCCTGTCAACCCTCCTCAAGCTCCCTAACCCGCGCAACCCACTGAAAACACTCCCCGAAAAATTCTCCCCAACTTTGCCGGTTATTTCTCCGATTTCTCCATACTTGTATTCAGTGGTTGATGGGACGACGATAGGGCGGCGTGGTGATGGTGATGCCGTGTGACGGCGGCATTCCTCGCGCCGCCCACTTTTTTCGGAGGCGCTCTCATCGTCGAAATGCATTCAAAACTGTCCAGAAAAGGAGAAAAGCGATCCGCAAAGCCTCCGAGCGCCCGTAACCCCCTTGCTGCCTAGACTCTGCAAATAAGTTGTTTTAGAATGAAGGACTTAAAAGTCGATACATGTGCCAAACCGCTGAATCAAGGGAACTTATTTTGAGAGATGGGGGAGGAGGCCAGGGGGATTTACCAAAATGCTAATACCCTGCCGACTCGCTGACTCGCTGACTCGCTGACTTGCCGCTTTTCTCACTCGGTCTATCACTTCTGCCCAATCGCCGGCCGCGCGCTGCCGAAACAGCCGTGCCGTCGGATACCACGGCGTTTGCTCCGTCTCCTGCATCCAGCGCCAGTCCGCCAGATGCGGCAGTAGAATCCAAACCGGTTTGCCCATCGCGCCAGCCAAGTGCGCAATGCAAGTATCCGTCGTGATCACCAGATCGAGCGTGGCTACCAGCGCCGCTGTCTCTGCCAGATCGCGCTCGCCGCTCGATCCATCCACGACAAGAACATCGTTGGGCAAACTTGCCAACTGCTCCGCTGCCTCGCCCTTCTGCAATGAGATCCAGTTCGCATCCACTGCGCGCAACAACGGTAGCAACGTCTTCAGTCTCATCGATCGCGCAGCGTCCGCCTTGTACTTCGGATTTCCCGCCCACGCCAATCCCACGCGCAGCCCGCTTCGCGCCGCAGCAAACTGCCTGCGCTTCTCGCGCACCAACTCCTCATCCGCGCCCAGGTACGCTCCGGTCCACGGAACCGTCTCCACTGTTGTCCCAAACACCGCAGGCAAACTCATCATCGGACACTCGCAACCGAACTCCGCCGCATTCGCGTCCCTCACGGCCGTCTCCGCCAATCCCGCGCGCACCACGGCGAGTGACCGCATCAGCCGCTCTGCCGCAGGTTGCACCTGGAGAATCGGCACGCCGCCTCGCGCCGCAACCAGCGCGGCATAGCGGCAAAACTGGATCGTGTCTCCGAGTCCCTGTTCCGCGTGCAGCAGCACGCGCTGCCCATTCAGCTCCTCGCCATTCCATCCCTCGCCGTTCCATCTCGGTCGCGTGAATTTGCGCGGCCTGCGGTGCACCTCGCGGAATCGCCAGCGCGCCTCGTATCCTGCCCATCCGCGCTCCCAGTCGCCCAGCCGCAACT
>Ga0187891_1002717_pt1 | contig 13153 bp, 12 predicted proteins | sample June2016WEW_21_4_FD_132990 | JGI IMG/M metagenome (GOLD analysis project Ga0187891, IMG submission 132990) | Peatland microbial communities from SPRUCE experiment site at the Marcell Experimental Forest, Minnesota, USA - June2016WEW_21_40 | ecosystem: Environmental > Terrestrial > Soil >... | reverse complement strand
GTACATGTTGGTTTGGAATTTTACTTCGGCTGGGACGTACTATGTTAGTGCAAGCTGGAGTGGAGCTTTTAATTATGCGGGTGCCGACAGCGAGACGCTTACCGTTTTTGCCGGCCCTGAATCATTTGTTCAATTTGACGCCGTCGATTACAACTACATATATGGGCAGCCAGCCTTTGCAGAATACGTAACTCAGCCGCTGATGGGGGTTAGCGATTTTCTCAGCATCCCCTTAGGGACGCCTGTTTCATTCAGCTACGATTTTATCGTACTACACTCGGGACAAACAGGATCCAACGTTCAAACAGAAACAATAAGAACACCAGCAAGCCAATATCAAATGCTCTTTGGCGGAGGCTCTAAAAGTGCAGCTAGAACAATACAAGTACCTGAGGAAACAACGACAATACCGGTAAATGTACCGCAGGGTTTGGTACCTCTAATATTGCCAAATGATTTAAATCAAACAATAAACAATCAATTCTGTTTTATCATTCAAAATAGCAAAGGAAATTACAGCTTAAACGCTAATGCACTGGACGCCTATGAAATATCTAACATAACGCAAAATAATGGATGCACCACAACTTTCCTTAATGCTTCTGAGAACGTAAAAGAAAACGCATGGTACACTATTACAGAAAATGTTTCTGACACCGGAATAACTACTAATTTATTCAATAATAATGGCACCCTCATAAAAACCATGGCAGCTCCGTATAATGCAACGAACACCAATGACTTAGTGATGTTAATAGCAAATAATGTTGACAGCGCCGTAATCCTCAAAGATTTAACAATCGAATATTTTAATAATCCAATTCAACTGTCCCCAACCAATGAAAAGAAAACCAATCCAAGCGAATTTTTATTACTATACGTCCTCATGCCAATTCTCTTAGTTGCAATCTTTGTTGCCGCGCTGGTTTTCGTCAAGAAAAAAAGACAAGGCGAACAGAACATTACCCTGTTTATGCGTTAAAAAAAGACAAATTACAAAAACCGGAATAATGTGTACCCAGCGAACTAATATTTCCGTTAATTAGGTTAACCCTCAAGGACCAAGGGCGTAGATCAGGCTTATTGTGGTAACTTAGCTTTTTTTGTTTGTTGTCTTATAAGGTTTCGCGGAACCCTCTTAGAACTTCTTTGATGGATTGCGCAAGGGGATGCTTGACATTTACCGGTTCAGCTAGTTTTTCTAGGCGCTCCACTCGCCAGTATATGGGAGGGTGACTGTCTAATCCGACCCATTCTTGGAGGCGGAAACTGGGTGTGCGTTCGAATAAGAGGCGTTGGAAACCGATTTTTTCCAGCGAGTGCGCTAAGACTTTGGGCTGCCCCATCATTATGGCGGATGTTAGGTCGGCGCGGGCTTCGAAGAATTTAGCTATGAAGAATATGAGCGTCATGACTGCAAAGAAGTAGACGAAGAACAGTAGAGACAAAAATATTTCTGGGAACAGTGCCAGCAGGACGTAGAATCGAAATATGAATTCTGCGCTTAACAGTCCGAAGAGGATGAGGGGGTCTCTGCCTTTGAGGTGGCCGAACTCGTGTCCTAGGACACTTATGACTTCAGGTTCGTCAAGCTGAACAAGCAAGCCGGTGGTTATGAGGACGATGCCTCGTTTGGGGCTGGGCCCGGAAGCGGCTGCGTTGGGAACCATGGTGTTTGAAATAACGATTTTTGGTACCTTGTAGCCGAAGCGGTCAGCAACCTTCTTCACCAGCTCGTAGACGTTGATTTTTTTTGCTGACAAGCTTCCCTGCCGGCAGGACACGTTATATTTGGAGAAGACACCTTCTGCTTCGTTGCAGTCAATTGCTCCGTGCTTAGCTATGATTTCGTCGTAGACTTCCTTTTTGATGGCTACCAGCTGCTCGGGCGGGATTTGTTTGTAGTCGTCCAACGTGCCCAGTGAGCCTATTGGCGGCTGGTACTCTAAGAAATGAATAAATGGGTTGTCTTGGGTGATAGTCCAGTCGGCTGATCGGGCAATAACTTTGTCTGAGTAGAAAACGAACACCAACTGCGAGCCGATTAAGATTAAGGGGGCTATCCAGAAATACTGGTGATAATACACGTAAACGACAATGAATAATCCTAAGCCTAAAGTTATAAATACAAACGAGAGGAGAACTTGCGTCTCCAAAAAGATGCGTTGGAAACTTTTTTCGTGAAGCCTAACCTTTTCTGGAACTATTTTTTCGCCTTCCTGCCATGCGAAGTACCATGTGGCTTTGCGAGCTTTTTGCTCGAACATCTGTGTAGCAATAACAACGTCTTGTCGGGCTTCTGCTATTGCTTCCGCGGATACCTTCGCTTCCAGAGGCGTTATAGTCACGTTCACAGAGTCAGTGCCTATTATCTCCACTCGCAGGATTTGTTTTCCCTGTGCGTCGAGAACACTGTAGGCGATGCGGTTGCTGTTTGGGGCTGTCTCTCTTGAGAGGCTGGAGAAACGCTGCTTCTGCGGGGTCAAAAATTGCGTGTATATAAAATTGAATAGTTTTTCGTAGTAGCTTGGAGGAACTTCGGTGTCAATTTTGTAAGAAACAGACAATGTAACTATTACTCTCCAAAAACTAAGGTGCTCTAACTTAAATATGCTTTTCTTTCGTTATTAACCCTGCGGCTAGGATATATCAAATATTTTTATGGTTCTTTAGGGGCAACGAGCGTCTTAGCGATAAGCCTACATCATTCAACTTGTGATTAACCTCTATCTGAAACGAACCCTAAAGGAGACCTTCGATTTAACGGCAACCTAAACAACTCCTTTCTTGTAACTTACCCTTTGACTCAAAGGCAACTGGAACTAATTGCTTCCCTAGACATTTCTAGACATTTTGCGACATTTAGGGACATTTACCGACTCAACCTGCAAATGATTTAAGCTTTTCTTCAAAAAAGCAACTTAAAGCAACCTTTTCAAAAAATTACACACAGCTGATGTCGTTCTACACAGACAATAATAGACTAAAAATAGAGACAAAGCATTGCGGCTAAAAAAGCTTTAAAGCCACACTTTTCGGCTAAAACAAAGCATTTCGGCATGAACCCAAGGCGCAGGCAAACCAAAAGTTAGCACGCAGACATGTTTGTTTTTTTATGCGCTGTGAATACTATTTGCTTTCATTAGGGCTGGTGTGAGTTGATGAATCGGTTGGTGTCTGCACTTTTTGTTCTTGAACTTTTTCAACCATGGCAACCAAGCCTTTCAAAGCTTTAACGTTGACTCTCTCTCCAACTTCGATGTCACCAGACAAGGATTCAGCGCGCCAGTTTTCCCCAGCTACCCTTACTTCCCCTTTAGGTTTGAGATCAGTGATAGCTACTCCTATTTTACCTATCATATACTCTGGACCTGTAAGTTTGGAGCGCCGCCTGATTGGACCGATCACCCACCTGACGTATAAGCCAGCGAACACGCCGAACAATACGAGCAAGCTAAGTTCGATCACTTCGATGTCGCCAATTGGCGAAGGTGAATAGGGTAAATTAAAGGACAGGAGGTATATTCCGACTGCACCAAGAATTACGCCGGCTATAAGGGCAAAGCCATGACCCAACTTCAACTCCGCAATAATCAGCCCGGCTGCGACGATTAGTATAATTATGCCTAAAAGTGAAGCGCCCACGACTTCAGCTCCAATTAAACCAGCCACTATAGCGATAACGCCAAGGATAGTTAGCAGTATGGTTGGGTGGAAAAAGTCTATGACAACCGCAACGATTCCTATGAGAAAAAGGATGCCATCCAGAGTGGTGTTGCTTAAAGCGCTGAGCAGCTGCTCGTAGAAGTTTTCACTCAGAGTCACTTGAGGATTTCCAGACAACCCCCATATGCTAAGCGCATCTGAGAGTGAGTTTGCAGTGCCGTCGACAACGTGAAATGCCACTGCTTGGTTTGTTGTAAAGGCTTGGTCAGCATAAACCATGTTGAAAACTGCGGTGACGTTGCGTCCCCAATCAGTCGCAAGGCTCTCCATTGTTTTTATCATTGCGTCTTCAGTGTGGTTCTGCTCCAACGCTGTACCGCCAACAACAATAGGTGTGCTTGGACCTATCTCAGAGCCTGGCCCCATCAGAATATTGTTTGTTGCCATGGCTATGTAGCTGCCAGCTGAAGCGCCAAGACCGTTAGGCACGATGTACGTGTACGTCGGGATGCCTGTGGCGTTCGCATTCGTGATGGAGTTTATTATATCAAGCATGTCGCTGAGGTATCCGCCAGGCGTATTCATCTCGATAACTATAGCGGCTGCATGCTGACCCTCAGCGGTGGAGACCACACGAGCCATGAAAGTAGATGAGCCAGGATCTACAGGAACGTTAAAATTTGCTATGATTACGGGTCCGTTTGCAGATGCTTCAATTTGTGTGGATGCGGCTGCAGGAGAAACAAAGAAGTTGCTTGCCGCAAGCAAAAACAGCACTGCAAGTAAACCTAACATCACCGAGTAGCAAAAATATTTCCGTTTTGTTTTTGGCAATTTGTTTCTATTCTTGGCTATTTAGAAAGCCACCTATAAGCTTTGGCATAACCGAGCACCAACTGATAATTTGTAAGCCAACGATGGGTGAACAAGGATTTTCTAAAACGGCATCTTAAATTCTTGAAGACTGAATCACCAGTCAAAACCCTCGCTTCCCGCTTTATCACCGTTGCAAGGACGTAAGCGTATAGAGGCTTTATCTGTTGCATTTTAGTTCACTTTAGCTTCTGATGCTTAACGTAGTTTTCCTCAATAATTGTTAAGCAGGCGGTTAAAACCAACAAAAACCCGGTTGCATCCTAATGCGGTCTACCAAAAAATATAATTCAGTCACCGAGCATAGTTAATTTGGGATTTTGTTTTGTCTTGTGATACTGCCATTCTTAAGAATAACACGCTTTACCTCAAAACTAAATCGCTTACTTCTAAGAACGTGTTTAGGCTGGAATCCAGAGAGTGGATGAGATGTTTCAAAAATTTTTTGTGAGGTGATATGTTATGGAATTTGTCAAGTTAGCGTCAATAAACGATGTAAAACCAAACAGCATGATGGGCGTAACAATCAACGACCAAAAAATATTGCTTGCCAACTTAAACGGAAATTACTACGCCCTCGGCGATAAATGCATGCATAGAGGCTGCCAACTCTCCAAAGGAAAACTTGTAGGTGAAACAGTTGTCTGCCCATGCCACGGATCCACTTATGAGCTTAAAACAGGCAATTTCGTTAAAGGACCAACAAAAAAACCTCAGCCTACCTACCAGCTAAAAGTCGAAAACGGCAATGTCATGATTAACATGTAGCTTACCTTTCGATTAACTCAATAAGCGTTCCATCTGGATCTTCAACAAAGGCAATTACGGGTCCATTTGATCCAAGTTTGAAGGGTTCATCTGTAATCGTTACATTTTCCTTCCGCAAAACAGCAATAGCCTTGCCCATGTCGGAGACTTCAAACCCTAAATGGTCAAACAGCCGCTTTTCATATTCAGGTTGGCAAAAACTCTTTTGGTTACGGTAGAAGGTTAATTCAAGCGTGCAGCCTTTGCCCTCAGCGTCTTGGAGGAAAGCGATTTCAGCGTTGTTCTGCTTGATCTCTCGGCGGCTCAGAAGCTTTAGGCCTAGAAGTCTGGTGTAAAAATCAATGGATTTCTCCATGTTGCTTATACGGATGCTTGCATGAACAAACACTTTCTCACCATATTTCCTTATTTTAACGAACGCGGCGTTTGTTATAACCCCTTTGTTTTTAGAGTAACCATATTTCATTTCCTCTTTCGAAGCAGCTCATGCCCTTTTGTCTAGGCGTAAAATTCCCATCTTACCACAGTAGCTTTTTGCATCTTCCACACTGCGTAGCGTAGGAAATGAAAGTTTTTGCAGCTGTGTTTCAAAAGAGCAGTTGCTTATGGCACGGGCATTCCGCTTATGTATCTTGCAACGACTTGAAAACTTGTTAAATCGGTGCTATTTGTCGCCAGGTATATGGTAAGCGTTGAGCCTTTTCCACTAGTTAACGATGCAAATGCTCCCCCATTTGCGAATCCGACTACGGGAGTTATGTCCGTTGCGTTAATTTGGTTTTCGCCGTTAAATAAATATGCAGTTAAGTAAACAAACGCAAGGGTTGGGGTTTCTGGATTGGGGTTCGGCGGCGGATTCTGTGTGGAATAATCATTGCGTATGGTGGCATTTATGATAACGCAGGGTTCTCCTTTTTCAGCCAACACCGTACCGTTACCGTTAGGACTAGTAACTGTGGGAAAAGGGTAAGTGCCATAACTTGCATTTGCCGAAACCAGAAATATTTGGCTTTCCGTCCCCGCTTGCTCGACCAAGTTGCCGTCCACCCACATGTTGCCCCCGTACGGTAAATAATACCCCGACGGAGAAGTTGGTGAAGTAACCGTTGAAGATGTAGATTGATTTGTTGAAGTTGATGTTGGGGTTTGAAGTGGTGTGCTTGACGGCGGATTTGCAGTTAGGCTTGACCCGCCTATGTCTGTGTTGAAAAGACCATTTGTGAAACCTGCAACGACAGCTATTAGAATTATTAGCAACGCTAAAATAGCAAACCCAATATTTCTTTTAAAATGCAGTTTATTTGGAGCTGCCATTTACTAGCGTCCCCTAATAATCTATTGTAAGATCAGCAGATATACGTGTTACGGTTAAACATCATTGAGGATAGTTTTCTCAGTTCAAGATGTTCTTTCAGTTTTAGTTTTGGTTTTTTGAAAGCACAGTAAGTCTTAAATCTGAAAATCGTAGAAATGACTGAACTGCAAGTCAAGAAATCCTGTGTCAACCTTTTCATAGAAGGGTCAGTAACTAATACAGGAGATTATGAAGCATTCAACGCAGGATTGCACGTAGTTGCTTATGACGCATATAGCAATGATACAGTGGACATAAACATGACTGTTCCTTTGATTGATAGCGGGGTATATGGAACTGACCCTGCAACTACCAATTATGCAACAGCCGCTATCGGCATTAGTTCATCACAACTTGGAAGTTTAGCAAGTAAGGGAACTGCTACAGTTGATATTGCTATTTATCACGAAGGCACTGTTACTAAGTGGACTGTAACGCCCGTGTGGACAAATACTCCATAACTATCGAGTAACTGCTTAAGGTCTAAAAAAGCGAATTCATAGAACCAAGGGCTCACACCATTTTTTCAAGAAGGTTTAGGATTTTGTTGATTATTTTGGTAAGGGGACCTAATTCGCTGGTCATTGCTCTGAGGTTGTAGATGTCCCATTTTCTGAGGACGCGGATAGCGATTGCAACTAAAAGAAATACTGCAAAGAAAACTGCTAAGCCGATTAGTAGCTTTAGCCCGTTGCCCAAGCTTAAAAAAGAAATCGCAAAATACGCTGTCCCTCCCGCTGCAACAGACGAGGCCGTTATCTTGGCTGAGGAAATCCAATCCACGTTTGCGTCGTAGTGTTTCCTAATCCACTTTAGAGATATCCAGAGTCCAGGAACCCCGTCGAATATCGTTGTTATAATCAGCCCAACAACGCCGAAGGTTGGAACAAGCAGAAACGCCAAGACAATTCCCGTAGCCGTGTTGACGATGGCGAGTTCGAGGTAGAACCTTGTTTTTCCCTGGCCGCTAATCAGGTTAAGCGTGCTTAACTGGCCGAAAGCCGTTAGCAGATAGTTTACTGCGAGCAAGGCAAGAAACACGGGGGCATCAGCGTATTTTGCTCCGAACAGGGCGTAAACGATGGGGTGAGCTAAAGCCATTACCGCGATGGTGGGCGGAATCACAAGCAGGGAAGAATATTTTATGGAGCTTTTAAAAACAATTTTCAGCGTTTCTTTGTCTTTGTCGGCATCCAGTTTTGAGAAGGCTGGGAACAGCATGGTTGTAATGGGGGTTGCAAAAAAGGTAAGCAGGACAGTGAAGTTGTTAGCTACAGCGTAGTTGCCTATGAGATAGTTTGAGGCGTAAATTGCAATTATAAAAGTGTAGAATTGGGCTAAGAAACTGTTGAATATGCCTGAAAAAGACAGAGGCAACGCGTATTGGAACATGAACTTCATGGTTTCCCAGATTTTAAAAGGCTGCGCAAAACTGCTCTTCTTCTTTAAGCCGTAGTAGATCTCCATCATCAAAATAACACCTATCAAACCGCCGCCCAACGAACCCGCCGCGTAACCAACAACGGCGCCTGAAACACCAAAACCCACGAACACAAGCACCGGAGACAAAACCGAGCGGAAAAGCGCCCCAAACACAAGCGTCACGCTGTTGGGCTCCATTTTTTCGCGTCCAGCAAAAGCGGCTTGAGCGGCGTTTAAGAAAGCACCCGCCAAAATAGTGAAAGACGAAATCTGAATAAGGGCAGTTATGGGTCTCTTAAAAATGTCCGCTGCAACGAAGCCTGAAAGCGCAAACGAGACAAAAGAGAGAGCTACACCTAAAATCACCTCAAAAATTAAACCAGACAAGAGGATACTTCGCACGCGCTCCGCTTTCTCTTCAGCGCTGTACTGCGCCGTGTACTTGACCATGGCTGAGTTCATGCCCCAATCTCTAAAGGTCCCAATCAGGTTTGGCGCCGCCAAGGCAATCGTGTACAAACCATAATTCTGCGGCTGCAGAACCCTAGCCAAAACAATCACGCCGACAGCTGAAATAACAGTCGAAACGACAACGCCCCAGAAGAGGTAAAAGCCACCCTTAGCAGAAACCTTCGCTATCTCAGCAGCCTTAGCACCCAGCCCTTACCACCTCAAGCTTAACCTCAGCCATGCCAAACCTCACTAATAAAGAACCCCAACTACCATCATCATTTAACTCCGTTTTCCCAAAAAATACCCAAATCTCAAGCGCCGCCATCTTAACTCCCTTGAAAGGCGCGTCAAGTATATTTTGCGGTGTTGGACTTCAAGGACATAGAAGTTGTTTTATTTTATAATTTTAGGTACTATCGCTTTTTGATTGTTTATCTAAAGTTTTATTCACAAGAGCATCTGCCCGTTCAATGTAGGAGTTGCTTCGGGAAACATTAACAAAACTTGTTTTTCTGAAGCAGCCTTGCAATTCTTTTGCGCGGCACCATAACTTTTTCAGCTCAAAATTTTTTATTCTGTATTCCCCGTTAAGCTGTTTTGCGACCAATTCGCTGTCCAGGTGGCAGGTGACTTCTTGAGCTTTTAAGGCCTTAGCAAACTCCAGCGCCGAAATCAACGCGTTGTACTCAGCCTGGTTATTGGTGGCTTCACCGATAAACCGTGAATCAGCCTTAATAATCTGCCCTGCCTCCGACACTGCAAGATATGCGATGGCGGCAGGTCCAGGGTTTCCTCTTGCGCCCCCATCAGAGTAAAGCCCTAACCGCTCAAGCATAACGCTATCCGCTTCTTATCCATGCCTAACTAACCTTCATTATTTAAAGCGTTAAGTTCAGTTAACAGTCGGTTTTATGTGGCGCGGCTGCTGTTTGACCAATACAAGGCATTCTGGCAACTTTGATTCCTGACAGATTTTTCGGTTATTATATGCAGGTGCCCATGCCTTGTGAACCCGAGGCGAAAACCTGAATTGCTTTTATGTTTACAAATTCTTCAAGTCCGTATCTGGACAATTCTCTGCCAATACCCGAGTTCTTTATGCCTCCAAAAGGCATACGAGGATCCGATTGCATCTGGCAATTGACAAAAACTGTTCCGCTCTCTATTTTGCTGGCTACAGAGCCAGCTCTGTCCAAGTTTTCGGTCCAAATGCTTGCGCCTAACCCATAGGTCGTGTCGTTTGCTACGTGTATTGCTTCGGCTTCGTTTTCAACTATGTAAATGGGCACCGCTGGTCCAAAGACTTCTTCGTTCATGACCCTCATGCTTTTGTCCACGTTGGATAGGACGGTGGGGTCGTAAAATGATCCTTTTCCGCTTCTTGGTCCTCCCCTCAGGAGAGCTTTCGCGCCCTTGGATAGAGCATCTCTCACCTGGCCGTCCACCTTTTCAACTGCCTCTTTATTTACAAGAGGACCCACATCAGTTGTGCGTTCCATCGGGTCGCCAACTTTTTTGTTTTGGATCTCTTCAACGAATCTTTTTGTGAATTCTTCGGCATTATTTTTGACAACGATAAATCTTTTAGGTTTATCGCAACTTTGCCCTGAGTTTAGTAGACGACCTATTGCGCCGATCCGTGCAGCCTGCCGAATGTCAGCGTCTTCGAGCACGATGAAAGGGTCACTGCCTCCCAGTTCAAGAACAAACTTTTTCAAGTTTTTGCTCGCCAAGTTTGCGATCGATTTACCAGCCTCTATACTGCCGGTAAACGAAACGCCTCGGACAATGCCTGACTCAATCAAGTGAGCAGTCGTCTCGTGACTGCTTATAATCGTGCGGAAAACTCCATCTGGAAAACCTGCATTGACGATTAATTCTTCTATTGCAAGGGCAGAGGCAGGGCATGTGTTTGAATGCCTCAAAATAAAGGTGTTTCCCGCAAGAATTGCGGGCATGGCTGCTCTGAGAACTTGCCAAAACGGAAAGTTCCAAGGCATGACTCCAAGAATTACGCCCAACGGCTGGAAGGTCACATAAGCTTTTACCGCATTTGTCTCTGTCGGGTCATCTTTTAGCCAGTTTTCCGCGTTTTTTGCCAATTCTTCGGCAGTCCAAGCGCACTTTTCTATCTCGTTCCCAGACTGAACGATTGGCTTGCCCATCTCCTGCGTGATAATTTTGGCGTATTCCGCTTTTTTTGCGCGAAGCGATTTAGCAAGGGACCCGATGTATGAGACTCTATCTGAAATAGCCAGAACGCTCCATTTGTTTCGGTAGGTGTCATCTGCTTTTCTGGCGACCTCCATTGCTTTTTCCCGAGAAATCAAAGGATAAGAGGCTAATTTTTCCCCAGTTGCAGGGTTAATTGTTTCTATCATATTCAATTCTTCTTGCACTTGCATATTATTTTGCACCCCTTTTTTTATTTATCGTTGATGAGTCCATTCAGACGCTCAATGTTGCCGGGCAATGGCGCCAAAGTCCCATTTGCCATCACAGGCGGCAACTGCCTAGAAAATTGTTCAAATCCAGCTCTGAAGAAGGTACTTCGCATTTAAACAACTGTGGAGTAGTGAACTGTTCGTTAGCCAGTGCAAAATATACAAAGGTTTGGCTTTGTTGTTTAAATTCAAGGTATCCACCTATTTTTCAAAATAAGACAACATCAATTTTTCTATACTGTACAATCTGGTTAAGCTTATGTGATAACCCCAAAAAAACAACAACACACTCCGAACCGGCATTAATATTAAAAGCTGATTTTGGGTGTACCGCTGTAAAAACAACCGAAGTTGGAAACAAGATAGCCCCCGTCTAAATCCGATGGTCAATAACACCTACAAAAACACGCAAGTCGCAACTAAACAAAACCGAAAAGTCGCACAAAAAATTCCAACGAAAAGACCTTAAAAAGCCAATCGATTGGTTGTTATTGTGGGTGTACAACCATATCATTTTGAGTGCTAAGAAGGATAAATCAAGTTAGCATGGAGAAGTGAGCTTGACTAGTAGTTTACTTGGAGCGGCAAAACTGAATTCGCAAGAGTTCCAGTTTGCTCTTTTAAAACACGAAAAAAGAGTGGAGTTCCGCCAATGCCTCAAGAAGAGGAAAAATGGATATTATGGCGGAGATTCTTCTTTTCTGCGATCAACAGAAAACCAAAACCAGCTTAATGCACAATGCCAACCTAAACTATTCGCAGCTTAAAAGCCAAATGAACGCGTTAGTGACTCAGGGATTGCTTGAGAAAAAACTAAACAAGTATGTGACAACCGAAAGAAGATACCGCTTCCTGGAATTATTCGCCCAAATCAACGATTTACTCGACGAATTCAAGAGTTACAAATAAAACAGTTTTTAACAAAGAACTGGTCAGGTATCAATTTGGCAGTTCTCATGCTAAATCAGTGACTTTATTTTTCAACGTAGCCGTATCCCGAAATAACCGTTTTAAGCTTGGACTGCCCGAAACGGAGGTTATGATTGGCTTGAGTTGTATCGAAATTCGTAATTGCGGAAGTATCATTCTTCGTTGGAATAAGCTTTTTGTATACTGCTTTGGCGAAGTTTATGATCGGCGGTATGCCCGAAAGAAACAACCAACGATTTGAGTTTCCGACATATTTTCTATTTATTTCAGCGACTCCTTCAGAGCTGAAAAATAAGATAGAACCTGCCCAATTTGCTCTTCAGACATGGATAAGATGGTTTTAACCGCCGCCTTCTGCTTCGGCGAGGAAGAAACCGCAATCGTTGCCAAAGCGTAATCCAGGCTTGTGAAGAGGGGTTCCCATGGAATATTAACGCGTTTACCTTTCAGGTTGTACAGGGCAAGGACAAATGCGCTGGCTCGACTTAAGCTGTCTTTGAAAGATTGAATTGCCCCGCCAATAGCTATGGCATCATAATCCTTTCCTGAAAGAAAACTCTCAATCACCCCGTAATTCTGCTCTAAATTTTGGATTTCAGCAAAAAGGTCTTGCTTAATTCTTGATTCAGTATTATCTTGCATGTGTCATCACACTCTCTAATGTTAAAAACCAAGTAATTAAGACTTTTTTTCAAGTTTATCACTAAGCTATGAAAACTAAACCAAAAACCCCGTCTTCTCCTCATTTTGCCGCTTAAAAACTCAATAAAACAGCACAACCCTCTTAAAACGAGTATTGCATGCAAACATTAGAAAGCTTTCGATACATAAGCAAAACTCTTAAAAGCCTATTACTTAATCAACAAGTTTCATGAGCCAAACCAAGCAAATCGAGCAGAAATGGCAAGCCAAATGGGAAAACGCCCATCTTTTTGAGGCAGATCCTGACCCAAAAAGAAAGAAAATAATGGTAACTTTTCCGTTTCCATACATGAATGGACCCTTGCATGTGGGGCACACGTTTACGGCTTCACGCGTCGACGCCTATGCCCGGTTCAAGCGGATGCAGGGTTACAATGTGCTTTGGCCTTGGGCTTGGCATTGGACGGGGCAGCCGCTTCTAGGAGCCAGCCAACGCGTAGCAAGAGGCGACGAAGCCTTCATTCGGGTTCTCCGTGAAGTTGACGGCGTTCCAGAATCGGAGCTGAAAAAGTTTGTTGATCCCTTGTATATGGCTCAATAT
>Ga0187891_1002709_pt1 | contig 13178 bp, 17 predicted proteins | sample June2016WEW_21_4_FD_132990 | JGI IMG/M metagenome (GOLD analysis project Ga0187891, IMG submission 132990) | Peatland microbial communities from SPRUCE experiment site at the Marcell Experimental Forest, Minnesota, USA - June2016WEW_21_40 | ecosystem: Environmental > Terrestrial > Soil >... | reverse complement strand
TTGCGTAAAAACTTTGGGGAGGATATTTTAATTTATGACGACATCAGAAAAGTTACTGCCGACGCCGAGAGCAAACGATGCGGAGAAGCGGGGGAACGTGTCGGGCGATGTTCGGAACGGATTACCGGGAAAGATAGGCTTGCTTCCAACTCCACAAGCCAGCGAAGCCTCGCACGGTGGCCCAAATGCGCGGGACAGCAGCGGAAAACTTCATTTATCAGCGTTGATCTCCTCACCGGGGGCTTCCCTTGCCAGCCATTCAGCCAAGCCGGCAAACGAAAGGGAAAGGCAGATGACCGTTATCTCTGGCCGGAAATGTTGCGAGTTATTACGGAGTTCAAGCCCACTTGGATTATTGGCGAAAATGTTGCTGGTATCACCACAATGGCACAGCGACAAGGTGAAGTTGACTTGGAAGGTGAAGCCGATGATGAAGGGAACGATAACCTTGAAGTCGGAGCAGATGGTATTCTTTGGGAAATCTGTCAAGACCTCGAAGAAAGAGGTTATAGCGTCCAGCCGTTTATTATTCCAGCTTGCGCCGTCAACGCGCCCCACCGCAGGGATAGGGTGTGGATTATTGGAAGAAGCAACGTTGAAAACCCCGGACCGTGCAGATGCCTCGGACAGAAAATTCAGAGTAAACAGCAGGGGGGAGCCGATGCTTTCAGGAATGATAAAAATGTTACCAACACCGCAGACAATGGACAGTCTAGGGATGGTGCGACCAGTAGTTTGGCGGGGAAACTCTCCGAGAATAAAAAGCAATCAGGGAATAGACGGACAAGCGGGGATAAGGGATGTCGTGGCGATGTTACCGACACCCAAAGCACAAAATGCCAAAGGCAACGGGAAAAAATATGGAAAAGGCGGGCAATCCTTGGATTGCCCGATTGGTCAAAAAACTGGCTTGAAGTTGCAACCGAATTTTGTGGAATGGATGCAAGGTTTTCCGATTGGTTGGACAGATGTTTCGACAAAATAATAGTTAAGGAGGATTATGCCACAATCATTAAAAAAGATGCCAGACAAAATTTGTCTTATTTGCGGAAAGAAATTCAATCGGAATTTATTTGGGAAGAGGTACGAGGATATATCCCGCTACTTGAGCAGAAAGACTTGCTCGCAGTCTTGCGGAAACTCGAAGAAAAATCCGATCAACAGGACAACATTTCATTTAAGAGCAAGAAAACATCTAAAGAAGAATTGCGAAAAATGTGGTTCGACGAAAACCTTAGACGTTCACCACAAAGACTTAAACATCAAAAACAATTCGCGGAAGAACTTAAAGACCTTGTGCCACAAGTGTCATTTGGCGTTGCACAAGAGTTTGCGAAAGTTACAGATATGATTTGCTGTGCTTACTCAAGTTATATCAGTCCTGCGGTAAATATGGACGGATTTAAATTATCCAAAAGTAAGCACAGAGAAGAAAGGCTCAAAGCGTTAGGCAATGCGATAGTGCCGCAAGTGGTGATTGAGATTATGAACGCGATCAAACTTTTCTAAGGAGGTATTCATGCGGCAGATTAAATTAAGGATACTTGAGGTAATGCCGCCGATGGAGTATGGGCAACCAAATGATTGCGTTCCAAAACGGATTTAAAGCTAAGGAGGGGGTATGAGTATAGTTATAGAAGTATTTCCGCAATGTGATTTTTGCGAAGAAACTTACCCGGACACTCGGCAATCAACGGTTAAGGATTGTAGAAAATATTGCATGGATGATTGGAAAAAAGTTAAAGGAAAGGATATGTGTCCTGATTGTCAAAAGGAAAAGGGGTTATACAAATGACCCCATCTCTAACCGAGAAAAGAGGGAGGTGCCCATGAGTGAGAAAAAGGTTAGCGCCAGTGAAGAATGTAACATTGAATCAGAAGGGCGGCTACAGTCGGACAAACTCCCAAGGGGTGACTTTTGGCGTAAAGATGAAGGATGTTGTGGAAATGATACCCACCATACGGACGAGCGATTACAAAGGGGCGAGCCAACAGACAGAAGCGAAGGGCAGAAACCCATTGACCAACAGTTGCATGGACGCAATCGAGAATGGGATAAAAGTTGGCGAGAGGTTGCGGCTTCAACCTGCGTTCGCGGAATGGATGATGGGTTTTCCAATAGGATGGACAGATTTATCGAAACAGAAAAAGGTTATAAAATCACGAAAGCAAAGCATAGAGAAGAACGCCTGAAAGCACTAGGTAATGCCATTGTTCCTGCGGTCGTCGCAGAAATAATGAAAGGAATAAAGTATGTTGAAGAAAATATGTAAGAGTTGTAAACGAAAAAAATTATTAGCAGAATTTTATAATGACAAAAAAAGAAATATCTGGGATAGGCATTTTAAAGGTTGTCCGCAATTAGGATGGATTTAACATTATGACCCCAAAACATACGCCAACGCCTTATAAGATTCTTGATGAAAAAGCAGTATGGCCTTTAATCGAGTCCACAACAGAACCATATGATAGTTGTGGCTATAAAGGTTTAAGAACGGTAGCGGAAGTAAACGGGACAACACTATTTGATAAACTCGCTACTGCCAAATTCATCGTCGAATCCTGCAACAACTATGAGAGGGTTAAGGCGGCGTTAGAAAAAGCCTTAAAGATGATTGAATACGTTGGTTGTAAAGAGTGTGGTGGCGCTGGTGCTGTCCAAATATCAGAAGATGAAGTCCACCAATGTCAATGGTGCGCTGAAAAAGATTATATCAAACAAGCCCTCAAATAATAGGATGTGACAAGTGAAAAAGATGATGAATTGTGATGATGAGCGTGAAGTAATTGAAAATTTAAAAAAATTACTCGAAGAAAAGGGGGAAGGATGAATTTATGTTTTAATCCAAAACACCATGCCTGTTTCATGAAGCAATTAGAGGATTTAAATTATGTTTGAAGACCAGGACAAAGCAAAACGAGTCATAAAGCAATTTACGCAAGCTAAATATGAATTACCTACGATGATTGATTGTGCTTGCAGTAGACGCATACCAATTCGTTTTATGTACAAATGCTATTACTGTGGAGAATATTTTTGTGAAAAATGTGCCGAGGTGCATTTTGGTAAAAGTAGAAAAGACTACAAAGCCGAAAAAGTAAAATGCGTACCAGTCAAAACCAAGGAGAAAAAATGAGTTTACCGAGTAAAATGGAGATAAATAATGCAAAAAGTTCTAAGCCTTAAGTCGAGCAAGAAAAAAAGTAAGTTATGGTTAAAGCTAATCTTGGGGTTACAGAAATGCGGAACAATATGGGAGGCGTCAAATGACCAAAAAACCTACCGTTGAAAGCGTGTTGATCGAGCAGGCTATGACCAAAAAAGGTAAGGGGCGGTCGCTAACTTGTTTTGACGGTTACGGATTATCTTTTTTTAATCACCTTTGGCGCAAATATAAAAAGTCTAAAACCTGTTATCGGTGCGGGATAAGCAAGCCAATAAAAAAGGGGGTGTGATATGGCGTTTATAAAAGTGAAAATTAAAGTCCCAACACGATGCAGTCTTTGCTTCCATCGTATAGCTTTACGTGAGGGGATTTATTGGTGTCAAATATTTGAAAAATCTTTAGGAACAGAAGGAGTAAAGCCCTACTTCGCCTGCATTAAAGCCCGTAAGGAGTTCCGACCATGAAGATGATTTGTCCTCAAAAAACGTGTTCGGCTTACTCGGGTGAATGGTGGGCTTGTGCTCACACCAAAGAACATAAGAAAAATAAACGGTGCGGCGCAGTGTACGATTGTTGTCCTGCGTGTGTCCCCGTAAAAAAGGAGGTTTCAGATGTTGTCGACAAGAGAAGAAGTTAAAGAAGCTTTAAAGTACGCGCATGGCAGTAAGATATTATTTTGGGTTGCTGAAGCCTACGCCTCTGGGTTGTTGGTTGAGGCGGCTACGCAATTGGATAGGCAGAAAGTAGAGAGAAAGGTTATTATCGCCGTGGAAGGATGTCAAGGGGTTGTGCCATCTGAACAGTATCCAATGATTAAAAAGATAACCGAAGCCCTCTGCGCCGCCTACAAAAAAGGAGATTTGACATGAAAGAAGCAATGACAACCGATGAAACAATGTATTGTGGCGGCGATAACTATATCTTTATTGAAGCGCCTAGTTTAAAAAAAGAGCAGACAACCAAGGAGTGACATGAACAACCCCAAACTCACGAGGATTTATGGAAAAAACATTAGCAAAATTAATTAAAGAGTTTAACGAAGATGAATTATTTAATATGATGTGTGAATGGTATGATGATCCTTATCAGATAATAAATGATTTAAGCGAAGCCATTTGCAAAGAATGGCCTAAAATAGAAAAGATGGAATTAACAGATGAAATATTTAAGTTGAGAAAAGAAAAAAAAGATTTACAGAATGAAATTGTTAAAATGCGAGGTAAATTTCTTCTTGATAGAACAGCTAATCGGGTAGCCAAAATCCCCACTTCTTGAAACTATCTACCTCGATCTCATCTCCTACATCATAGCGATAGCACATAGGATATACGATAAAGTCATTGATGATCTTCATCATGGCGGCCTTAGCGTCCTTAATCGTATCGCCGCCGGCAGATACGCACATAAGTTCGCCATCGGTGCCGCCAGTGACAAGCTGATCATCCTTAACCTTGGCATCAGTAAGGGCGATATGATCCATATGTTCAGACTTTAAATGGCTGAATATGGTAGGATCTTCAACTAAGTCAGGCAAGGTGCGTCCAAAAGGCCATTCGGGGATCCATACGCGGTTACCAATAAACCATTTGTCTTTACGTAGATGGTCTTTAAAACCGTCGAATTGGCCGTTGACGAGTTTTTCAAATATACCGCCCCAATCCTGGCAAGCGTAGAGTTGGATATGGGCGGCCGGATAGCCGGGTCTTGTGGTCCACTCCAAAAACCAACTACCCTCGGCATTGTGAAGCATATTGCAGTCTATTGGACCAACTGGATAATTTATTTTCTTTAAAAGAGGTTCTAATCCCCTCATCATCTTCGTCATTTTACTTTCTTCGCCATCAGGATAATAGAAAACCACAGATCCACATTCACCAGACAAAGCCCCGATATCTTTACCGCCGATCGCTTTATGCTCAAAGGTGCTATTAAACCCATAAAGATTTTCCCCCGACCACCACCCCTCGCAGCTCATTTGGAATCCCTCAACATACTCCTGCAACAGGATCTTATCTACCGGCACTTTCTCTTTCTTTAAATGCTCCAGCTTGGTAAGAAGATCAACCCAATCCCGGGAAGGATATATAGCGAAGCTATCCCCATTGCCTGATGGCTTTAAAACATACCTTTTCTTGGTCTTTTTAACAATATCTATGGCCTCATCATAATCCGTGATCTCTGTCGAGGGGGGTATCTTAAACCCCGCCTCTTCCGCGGCTTCCTGGCCACATTCCCTGTCCAGCTCAAGATAATCATTAACCATGCCCCCGCTAACCACCTTCTGGCCGGCATCCCGCAACTCATCGGCTATATTAGGTAGATCAAGGAAGGCTTCCAAATTCTCATGCTTAAGTTTACCCTGTTCATCTGCCTCTTCTTGGCTATGGTGTACCTTCTGGCCTACGGAGTCCATAATGACTATGGTATCTTTGTCGAGACCATCATCCCACATCTTCACCTTGTCGAGGATACCATCAAAAAGCTCTTTATAAGATTTTACGTGCTTAGAAGCATCATCTTTCTGGATATAGACGTCTACCTCATGACCCTCATCCTGCAAAGTGTTGGCTATGGGTAATCCTGATCCATCGAGGGAGAGTAAGCGGAATTTGCTCATTTATTAGATTGTCCTTGTACTATTTGATTCGCTATGTCTTGAGCAAGACTATTCGCTGCAGTATCGCTCATCATCTGACCAGCAGCCTTTAAGCCCGGTTGTAAAAAGTTTCCTGTTTTGTATAAACCTTGCGCTAATCCAGTTCTTACCAATGGTGATCTGCCGGCATATTCTGCCCCCATAGTGGCTAATCCTGAACCGATAAGCCCGGGATGTCCAGCAAGGCCAGCCAAGACTTGGGCTCCACCGCCTAACCCTAATAAGCCAAAGCCTCTACTCATTTCCTTAGTTTCTTGCCTTTGAGCGGCATGACGCAAGCTGAGAAGGTCAGCATATCTTTCGTTTAAGGGTTTAATCTCTGGTACTGCTTCCCCTATTTTATCTTTCACTATACCATAAGACTTTTTCAAAGCACCATTCACTACCTCATCATCTGTGCCGTTTTGAGTCCACTTTACTAAATCACCTAAATTCATTTTAAAATCAGAAGCGTCTTTGACAGATATTCCGTCTAAAGCTCTACGGCTAGTTTCTTTTCCTAAAGAATTTTTCTTTATGCCTAAAAAATCATTCTTTACAGCATTAAGACGAGAGATCAATCCTGCATTAGTTTCAGGGTTTTTCTCTGCCTTAGCTAAAGCTTCATTTATAGGGTTTAAACTATCACTTATGCTAACTTTTTTATCCGATTGAGCCAACACATCACCTATCTGTTGACCTCTTATATTTAAACGATCTTGTGCTTGGCTTAATAAATCAGGATAATCTTTAGCAATAATACCTTCCGCAACAGCCCCTCTCCCTGGATTTTTTCCAAAAGCAAGCATTTTACCCAAGGGTTTAAGCATATTATTTATTTGATAAGCACCAGCCTTCTCTAATGATCCGGGGATCTTAGATATCAAGCTACCTGCTCCCTGGGCTAATCCCACCGTGGCAGCGTTAGCTATGCCGCTGCCTATACCTGTCTTAGCTACTTCTAAAGGAGTTCCTCCCGACAAAGCCTTTTCTCCACCTTCGTATAATCCACCGGCCACCCCCGCGGCTAAAGCAGGGGAAGATATTAACTTACTGGCAACGCCAAATACCGGCAATGATGCCGCAACGTCCGGTCCGTACTTCCCCGCCCCACGTGCTAGATTCTGCATTACCCCTTGTGGCGCCGGGGCTGCCGTCTGGAGTTCTTGGGAAGCCTGTTGATATTCTTGTTGTGAAGGGAAATTAGGGTCAAATTGGTGCATAACCCCGGCGGCAGTACCGCCTAAAGCATTAAGAATAGGACTGGATTGAGCCCCATAACCAAGTTGCTGGCCAACGGTGGATTGAGATGCCTTAGCCTTGTCAGCTAAATCCGAATATTGGGGATATTTAGCCGCAATGCGAGTAGCTAAGGTTACATCGTCAATATCCGCATATTGAGGATATTTTTGCCTTAATTTATCTAATTCGGCTACTGCCATTATCTTATCCCTAAAGGATCATTGTCCTGGCCTTGCTGTCCCCCCATCCCCGCTCCGGCGGGTAATGCCTGGCCGGAAGGCGATTGGGACCCATCTCCGTATACTTTTTGGCCTCTCTCTAATTTAGAACGCATATTTTTCCATTCATCAGGAAAAGCTTTTATGATTTTAGCCTTAGCGGTTTCGAGATAATCCAGGTGATTACTTATAACTCCATTATTAACATTTTTGAGTTTTTCTAATAATCCCGCAACTCTGGTTTTAATCGCTTGCGGCATAACATCTTGAGGTTGCCCAGTGATAAATTGTCTAGCTGATTGAAGATTGCCATATAAAGTTTTATATTGTTGTTCTGACATTCCAAATTGTGTAGGAGCTCCGCCTTGATAAATAGACGCAATATCCCCTAAAAGAGTACCAGCTTCTTGATTAGTAACAATAGGTTGTTGTAAAGTAACAATTGCTCTGTCAGCTTTAGCATTGGCTTGAGCAGCTTGACCGACAACAGTACGAGAAGAAGTATTGAGGGGGTCTGTTTCCTTAACAATCTTATCCCATTCTTTCTGGTTAAACTGGCTTTCCTTCTCTCCCCGGGTAAAATCTTGTTTAGCTGTCATCTGCCCCCCAGGACCCAAAGCGGCCGTATAATCCGGCGTAGCAGGGTTAGCCTTTAAGGCTTGGTTATATACGGCGATTTTATTCGCCATATCCGCAGGACTTATGTTAGATCCCGCCATCTTCTCTTTCAGCAACGCCATCGCCCCAGCCTGCTTTTGTGCCTCCAAATCGCTTTGCTGTTTAAAATCCGCTTGTTGTTTCGAATTCTGAAAATCCATTATTTTTTGATTAGTATCATCCTGAAGTTTCCTCATCTCCCTTTGATGTATTGCATCAGCAATACTATCTATCCCTTGATTAATTCCCCCCATCAAGGCTAATGCCGGCGATGGAGTATTCAACCCCGCCTGGTATGATCCTGCTACATTTGCTAGTGCCATAATATATTTTCTCCTTTACATCTATACCGCCAGTTTGGCCAGTGCGGTAACTTTAACTGCCGCTACTGCCGCTACTGCCGCTACCGAGGCTATTGAGGCTCTGGACCCCGTAAGCTGACCCAGCTAATTTTCCAACAGCACCAACAATACTACCTACTAAACCATAATCTGCTGTCCTGGTGGCTTCCTTAGCCCCTAAATTCTGTGCCGCCACATCAGTATCAAGGCCAGCTAATTGAGCTAACTGTGCGGTAGTAGCCTCATCAAGGCCTAAAGCCTGAGATAAATCGGAATTACGGGTAGTAATCTCCTGTTGTTGCTGATTCATATTAAATGTATTTACCGTAGAGGCTTTGGCTGCTGCCGCTTGCTGCTGAAAATCAGACAAAGCCTGTTCATGCTCTGCCGACCCGGTTAATCCATAATTAGCATAATAATTATTAATATTCTTAAGATCTTTAGCGTATTCTGTATCCATGTCAGAAAGAGTAGAATGTAAATAATTATTTGCGTTTCCTTGCGGGTAAAGCTGACCAAAGGGAGTGTTAAGCTGAGTCTGTATCGTACTGGCAGCCTCTGCGCCTACAGGAGTGGTAGTCCCCCCGTTATTTAATTGATTCTGTAAAGAAGTAACTTGGGAAGGGACAGACATCTGGGGGCTTTTTTTGCTGCCTTTAACTAGCTTGGCTTCATCTTCAGTGATTATAAATTCAGGAAATAATTCTGCCGACAATACATAAACGCTATCTTCGGGAAAATCATCCATAGATAAAACATTTTCAGCTGACCAGGCCTCAAAATGATTATTCATCCCTACGATGTAAGGGAAAGACAAACGGGGGATAGCCTCGACAGGAATCTTCATGGGATAAAGCAAAAAACCATTATCCTGCGCCATCTTGGCAAGGGTGTCCATAGAGACCCGGCTAGTCTTGCCATTAAGCATCCCTACGGCCTTATCAAATGCCAAAATACCACAGTTATTTCTCATGATAATTTTTTAGCCCTCCCATTTACAATATTGAATTTATGATTGCGGCTTACCCAACAGCCGAGTTTGGAATTTGTCTCTTTTTCTTTGATCTTGTCAATAAGGATTTTAAACACATTTTTTCCTTTTTTGCACACCGCTATATCTACAAATATTATACCACCTTCCGCTTGCTCAGGCGGTATATACCATGACTTACCTTGATTTTCCATAATGTTTTCAATGTCTTTTTCATTTACGCGAAAATAGCCGATATAGCCGTCAATTTCTCCCTTTTCATAAACCACGATAAGTTGCCCAAGCTGATCCAACCGGGACAAATATTGGTAAAAATCCTTGATCGGGTAAATATCAATATGTTTAAGGTTATTACTCATGGTAAATAATATTATATCCTCAATTCTCCTTTGTTCCCGATTCATCGAATACCCCTTTCTTTTCAAAATTATCTTCAAAAGCTTTTAATATTTCTTCGGCCGTATAGCTTGACATACAAGCGTTATCTAACGGACAATCCCATGCCGCGCCATGCGCCTGGACATCGAAGGCAAAACTGTTAGGGCGGTGGCAAAACGGAGTTTCACAAACAGATTTAGTGAGATTAATGTGGGTATCGTAACCTAAGCAGATCGGGCTGGTCCCGCCCCAACAGACTATTCCTTTTTTATTGATCTGACTGCTGGCCGCCGCATGTTGTAAGAAACTATCTATACCAATAAAGGTCTTGGCATATTTAAGGAGCATGATCGAAGAACGTAAGGGGAAATATATCTTTTCCGTTCCTTTGATCTCCGGAAAGTTATCATGCCCGACAATACCGACCGTATACCCTTTTTCTTTAAGAGAATCGGATAATTTCTGTACTTCTGCCTGGAGCAATGACCGCCTAAACATCGTAGATAAATTTGCCATAAGCTCTTTAGGGCTTTTATCCTGGGGAACTTTTCCACCGATCCATTGTATAAGCACTAGAGGCTTTTTACCGTCCTCCGTGATCTTATCTACATAAATCTTGGCGGCTCTATCTTCGTTAGGTAAATAATAAAAATCAGGATTATTGCCATCATGTTCCACTCCCAGGGATTTACACCATACCTCGACAAGATGAGACTTTTTATTGATATAATCGTATCCTAGATATGGTTCAGCCTTGATAAAAGCCGTTGATTCATTGACATAATCATCATAAAAATAGAGAGGGTTATTAAAATGTAAGGTTTTCTTTACATTCTTATTGTAAAGAAAAAGTTCATTAAACCCGGAAACGATGATAATCTCCTTATAAGGATTAGCCTTCTTAACCGCCCGGATCACCGCGCTGGAAGCTATCTCTTTACCTATTCCACCCTCGGAAACAAACACCAGATTTCTTACTTTATCCATCTTAATCCTTTCGGCCGGCTTAGCTGTATGCCACCGCCAACCAGTTAAGCACCCCATTTGGATCCAGAGTGGTATAACAACCAAAACTGTCACACAAACTGTATAGGTGCTCCTTTATACAACACTGCGCCGCCCCTGACGGAACACAATAACATTGCATTAAATATCCGTTACATACACAATGGCACATGTAAGCGATCGTAACTCCATAAGGAGAAGATAACCCCATAGTTGAACAAACAAAAGCGCAGGAATAAGATGCCGTAGGGCATAGAATTTGGGAATAACATCCACAGAAACAACAATCTCGTATTAAAGTACTATATGACGAGACACAATTTGTTATAGTGGTAAAATATGCTCCTGCTCCCGCGAAAGCCCCTGAACACGCTGTGGCGTAACAACTACACGAAGGTGATACTTCATCATAAATATTTTGGCTAGGAACAGAACACCAGTAATAACAAAGAACATTACAATAAATTAAAGAGGGGTTGCTTCCTGTTATTAAGAGTGGAGTACACGCTGTCTTACAACAGGTAGAATTTGAGGTAGTCGTACAGGCGATCGATGATGTACCATTACAAAAATTACGGCAGCAAACACATGTGATATGACCGCTGGAACATATTCCGGTATTTGTCCATGTTATCGATCCCACTTGGCAAGCTAAAATATCCCATACTGCCATGCAAGGGAAAGATAAAGTGGCATAAGTATCTTGATCTGTTTGAAGCTGGGCCAAAGACCCATAGGGTTGAGAATAAGAATAACAACAAGCGCAATATGAACCTGCTCCGCATACCCGATAGCACAAAGCATAACAAATCGTACCATAATAATAACAACTCGGAGCTGCAAGATTACACCAAAGTTGGAACTTAAATCTTACCGTAGAGGCACAAGTACAAGCTTCTGTACAAACCGAAGTACCAAAATTTACGTCTTTGATACATTCAACTCCGGTAGAATTATAGGTGGTAAGCAGAGCATGAACCGCAAAGCAATATCCATAGCATTGAGAAGAAGTATAATAGCAAAGCGGCGGATCGGAATACACCTGCCATCCCTGGCATTGAGTAGGAGCGCAGGCGTTATAGCTCATTAAATTCTTCACCGAAACCATCACCTGGGGGGAGGATGTCCATCCATTTAAAACAACAAAACATCCGGTGTTAGACGTACCCGAGCAAAGGCGCTTGACATAGGGTACATTGCCGAGTTGGTCATGGAATTGAAGCGCTCCCGAATAAAGATAAGAATAATTGCAAGCACAATTAGGATCTTGAAGAAAAATATCCGATGCGGTAACGTGGCCGTTACATACCTGGAATTTTAAGGAATTACAGGAATCATACCCGCGAATGCCATAACCATCGAATACGGTTCGAGAAGCATTAGAGCATATCACCATGCCATTTACACAATCGTAAGTCATGGAAGCATTGCTATCGCCAATGCCTACGCCATAGGTATCATTGGCATAGTTAAGGAATCCGTTAAGATTCCCCATTCTCATTTGAGTGGTAATACCGTTATTCCACGGTGTACCATTCTGGGTGACTACGCTGACGTAAGGAGCATAAGGATCAGAGGCGGTCATGTATACCATTCCGGCCCCGGCATTACCGTAATTTACTACCGTTGTACCTTTAGTCCATGCCGGCAAAGTATTGGCAGTATATGTATTAGCCATATCTCTTTCGACGCAATAGGCCGGAGCGCAATTAGATTGACAAACCGTCATCCATTCATCATTTACGCCGTCTTTCATGCGAAGGATATTACCGGGGAAAAAGGCGGTATTACCTTGAATGGTTAAAGTATCTTGATTAGATACAAGACAATTCCCTGCGATATCTATGAGCTGATTCCCCGCGTTGTCGATGATGTAATTCATTTATAATTTATCTTAATTATATCTGTATATACTTATAGTTCCTGTTATAACTCCCGCCGTTGTCAACAATCTCATTGACATGGTAGAACTGCCATTGTTACCCCAATAACCGGCAATAGATTGAACTTGGATATGATGCCCAGATAAGAAATTTTGAGTTGTACCGACTAAAGAAACGTTTGCCGAATTCCCTGCATTTATCGTCATATCAAAAGAACACATTGCGCCGTCTGTCGTCATATTGTTTTGGCTTAACTGGATGTTACCTACCGATTCTGCTTCTTGCCCAAATGCACCGGAACTATTCCAACCCATAATGCTCCACCAATAATTTCCGCCAGTATCATCATTAAAACAAAGATAGGGAATAACGGTTGCAGTTCCCATTTTCATATCAATAACTACATGATATCTCAACCCCACAGTAGAAGGAATGTTAGAAATTAAAACCGAAGAAACTCCGCTGAAGGGAGAGGTGTTGAATAAAGTCATTCCACAGTAAGCCGTAGTCGCAACCTTAGTAGAATTATCTCCTGCACTTTGTGTTGTTGCAGTCGTGCCATTAGCTAACGCTCCAGCGCCTCTGTCCACATATGCGGTAGTCGCAACCTTAGTAGAATTATCTCCTGCACTTTGTGTTGTTGCCGTCGTGCCATTAGCTA
>Ga0187891_1002703_pt1 | contig 13190 bp, 18 predicted proteins | sample June2016WEW_21_4_FD_132990 | JGI IMG/M metagenome (GOLD analysis project Ga0187891, IMG submission 132990) | Peatland microbial communities from SPRUCE experiment site at the Marcell Experimental Forest, Minnesota, USA - June2016WEW_21_40 | ecosystem: Environmental > Terrestrial > Soil >... | reverse complement strand
GGCTACCGCCCTGGATAAGGCGTTCGAGAATATCGATTGCATGATCGCGATCCTGTGCTGCCAGGCAAAGAATCGCTTTTATGAATCAACTCAACGCCTTATCCAACCGCGTCGAGTACTATGCCATTAAACACAAGCTCGACGTCAACACGTGCGAGCATCTCGCCGCCAATACTTTGGGATTAAATGATATTGGCTTCTGTAACCTCTCGACCGCAACGCCGGTTGCATTCGATTCCTACCAGCAGAATAGGAAGACTGGCTCCTTCATCGTCATTGACCGGTTCACGAATCGAACGGTCGGCGCTGGTATGATCGCGTTTGGCTTGCGTCGCGGCACAAATATTCATTGGCAGCCGACGCTGGTCGACAAAACCAAGCGCGCAGCATTAAATAATCAGAAGCCGGCAATCGTTTGGTTCACGGGCCTCTCGGGCGCCGGCAAGTCAACGATCGCCAATATGGTGGAGCAGCAGCTTAATGCCGCCGGGCACCACACAATGCTGCTTGATGGGGACAATGTCCGCCATGGGCTAAATCGCGATCTCGGTTTTACTGAAGTAGACCGTGTGGAAAATATCCGTCGCGTCGGTGAAGTCGCTAAGCTCATGGTCGAGAGCGGCCTTATCGTGCTGTGTTCGTTCATTTCGCCCTATCGAGCCGAGCGCGACATGGTACGAGGCCTTGTCGAGCCTGGCGAATTCATCGAGGTTTTCGTCGATACGCCGATCGAAGACTGCGTCCGGCGTGACCCAAAGGGCCTTTATGCCAAGGCACAGACCGGCCAATTGAAAAACTTCACCGGCGTCGATGCGCCCTACGAGGCACCGGAAAGCCCGGAATTGCATTTGCACACAATCGATAGCTTGCCGGACCAGCTTGCCACACGGGTATTGCGCGCGTTGGTCGATAGGAGGATCGTGGCGGCTCAAAATTGGAGTTGATCAAAATCGTCGACCATCGCCCTCCAATCGAAACATTAATCCGCGCGTGCCGGCTGGTACGCGTTTCATCTATGAAGACAGCCGAACGCTCTCGACTGACAAGGCAGGGTTGATTGTGCGTGGTCGGGACACGCTCTGGGGTGTGTTTGACTAAAGCGGGCATGCGCTCATTGGCGCTCGTGCTGGGCGCTGCCCTGTTGTTGAACGCTCCATGGCAGCGGGCGCGAGCCGATGGCATCGATTGGACGCTAACGCAGCCGGCGTTTCCGGCATTGTCGCCGCCGCAAGGCGGCGTTGCCCTAACGGACATAGATTCGAATGCCGTATCGAACTTCATCGCGGCTTGGCAAGCGCGGGCGGCTCAGGTGCGCGCAAACCAGCCGGCCTGGAACAGCCCGTTGATCACGACGACTGGCATGCTCGAGCAGCGGTTCCGCTTCGACGCGTCCGAGCAGCACGCCGGCAACGGTGCGGACACGACGGTAGTCGACGGCGGCAAGGGCCTGGACCTGATCGTGAGCAACAGCAATGAGATCCAGGTTGCGGCGCCGCCTTATGATATCCGCGACACGCCGACCGGCAAGGGCTCTTTCAGCGGGTTCGGGGACTGGGCATTTGTGCGGCTCAAGCAGCAACTGGCGGCGAGCCCGGCAAGCGGCGGAGATTACTTTGTCACCGTTTGGCTCCAGGTCCAAGCGCCCACCGGCATCGCGCCGCTGACCAACAGCGCCTGGACCTACCTGCCCACGCTTGCAGTCGGTAAGGGATGGGGCGATTTCGATATTCAGGGAACGGTTGGCGGTGTCTTGCACGTCTCAAACGTCGGCACGCTTGGCGATCAAATCCAGACCAACATCGCCTTCCAGTATCACCATGAAAGTATTCTGGCCGGAGCTCGAGGTGAATTGGACCTACTACGTGGGCGGTCAACGCGGCGGGCTGAACCAGGTCTACCTGACACCCGGCCTGGTGATCGGCCGCTTCCGTCTCGCCAACGGTACACTGTTCACGACAGGAGTCGGATATCAGATCGCGGTTGCGCCGAACTACCGTGCTAGCCGAAGAGGCCCACGCGTCCCTTCACAAAGTGGTCTCGGACCTCGAAAACCGTGGTTCCACGGCGCCGCTAACCTTGCAGCGCGCCTGTGTTTGTGTCGCCGGGTCAAGGCTTCGGGCGTGGGCTCATTTGCAGAGGACATCAACGCAGGCTTAGGCAACATGACCAGTAATTTTTCGCGCCGGCACGTAGTGCGCGGCCAACAGGTGCTTGTCGCGAGCAAGCGCCCGGCATGCAATGGCGACGACAGACGGCAACTCGTTCTTTTTTAGATAGCTCATAATGGTACGTCGACCAACTCCGAGCAACTTGGCGGCCTCGGTGAGTGAGAGACCCAGCGACTTTCGCCACTCCGAAAAGTCCGCGCCCGTCATCGGCAATTGCTCTTCCGCGATTCTCCGCAGCGTCGAGCCTGACAGGTCTAGGCGACCCCATTTCGTTTCCACGGGCCAGGCGACCCCGATGCCATCGTCCACGATATCGATCTTTGCGAACGTATCGGCGTCCTCCATGAGCGGCGCAAAATGTCGGCTGCGAGCGATCAACCCGGTCAAATCGAGGGCATACTCGCGCCGGTCACCGGCAAAGCGCACTCGCAGAGTTCGCCCCCCGGTTGGACGCACCTTCGTCACCATTGGGATGTCACCGATCATTTCGTTCCCCTTTGGAATTCATTCCATAGCCGCAACAACTCCACCCGATTCCCTTCGAGCCAGTGGCGGGCTTCTCTCAGGACCCGGTTTGGCGCGTCGCCGGCAATCAGATCGCCGTTTGAGAGGCAAATTTTCGCGGCGAAGTCAGGCCCCTTGACGTGCACGTGCGGCGGATTCTCATCCTGAAAGAACATCAGGAGCTTGAAGCCGCTGAAGCGCTTGATCTCCGGCATCAAGAACTCTCAATTTACGAATAAAAATAGGGCATTTTTTGCCCTAGTTCAAGTGTGGCGAGATAGCTATTTTCGGTTGCCGGTTTCGCGGGCGGACGCCAGGGCCTCCACCGGCTTCGTCGATAAATTCTAACCCGGCCAACTCAAGCTAAGCACCGCAGGGGTCGCCTGACGCCGCACGCGGCGCGGTATCTATCGTTTCTTCTCGATCGCCTTGGCGGTTTTGCGGCGGACTGCTTTTGCGCCGGCCGTTGGCTTTGACACCCTGGCTGGCCTTACGGGATGCGCTGCAGGGGCCTTGGTAAGGCGGACGCCAGGCTGATCCCCGTTGGTGAACTCGACGCCGGCAGCCTCGAGTGCGCGCTGTAGCGCATCAATCGTTCGTTCTTTCAATTCATCTCCCCGCTCAAACCTAGCGACCGTGTCGATTGACACCTTGGCCGCTGCAGCGAGATCGCGAACGCCTAAGCCCAAAGCTGCGCGCGCCATGCGACATTGCACGGGTATAAAAATCATGTCATTGTTCCGATTTCAGTTGCAATGTATGATTTCTCTGCTATCGTAATAATATGCTGATTTCAGCACATAATTACGCTTCGTCCGGTTGTGCCACTTAATGGATTTTCGACGCACCTGTGACTGGAAAGAGGGAGAGATGAACAACTACAAAGGAATAATAGCCGATTCAGCGAATCGGCGCAGCTTCATCGGCGGCTCGGATGCTCGCACCATCAAGGGCGATGACGAGGCCGCCCTCGTCCGGCTCTGGCTGGAAAAGCGCGGCGAAGTCGAGCCCGAGGACCTCTCCGCCAACCTCATCGTTCAGCTCGGCGTCGTGACCGAGCCCCCAAGCCGACATTGGTACGAGCGCACGAAAATGCGGCGGGGCTACTTTCGCCTTGCATGCCGCGGTTTTCGTAGCCGAAGGCCTTCTCCGCCCCCGTTTTCGTCGATGAATTCGATTCCGGCTTGCTCCAAAGCGGCTCGGATTGCTTTGACAGCTCCCAGAGAAACTAGTCGTCGTTCTTTCTCGAAGTCGACGACCGTCGAGAGTCCCAGGTCGGCCGCGTGCGCAAGCTGCGATTGGGTGATTTCCAATAACCCACGGGCAGCTCGACATTGGGCGGGCGTCATCGGATCAACAATTTATGTTGACACGTCATCAAGCGTCTCGTATCAATAATTTTTGTTGATCGCGGGCTGGTCAAGACAGGCACAACAAATCCCGAGATGGAAGAGATCGATGAACGCACACACGCAAAGAATAACCGATTCAACACATAGGCGCAGCTTCATCGGCGGCTCCGATGCCCGCACCATCATGGGCGATGACGAGGGGGCCCTGTTTCGCCTGTGGCGGGAAAAACGCGGTGAGGTCGAGCCAGAGGACCTCTCCGGCAACCTCATCGTCCAGCTCGGGGTGGTCACCGAACCCCTGAACCGGCACTGGTTTGAACGCAATACGGGGCGAGTCCTCACCGACGTCCAGCGCCGGGTGCAGCATCCGGTCGTACGCTGGATGGCCGCAACTCTCGACGGCATGGTCGAAGCCACCGGGGAGGTGTTCGAGACCAAGTTCATGCTGCCGTGGTCATTCTCGGAGGAGGGCGCGGCCGAAAAATACATGCCCCAGCTGCAGCACAACATGTGGGTGACCAATGCCAAACTGTCGGTGCTCTCGATCATCACCGGCGGCGGCAAATGGGTCGAGATCACCATTCCCGCCGACCCGCTCTACCAGCATCTCCTGCTGACCGCCGAGAAGAAGTTCTGGCGCTGCGTCGAAAATGGCCAGCCCCCTACCCTGTTTGGAGTCGAGCCGCCGCGGCCAAGAATCGAGGCGGTGCGGATCGTCGATATGAGCGCGTCCAATTCCTGGGCCGAGTTCGCCGGTGTTTTTCGCTCGACCCGCGCCGCTTTCGTGGAGCACGAGCGATCCAAGGCAGAGTTGAAGGCCCTGATGCCGGAAGACGCCAAGGAGGCGATCGGCCATGGCATCCGGGCCAAGCGCTCGAAATCCGGCGCCATCAGCCTCGATCTGGTCGAGGTGGAGGAGAGCAGCCATGCAGCGCTCCAGTGAGACCATCGGCACTATCGCCGCGGCCCTGGCCAAGGCGCAGGCCGAGCTTGTCAATCCCGAGAAATCGCTGGTCGCGAGCATCCGGCCGGATGGCTCGGGTCAAGGCGAACGATCATTCCGCTATGCGCCGCTGTCGAGCGGGCTTGACATCGTGCGCAAGACCCTGGGCCAGCATGAGATCGCGACGGTCCAGACCACGGCGATTGACAACGAGGCCGGGCTGATCCGGCTGACGACCATTCTCGCCCACGCATCTGGCGAGTGGATGTCCTCGGAGTGGCCGGTCTGCCCGGTCAGCGAAACCGCGGCGCCGCATCGGATGGGAGCGGCGCTGACCTATGCCCGGCGTTATGCCCTATTCACGCTTGTCGGGATTGCCGGGGAAGATGACCTTGACGCCCCCGATCTCAAGGCGCCCACGGCCCAGAACGAGGAACCGGAGCAGCCCGCAGCCGGCAGGAATAACCGGCTGAACGGCGGTCGCCGATATTCCACCCCGCAAAGGCCGTTCCACCGTCGTGCGTCGGCGGCTTCGCCATCGGCCAAGCCAATCCTCGAGGCCGAGCCATCGGCCGCTCTGTGCCGGCAATTACTGGCTGAATTGGCGGAGATTGCTTCTGCCGACCAGGCCGCCAGCTGGGCGAAACGGATCCTCGGCAACAAAAACAGGCTGACGGCGCCGGATGCGCGGCAAGTTGAGGATGCGTTCGGGGCAAGGCTGGCAACATTCGAAAGCGCGGCTGGCATCGACGACGCGTCGTCATCGCCGGTGATATCTGCGCTCCAGCCTTCTTCGTCGCTGCAGCGGCAGCCAGTAGAGCCTGTGGGAACATCCATGGCCGAGGGCATCGATAAGAGCCGATTGGCCGAGCCGCGCCGGTTTCGCGACAAGGACCACGTCAAGTTCGTGGCCAAGCAACCCTGTCTGGTTTGCGGACGCAGGCCTGCTGATGCCCATCACCTTCGGTTTGCACAGCATCGTGCGCTCGGGCGCAAGGTGAGCGACGAATTCATCGTCCCGCTGTGCCGTGGTCATCATCGCGAGGTGCACCGATCCGGTGATGAAGCCTCATGGTGGAGCAAAGCCGGAATCGACGCCATCGGTGCCGCCCGGACGCTTTGGACGCAGACACACCCGCTTCGGTCGGTTGCTGAAGCAACGAACCCTGATCAGTCGACGGCCTCGCGAGTAACGACTTCGGATTCAACATCCGTTCCGCGGCTGCCCAAAGCCCCCCGAAATCGCAAAACAAAGCCAATTATCGCGGCTGGCGCTCAATGACTTCGTTCAGACAGATCGAGGCCAACCGTCGCAACGCGGGCAAAAGCACCGGTCCAATCACTGAAGAAGGCAAGCGGCGCTCACGCTGCAATGCGGTCCGCCACGGCCTGACCGCCCAGACGGTGATCGGTGCGCTAGAGGACGCGGAGGATTACAAGGCGCTCGAAGTGGCCATCATCGCTGACTATGATACTCAATCGGCCGTGGAGCGGGAGCTGGTGTTGCGGTTGGCCAGTCTGCTTTGGCGACTGCGGCGCGCCACGATAATGGAAACCGGCCTGTTCGAAATTCAGGCTGACCATCTAATTGGGTTCAGGCAGGCCCGCCAAGTTAATACCGCCTCTCGAGACGCTGTCTATGCGCTGTTCGGGCGGGCTGACCCGTCCAGTTTTGATCAAAGATCGCACGGCATCACCGATGGAACAGAAGCCGTAACCAACCCGGGGTCGAAATCTGCGGAATCTGCCGTCGAACCCAACGCCGACCTCGCGCATTGCTTTTTACGTCTCGCCAATCTGCCCAACTTCGCGCTCGATCGCCTCAGCCGCTATGAAGCAACCCTGTGGCGCCAGGCCGGCCGGATCCTGTTTGCTCTCGATGCATTAGATCGTCGCAAACCACAGGAGAGAGGGCGCCGTTTCCGTATCGGCAGCCGGCAAGACCTGCCGGCCGATGGACGCGACGACTATTGAGCTGCCACGTCAACCGCGCAGACGATGGAGCGCTCTCGCCGAGATTGAAACCCGAATTTCGGGAACAAGGAGCCGGACTATCTGAAAACATTTTCGGTCGAGCGAGCGATCACTGCGGGCAGCAACCAACGAACCATCCGAGCGACCCCGTACGAATCGTCATTAGACAACGCAAGTTGGGTGTTTGATCGAGCAGTCGTAGGCACCGCACCGCCGGCTACTAGCGAGACCGGATACCCGTCGCGTCGACCAGCTCGAAAAGAGGTGTAAGGCATTCACCAAACTCATAAATTCAATCAATCTCTTGTTCCAGCCAGCCAGTCTGTCGTACATAATCCCCGCTAATTCGAATGGCCGCTCAGCGATGAACCTACACAGCCCATCGAGCAACGAGATTATGAAGTTTGCGATGTCAGAAGATCTGCCTTTCGAGATCGAGGACGAGGCGCCGTGATCCTGGGTATCCTACTCGCACAAGGCGCGATGGCATCAACGTCGGCGTTCGTGATTAGCTGGAATCGGCCGCTTACCGTCACCGGGAGCGTATCTCCGCTCAGGCACCCATGAACAGAAAAGAACGTAGAGCAGCTCGCAAGACTCATCGCTCTGCGGCTGAAGCCGCGGTACCAGCATCAGCGCAACCCGATGCTTTCGTCAAGCTTCTTCAGGCCGCGCGCCAAAAGGAAGAACTTGGCGGTCCCAGCGATGAGGTCATCGCGGCTTACATGAAGGCGGCGGCTGCATGTCCAACCCGGGCTGAAGCTTTGCACGGGGCAGCCCGCTTCAGCCGCAACAAGGGCATCCATGAGCAAGGGTATCAAATTGCGGTGAAAGGCTTGGCGATCGCACGCCCTAATAACGCGCTGGCTATTGAGGACTGGATCTACGACTACGGGCTGCTCGACGAACTGGCGGTGAGTGCTTGTTGGATTGGGCGATCAGGACTGCCTCGACGCCTGCCAGCGCCTGCTTCGCGAGGGCAAAATGCCCCCGGATATGCATGACCGCGTGAAGACGAATGCTGAATTCGCGGCTGAAAAGATCAGGCTCCAGGGCATCTCGCCATGATTAGTCCTTTGACCGAACTACGGGTCAGCAGCGCAGAGTTCGATCAGCCGCCCTGCCCGGTGAAAACCAAGCTGATCATTTGTTCCACACCTCGAAGCGGGAGCATCTGCTCTGTCGCGCCCTGATCCACAATGGCATCGGTGTCCCACATGAGTATTTCAACGGCATCAATGCGGGCATACTCAGCTCCCGATATGGTCTCGGCACAGTCGATAGCAGGCATTTGGAAGCCGGCGGCGCGGCGAGACGAGCATATGTCGCTGCGCTCCTTGAGCGGCGAACCATAAACGGGATATTTGCCGCCAAAATCCAACGGGGACAATTCCGACAATATTTCAAAAGCACTGAGAGTCTCGAACTGTTTCAGGACGCCCAAGTCATTTACCTCTACCGTGAAGACCTACTCGCTCAGGCAATATCGCTGCACTTGTCGTTGCTTACAGGTCGATGGGGCGTCGATGATACCGTTACGACGCGGCCAGTCGCGGACCCACAATTTTTCGACAATGACCTGATTGCGAAGCATTTAGAAGAGTTGGCAACTCAAGATAGAGAGTGGCGTTTGTTCTTTGCAAACAATGCGATTAGGCCCCTGTTTTTGAGCTACGAAGGCATCAAAGACGATCTCGCCGGAGCACTGCGGAAAATCGTTACGTCTTTTGGGCTTCATTTGCCGTCCCAGGATTTCACGTATGTCGAGCGGTCACCTATCGACTTCAGCGCACCCGGCGAGCCATCAAAGTCAGAGATAAGGGATCGATTTTTGCGGGCGGTACGCGGATGTCGCGCCGCAGGGTGATGAACCGCGCGTCCGGAAGCAGCTTTTCCAGAAACCGTACCGTTAGTACGCGATGATAGCGGATTTCCTTGAAGCCCCAACGCTGCCCGGGTCGCAAGCCGCGCGTGAAGATTGCTTCGATCATTTCGCGGCATGAACGACTGAAAGCGTCATCGTCAAACGGGAGTGAGTTCGGAAGGAGCGAACGCAAACTTCGTTGCCTTCAGAATTCCACGACCAAGAGGCGTTGAAATAGACGCTTCTTAGGAGATGCAATGACGCCCCGAGATATTCACCCCTCGATCCGAATATGGGCGGATTCCAGTCCCGCATATCCAACACGGTAAGTAACCATGTCACCCGCTCGGATGATGAGGCGTCGTCAGTCATCAGCGACGCCAGTCCACGATGGAAGCGGGGCGGTGCTTAGCCCCCAAGACCGGATACCCGTGGCGTCGACCGCCTCGAAAAGAGGATCGAAAAGAGGCGCAAGCTATTCACCAAACTCATAAATTCAAACAATCTCTCTTGTTCCAGCCGGCCAATCTGTCATACATAATCCCCCGCTAATCCGAATCGCCGCTGAACGATAACTTACACCGTCGAGCAACGAGGTTATGAAGTCGCCCTGTCAGAAAGATCTGTCGTTCGATGATCGTGAAGGACGAGGCGTCGTGATCCTGAGTATCTTATTCCCACAAGGTGCAATGGTATCAATATCGGCGTTCGCGATTAGCTGGAATCGCCGCTTACACCGGCATTGGGAGGCGTATCTCCGCTCAGGCACCCATGAACAGGAAAGAACGTAGAGCGGTTCGGAAGACTCATCGCTCCGCGGCTGAAGCCACTGTACCGGCATCGGCGGCAGCCGATGCTTTCGTCAAGCTTCTTCAGGCCGCGCGCCAAAAGGAAGAACTTGGCGGTCACAGCGATGAGGTCATCGCCGCCTACATGAAGGCGACGGCTGCATGTCCAACCCGGGCTGAAGCTTTGCACGGGGCAGCCCGCTTCTGCCGTAACAAGAGCCTGCACGATCGAGGGTATGAGTTCGCTACGCAGGGTCTAGCGATCCCTTACCCGCATAACGCCCCAGCGGTAGAGGATTGGATCTACGAGTACGGGCTACTCGACGAGTTGGCTGTCAACGCTTACTGGATTGGGAAATATGCTGAGTGCGTAGGCGCTTGCGATCGGCTCTTGAACGGTGGGAAACTGCCAGCAGAGAAGCGCGATCGTGTCCTGAAAAATAGGAATTTTGCCGTTGATAAACTGCGTGAAGCTACTGTACCGGCGTCAGCGGAAGCCAGGGCAGATGAGATACCAAGTCAAGAGGGTGCCTCAGCTTCACACTCGCCGGAGATGGCACCGTTTCCTGCGGGCCTTTTCGCATATCCGCGCGTGCTTCTTGCAATTCTGGCCAAGCAGGCGGAAAAGGTACTTCCCTTCTATCTATTATGCATCGATGCGCTGGACTATCCGAAAGGCTCGATTTTCCTGTATGTCAGGACTAACAACAATAAAGATCGCACCTCCGAAATTTTGAAAGAGTGGATAGCGCGCGTCCGCGATCAATACGCGCACGTAGAACTCGACACGTCAGATGTCCCAGAAACGGTGGAGCAGTTCGATATTCACGAGTGGAATCCGACACGCTTCAAGGTCTTGGGGCGGTTACGACAGGAAAGCATGCAACGCACGTTGCAAAGGAACTGCGATTACTATTTTGTCGTCGATGTAGATAACTTCATTAAACCAAATACTTTGCGAGATTTGGTTTCGACGAGGCTTCCCATCGTCGCCCCGCTCCTGAGACATGTTGATAACGAAAATTCGTATTCCAATTTTCACGAAAAAATTGACGGAAGGGGGTACTTCCTCAAGAGCGAGGAGTATTTTTGGTTGCTTCATCAACGTGTCAAGGGTGTTTGCAAAGTTCCTGTGGTGCATTGCACTTATCTTGTGCGTTCCGACGTAATTCCGCTTTTATCGTACGATGATAATAGCGGCCGCCATGAGTACGTTATTTTTTCGCACAGCGCACGCAAGAATGGTGTCCCACAGTATTTTGATAATCGTGATGTATACGGGTATCTAACCTTGAAGGAGGAAGCCGAAAAGGCGATGAAATTGATCGGGCCGCAAATCGGGGGCAGAATTCTCGCCGACCGAAAGTCCGACAAGCCGCGCATTTTTGGCTGCTTCGGCCTGCATAGCAGCGGCTCGACCTGGATGTTCAACCTGGTTCGGGAAATATGTCGGACGCAAGGTGTGGATTTTGTATCATTGCACCGCGACTCTGAAGCGAACCTGCCGTGGGATGTTCTTGGCGTGCGGCTAATTGTGGTAAAGACACACAACCCTTTTACCAGCTTTCAATCATTTATTGCCAGCTCCGACGAGCCGGCCGTGATCACCGTGCGCGATCCGCGGGATGCTGTGGTTTCGTTCATGCAGCGGTTCTCGGATAGCAGCTTTGATGAGGCACTCAAAGCCATCGCTCTCAGCGCGCAGACCCTGGTGGCTCTATCGCGACTACGCGAAATCCCGGTTTTCCGTTACGAAGGCGGATTCGTCGGAAGTGTTGAGACATTCGACCGGATCGCCGCGCTGCTCGGCACGAGCCCGCCCGAGGGTGACCGTAACGCAGTATTGGCCAGCCTTGCGCCAGAAGCGGTCAGGAAGACGATCAGTGGTCTCGAAGCGGCTGGCGCCATTGGAGGCGATGACGTTTGGGACAAGGACACTCATTGGCACGCTAAACACGTTGGCGACGGGAATGTTGGTAAGTTTAAGAGCATTTTAAGCCCGACGCAGCAGCGAGAGATCGTGAAGCAGACACGCGAATTCTTCGACTGCTTCGCCTACGACGTGACGGTTGACACAAGGCAGGAAGAGCATTCCAGCGCTTTGCAGCAACAACCGACGAAGTAGCTTAAACCCGCATTCCCCGGATGATGCATTGAGTTGCGCAGTCCGCACGCCGATTCAGATATAGGCATCAGCACCTTATCCTGGATCAAGCGAGGCGGCGATGGCGAACCCGGCGGGTGAATCAAACGACGAGGTTCTCAAGCTCGATTTCGACCGCCGTTTGATGCTGCAGTTTCGCGGCTCCGTGGTCACGTCCGATGCCGGATTGTTGGCATACCGTGAACTCGACGACGCACTCGGGTTGAGCACGATGGCGGGCGAGACGCTCGCCGATGCGCGCACCGGCAGGAACGGTCGCCATGCGCTGGTTGGTTTGTTGCGGCAGTCAGTGTTTGGTCGTCTCGCTGGATATGATATGAGGACGTGAACGACGCCGAGCGCCTGCGCCACGATCCGGCGATGCGCTGGATTGTCGGCGGCAAAGCGGCGCAGGGCAGTGCGGCTTAGCGGCTTCGCCGAGCCAGATGGGTCGCTTCGAAACGCAGTGGCTCGTGGCACCTGCGAACTTCTCTTCTCTTACCGACTTGTCTGGCTATTGGATCGACCTTGCGCACGGCCGGCGCCCGCCGAGAGGCATCGTCCTCGACATGGATTCGAGCGTGAGCCCGACCCACGGCGAGCAGGAGATGAGCGTCTGGAACGGCCATTACGCCTGCAGCTGCTATCATCCACTGTTCGTGTTCAATCAGTTTGGTGATCTGGAACGCAGCGCGCTGCGTCCCGGCAACGTGCACAGCGCCGATGGCTGGGATGGTGTTCTCAAGCCGGTCGTGACGCGCTATCAGGGCAAGGTCTCGCGCATCTATTTTCGCGCGGACGCAGCCTTCGCCATGCCAGGGGTCTATGAGTTCCTGGAGGCGGAGCGGATCAAATACGCGATCCGGTTACCCGCCAATCAAATCCTGCAGCATAGGATTGGCTACCTGCTCAAGCGCCCGGTCGGCCGACCTCCGAACGAGGTGCGTCGGTTCTATGCCAATTTCACCCATCAGGCAGGAAGCTGGACCCATCCGCGCCGGGTGATCGCCAAAGTCGAGTGGCTTCCGGGCGAGCTTTATCCGCGCGTCGGCTTCATCGTCACCAACATGCATGGCGCGTCCCGCCAAAAATGTCGTCGCTTTCTACAACAAACGCGGCACTTGCGAGCAGTGGATCAAGGAGGGCAAGGGCGCGACCAAATGGACGCGGCTGTCATGCCGGACGTTCGCCGCCAACGCCGTCCGGCTCCAGCTTCATGCGCTGGCCTACAATCTCGGCAATTTCTTGCGCACGCTGGCGACGCCCGAGCCGATCAAAGACTGGTCTCTGACGAGCCTGAAGGAGAAGCTGATCAAGACCGGTACGAAGGTGGTCTGCCACGGACGCTATGTTGCCTTCCAGATGGCGGAGGTCGCCATCCCACGGCAGATGTTCCAAGAGATTTTGCGGCTGATTGCGGAACTACGGCCGCAGCCACCACCAGCGCCAGCGTG
>Ga0187891_1002702_pt1 | contig 13191 bp, 20 predicted proteins | sample June2016WEW_21_4_FD_132990 | JGI IMG/M metagenome (GOLD analysis project Ga0187891, IMG submission 132990) | Peatland microbial communities from SPRUCE experiment site at the Marcell Experimental Forest, Minnesota, USA - June2016WEW_21_40 | ecosystem: Environmental > Terrestrial > Soil >... | reverse complement strand
TTATCCTGATGATCGTTGTGATGGCTGTGCAGGAGAGGAAGTTTAAGAATTCAAGCATCAAACAAATATGGTATAGAATGATGCAGAAGGATTGAGCATGGGAATCAAGCAAACACTCAAACGAATGTTCTCATCCGATGACGAACCGTCAGCACCGCAGTTCGGCGATATCTTCGGGGAAGGAGATTTCATACCGAACGAAACCGGGATTGTCGGGATGGAAGATGAGCAGGTAGTCGAACAGGTACATCAAAAGAAAGAATTGCACTGGTTTATCACCGGGATGCTTAAACATATCAAACAGGATATCGATATTGCAACCGGGCAGTATGACAAGAAACGAAAGAAGGAAAGTGATGATAGAAACGCTTATGAGCATTTCGAGCAATTAGCATATGGGAAGAAGGAATAGATATGGTTAAAGTTACACAACTCGGAACTAATGATGTCGGTGTAATTGGCATCGGCAAGAAGAAGACAGGTATCAGCAACAGAACACGAACAATCCTGCTTATACTGTTTATAAGTGCAGGAATTGCCTGTGCATGTATCGGATTTCTATGGCAGAATCAAACCAATGCCCAGACACAGGCAGAACTTGCAAATGAATCCGGTGGGAATGCCAGTGCCGTTCTTGCAGGAGTTACTATTGATATAAATGCCGCTGCCACCCCAACTCCTGCACCCGTTGCAACCAGACCGCCGATGTTTAGTATACCGTGAGTTATTGATTAAATGAAGATGTCTAACTCGCAGATTCGCTCTGCATTACTTACGCACTGGAAAAAGAAACTGCACTACCACTATCTTCATTTCTTTATCTGCGGGAACTTCTGCCAGTCCTGCAAATCGAAGGATTGCAAGCGGGTACGGGGAATGCCGTGGTGTTCCGGGATCGGAATCTGATGATCGAATCAATCAAAAAATATCTTCCCCTCTTTCTCCTTCTGGTTGCAGGTGCATTACTTCGCTGGTATCAGATAGGCTTTCAATGCATGTGGACTGACGAGCAGTACACTCTAACAATGTCGAAGTTGCCGTTGCTGCAACTCTTAAGCCAGCATTCAACCGATTATAATACTCCAATCTACTACCTGTTTACAAAAGCATCCCTTCTCTTATTCAATACCGATCTTTCAATCCGCTATCCATCCTTCGTTGTTGGCGTTGCACTAGTTCTGATGGCCTACCTATTAGGGCGTGAATACCAGAATCATAATACGGGTATTTATTGTGCAGTGATTGCAACCTTCCTTTATCCATACGTCTACTATTCTGATTTCGCACGGGCTTACATGATGTCAGTTCTGCTGTTCTGCATCGTCCTGATTTATTATTTCAGGATTAAACGATGCGGATGGATGCATAACTGGGTTCAGTTTGGTTTGATATCCGGGTTCACGATCTTGATACATCAGTTCACCGTTATACCTATAGCACTTCTCTATATCGATCTTATCTGGAATACAGATATCGATGAATACAAAGACTGGTGCAGTGCTGTTATCCCTGTAGTCATGTATCTCCCATTCGTTCCTACACTCCTTAAGATTGTCAGCAGCAGGACATCCCTTGCCCCGAATACCTTAAGCGATTGGGCAATGCTCCGCGATCAATTAGCCCAACAGATACCACTGGAATTCTGGAATGTTCTTTGGCCAATATTTACAATTATCTGCCTGTATGAATTCTATAAACCCAGTCTGGATTATAGCAGGGTACTGATTACTGTTACCGTTCTGACTATAGTTGCAGAGATAGGAGCATCGTACCTGACAGCAGTATTCCCGCGATACGGATTGTGTGTAAGTGTAATCCCGATCCTGATATCCTGCGCATGGTTTGAAAAGAGATACGGGCTGGATTACTGTATTGTGTTTATTGGAATCATGGCGATGCTGTTCTTGCAGGGATCATCGTTCTTGGTGCACTGGCATGTGCAACAGTATGTATGTTAGGTGAGTGGAATGTTTTGTAAATATTGCGGTTACAAATTTAGCGACGATGATATCTACTGTAGGGCATGCGGTAAACTAATACAACACCATATAATAAAATCAAATACACCCGGTGATGGTTATTCACCGATAATTTGGGTGCTCATTCTGGTTCTGAATGTATATGGTGTGATGAACGTGATTTCTCAAAATCTGCTATCATTCCATTTAGTTTTTGTTATAGTATTCGGTTATTTTGCAATAGCAACATTTTTTGAGTATTGCATATTTTGTTCGATAAAATTAATTTACGATTTCATCACTACAGGTAAATTATCAAATCCTTAAAAATAAGTTACTGTTTTGTTTCTATATACCTGAATACTTTCTTACGTGGTTTTATGAATGCTCCACCCGCATTCCTTCTTTTACGCGACCAGCATAGTTTCCAGTGACCTTCTTTCGGCATAGTTCATTCCACCAACATTGATTCGTACCAGATTCCCCATCTGTCTATACATCTCTGGAATAAAGATACTTCATCGTCTGGAATCGATAATACGAATTCCAGCAGATTGAACTCTAGTATGCGTTCGTCGTGTACATCTACAAACCACGGGGCAATCATTTCTTCTTCTCTTCTGGTTTCTGTTCCGGGAAATACTTCTCATTATATTCTGCTGCCATTGCATCGTGGACATCAAACAAATTATTGATTACCGTGGGATCGGAACCGTAGTGCTTCAGATCGTTAGCTGCAATCATCAGCAGTTCGATTGAACGCTTGGCGTAGAACATCTCGGTTGCCCGATCAACTTTCGCAGGTGGTAGTTTGGGTTGTACTTCAGGCATTAGAATTTATCCCAGTCATTCAGAAAACCGCTGTCAGAACTGCTGCCATCTTTATCAGTATGCGTTCTTGTTTCCCTGATAATCTTTCGTGTATTCTTTACCTTTGCCAGTTCCAGTTCGTGCTTCTTATCTTCTTTCCTTCGTCTCTCTTCCCTTTGAATAGGAGTTTCATATTCGAGAGGGTTGATAAGTTTGTCTACATCCTTTTTGAGTGTATCAATGATTCCCATAGTTCAATCACCGGTTAATCAGGTATGCTAGAATTCCTGCCCCAAGTATAAGTGCAGCACAAAGCAGTGCCCATTTGAAATTTTCTTTCATATCAGGGCCGGCTTTTTCTTTCAGACGTTTCTCTACCTCCGAATTAATATACCCGCTGAAATGTGAGGCAGTCCACTTCGGAAGATATCTGATCACTTCGTTCAAGTCAACCGTCCGAAGTGGTGGTAAAGTTATTCCTTTCGGGATGAAGTTGCGAAGATCCCCGTTCATCAGGTGGAGTTCGAACGTATCCCAATTATGAACAAGCCGGTTATCTTTGACCAGTTGATCGATGGGAGTATCCGGGTATTCCTGCCGCATGTGCATATTCCATCGCCTGCAAATTTCTACAATAGCGTAATCAATATCAAGTTCATGCACCACGTTCCAGTCATCGGACATATATGTAATCTGTGCCTTACCCATGTTCCCGGTGACAGGTGCAGTGATAATCCATTTCAGCGGCAGTTTCATTGCACTGAAGATACCTGCCACATATTCGGTTGTCTCAAACCATATCTGCCCGTTACGGCCTTTCACGATTGAACATGGCTGGCTGAAAAGATTCGATGCACGAAATCCCCAGACTGGTTTCATCGGGACATAAATTAATACGTAGACTGCCATCAGGACTAATGCAAAGATCATTGCCCCGAAGACAATCACCCAGAAATAGAAAGGCATCCCTGCGATGACCGGGTTGTAAAGCGGTACTTGGTTAAGAACTGCCCCGACAATCTGGTTGACGGCGGCTTGGCTGGTAGAAACATCTGGCATTTTATATGTCCTGTATTAATGTAGAGGCTGTTTGGTACGGTAGCGAGGTATCGACAAGATTCATATTGTATGTAACATCGATATTCTTTAATATTTTATTGTGGCGCATGGTATTCTCGAAATAGAAATCCAGCATCTGCGCAGTGTCCACTAAATCATAATGATGGTTCCACGATTCATACAGTGTATCTTTCTTCTGTTGATCGATACTATAAAACTCTGAAGCAAATGCAATAATCATGAATGCTGCAAATACAAAGAAGGATATGCTGTATATTTTAACCAGTGATATATATATCTGGAAATAGATATTCATTCCATCTGCCAGAACTCCAAGATCGTATGCAGCATTGTAGCATTCAGTTAATGCAAGAATGCAGATACTGCCGATCCAATAAGTCAGAGTTATGAAAACAATATACGTCGTCAGCCATTTGAATCCGCATCGTTCTCCAATAAAGAAGTCTATAATTCTCATCTTCCCAACGCTCCTATAAGTTTTGTTTCTCTCGGTCTTTCGCCTTCATCTGCTACCCGTGGATTATAACCGCCAGCCAGCCCAATCCCGATACTCGGAACAATACGTTCACGCAAGCCATCGCCGAAGTCAGACCGTGCTTTGTTGGTAAGGATTCTCCCGTGATCTTTCAGCATCTGGTCTTGTATCAGATGATCAACGTTATCACAGCCAATGAAATCAATTGCAGTGGTCAAATCTTCCATAAGAATTGTCTGGCTGTGTTTGTCCATGTTGGATGTCGGAACTTCGATTGCAGCATCGTTGTGGGTATAAATCCAGAACCGTTTGTGATCTTTAAGAACACTTACATCATCAGGTGTTCGCACCTTCAGATATAACTCCATCGTTTCCCGTTCGAGTGATGGAGGTTGCGGGGACAAGGCAATCGGTTTTGGAGGCTGGCCCCCGGGGTATGAAGAATTCTTGCCAGCATTAACACCATCTTCATACGCTACCTGTTCGGGAGATTTCCGCTGTATCTCCTGCCGTATAAACCGATCTAAAATACCCATCGTATCAAACCTTCATAGCAGTGATAATTCCTGCGTTATGCTATCTATCTTTTCATCTTCTTCAGGCCCGATTGCAATACAAGTGAGTGTATCTGGTGCAACTTGTGTAAGCCCGAAATCTTTTATATATTCTATATTAAATCCCAATTGTAATGCATTAGCAGCAATTTCTAATAACGAGTCTTTATCTTTAGTTTTAAGAACTATTTTCTTTTGCCCTTCGTTATACCATCGTTCTCTTACGGACTCTGATAATTCTGTATGTTCTTTGCGCAAACAGTTTGTTGCCTTGCGATATGCTGCTACCGATGCATGACCAACCTGTACAGCAATCTTACCTTTGCTCATACCTAAATCAGTACGGACTATAATTGCAAGTTTAATGATAATCACAATCCTATAACAACTATATAGGATAGTATGATATAGATTGTATTAAAGGTTATTGCATTAGCAGATGCATTACAGCAGAATTGAATAATATAGAGAATAGTATTGATGTGAGTTGCGATGCAGGAGGCCAGTTATCATATTGCATTACGCATATCAGTAGGAATGTAAGTATACCAACATAGCATACAAATCCTAGCATACATTTATTTTCATCTGTTAATCGAACATACATAAGGATAGTTTGAGTTATACGATTATAAATGTATCGAATTGCCGTTAGAGTGGTTTATTATTTCGTGCTGCTTTATCTCGGCGGTTAGCCCAGTAATCATCTATGTTTGCTTCGTGCTCATACATGTTTGATTCCATGATTAACTTGTGCCGCTGCGCAGGGGTTGTACGTGGATTGTTTGCCTGCTGCCGTAATTGGTCTGCGCGGTTCCTGTCGTAGCGTTCATCTGCCTGTGCTTCCCCTTCACGGGTACTTTGCATATGAAAGTACCACTGCCTGAAATCAACCATGTAAATCAATCAACAATCTTAATCTCTTGGTTCTCCCTTGAACACTCCGCCGCCTTCTACGATTCGATGGGTAGTGCAGAGTGGATGACTTTTGTGATTGTTTTCATGCGTTGCATTGCTTCCGTAAGGAGAATCCTTAAGCACGTCATAAGGCCCGGGGCCACTGAACTTTTCCATAGTAGAATACTCACATCTAAAGTATAAAAGAGTATTGGGTATTTATTCTGGAGGTGTTATAACTGTTGATTTCTCTCGTTTTGGTGCAAAAAATATTTCATCAATCGTATATAACGCTGTAATAACTGTGCATCCAAGTAATGCAATCTGCAATGTACCAACCGCGTTTACAATTTCGACTACGGTAATTGAAGAACTTGCCGAAAGCCCTGTTGAATTTACATATACCGCATACATGTAAATCGAATACCACGTAGAGAACGACCAGAAGATCGAAGCAATCAACGCGGCAACTACCCTGCGTGGGGCACATACGGAAACAGCAGTAAAGAAACAGGCAATACCAATCGCTGCCCATTCGTAGGTATCCGGTATGAATCCCGATTCGCTGTAGAAATCTACCTCGTAATAGTTCCCGCTGTTGTTATATAATGCATTTGAACTTTTCGGGTAGTAATTAAGTAATGCACTAACAGGCGATATAATTACAACAAACAATATTGCCAGAACCAAAAGGTATCGTAGTTTCATGTTTTATCCCACTCCGTCATTTACCTTTATTCAATAAGAATGCAAGTCCTGCCCCGAAGGTAAGGACAGCAAATATAATAATCAAAACCAGAACGATAGTAAACGGTGCAGTCTGTGTTAATGAATTCGGGTTTGATATATTATAGAGTGATGAATTACCGTTTGTGGATACATTGATACTGTACGGCATGAATTGCTCTGTCATAAGTAATGAACGATTTGCGGTAGTAGTCAAAGAATTATTGTTGTAGTAGTTGTTCGGATCGTTATGGCTTAATATCATTGCATTTCCCATAGCAAGAAACACAAATGCAAAAGTTATGAACATCAAAAGAAATATTACCATCTTTCCGAATGCCATGACAACACCAAGTTATAAGTAAGTAGTAAGGCATTACAGAAAAAGATTACTATATGAATTACTGTATGATTAAGTGTTTGCTGATGTGATATTGACTAATGAAATACACGGGTAATCGGGGGAAGTATAGACATCGTTGATGGGATCATATACGAATGGCACGGATTCAACCAGTCCATAATATGCTATCCCGCTGGTTCCGTCAGGACTTGCGGTATACGAGAAACTAATATCAAATGGGTATCCGCTTACGGATGCTGTACCCGTGCCATCGCTATTAATGTATGCTGTGCCGGAATGCGAACTTCCTTTAAGAATGTATAATCTTGCTGGCTCTGCTATTACACAACCGATAAGCAGGAGGATTGATACAGTAAGGATTGCTGCGCGTATGAATTTCATAAAAGTAATTGGGGATGTTATATATAAGATAGTCCATAGTATTTGGTTAATATTAATTCGGTGAAGAATTTGCGGTAGAAGGTTTGTTCGTATGGCAATTCTTTGGATTCTTCTATGATCATTTTGCCATGACAACTTCGACAGAGTGGAACCATCATACGGAGATACTTTATTTCTATTTCTGTAAATTCTGGTTCTCCGAATGCTGCAATCTCTTTCGGAAATCTTCGCCTGATCAAATCCATTTCGGTAACTTTAGATTCACAGCATGCCATCTTCTCTGTATAGACGTGATGGATGCAAAGTCTATGACCAATTCCTTTATTCTGATGTTCTGCTTTCGGCAATCCACATAAAACACACTTATCTCCAAATTTTGCGCTCACTTTATCTTTAAGTATAGTATTAAATTTGTAGCAGTATTTCCCGAATGAAGATCCACCTTTCCATAAACCATTGATAGACTGTGGCCCACGGTAATGGATTTTATAGTATTCGCCCATGCATTCTCTGCAACAAAATTTCCCTTTACCTACCGATTTTCGATATTCTGTTGTTTCAAATTCTTTACCACATTGTAAACAGTTTACTTTTATTGGAGTTGTATAAGAACCATTTTTACGTCTGGTTTCTACTGCTTTTGCTGCAATGGATGGATCACGCGATCTACCGTTATTTGCTTTAGTAGAACATGGTTGCGAACAATATCGTATAGTAGTGTCACGTTTATTTGCTTCATTAATTCGATATTGATCTACGCTAAATTTTTTTCCGCATTCCTCACATTTTAAATAAACTAATTGTTTCGGTCTTGGCATACATATATGTTAGATTCAATAGTATATAAGTTTTATGTTTGTTAGATGTTATAAAAGAATAAGAAAACCCGAATTGGATTGCTCCAATTCGGGCTTCTTTTTCAATTCGGAGACCGTATCACCGATATCCGCGCACAAGCATGAATCCCCCGATCATAAGACCGATACCGAGCATGATCAGAGAGATCGAGGCGAGGTTAAGACCTCCTGCGCTCACAGTGCCAACCTGCACCTGCGAGTTATTGAAGATCGAAGTCGGGGGTACGTACGGCGATGCATTCTGCACGGCGTAGAGCACACCCGGAGCGACCATAAGCAGGGCCGCAACAATTATAAACGTAATAATGCCTTCCACGAGAATAATGAACAACCCCCTTCAAAATAAATGTTTTATAACAAAGTATTAATACTTTACTATAATGTAATTAGTTGAATGATAAATACATTTAATTAGTTGAATGATTAATACTATTATATGGTAAAAATACAAAACGAAGAACAGTGGAAACTCAATTTAAGTATAGCAAGAACTGGTCATAAAGCAACCGAAGTAGAGTTAGATGCATCTAAACGCTTTCATGATGATCCCGATTGGAAGCAGCGACAATCTGACGCGCGCAAGAGATTATGGCAAGATCCTATATATCGTGCAAAATGTATAGGCAATATGAAGAAGGCTATAGAGAATCCAGATGTTAAGAAGAAACAATCGGATGCTATGAAGGAAGTTCACAAAGACCCAGAACACAAAGAACGATATCAAAAAGGATATGAAAAACGATCTAACAATCCCGATTGGATTCAAAATCATGCGGCAGCGAATCTTGCAAGAAGTGAAAAGCACCGTGGTGATAAATGTCACCTCTGGAAAGGTGGGGTATCATTTGAACCATATTGTGTGAAGTTTAATCGCAGATTTAAATACCGTGTCAGGGAATTCTTTAAGAATAGATGCGTTGAATGTGGGATCGAAACTTCATATAAATTGCACGTTCATCATGTGAACTATAATAAACAGACGTGTTGCAATGATGGCATACCATTGTTCGTTACGTTGTGTAGAGGATGCCATGTAAAAACACATTTTGATTTAGAATACTGGGAAGAACATTTCAAAGAGATACTTGCATTGCAATATGGGAATAAATGTTATTACAGTGAAGAAGAGATGCAGAGGATAGAAGAAGAAAGAAAAATTACTTTTTAACCATCCCCACCTACATCAATAAAATCATCATCATCCATGCTGACAATATCCTTCCTGTTTACCATTCCTTCGATCATCAGGCGTGGGCATTCGGCAGGTATCCGTTCAAATTCAAACCCTCCGATCCTGCCGTCCATTACGGATTCAACTACAGCCTGCCCGGTTTTTATCTTCATAATCAGCCGTCGATCTACATTGCTGTAAGATTTAACCGGTTTCGCCCCGGGCAACCAGATAAAATGGCTGGTTCGTTCCAGTATACGATAATCGATGAGGTTTAACGCATGGGTCATACAGGCAAGACTTATATTGTGCTTACGAGTATCAACCAGCACATCGACCATGCATTCAATAATCCAGTAGTAAATATCAGGAGCATTGGCCCGGAATAGATCGTGCGATTCATCGATAATCGCCGTATACCATTCCCGTGATTTTGAATCTTGGTTTGTTCGGTACAGGTATTCAAAAATTTCAAATAAGAATACATCACGTTCTACCAAGTAATCTTCAGTCGGGGATAGGTAGCGGCGATCTGCATGTGACAGATTTCTTTTGATATTGATTTCTTCTTTTAGTCGCGGTGACATGAAATGTTTGATCGGAGGATAGATTACATTCGTCCCGCCTTTGATAATCCCTTCAGCCAGTTCTTTTACATTCTTATACCAGTTTATATCAAGGTTCTGGATTTTTGAAACATTACCATCTTTATCTACCTGCGAAAATGTTAAAGGACTGTTTTTGTGAACATGTACCCTTAAAGGACGCACTCTTTCTTTTGCATAAAATTTTTGCAGGATATCCGGGTGCAGGACGTTCCAACTGTCAAATTCACGACCTCGCCATATGACGGTTTCGTTATGGATCATTGACTGTAACGTTTTTGCTAAATCTATCCGATTATCATCTGACAGATTACCGAATGATGCAACTGCTTCTGCAAAATCTCTTTTGCTTGCGCCTTCGATATACCGCGACTGCATCCCGAACTTCGTTCCGAATGTAGATTTCCCTCCACCCTGACCTCCGATTGTAAAGGTACGTGTACCACCGTATCCTACCTGCCCGTCATCATGCGTTAAAATCTGTTCTACGATATCAGAGCCGATAGTTTTTGACAGGGCTTGAAATCCCACTGCATTCTGTTTACCCTGCTGGTGGGATGTTTTGGAGTTTTTGTACCGGATAGATTCTGCCATTATTTATACCTCGGTTTTAATAATGGTCTGATATTCCTAAACCAATAATGCCCACCTACGCGTGATTTATACCAATACATCACCCAGAACCACGAGATTTCATGATCCCCCGATCCTTCCTGTAATGCAGCAATAACACTTTCACAACCACTCCATCCGCCTGTACTCAATTGTAATGTCCCATGTTTTTTGTCCCACTTTGGCGGGTATCCGTTTACCCAATTTTTGCAAAGATATTCTACAAATTCATATACATCGTCATGCAGAGGATTAAAACCTGCAATATGTTTCAATGTATTTTCTGTAGGGTATCCGTTTTTGTCGATCATATCACTTGCACCTAAACCTGCAATATGTTTCAATGTATTTTCTGTAGGGTATCCGTTTTTGTCGATCATATCACTTGCACCTCTCCATCATTTTACTCTTTATATCCCTGAAAATTTTTGCAAAAAATTCTGTAATCTCAAAGTAAAAAACTATACCTGCCGTAAAGCAGAGTATACCGATTATGCAGAATCCGTATCCTAATAGAGTGTTGGAATCCATAGTATCACATATCCTCAGGAAAGGGACGTAGAGAATAAAATAACAATAAAATAAGTGCACTAACTATACATGCCAATATAACTTCTATATATACTATCAGCATCTTACTCCACCTTATCTCTATCTCTCGCTACACTATCTAACATCTTCTGTACTGCTTCAGTAGTCGTACCGTGTGCATCCAGATTGAAACTGTTCTCGTATGGCATCTGAACTAACTTATGTCTGAACATCATTTCAAACAATACTTTATGGATTTGCACAAGGATAGCATTAGATCGTGTCCAGTTAGTATGCGATTCAATGTATTCACGATTTGCAGATTCCCACTGATCGTATAGATCATCGCAAAGCATTACATCACGATAGAGCGCGAGTGACCATCTCGCTGCGCCTTCTGACTTGAATACTGAAGTAAGCATCTTATTCAACTCTACTAACTCTTCTTCCGTGAAGTGCGCATTACTATCCCATATAATAATCATGCGCTCTAGTGAACTTTCTAATGCGTTGGCTATCAGTGTTGGGGCTGGTGTATTGTCCTCTAGCATACTCATCATGAGCGCGCGGCATGATGAAATTAAAGAAGGGGTGAACTCTAGTATATGTGCAGGATCTGTAGATGTTATTAATACCCTAGTCAATTCACCAATAAGTTTCTTTGGGACATAATAGTTCTCCCTTGTATCAACCATAATTAAAAATAAGACGGGCTATCTATAATAGTTTGCGATAGTCCACTATAAACTATTTTGCAGAAACTTACACCTTCTTATCATACCTGTGTGGTACGAACCGGGTATACCCTGCTCTTGGCTTAACCTGAATAATCCTGCCCCGCACTCCGTCCTTCACGGTCTCGCGCTCTTTAGGTAATTGTGGCATATAGGAATATAGTATAATGGTGTTAATAAAGATTTTTGCAAAAACCCTATGATGTCTCACCAAAATATCAATACCCCGCCCCAACTCTCTATATGGAATAGAATTACCCCCCTGCGCGCGCGCGGATCTTACCAATCCCCCCTTATTTGCCCCAATACTTTACAGCAATGTATTATTGGCGGGAATTGATAGAACTGCACGAATACCTACCAGTAAGGTATTTGAAAATGGATATAGAATTATGGTTGTATAATCTGATGGCGGGATCAGCCATGATAAGCGCGATGTAATGACATACCGCACAATTACAGCACGAAAAGCGGTATTTTTCCTATTGTGATCTATTCAAAATCTCTATATTTTACGTCATAGACTTACAAACCGATAAGTATATATTCCAATAAAGAAAAGATTAGTTTGTCTCAAAGCAATGGAGTTAAGAGTCAAGAACCACACTGTTTGACAAACAGTAACGATCACATCTCACCTCTTAACTGACGATGATAAATCGACCGTTAAACGGTCATATCAGATTATCCCGTACCCTAATGGCTTATACGGTTTATCACCGTACCGGGATATCCCGTTAAGGGAAAACTCATGACCGAAGGCACCTGCCACAAATGGTATCTTTCCTTCGCAGGGGATATGAAATTCTGTTTCGAACTTCTAAAAACCGGAAAATGTCCGGAAGGAAAAAAGATCGGGTTCCTCTCACAGCAGCAGCGGCCGGCACCCGAAGAAGCGGCCGAAGAGGTCCGGAACGAATAGTGGTCGAACAACTGGTGAATAAAGATGGCTCAAAAATTATGGAAATCCTTAAAATTTAAGGATGGAAAAATCGTGTCGGATTACGACAAGTCCGAATGGATCGTAGGAGAATACCGGAAAAACCCGTACACGGTCAAGAAAGAATGCAAAGGTCTCAACTGTTCCACGCACATCGGGGATGCAATGGAGTATGTCAACTGCGAGGTTTTAGCAAAGGTTAAAATCCGCGGGACCGCCATAACGGGTGACACCAAGATCACCGCGCAGGAAATGAAGATCGTCAAGGCGTGGAGATGGACAAAAATTGACTCGGTAGAGATGGCAATCTACGCAGCGGAATTGGTGATCGACCACTATGAGAAAGAGTACCCGAATGATAAGCGTCCACGGCAGGCGATAGAAGCTGCGAAGGCGTACTTGGCAAACCCGACAAACGCCAACGCCTACGCCGCCGCCAACGCCGCCGCCAACGCCGCCAACGCCGCCGCCAACGCCTACGCTGCCACCAACGCCG
>Ga0187891_1002700_pt1 | contig 13209 bp, 6 predicted proteins | sample June2016WEW_21_4_FD_132990 | JGI IMG/M metagenome (GOLD analysis project Ga0187891, IMG submission 132990) | Peatland microbial communities from SPRUCE experiment site at the Marcell Experimental Forest, Minnesota, USA - June2016WEW_21_40 | ecosystem: Environmental > Terrestrial > Soil > Wetlands... | reverse complement strand
GGACGCACCAGCGATCGGCCAGTACGCGCAGCTCCTTCATCGAGTAGAAAACCTCTCCGTTCAAGAACTCATCTCGCAGCTTTGAGTTGAAGCTTTCGCAGTAGCCGTTCTCCCAGGGAGAGCCGGGTTCGATATACAGCGTTTTCGCTCCAGTTGCAGCCAGCCACTCGCGCAGGTCCTTGGCCACGAACTCCGGGCCGTTGTCGGAACGAATGTGCTCCGGAACGCCCTTCATCACCATCACATCCGCCAACGCGCCGATCACCTCGCGCTGCTCCAGCGCCGCTCGCACCGAATCATCAGGCATTCCCTCGTATGTTCGTCGATTAGGTTCAGCATCCGCGCCGTGCGTCCGTCATGCGTCCTGGCGCTCACGAAGTCGTAGCTCCATACAGGGTTCTTGCGCTCCGGCCTGAGCCGCACGCACGATCCATCGTTGAGCCACAACCGCCCTCTTGGCTTCTGCCTTTGTGGAACGTTCAGCCCTTCGCAACGCCAGATCCTCTCCACCCGATCCTTGCCAACGTGCCAACCAGCTCGCTGCAACAGCGCCGTGACGCGCCGGTAGCCATAGCGCCCATATCCGCTGGCCAACGAAACGATAGCCTGGGTCAGTCGATCTTCGTCTTCGCGTTGCGCTGGTTGGTAGCGCTGCGTGCCCCGTGGCTGGTTCACCAGTTGGCACGCTCGCCGCTCACTCATCCCATGCTCGCAGCCATGGTCTACCGCAACGCGCCGTCGTTCCGGGCTCAGAAGTTTCCCGAGGCGATATCCTTCAACACCAGCTTGTCCAGGCTCAGCTCCGCCACCAGTCGCTTCAGCTTGGCGTTCTCCTGCTCAAGTTCCTTCAGCCGCCGCGCCTGATCCACCTATAAGCCGCCATACTCCTTGCGCCAACGGTAGTAAGTCTGTTCTGTGATCCCGGCTTCCTTGCACGCTATGGCCGCCGTCTTCCCGTTCGCCGTTCCCACCTCGATCTGCCGCAGCAATCCTACAACCTGCTCCGGTGTCTGCTTCCTGCCTCGTGCCATTCCAGGCTCCTTTCATTCCAGTTTCTCTCACTCCAACTGGTACAAAAGGTGCCGGGCACTCCAGGTGTTGCGTTCGGTGGTTTTTGATCCATCGAGCGATTGTCCGGTTGCGGAGGTGAACTTACCAATAGCCCCATTTTGTTCCTCGTTTCACGCTGGGGCCTGTTATCGTCAACACCCCGCCTCCGGGATCGAGGTCCAGACCCGCGCAAGATTGTTTCAAAAGGCTGAGTGTTGGGTGTGCTGAAGCTGATGAAGACAGGCTATAGAAATTGATGGGCGCCGCTGTTCCATAAGGTGTACCTTTTGAAGCCAAGCCGGGCTACACCTCGTATACGGTTCCTATGGATCTTCAGGTAAACTCAATCCGGCGATAGAAGGTCGACCGCTCCTTGGCGGTCATTCTGAATGCGACGCCTTTGATCAACTCACAGTTAACGTAAACGTCGTCGTCGCTGATGTCTTCGAGGTGTCACTCCCTGTTCCAGTGATGGTGATGGTATAGCTCCCGGCGGTCGTACCGGGATTCGACGGTTGAGTTGAACTGCTTCCACCACCTCCGCAGGCAGCGAGATTCCCAAGCAGGACCAAGGCGCCCAACACCATCAGCAACCTGCGCCACATTCGCTGCCGCCTTGGCACCCACAGAACGATCAATACCGCCAATACCGCTCCGCCGGTTCCAGCCCAACCTTTCCCCTTCCCCAGACTGGGCCGCACGAGCATCGCGCTCGCTGCCGTTGTGTACACGGTGACGCTGACTGTGGCACTGGTCGTAGCTGAACTCAACGTCACCTGACTTCCGGTGCATGTTGGAAGGTCTGTGGCTCCGGCAGGTTCTGCGGTAACCGAGCAACTCAGCGTAATCGTTCCCGCATACCCGTTGGTCGAATTAGCTGTCACACTCGATGAGATTGAGCCACCCGGAGCGACCGTCGCTGGCGTTGCCGACATGGTAAAGGTTGGCGCCGTTGCGTTGACGGCGGACGATGCTGTGCCCGAAGCGCTGCCGTAGATCGGGGAGCTCGTCGCGTCGGGTGTGTAGCTGGCTGTGAAGGTGTAGCTGCCCGCACTCAGCGTGCCCCCGGCTATGTTGATTGTCGCCGTGCCTCCACTCAGCGTGGTTGTCGCCGACGTATAGCTGCCGCCGCTGAGTGTGACGGTCCCCGTCGGCGTCGGGTTACCAGTCCCGCCGCCCACCGTCACCGTCACCGAAAGCGGTTGCGTGATGGTAATGCTCGAAACGCCCGGCGTCACCGTCACCGTCGGCGTGGTCACGCTTACGGTGACAGCCGACGACGCAGTGCCCGAAGCGCTGTTATAGATCGAGGAGCTCGCCGCGTCAGGCGCGTAGCTGGCCTTGAAGCTGTAGCTGCCCGCGCTCAGCTTGTCCGCCGGTATGTTGATCGTCGCGATCCCGCCGCTCAAGGTCGTGGCCGCCGAGGTGTAGCTGCCACCGCTGAGCGTCACCGTTCCCGTCGGCGTCGGGTTGCCGGTCCCGCCGTTCAGCGTTACGGTCACCGAAAGCGCCTGGGTAGTGGTGATGCTCGACACGCCCGGCGTCACCGTCACCGTTGGCGTCGTCAGGCCTACGCCGACTGGAGACGATGCCGTACCTGAAGCACTGGCGTAAATCGAGGAGCTCGTCGTGTCCGGTGTGTAGCTGGCCTTGAACGTATAGCTGCCTATGCTCAGCGTGCCCGCTGGGATGTTGATTGTTGCCGTCCCGCCGCTCAAGGTCGTTGCTGCCGAGGTATAGCTTCCCCCGCTGAGCGTCACCGTCCCCGTCGGCGCCGGGTTGCCCGTCCCGCCGCTCACTGTTACGGTCACCGAAAGCGCCTGGGTGATGGAAATGCTCGATGCGCCCGGCGTCACCGTCACCGTTGGCGTGGTCACGATTACGGTGACTGCCGACGATGCCGTACCTAGAGCACTGGCGTAGATCGAAGAACTGGTCGCATCCGGTGTGTAGCTGGCCTTGAAGGTGTAGCTGCCTGCAATCAGCGTGTTCGCCGGGATGGAGATTGTCGCCGTCCCGCCACTCAGCGTGGTCGCCGTGGAGGTATAGCTGCCGCTGGACAGCGTCACCGAACCTGTCGCCGTGGGGCTGCCCGTTCCGCCGTTCACTGTCACCGTCACCGAAAGCGGTTGAGTAGTGGTCACGCTCGACACGCCCGGCGTCACCGTCACCGTCGGCGTAGTCACGCCTACTGTGACTGCCGAGGGCGCGGTGCCCGAAGCGCTGTTATAGATCGAGGAGCTGGTCGAATCCGGCGTATAGCTGGCCTTGAAGGTGTAGTTGCCTGCGCTCAGCGTGCCCGCCGCAAGGTTGATGGTCGCGATGCCGCCACTCAGCGTGGTTGCCGCCGAGGTATAGCTTCCGCCGCTGAGCGTCACCGTACCCGTCGGCGCCGGGTTGCCGCTGCCGCCGCTTACCGTCACGGTCACCGAAAGCGGTTGAGTAGTAGTGATGGTCGACGCGCCAGGAGTCACCGTTACCGTCGGCGTGGTTACGCTTACTGTGACTGCCGAAGAGGCCGTTCCGGAAGCACTGTTGTAAATTGAGGAGCTGGTCGCGTCAGGCGTGTAGCTGGCCTTGAAGGTGTAGCTGCTCGCGCTCAACGTGTTTGCCGGAATATTGATGGTCGCGGTACCTCCGCTCAGCGTAGTCGCCGCCGAAGTGTAGCTTCCGCCGCTTAGCGTCACTGTCCCCGTCGGCGCGGGGTTGCCCGTACCGCCGCTCACCGTCACGGTCACCGAAAGCGGTTGAGTGGTAGTGATGGTCGACGCGCCAGGAGTCACCGTCACCGTCGGCGTAGTCACGCTTACGGTAACTGACGCCGACGCCGTTCCGGAAGCACTGTTGTAAGTCGAAGAGCTGGTCGCGTCAGGCGTGTAGCTGGCCTTGAAGGTATAGCCGCCTGCACTCAGCGTGCCCGCCGGGATGTTGATTGTCGCCGTGCCGCTGCTTAGTGTCGTTGCCGCCGAAATGTAGCTTCCGCCGCTTAGCGTCACCGTCCCCGTCGGCGCCGGGTTGCCCGTGCCGCCGCTCACCGTCACCGTCACCGAAAGCGGTTGAGTAGTGGTGATGCTCGACACACCCGGCGTCACCGTCACCGTCGGCGCGGTCAAGCTTACGGTGACTGCCGACGACGCCGTGCCCGAAGCGCTGCCGTAGATCGAAGAACTGGTCGCGTCAGGCGTGTAGCTGGCCTTGAAGGTATAGCCGCCTGCACTCAGCGTATCCGCCGGGATGTTGATTGTTGCCGTCCCGCTGCTCAGCGTGGTCGCCGCCGAGGTGTAGCTGCCACCGCTCAGTGTCACCGTCCCCGTCGGCGTCGCGTTGCCCGTCCCGCCGCTCACCGTCACTGTCACTGAAAGCGGTTGAGTTGTAGTGATGCTCGATGCGCCAGGAGTCACCGCCACCGTCGGCGTAGTTAAGCCCACGTTGACTGATGACGACGCTGTGCCTGAAGCGCTGTTGTAAAGCAAGGAGCCGCTCGAATCCGGCGTGTAGTTGGCGTTGAAGGTGTAGCTGCCCGGGCCCAGCGTTCCCGCGGGGATATTGATCGTTGCAGTGCCAGCGGTCAGCGTGGCCGCCGCAGAGGTGTACCCGCCGCCGGACAAAGTCACCGAACCGGTGGGCGTCGGGCTGCCAGTGCCCGCGGTCACGGTTACCGTCACGGAAAGTGCCTGCGTCGTGGTTATGCTTGACAACGAAGGCGTCACTGTAACGGTCGGTGCTACCTTCGTGTACTCGGTGTAGGTGTAGTCGTTGTAGAGGTCGGTCGAGCCGTTGATTTGCGTCCAGAGGGTCACATAAATCGTGGCTCCGTTGGTGGGCAGATTCACGCTCACGCTGGTGCCGGTGCTGGGCGAAGGACTGACGTTGGCCAGATTGGCGGTGCCGGGCGATGTGCCAACCCACAGGTAGTAGGTCGTTACGTTACCGGAGCCCGCAGTCCAAGTGAAAGTCGTCGAAGCTGAGGTCAAAGTGCTGCCGGGCACTGGACTGGTCATCGCGGCCTGGTTGGTCACTAGGACTGAGGTTGTGCCTGTCGCGGGGGTGTAAGTCGACAAACTGTCGGAGTCCGGGGTATAGCTGACGGTCAGCGTATCGCTGCCTATTGCCAGCGCTCCCGCAGCAATGTTGATTGTGGCGCTGCCACCGCTCAGCGTTGTAGCCGACGAGGTGTAGCCTCCGCCTGAAAGAGTGACCGAACCGGTGGCCGTCGGGTTGCTTGTGCCTCCACTGACCGTCACCGTGACCGAAAGCGCTTGGGTGGTAGAGATGTTCGATGCCGAAGGCGTCACCGTAACGGTCGGTGTAAACTCCGCAACCGTCACTGAAGTGGTGCCCGTGGCTCCGGAGTAGATCGACGAACTGTTGGAGTCCGGCGTGTAGCTGGCCGTGAGCGCGTCCGTCCCGTCACTCAGCGATCCGGCAGGAATGTTGACTGTGGCTGCGCCTCCGCTCAAGGTTGTCGCCCCCGAAGTGTAGCCGCCGCCGGTCAGAGCCACCGAACCGGTAGGTGTGGGTGTCCCCGATACTGTCACCGTAACCGTCAAGGCCTGCGTCGGGCTGATGCTCGTCGGTGAAGGCGTCAACGTCACCGTCGGCGTAGCTTTGGTTCCCGTCGTCGCGGGCAATCCTATCAGGATCGTTTGCCAACCATCCGACGGAGAGATCTCCCATTCGTTCGAGTAGGAACCAGACGACGACACGTTTTCGCTAGCAGCCGTCAGATAGGTCGGGGTCGAATTCACATCCGTGATAAAGCCGGCCTGCGGTGTAAAAGTAGTTGGTGCATCGGAGTCGCCGAAGATCCAACTTACAAGTTGTCCAACGCTATTGAGCGTGATGGGATTCGTAGTAGTGCTCATCGTGGACGCGCCGGAAGGGGGGCTTGTAATGGCGGAAGCAACGGGTGTTTGTGCCGTATTTGATCCCGCAACCGCTAGGAAATGAAGGAATATCGGCTCCCCGTTGGGAGTAGCGCCGGGAGTGATAGTGATTGTATCGCCGGCGGGACATGACGCTGGATTCTGAACATAGTAGACCGTACCCCGCTGGTCATAGGAAAAACCGGGCCAGTCAGTGGGGCCCGCTAGGATGTTCCAGGTGTTTCCACAGCTATCTGAAACAGTCGGTTGACTTACGGCCGCGCCGTTGTAGTTGTAATAATCTCCGAGAAACAGAAGCAGTGTTGAAGCCCCTGGATAGACAAACGGCCCTACAGGATAACTTGCCGGGTAGGTGCCGTCTGGAGATGTTCCCCATGCCCCCGATGACACAATCGCCGGCAGAGGGGGATTCACTAATAGCGTGGCTGCTTTGGCGGGGTTGGCTGAGTAATCTTCAAATCCAGCAAAGTCGTTAGACGTGCTGGAAGTTGTACTCAACATCACGAACCGCATGGCAGACGTGCTGGTCCACCCTGACTGGGAGACGATTTGCTGGACAATACTTGTCACATCGATGACATGGGTGCAGGTATCCTGTCCATTGTTGTTCCCCTGGCAGCTCCCATGAACGTCGCCCGGTCCGGTCGTTGTGTAGTCAACGTAGGCTGTCGTATAAGGTACATCGAGCGGAGTGTTACCTGCGGTATTGCTGAAAGGGGGCCCGTCGTCTTGGGCCACACCGTAAACGCGAAACGTAGAATTGGTATTATTACAAGGCGGTGACCCGCAGGTAGAACTTGATGCAAACCCATCGCTGCTCACTAATTGCAGGTAGGCCGAGCGGATTGTCTCCCCGGGACTGATCCCAGTAGACGGAAATCGGTAACCGGTGACCCAGCCAGCTGTGATGCCAGCCGTGCTCCCGACCAAATCTGCTCCTCCGACTTGCGGGATGGCATTCCAGCCGCTGTTATCTACTTCGTTGAAGTAACCATCGTCGGCGGTATTGGAAATTTGAATCGTGTGAGACACTACCGGACCTTGTCCCAACGCTCTAACCACAAAAAGAGCAACGCAGATAACAATGAGGACAAAACGTGAAAATTGGGTCAAATCAAGGTTGGAGTGACCACCTGAGGTGCGGACCGCCATATCAGAGACAGACTGAGTGGTGCCCCCGTCGCGCCCAACCCACTGTTTTGGCGACATCACGGCCAAGTTGCGGCTCACGGAAATAGCCCTCCTCGCGATCAATTGGAAGAACTTGGAATTATTCAGCCGTTAGAGGCCTCCCGCGCCTCCATGGGGCCCGCGGAGAAGCAGGAACATATAGGGGGATGTAGGCAGGATTCTAGCACACTTCTCGTCCTTCATCTCAACGTCTGTTCTCCCTTTGTTTCCGTGCTCGTGATAGCCAGTTGCTGCAACGGCAGCGGCTTTCACCTCTCAAACGATTCATCGCATGCCTGGTTCACGCCCCATCTACGTTCAAATATTCCTACAGCATGTTTCAAAAATATGTTTTGAAAGGGCCGGCTTCAGCCGTGCCGCAGGGTGTCCACATTTCATGCGACTTTAGCAGCCAAGGGATGGTCTTCTCGCCGTCTCGTTGCCATTTTTGAAACACGCTGTAAGAACCGCTGATTTGTCCCCCCGTCATTCCCGCTCACGCGCAGCGACCTTCCAGTGCCGTTGCCGCGCCGTCAACCCAAGATTCATTCATCCGGCGAGTTGATGGATTAGAAGCTACCAATTTGAAACCATAAAGAACAATTACCCAAAGGTGGAAGCGGGCAGGTCGGGAAATGCGCCTTCCGATACATAGAATTTCAGCAAACCAGTAACCCGCGATGGTTACTTTTGAAGCGATTCGGTGCTACAGACTCCTCTTTGGTGGATGCGGGCCGAGCCGCAATTGTATCAGCGTGTTTCCAAACCCACAGTTATTGACACGGCCGGATCGGGCAAATCGCTGGATTATTTCATTGGTTCGGTCCACTTGGAGTGCCAGGCTGTGTCCTGTGACTCGCCCGAATAGATCAAGTTCTGCCCGGGGTTCGCTTCATTTAGCCTCAATCCACAAAAGATTTGTGGATTTTCTTCGACCGCGGTGCGAATAACTAACGCATGACGACCGCCAAGAAACCGGCTCTCACAGAATCGAGCTCGCGACCTTCGGCAGAGCTGCGCAAGCAGTTCTTGATGGCCGCTGTAGCGATGAACCTGAATCGTCTGGCAAGACCCAAGAGACGGGAGAAGAGCCAAGCGATTGGTGGATCTCGGTATGCGACCCGGTGGCCGGGTCCACAATGAGCAATACCCGGAACCCAAGTTTTGAAGTGAGAAGGGCCGTGCATCCTCGGCAAGGAAATTCGTCACGCCAGCGCCGCAATTTCTTTGATTGCTTTGCTGCCTCGGAGAGCTATACTCTTGCTGTTCTCGCCAGCGAGGACGTTCGCTGCAGGGACTTGATTAGATTCGCCGCCTCCCCCTAGTAGCACCAATTTTCGTTGAAACCTTGGCGCTTCGGTTTACGTCGATAAAACGCAGGGAAGACGCCTCAACGCCTACTTTTTCTTGCCATACTGCTTGAGCAACTTCCTGAAAAAGGCACTGTTTCATTCGGCGTGAAGTGGCGCGATTCTTGAGGCCGCGTGGTTAGATGACCGCGAGACGCATGGTCCCTTCCTCATGAGGTTGCCATGTTCGGTTTTGGTCCGCGGATACCACCGCGAAAATGGGGGAACTACCCCGCTTGCATTTGGTAATGGGAGCTCGTATGAAAGCGTACGTCGCTGGATTTTCTGCCCTGGCTTTCGTGCTCGCAGGGTCGCTCGCTGTTGCCCAAACGCAGCGAGCCCTCCTGATCGGCATCAACACTTATCAACCCGCGGGAACCACTGCGGATCATCCTGCCGGCTGCATCTACGGTCGCTGCGAGTTGGGGACCTTCGCGAATCTTGACGGCTCTGTCAACGACGCGCAGGCCATGGCCGACCTGCTCACCAATCCGAAGTTCGACTTCCCGGCCGCCAACGTTGTTTTGCTCACCAATCCTGCTCCACCCCATTCGAGTCCAGGTGTGGTCCTCCTTCCCGCCGAACAGACCACGCGCGACGGCATTCTTGCCACCATGCAGAAATATCTCGTGGATGTTCCCCAGAAGGGCGACACCGTGGTCTTTTATGACGCCAGCCACGGCTCGCTTCGAGTCAACAGCAAGGGGAACAAACTCACCGTGCTCGTCGGCGGCCAGTATGTCCATGCTGACAGCACAATGGTTCCCTCTGACGCCTACAAGGGTGGCTACGACGTCCGCGACCGCGAGATGGCGCGCATTTTCAACGCCGCTCTCGACAAAGGCGTCCATCTCACCGTCATCTTCGACAGTTGCCACTCCGGCGGTGTCAGCCGCGGCATCGGCCCGGTTTACCGCGAGCGCGCTCTGGCCTTTGATCCCCGTGACATCAATGAAGCTCCAGACACGCTGCCCAACGGCCAGCCACGCCCTGCGCCGACCCAGCGCACGGACAACGCCGCGCTGGTCTTTTCCGCTGCGCAACAGGATCAGACCGCCAAGGAAATGCCGGCTGGTACCGAGCCGCACGGTGCTTTTACTGCCGCCCTGCTTCAGGCTCTGCAGGCATTGCCGGCCGACACGCCTGCCTCCGTTGTCTACGAGCGCGTAAAGGCCGTCCTCGAGGGCAGCAACGTGCCCGATCAGGAACCCGACCTCGACGCCACGGCGGAGCGTCGCGAGCAGCCGCTCTTCGGTGGCACAGCCGCCAAGTCTGACAAAGTGCGAGCAGCCGCGCTCGGCACAAACGATGACGGCTCTGTCTCGCTCGACATCGGCCGCGCTTCCGGCCTCGGTGTCAGCAGCGAATTCACCGCCACAATCGCTAACAGCGCTGGCCCGAACGTTCTCCTTCGCATCACCAGCCTCGATGGCCTCGCCCGCTCCTCTGCCGAAATCGTCAGCCCGGCGGGTGCGAAGGTTGCTCCCGGGGATCTTTTCGAGCTGAGCAAATGGATCCCCGCCGATAACCCTCCCTTGCTCGTCTGGCTCTGGCCCTCGAATCTCTCCGAGGACCAGATTGACGCCGCCGCCGCGCAAGTGCAGGCCTCCGGAACTGCTTTAGTCTCCGATCCTGCCGAGCAGCAGTGGACCGACGTCCTTAGTTGGGACGGCACGAATTGGACGCTGCAGCAGGCTGGTTCGGCCACCTCCATCAACCTGGGCGCGCCGCTCACTGCCGATGCAGTCAAGAAGAACCTACCCGCCGGCGCCAAGCTATGGGTCAATCTTCCACCTTCACAGGACCTGGCCGCCAAGGTCAAGCCCGTCGGCAGCGACAGCGCCGTTCAGGCCGCAAGCAATATGTCGGTCGCGCACTACGCGCTCACCGGTGTCCTCACCGCCAATGGTCCCGCTTACGCGTGGTATCACAAGAGCGAGCTGGCGGCTGGACCGCCCTCGCCCAACGCGCCCCCGCACAGCCCCGGCTGCTCAGCTACCTCGCAGTATCCGGTGCGCACAGACTGGGTGCCGGTGGGCGGCGCTTCCGCCATCGATGCCGCCGGTGACAAGCTGAACCACTATTCATCGCTTCTCGCCAAGGTGCATGGTTGGCTCGAATTGGCCAACAGTCCCGCGGACGCGTCAAGCGACGAATATTATTCGCTGACCCTGCTTCCCTCCAACGCCACCTCGCCGCTTCCGGCCAATCAGACCACGCACCAGGGCGATCAGCTCAAAATGGCCCTCGCCTCCGACGAACGCATCATCGATCACCGTTGGGTCTATGTGCTCGACATCGATTGCCACGGCCAGGGCACCGTTCTTTACCCGCGCGACTATTCCGAGAATCAGTTTCCCAACGATTCCGAAAATGGCCGCCAGTTTGTTCTACCCGGCGCGCCGGTCCTGCGCATCGGTCCGCCTTATGGTGTGGATACGCTTATCATGCTGAGCACCGAGCAGCCGCTCGCCGACCCATACGTGCTGAACTTTGAAGGCGTCGCCTCGCGCGGCACGCGCGGAGTCGCGTCGCCCTTGGAGAAACTCTTAAATCAAACCAGCGGAGGAACCCGCGGATTTTCCGGCGAGGTCCCCACCAACTGGGGCATTGGACTCATGACCGTTCACAGTGCTCCCCAAAGTGCAACCAATTAGGCTTCATGCATCAACGATCGGCTTCATGAATCGGGCCCATAATCAATTGAGCAGCCGGCAACTCTTTGAATCACTCCGGCAAGACATATGGAGGGTAAACCGATGACAGTTTCGCGACGCCTCTTCCTTGCCGACGCTTCCGCGCTCGGCATGATTACTGCGCTGCTTCCCCAGCTCGCCGCCGCACAAGCTTCCACTCCTCCGGCAGTCCCGGCCGAAGACTTGCCTCACGATTCCTACAGTTTCTGGAACGGGTTCTACGACTCCGTCAACCCCTACAGCGGGAACTACGGCAGCAAGGCGGCCTCGCGCGGCCCCACGGACCAGCTTCCCGATCCCGCGGCGCAGACACAGTACCTGCACTATGACAGCGATAACAAGCGGCTTCGTTACGCCTCGGACATCAAGAAGGAAGAGTTGCTCGACCACGACGGCGACGTTGGTGTCAGCATTGCCCTCGCCCAGTTTCGCCCCGGAGCCGGTGAGACCAATCTGAAGGCCTCGCAGCTGCGAGTCGACACCACGCAGGTTCACCCCTTCGTGAATATCCTCACGCCTCTTGCCTGGTCGGCTATCGCGTCGGTTTCGCCCAATAATGCGGGCAAAGTCTCTCTCGATGCGCTCGGTTTTCGCTCGCCCCAGGCCATGCAAGGCACAAGCAAGATTCTGCTCACGGAGGGAACCGGCAAGCTGGCCGTCAACATCTCAAGAGCCGCAGCGCAGTCGATGTTCGTCAAGGCTCTCAATATCATGATTCAGGGCGCGAAGATCGCGGCACCCATCGTCAGCCTTCCGGCCATCAGCGTGCCCGCTCTCAGTACATTCACTGAGGCGCTCAGTTACTGGGAAGACCGCACACGATTCATCATGGCCGGCAACCTCACCCACGCCGTGGCTACGCAACAGGCGTTGGACGATCCCGATCGGGATCCCGCCTACATCGGCCTCAAATCGGGCGACTACCTGATGGTTCCCCAGAGGCACGTCGACGAGCTCGCCAAGGCCTTGCCGAATCTCGACTTGATCCAGGGTTACCTGGTCGCCAAAGATGCCGATCCCAATTTGCCACTCGCGGAGCGCGCGGAGAATTCGGTTCCCGGAATCACCTATGCCTCCATGCACATCACAGTCCAGCCTTCCGAGACAAACTTGAGCAGGCCCGCTGCTTCAAGCTCCTCGAGTTCATCATCCTGCCCTTCCTCGAGCGCCAAGAAGAGCAGTTCCAGCTCGGGAAGCAAGAGTAAGTAGTGTAATGACGAAATCGCTTATGAAACGGTATGCTAGGGTCTGTCGGAGGACGCCAGACCCTGGCTTAGCGAGGCCGCTAAACCCGGCCGGCGTCAACAACAAACGGTAAATCGACGGGGGTCGAGATGAGCCGTTCAGCAAAAATCGCATTACTTCTTTCTCTGGTCTTCGGAACCCTTGCAGCCGCTCCCGCCGGCGCACAAGGATTCGGCGCCAACAAGGAAAAGGTCACGCTCCATCGCAAATTGCCCGCCGTCGTGCATCTGCCGGGAGACACAATCAAGGTCGTCATCAACTCCTCCGACGCAGAGGAAGATGGCGCTCTTCCCTACGATTTCCAAGCCCTGCTTGAAACCGAGCTGCTCAAGGACGATCCAAACCTTCGCGAAGACGACAATCCCGCCGCGGAAATCATCTGCGAGATCACCGAATACTCGCATCCCGACCCCGAATACACCAATAAGCTGGCGCCGGCCGCGGCCCTTGGCGGGTCCCAGATCGCTTCGATTGCCAAGGCGGGCATCGTTGAACGCATTACCGGGAAACTCAACGTTTCCTTCCAGGCCAAAGATGCGAACGGCCACACCCTTATCTCCGACAACGTTGAATCCACATACGACCGGGAGTTTGACAGCGCGGGGAACTCAACCGCGCACGGCGTGTTGGGGCAGGTGACGGGCAGCCTTTCGCATGCGAAGGGCGGGCAGAAGAGCGAGGATGGCCCACCCACGCCCGCTGAGTTGAGATCCCGATTGATTATCGACGCCGCGCAGCAGATCGCCGAGCATGTCGTCAACTCCGATGAATCGATCGATGTCCTCCTCGCGCGCAAAGACGGTCCACTTGAGG
>Ga0187891_1002696_pt1 | contig 13224 bp, 10 predicted proteins | sample June2016WEW_21_4_FD_132990 | JGI IMG/M metagenome (GOLD analysis project Ga0187891, IMG submission 132990) | Peatland microbial communities from SPRUCE experiment site at the Marcell Experimental Forest, Minnesota, USA - June2016WEW_21_40 | ecosystem: Environmental > Terrestrial > Soil >... | reverse complement strand
TATCGCTGAAAGCGCTAAAGCCACTCCCGGCATCAGTATCAGCAGCCAACACTTCGCCGACCAGGGGTTCTGCACTTGTCCAAGATGTGTAGAGCAACAAAGTAAGAGCGGCTTAAGCTGGGTTGCTTGGCGGGCAAAAACGGTAACTGACTTCCTTGCCGAAGTTAAAGAAAAAGTGCCAGGCAAACCACTCTTCGTTAACTGTCTTCCGGATCCTTTGATGGGCAAAGAACGCTTTGGTTACGACTTTGAAGCTATGGCACAATACGCAGACTACTTCGTTATACCGATGTTCAGCAAGGCTTACCCAACTCCATGGTATTGGGAAACCATAGCAAGAGGCTACAAGAGCTTCCTAAAGAAACCAGTCATGGTAAACTTCTATGTGCGCGGTCCAAACGAAACATGGGACACAGTTGCGCCAGCCGACCAAATCATGACCGTTTCCACCCGAGTCGCAAGGCAAGGTGTCGACGGCATAATCTTCCTGGCAGAAAAAGCTGACTACATTCGTGAGTTCCAGAAGAGATGCGTTGACAATAAGGAAAAACGAGAATTCCTCAAGGGCCACAACGGCGACGAAGTCCTAGAACTCTTCAACAGATGGGAAAAGATGCTAAAAGCATAGCATCCCACACCTTCTTTCTTATCGGAGCTCTCAATTTATCCGTAACTTGTTGCGCTTTTTATTAAAGGAGTAGGAATTAAACTTTTAGTCATAAACTTTTTTTTGGAAAAATTTTACAAATAACTTTCATTGGTTGTATGTTGCTGCGTTTATTATTGTCAGGTTAACTATTTTCCCTTTGCCGTTGAGCCCTAGTACAATTTCACCGTGCTTGTCAACGATTTTGCTGTCAACATTTTTTGCGGGGTACTCAAAATGTACGTAAAGAACATCCGCTGAATCATCATAGTGAAACATCACTATTTTTGAGGGCAAATCCAAGTCGTATCGCTTGGCAATTTGAGTAACGATTTTTGGAACATCGATGGCTAAATTCACAGTTTTCGCCAAAAGCGGTACATCCTTCTTTTTCTTCTGTCACTAATAGGAAAAGCGGTTATAATAAACCCTTCTTGTAAACTTGTTTCTCGGTGAACAACAACTATGTTTTGGCTTAACTCAAAATCGGCTAATCGCTCGAATCTCTTGATTGCATGCAGTTGGGGTTTAATCCTTTTTGGTGGCTCGAGAACTTCGTCTGGTTGCTCAACTGTTCTTAAGATTTCTTTCATGAAATTGCCAAGCTCAGGTCTAGCGGTTGTAATATGTTCCCACTGCTTTTCAGTTAACCTTATGAGCGCGCCATTCTTAGATTTTATGACAGCTAGATTCAAGGTGTATTCCGCTAGATTCTCAGATATGTGTGTTCTTGGCTTTACCTTATACTTAACCTTTTAGAGATGCAACTGTGGAAGCAGCCGAACATGCACTTGGAAAAGTTCGTAAAACTGAAAAAAAAAACGTTCGAAACTACGAATAACAAGAGAATATTTCAAGCCCTGAATCAAAAAAGCAACCCAAAACAAGCCCAGATGATAAACTTCTAACGAGGGAGAGGGTCTATTATTTGTGACAAAATTCCACTGTAAAAATGGATAAGAAAAAGATTAATCTGCTCCTCTGAGTTGCTGTTTCCCGTTTTTGGGCTTGTTTGGGAAAACTATATTATTGGTTTATGCGTTGTTTGCTGATACTTGAAAGGGCGATTTGAACTTTGAAGATAACGTTGATTAATCCTCCTTATCCACCGCATGTGCATTCGCATCCAGCTTTTATCCCGCTGGGCTTAGCTTACCTCGGCGCGGTAGCTGAACGGGAAGGCCACGAAGTAAACGTCATCGACTGTCAAGCAGAACACCTCACCTACGACGCTTTCCGCGGACGCATCAGCCAATGCAACCCAGACGTCATCGGCGTAACAGCCACCACACTGCTCTACAAATCAGCCATGCAACTCATCAACACAGCAAAAGAAGTTCACCCCCAAGCCGTAACGATGCTCGGCGGCAGCCACGGAACCTTCTGGGACGAAAATGCCCTCAAAGAATATCCAAGCCTCGACTTGGTCGTGCGGCGGGAAGGCGAAGTCACCTTCATCGAACTCCTCAATAAACTGAAAAGCGGCGGTAGCCTTTCAGATGTGCTGGGAGTGACTTTCCGAGCGAAAGACGGTACAATAGTGCGCACAGAGGACAGGCCGTTCATGGAGGATTTGGATTCGCTTCCTTTCCCTGCTCATCATTTGCTTCCGCTTGACTCGCTCAAACGAATGGGCAAAATCCTGTTCCCGCTTATCACAAGCCGCGGCTGCGTTTACTGGTGCGACTTCTGTAGCACGGTTCGCATGTTCGGCAGAGGCTACCGTTTCAGAAGCCCCAAAAACGTCGTCGACGAGATGCAGCTAGTCCACGACAAATACGGCGTAGACCAAGTCACCTTCTACGACGACGCCTTCTCAGTTAACCGTGACCGCGTCCTCAAAATCTGCGAGGAACTCCACGCCAGAAAACTCGACATGACCTGGGACTGCGGCACACGCGTCGACATGGTTGACCGAGAAATGCTAAAAACCATGCATGACGCAGGCTGCATAGCCGTTTGGATGGGTGTCGAATCAGGTTCAGAAGCTATATTGGGTAAAATGAACAAGAAAATCAAGCTTGACCAAACCCGCACAGCCTTCAAAACAGCGACCCAAGTTGGATTAATCACCATCGGAAACGTCGTGCTTGGCTTCCCAGGCGAAACAGAAGAGACCGCAAAAGAAACGATTCGTTTCGTCAAAGAACTTAAGCTCGATGACGTCGGTTTCTACGTCGCTACACCGTACCCTGGAACACCAATGTACGAGCTAGTCCAAAAGAACGGGTGGCTACGCGTCACAGACTTCGACAAATACGACACCGCGGCACCAACCTTCGAAACACCCTGGCTTACCATGGAGAAACTCGCAGAAATCCGCTACAAAGCCTACCAAGAATTCTACCTGCGCCCAGGATACGTACTTCATATGATGCACAGAGGCGGAACATACGGGAAGTCAGCGGTAAAAACTTCAGGCGCTTACCTGCTCAGGCGCTTGGGCATTAGGCTGTCTTGATTTCCTCACAAAGCCTATAACCGCGAAAACTAGCACCACTGCACTAAGCGAAATCGTTATTGAAGAGAAGTTAATCCCGATAGGTGAGAGCCCCAAAAATAAGCCTGCAAGTCCGTCTAAGCCAAAGCTTAACGCAACCGACAAAACTAACTCCTCCACAAAATCAAGTTTGTTTCTATTCACAAACAAAATGTTAATTAAACAGTAACCGGGCAAAAATGCGACAAAAACAAAGCCGAAAACGTAACGAAAAACATCAAACAATGAGTTGCTCGGTATAAAATAAGTTGCCAGCAAGGTTAAAACTGTGAAAGCGACGATAATTTCAAGCCATCTTATTGGTTTCAGTTTTTAACACTTCAAAAAATAAAAAATAAAGGAAGAAAATTTACATAAAGGCCTTGTAGATTGGATGAGTTTCGTCTAGTGGTCTGGTTCCGAGGTCGCCTGCGGCTGAAGCAATATATGTATCGGTTACTGCAACGGCTGGAAATACCCATTCTGCTTGTTCAGCGGGTCCGATCATTAGCCAGTTTGCTCCTGCTGTTTGCATGATTGCGTTGGTTGCGGTTCTGCATCCGGGGCGGAATTCTTTCGCAAAGTTCGCTTTAACCCAACCCATGGTTGTGACAACGTTTCCGCTGCCTAATCCTACTGGGTGACCATACTTCTCTTTCATTATAGGTATGGTTCTTACAGCAGTGCCCATGTCTGGAGCGAATGCGGGAATGGCTGTGTCAATTAAAGGCTTTGTGATTCCACCTTTTTCTGCCAATGCTAAAGCTTCTTGAATTACCTTCATTTTTCCTTCAAGCGAGGTATCTTTTGGGTCATCAGCAAGCACTATAGACATTTTGATGCCGCTGTCTTTCAGATTTGCTAATTCAGCATCGGTGACACCTTTGTAAACGGAGTTGTACAGGCATCTGTCTGCTAAACCCATTTTCTTTGCCAATTGTGCAGCTGTCATACGTGTCTTTGGACTCATTGCATCAAGCATAAGTGCTGCATCACTGTGTTTCGCGACGAAGTCAATGTACTTCTCAAAAGCTATGTCGGTTGTTCCAACAATGTCAAAACCGAATTGTACACCAGTAATGTCACTTTGAGTTTGCATTGTGTTGATTATTTGTTCTGCTGCATTAGCATCAAAAATGCCCTTGTTTGCGTCTTGAACCATTTTCTGACCCAGCCAAAAGATAGAACCAATCAGAAAAGTGGGTAATTCTCCAGGCTGACCGCCTACTTTTGCTTTTCCTACCGTGTAGATATTTTGTTTCGTATTGAATTTAAAGGACATTCTTCCACGTCTGACGGATTTATTTCTTAACCATACCCATAGCTTTCTTTGCTAACTCGGGTGCCTCTTCCTTGTTCTTGCCGAATAGCGCACCTAAAGCGTCCGCGTCTTCTTTTTTGACTGCAGCGCCACCCATGATTATTGCGATTTTGCCTTTTAATCCGGCTGACTTCAATGCTTCATCTAGTTTCGGAAGATTGTTTTTTGCAGGTACTGTATTTACTGAAATTGCAATTATGTTTGCATTGTTTTCTCTTGCCTTATCAACGAAAACTTGCGGTGCAACGCTTTTTCCAACGTCAATTGTTTTAAATCCTGCGCGTTTCAGTGACCTTCTGACGGCTTCTTTTGCCGTATCATGCATATCTGGTTCAATGTTGCCTATTACAATTATTCCCAATGGATTCTCTGGTTCTGGAGGCTCTTTTTCCATCATAGATTTAAGCCATGACATTTAAACACCTTTTTTCCTTTTTGTTACTCTGGGCTTTTTATACTCGAATTTCATATTTAAGCTTGACTAATAATTTCGTCAAATGCCAAAGGATAAAATTCGGAAAGGCTGGGGGTAAATGTCCAAAGCAATCAGAAAACATGTCTTGCCATTGCTAATTTTCGTTTTCGCGTTTATTTACCGTGTAATTCTAATGCTTTGGCAAACATTTCCGCCAGGAGCAGATATTGGCTTACATGCCAGCGTCATCAACTCAATTACTCAGTCCGGTAACACAAACTTCCTGACGGATTACTACCAGATGGGCGGAGGCGTGTCTCTAACTTTTCCAGGATACCACATTTTCACGGCAGGAATAATCTTGATGACTGGAATGCCTGATTATCTGGCGCAGACCCTTGTTGTGGCTTTATTCTCTTCACTTATTGTTTTGTGCGCTTACTTGATAACTCGAACTGTATGGAGCGAATCAGCCGCTTTAATCGTTGCGTTTTTAGCAGCGGTCTCAAGTTACGACGTAGAAATGCTCTTGTGGGGAGGCTACCCCAACGTGATTACATTGCTTCTGATTCCAGTAACTTTCTACCTCTTTCTTCAAAGAGACAGATTTTCGCCAACGCCTTTTCTCTTATCAACCTCTATTTTAGTGGGCTCAATATTTTTAACTCACTCTTTGAGCGCCGCCATTTTCGTAACCATAACAGTGGGCACTGTGCTATGTGTAATGATCTCACCTAAAACATTTGGAACATCAAGAAAAAACGTCTTCTATTGGTTGCTGCCCCTACTTGGCGGAGCCATCCTTGTTTCGCCTTTTCTAGCAAAAGCAGTACCCGCATACTTAAGTACCAACTCATCATTTTCAGAAGTCACCGAAATTAACCAAGCAATCCTTGCAACACGGATAGTTCCTCTTGAGATAGTTTTAGCACTTTTTGCGTGTCTTTTACCATACTTTCTATTATCGAAAAAATACAAAGGACGATTTTTTTCGCTTCCAGTGTTTCTCCTTATCGTGTGGCTCTTAGTTCCCTTAGTAGGAACTCAGGGCTTCATGTTTGGGCTTTTTGTTGATTATAATCGGTTTCTATACTTCCTAGTTTTACCCGTCATAATACTCTTCGCAGTGATGATTGATCACGCCTCAGGATACTTTACGCAATTAATAGACAAATACCGCGCTTTAACTAGCCAAATGCAGAAAACAGAGAAAACCGTAAACAAGCTAAGATCAAGAATTTCAACATGGCTAACCCATAAAAACATTTATTCAACTATTTTACTGGGCTTTTTAATTATCTTACTGTTAGGCTTTCCGCTATTTTTGACTCCTTGGGAAGGTGTCACTATTCAAAGTTTCTACCAAGTTATGAACAACCCTGGCTACCAAGCAATAGAGTGGGCTAAGCAGAACACGCCAGTTGGCTCAGTGTTTGTTTCTGATGCTCTTTACGGATGGTGGCTTGGCGGGTTTGCTGAGCGGCCAACTTTGAGCGCGGTTTCCCCGCAATATTTAACGGTTGACCAAGAGTTGCCGGTAGCCAATGTTGCCGCTAATTTGCTTGACACAGATTATATTATTGATAATGGTTACATTCAGGTTAGGGAAGATGGCGGGTATATTGGTCGGCATAATCCCGAGTTTTTAGCTGACGTTAGCTGGACCCCTTTTCCATTCTCGTTCTTTCAGTTTAATGATAGCGAGATTACTTTGCTTTCTCAAAATGGTGGGTCTGTTCAATCTACTGACGTAACACAGATACCTGTAACTGGCATGCAACTTGTCAGCGCACAAACTGATAATCCATCGATCATCGTTAACAAAGGAAACAGCGACTTTAATTATTCGGAAATTTTAACCGTTTCAAAAGGAGTTACATTTGCAAATATGACCATAGCAATCCAGAGTAACAACCAGAATGTTTCCTTGGACTGGGTTAATTTCATATTAAACGCCCAGGGCGAATTTCTGCAACCAACTGGAAATACTCTTGCAATGTTAGATGTTGGCGTAAAGGAATGTGGCCAATTAATTTTTGTTGAAAATCAGCCAGAAATTTCCTCATTTAATTCGGAAAATCCATGCGTTACAGAATTATCCTACAATTTGCAAGGCAAATCTACAGCAGACATTCAAATTTTAGTTGGAATATACCCAGTTTCCGAAACTGACATACAAAACCCAGCGAGCCTGAACCAAACAATAACTGATAATGTTCAAACTGCAGAGAAACCAACTGCCGCTTTGCCTATGACCACGTTCGATTACCAAACAGCTATGCAGGAATATTCAGTTTCTTATATTGCAAATCGCGATTTTGAACTTAACCCCAAATTTGCTGACGACCCCGCATTTAACCTTGTATTTATTAACAATGAAGTTGCCATCTTTAAGGTTAAAGCCAATGCCACTCTAGTCGGGGGATAGCTACAAGTCTTGATGGGTAAATTGAATGAGAGACAACTTGAAATCGCCTTTATCACTATTTTCTCTGCGCTTATTCTCGTCATTTTCTACACCCAAATATCAATGAACGGAGTAGTGTTAGGAAACGACCCTGCTGTTCATTTGGAAAAAGCCCTAATCTTTCTGCAAACAGGAAAAATCCCCTTAGTTAACTTAGGCTGGACCCCTCCGCTTTACGAGCTTTTGCTTGCAATGCTTATTTCTTTTAGTGGTGCAACTGGCGTTGGGCAACAGATTTTTTTAGTGAAAGCTTTAGCGGTAATAATTGATTGGCTGCTGTTTCTTTCTGTTTATCTGATTGGCAGAAAATTTTTTAACAAAAAAATCGGCGCTATAGCCGCTGTTTTGTTGCTGATGTGCTTCCCCATCTACGAGGCTAACGCGTGGGGTGGCTATACGACGGTGCTTGGTATAGCGTTTATTCTCTTGGTTTTTCTTTATTTAACTTCGGCAATGGAGCAATTCGGGTATCTTGTGGTCACTTTTTTTGCGGCTTTTGCTGTTGTTTTATCTCATCAACTTGCTGCCTTTCTTGTCGTTTTCATGTTGCCTCCAATCCTACTCTATATGCTAATAAAATCCAAAGGTGCCTACCTTAAAGTTGTAGTGGCGTTAACATTAGGCGGAGGAATAGCGTTCTTCCTTTATTACGTCCAAGCTATGCTTCCTTATCTTGGCCTTGTCATCGAGTACGTTTTTTTCGCCGAAAAAAGTTATGCTGCCCAGATTCCAGCAGCAAGTTTTAATTCTTTCGTAGCAAATTTCAGCTTCATATTTTTCTTTGCTTTAGCAGGCATTTTTATTTCGTATTATCTTTTAAAAAGAGAGAAGAAGTTGATTTTTTATGCGATTTTAATGCTTGTTTTCTTTGTTCCTCTTTTTTTCGCTGAATCTTACATCTTCGGTTTGTATATGCCCTTTTCCTGGTTCATTTATTATCTGACTCCTCCAATGGCGATTTTCGCGGCTGTTTCAATTGTCTTTATAGAAGAAAAGTTCGCAGATTACTACGCTAAAAACAAAAAAAGTTTCCGTAAAAACTGGTTAACCATAGCTACTGTTTGCTTAGTTGCATTAATGTGTTTAACACTTGTTTATCGTTCAAATGCCGTATATGGAAAAAACATCCAATACAGCGCTTTCTATTCGACCACCGACATAAAAGCGCTTGATGCTGGAGTGTGGCTTGGACAAAACTATCCTGGTGACTCAACAGTGGTGGATACGCAGATTCCAGGCTTTTGGTTTTCAATCTTTTCTGGCAAAACTGTAATTCAGCAATCCAGCGCAGGCGAAGGAGGGAATGAAATTGCCCAGTCCGTTTTGAGTCTATCGTACTCAATTCAGGATCCTCAAACTTTGGTGACGGCTTACGAGGCGAACGGTGATATTAATGAAGAAAATTACATCTCCATAAATCAAATCTGGTATCAAGTATCAGATTCTTCTACCGCTGGCGATTTTATCTCATTCACACAAAATGGCACGAATTACAATTTTCCCCTCTCTGACTTAAGCATGCAGATATCTTTTGATGAACAAAGTTACCCCGCAAAGGTTGAGTTCCTTTACTCCAATGACTATGTGGAATTAACAGAGACAATGCTTGTTCAGAATGATAGTTACCCAATCAACGTTTCATGGGCTGTGACTCCGCTGCAGAGCGACATCTCAAATGTGACATTATACCTAACCACTTATTTTGATCTTCAATTTGACTTTACTGAGGCGCAGATACCTCAACTAATGAATTGGGTTAACCCATGGAACATGTCTTCAAAAACTACTGATGGAAACGAATGGGCGGTTGTCAGCTTTACAAATTCAGACTTAAAAAACAACTACATAGGTCTCTATGATACCAAAGACCAGATTGCTTTCGCCTTTAACTTTACTGATTTGCCCAATTGGGGAAACATCGGTGCCTTGGGAAATGAACAAATAGATGCTATGAGATTCCAATATCAATTCAACGAAATCAACGTTAACCAGACAGTTACCCGGCAGTATCAGGTTCTTACTCTTTCAAAAAACAGTTTTCCATCATTACAGCCAAACGGGCTGGAAAGCCTCGTCAATTTCAACCCCGGCCAATTTACAGTAACCACCTCAGACTTTAAAGATTACATCGCAGAAAATAACATCGAATTCATCGTTTACGACAAAAACCAACTTAACAGTAATATAATCAGTTGCCCATTTTTAGAACTAATTTATTCAAACGATAGGTACGACATCTTTAAAATCTTAAACGACTACAATCAAACACAAACATAAAAATAAGACATGTTTTTACCTCAAACCCTATTGACGTTTCTATTTTCCACACAGCACCTTTGAAAAATATGTGCAATTTCGCTGCGGGCTCAAGGTTTTTCATATAAGTTAACAGGTCAAGGTAGCTGGTGACCCTTCTCTTTGGTACGAGCTGTCAACCGCATATTTCAAAACAACAATGTTTCCTCTTTCTTTAGTTGCAGAAAATTCTTCTATATTGTTTCACTGAATGAAAGAAGAAAAGAATTGGGTGTTTATTGTTTTTTGCAGGCTTTTGGGTCTTCTTGAAGCAGCTTTGGTATGTAGTTGCAGGCTGGGTCTGACTCAAAGAGGTCGCCTGTGTAGTATTCAGCGCGAGTTCGGCATCCGCCGCAGATTTCTCGGTACTCGCAAACTCCGCATCTGCCCTTAATGTTGCTTTTGTCGCGCAATTTCAGATGCAGTTCGCTGTGTTGTAGATCATCCCAAACCTTGGTCAATTTCTTGTCTTTGACGTTGCCTAAACGGTAGCCTTCATGGAAACCGCAACTACGGTAGTCTCCGTTTTCTGTTATGCCAACGTAGTTACCGCCTATGGTGCATCTGCCGAGATATCCCTCATGATACCAGTCCCAGAAGTCAACTGGGTTTTTCTGACGCACGATTCGGGCGTAGAAAGGAGAGTAAACGTTGACTTTAACTTTGCCCATGAGTTTTCTTTGGATGTCGTATATTTCGTTAAACGCTTCTTCGTATTGTTCGGGTGTCGGGGCTAAGTCAGGCATATTGCTTCCTGCTCTGCCGACTGGAACTAGGTTATGGTAGACAAGCATGCGGGCTCTGTATTCCTCTGCAAGTGCTGCAGGGTGCGCCATATGCTTGATGTTATACTTAGTCATGGTTGTGACTAAGCAATCTAGTAATCCAACTTCGGAGAGCTTCTTCATAGCGTATATTGCTTTGTCATAGCTGCCTTTGCGTCGAATAATTTCATTTGATTACCTATTTCCATCAATACTGATTGCCGTGTGAACATTATATTTTCTAAGCTTATCATATCGTTCTTCGTCAAACGCAAATCCACTTGTGATAAGACTAACTTCCATGTTATATTTTTCTTCAGCGTAAGCAATAATTTCAAAAATATCTTTTCGAATTAAGGGTTCTCCGCCGCTAATGCCAAACCACGGCGAACCGAAGTCATGGATTTCGTCAATCATCTTTTTTGCACTTTTGGTGTCCAGTTCGGTGTCGGCAGCATATTCTTTGGTATAACTGCAATACATGCAATTGCCAACACAGTTCCTTGTACACCGCCAAACCACCATGTACAATGGTGACTTATTTGGAGCCATTTAATATCACGAAGTAAAAATAGATTAATTAATGTGATATAAAACTTGCTCCTATAAACCGACTTTCCATTTCTCTGCAAAAGTTGCAGAAAGCAATCAACTCTATCATTATCCTGTTTTAAACAAGCATTAATTCTTATCAGAATCTCTCCCTGAATCTTCAAGCCAATCTGTTCAGCTTTTTGACGTGATTTCGCTTAACATAGCGTAGACTGTAGCGGGGTAAAAGCAAAAATAGCTGCTTTCTTCATTCCTTGTTGTTTATTGTACATATGTTTTTTTTGATCCAATGGCAAGCAGGGCGTAGTTCACTTTTCCGAAAGAGTTTAATATTCAACTTCGTAAATAGCCTCTACCAGTAAGAGGTAACAGAAATGAGCAACGAGTCCTCCAAAGATCTAGTTGTTAAACCCGCTCCAAACATAACGGGTCAAATGTCCAAGAACCGTATAATGCAATACACCGTTATTGCACTCTTGATAATCACCGCAATCTCCGCAATCCTGTGGTGGCCCGTTACTACCCCCACAAAAGCGCAAATTGCTTCTTTTAAACTCTCAAATATCTGGCAGATGTCGCAGGGCGCAATAGTAGTTATAAACGCGCTTATCGCCGTTGGAGTAGCAGTAGGCGCCGATGCCCTTATACACGCATTAAAATCTTCCATCAAATTGAACACATGGTCTGCAGCAGTTTTTGGCTTAATCCTCACTCTCTCGTACACGCTCGGTGTGCCATCACTGGGTTCAGCAGCCAGCGGTCCTATGCCACTTAACTTCTTAACCGCGCCCTACACATTCGCGTACATAGCCGTTATGTCATTGGTCGGCCTCGTAATCTTCAAAAAACTCGTAGGCTTAACAGGTAGAAAATTCGTTAACCCCGCAGCAGCCGCACAATTCATAGTTCTACTACCCTTTATATCGACAATACTTCTAGTCAAAGATCACGCCGCCTCGATCACAGCGGGAGGCTTAGGAGTGCCTTCACTCGCAGGTCCATTAGGTCTGGGAACAGGGCCAGACTTCTCGCCTATAGCTCATAACGGTGCCGCGTCGTTCGGTACTTATCTAATTAGTTGCTTCTCTAATCCAAATCTCAAAGCTCCTGCTACAACGAATACTAATTTACTCTCTCTCATGGTTCTGGCCAAGTATCACGCTTGGACTGGTGGAGCCTCAGCCCTCGCAGTTATTCTAGTCGCTATAGGATTCTATGTTATCGCGCGTAAGTACATCAAATGGAAAGTACCTCTTGCTTACTTCGCATCTATAGTTGTGCTGTCTTTGATAATGTCCGCTGCTTATGGAGATTCAGGTGTGCAAGTGAGGCTCATGTTTGAGCTTTTCATCGGTAGCTCCATATTCATGGCGTTGTTTATGGCAACAGACCCAGCGACAACACCGTTGACAGGCACAGGACAAATCATATTCGGTGTCGGCTTAGCCATACTGACGGTGCTGATACAGGCGTCCATGAACTTCTTCGGAGGCGCACTACTTGCACTACTTATCATGAACCTGACTGTGCCACTCCTTGATCGTGTAGGCATACACAAACCATTTGGGAGACGATAAAAATGACAAATTATGTTAAAATAAAAGAGCATAAAGATAAAGCAAGAATCACGCCCATAGAAGTATTCCCTGACCCAAAAATCGCCATGGTCCTAACTTTCCAACACACTGGAGCCCCAAACGTTCCAATTGTGTCTGTCGGTGACTCTGTAAGCATCGGGGAAAAAATCGCAGACTCCAAAGAAAAAATAAGCGCTCCCGTTCACAGTCCAATCTCTGGCAAAATCATAAATATTGGTGACATATACAATAGCTGCTCCGAAGAAAAAGCCGAAGCAATCTATATAGAAAATGACGGAAAGAAAACTAAAGACAAGAGCCTGAAGCCAATATCTGAATCTGAATTAAAAGATACCCCTAATGATGTGCTTATTAATATTATACGCGAAGCAGGAATAATCGGTCTTGGCGGAGCAGGCTTTCCCACTCATATTAAACTCTCCCCGCCAGCGGGCACCTCAATAAAGTACCTGATCGTGAATGCTACTGAAGGCGAACCCTATGATACTGCAGACGAAAGACTTCTGATAGAGAAAACAGACAATCTTCTAAGAGGCGTCAAAGTAATCCGCAAAATTCTAAATAACCCTAAAGTCATAGTCGCAACAAAAGTGAGCAAAGTTGAAGCAATACCTAAATTGAAGCAAGTCTTCGGCAAAGAACCTGAAACAGAAATCATTGCTAAAGCCTTCTCCTACCAACAAGGTG
>Ga0187891_1002686_pt1 | contig 13262 bp, 11 predicted proteins | sample June2016WEW_21_4_FD_132990 | JGI IMG/M metagenome (GOLD analysis project Ga0187891, IMG submission 132990) | Peatland microbial communities from SPRUCE experiment site at the Marcell Experimental Forest, Minnesota, USA - June2016WEW_21_40 | ecosystem: Environmental > Terrestrial > Soil >... | reverse complement strand
TCTTGGCTTCTGGCGTGGGCTCACCCTTCACCCCGCCATCCACTGGGGCCGTCCCGCCCCTTCACCGGACGCCGATGCCGGCCTCTCCACCGCAATTCTGGTCGGCTTATGGAACTACATGGGCTGGGACAACGCCTCCACCGTTGCGCGCGACGTCCATGATCCCCAGCGCAATTACCCGCGCGCCATCGTCGGCGCCATCATCATCACCGTCGTCACTTACGTTTTGCCTCTTGCTGCAATGGCAGTCGGCGGCCTCTCTCCCGATGGCTTCACTACCGGTTCGTGGGCCATTGCCGGCGGCTCGCTCGGCGGTTCTCTCCTGTCCATGGCCGTCGTCGCGGGCGGAGTCATCTGCGGCCTAGGCATGTTCAACGCGCTCATGATGAGCTACACGCGCCTGCCCATCGCCATGGCCACCGACGCCATGTTGCCGCGCATTTTCGAACTCCGCAACCGCCGCGGCGTTCCCTGGGTCAGCGTGCTCTTTTGCGGGCTGGCCTGGGCGCTCGCCATCAGCCTACCCTTCGAACGCCTCATCTCCATTGACCTCATTCTCTACGGCACCAGCCTCATCCTGGAATTCCTTGCCCTTATCGCTCTCCGTCTCCGCGAGCCGCAACTTCCGCGCCCCTTCCGCGCCGGCAACTTCGCCTTCGCCTGCCTGCTCGCCGTCGGCCCCACCCTCCTCATCGCCTACGCGCTCTACGCCTCGCGCAGCGAAAAGCTCGGCGACCCGGGCACCGCCTTCGCCAACGTCTCATCTCTTCTTTTTGCTTGTGGGATTGCCCTTCTCGGGCCGCCGCTCTACTGGTTCACAGCGCTTCCGCTCGCTCGCCGTCGCGCTCTCGCCGCGGCTGGAGCCGAGTAGCACCTTATCTTCATCTATGCTCGCTGCCGCCCGTGCCTCTGCTGCCTACTCTCTGTTCCCCGTTTTCTCGGTCCCTTGTTCCCTCGTTCCCTGGTTACTGACAACTGACCACTGTATTTACACCGGATTTCCATTTTGACCGGCGATTGTGAAACCTCGGACCGCCGCCATCGTCCATGTTTATGAGGGTGCGAGCGCGATCCAGACGCCCCGGAGATCAGGACCCAATGGGTGGGATACAAAAACGACCCTTTCAGCTTTCCTTCAACGCTTCTCTCAGGGTCGATTTCCAGGGTTCCCGCGTCACCTCTGACGGCGGGCTGATTCTGGTGCGTGAGTTGGACGAGCGATTGGGGCTCGGTGAACTTGCGGCTGAATGCCTGACTGACACGCGAGCGAAGAACGCACAGTTACCGATTGTTGATCTGCTGCGCCAATCGGTGTACAGCCGCTTGGCCGGATACGAAGACGTGAACGATGCCGAACGCTTGGCCCAAAACCCGAGCTTCCGTCTGATCGGCTCGGAGAAGATTTGGGATCGCGGCGCAGCCCTGCCCTCCCGGTTGCAGAGCTTTGAGGCGCAGATGCTGGCCGAGGATGGAAACTTCTCGGGACTGGCGCGGCTGAATTGAGAACTGGTGGGTAAGTCGAAAGCGCTGGATTCAGGGTACCGCACGGTTCTGGACATGGACTCAACCGAGATTCCGGTCTACGGCGAGCAGGAAGAAAGCGCATACAACGGCCACTTCGAATTAACCTGCTTTCATCCGCTGCTTCTATTCAGCCGAGACGGCGATTGTCTGGCGGCAAAGCTGCGTTCCGGCAACGTGCACAGCGCCGATGGCTGGGAAGAACTTCTTCTACCGGAGATTGAGCGGCAACAGAAGCTGGGCAAGGAAGCGGCATTTCGCGCTGATGCTGCCTTCGCTAAGCCAGAGATTTACGAAGCGCTGGAAAGCCGGGGCGTGAAGTATGCCATCCGCATCCCGGCCAATGAGAACCGGGAACGGGATGTGGCCGAACTCCTGCCGCGCCCGGTGGGGCGTCCCAGTCAGAAACCGACCATGTGGCACAAAGGTTTTCTTTACAAGGTGGCCAGTTGGACGACGGCACGGCAAGTAGTGGCGAAGGTCGAACATCATGCCGGGGGGTTTTGTTCCCGCGCATTGGGTTTATCCTGACCAATCTGACGCTGCCGAGCCGAGCAGTGGTGCGGTTCGACAACAAGCGCGGGACGGCTGAGCAGTGGATTAAGGAAGGCAAGCAGGCGGTAAAGATGACGCGGCTGACCCGCCACCGATTCCGGTTGAACGAGGTGCGGTTGTGGCTGAGCGTGATCGCATACAACCTGGGCAACCTGTGGCTGCGTTGTCGCTTGCCTGGCGCGTGATTAGTATTCAGCATCCGGGAAGAAGAGGATATAGACTGGGGCGAATTCGGATTGCTGTCGCGGATTCCATCTGTTGTCGGGCTTATGGAGCCCTTGGAGGTTGCCTATGAACAGGCTCGCTCGTCCTCATACGCTTGCGATTCTTGCATGTTCGCTCATGATGAGCTTCATTGCCGCGAGGGCGCAGAGTTCTCACGACTTCACAACTCAACCCGGGGTGGACAAATCGATTGACGTGCCTTTTGATCGTCAGAGCCTAGGGCTGGGTACATTTGCGCTTCAATATGAGCTCGGACGAGCATTCGACCCGGCAAAAGCCACGGTCTTTGTCATCGCCGACGGCCAACAGTTCTATGTTAGGCAAGGCGCTGTCGCACCGCTACAGACAGAGCTCTTTGGTGATCAGTTCAATGTCGTCGGGATCATTGGACGGGCATCAAACAGCCAAGTCATGGGAAAGATTAGAACCGGAGGAGGCGTCGACTGGCAGCTCGCGTATCGTATTCTGCGCGCCGAAGAATGGGTAGACGACATCGAAGCTGTTCGCAAGGCGCTTGTCGGGAACAGCGGCCAAATCTCTCTTTACGGTCGCTCAGGAGGAGGTCTTCTCGTCGATCAGTACTTGGCGAAATACCCAGAACATGTCCGAACGGCGTTCACCCAAGCCGCAGTCAACCGATTCATCGATGCAGACTTTCGTTTGAACTCTGACCACTTTTGGGAAGAGATCGGGCAGTACGACCGTTCACTGCAGAATACATTGCTGAGGACAATTGCGGCCCACCCGGATAATCGAGACAGGATTATCCTACTGCTCCAACGCCAAAACTTTTTCGTGCCTGCAGCACAGCTAAACCAAGCACGCGCGGAGCTCATCCACGCTCTCGCCAACTGGGAAAACGAGAAGGTGGCGGATTATTCGAAGCGATATCAAGTTGAGCAAGTCCTTCAGCAGTTGCGGGACGCCGCAAACCCCGCTGCGAATGTGCGCCTATATGAGTTCTATGCGCCGCTCTCGAGCCTGCTCGATCAAAATGAAGAATATTCTTCCGGGCGCATCAATCCCGACATAGAAGTTCTGCGAATGTTCGCGGATCCGCTTTTGAAGCTGGCCAACGAGGGGCGTATCCAAAGCCCTACAATGAATCTGTCCAATCTTAATCACGTAGGCGGAAGTGTTTATCTGTTGGCGAGTGTATACGATCATACTGCCGATTATCGCAGCCAAATCGCACTGGCATCGCACTTCCCAAATCATCGTCTTCTTCTCCTTGCCGATGACCACAGTTTCTTAGCACTCAACAAGACTGATCTTTACCCTGCTTTGATTCAGGCGGCGCTATTAGAGGGCGCTGACGGCGATGGAGTTCGGAAGATCGAAACGATGCTCGCCAGCTTGAGGTACACCGAGTTTTGATGGACGCAGCATGATTGTTGGAATCAACATCGATCGCCTGATTCAATTCATGCCGGTTTGACGCGGGCATTCGGACTTAAGAGGGACGGCGGTAGACATCGGCCCACCGGAGCTGCAGAAGTCATCATCGTCAATCCCGATTAAGAGTATTACCATTGACCAAGGCATAATGGAAGAACGTGTTTACACCGCCGCCTTTTTCTTCCCCTCGTGGTGCTTCGCCTTGCTCAGCTCAAACTGCTTGATCGTGTGCATCACGCGGTCCCGCGCATACGAAGCGTCGCGCCATCCCTTCATCTCGACGCGTTTCCCCTCAAGATCCTTGTAAATCGAAAAGAAATGCGTAATCTCCTTCAGCATGTGCGGATAGATATCGGTGTAATTCCAGATATTCGCGAATCGCGGATTGTTCTTCCCCACCGCCAGCACCTTTTCGTCCAGAATGCCCTGATCCAGCATCTCCAAGAGGCCGATCGGCCGCACCTCCTGCACGCATCCCGGAAAACTTGGACCCGGTACCAGCACCAGAACGTCGAGCGGATCCCCGTCGTCGCTCAACGTCGACGGAATAAATCCGTAGTCGCCCGGATAGTGCACCGGCGAGTGCAGGTTCCGGTCTAGCTTGAACACATGCAGTTGCTTGTCGTATTCAAACTTCTGCGTTCCGTCCAGGGGAATCTCGATCACCACCCTAAAAACCTCCGGTGCCCGGTCGCCCACGGGCAGTTCCAGATAATTGACCATTGCGTTTTAACTCTCCTTGGGGAATTGCGGAAACCCAATCTCTTCTTCTGTTCAACTCAAATCCTGCGCTTCACCGCCGTGGTTCGCCGCATTTCTGATCCCTATTCTCTGATCCCTGTTCCCTGTCCTTCTATAATCAGGGATCATGAAGGCGCATGTCTATGTCACGCTGAAGACATCGGTCCTCGATCCGCAGGGCCAGACCATCCACAACGCTCTTCGCAAGATCGGTTTTGCCGATGTCACCGCCGTGCGTCAGGGCAAATACTTCGCGCTTTCGCTCGCCGACGGCCTCCGCTCCGACGCCGCCCGTGTCGAGGTCGAGCGCATCGCCCGCGAAGTTCTCACGAACCCCGTCATTGAGGAATACACCTACCACATCGAGGAATAGCAAAGAGCGCATCAACGGCCTGCGCGACTCAGTTCCGGCCTCCAGTGCCGTATCTCCGCCAAAGCCCCTCCCGGCCGTTTCCCCTGTGGCCGTCTCCTCCCTGGCCGTCAATCAGATAAAACTTCTGGAAAAGTTTACATTCTTGCTTCGGAATTACACGGTTTCGCTCGCTCCCAATCCGCCGCCGATTCCCATATTCTAGCGTTTTCCACAACCCAACCTTATCCGTATGAACACGATAGAGAATTCGCCCGTTTCGCTCTTTCTATGGCAAAGCGATTGCTGCATTTTTGGGTAGAAGTTCTCTTTTAAATCCAATCGGATGATCAGTTTTCCGGTGCATCACTTATTTGCGCCGCTGGAGAGTATCAAGTGGCAACCTCACAGTTTGACAATTGGAAACTCGCAACCGCCTCACCATCCCTGCTCTCTTCCTCCCTCCCCGTGAGCAGCTATGTTGCCCCATCGGCGCCCGCCGTTGTCCCCGACGCGCCCCAGGCGGAATGGGCCACAGAAGCCATCGTGAATCTCAGGCACGTAGTCGCAGGCATCAGCTTCGCGTTCACCATCGAAGGCGCAGTCGCTCTCTGCATCTACGCCACCTGGAATCTCTGGCACATTCGCTAGCCGATTCCCTCCCCGCCCAGCAGCCGTTTGTCGCATCGCCTGCCGCCGCCTCCTTGTCGCGGCGGTGGTTCGCTCCCTTGTTCTATTGTTCCCTTGTTCCCTTGGTCCCTGCTTTCCCCCCCGTCTCGCCATCGATCCAATCAGTTATCATTCCTGTGGTCCATATTCGCGCTATCCGGAAGGGCTTAGTCCTGCTGGCTTACGCGGTCTAATCTCGCCCTCACTCCACCCGTGATCTCTAAGGATCCTATGTCGCGTTTGAATCCGTATGTCGCTTTGCTCACCCTCATCGCCACGCTCGGCGGGTTGCTCTTCGGCTACGACACCGCCGTCATCAACGGCGCGGTCGACAGTCTGAAGGCGTATTTCATCAATCCCCGATTCGCCGATCTCGGCAACCCCGCCCAGGCCAACGCCGCCGACTCCCTGCTTGGCTTCGTAGTTTCCAGCGCGCTCCTCGGCTGCATCATCGGCGGTCTCGCTGGCGGCTGGGTCAGCACCCACGTCGGCCGCAAGCGCGGGCTCATCATCGCCGCCGTGCTCTTCCTCATCTCGGCGCTGGGCGCCGCCGCACCGGAATTCCCCTTCGCTCCCATCGGCCACGGCGGTCCCGGCTTCATGGCGAACTTCGTCATCTACCGCATCCTCGGCGGCATCGGCGTGGGCCTGGCCTCCATGTTGTCGCCCATGTACATCGCTGAAATCGCGCCCCCCAAAGTCCGCGGCAACCTCGTCGCCTGGAACCAATTCGCCATCATCTTCGGCATGCTCGTCATTTACTTCGTCAACTTCGGAATCTCCAAAGCCGGCAGCGGCGACACCTGGCTCAACACCATCGGCTGGCGCTACATGTTCCTCTCCGGAACCATTCCCGCGGCTCTCTTTCTCCTCCTCCTCTTTCTCGTGCCTGAAACCCCGCGCTACTTCATGCTCAAGGGCAACGAATCCGGCGCCCGCGCGGTGCTCGCCAAACTCGTCACGCCCGAAGAAGGCGAAAAGGAACTCTCCGAAATCCGCGCCTCGCTCAGCGAGCATCACTCCGGCAATCTGTTTTCCTTCGGCATTCTTCTCATCTTCATCGGCGTCACGCTCTCCGTCTTCCAGCAATTCGTCGGCATCAACGTCGTGCTTTACTACGCCACCGACATCTTCAAAGGCATGGGCATGACCACCAATGCCTCGCTCTTGCAGACCATCATCGTCGGCTCGGTCAACCTCACCTTCACCGTCGTCGCCATTCTCACTGTCGATCACTTCGGCCGCCGCCCGCTCCAGATCATCGGAGCGCTGGTCATGGCCGTCAGCATGATCTCCCTCGGCACCGACTTCTGGCTCGGCGGTAAGGGCATGGTCGCGCTCGTTTCTATGTTGGTCTATACCGCCGGCTTTGCCGTCTCCTGGGGCCCAGTCACCTGGGTGCTCTTAAGCGAGATCTTCCCCAACCAGATTCGCGGCAAGGCCATGGCCGTCGCCGTCGCCGCCCAGTGGATCGCCAACTATCTCGTCAGTTGGACCTTCCCCATCCTCGACAAGAACCCATATCTCGTTAGCCACTTCAACCACGGCTTCGCCTATTGGATCTATGGCGTCATGGGCGTTCTCGCCGCCGTGTTCATGGGGACTGTCGTTCCGGAAACCAAAGGCCGTTCCCTCGAACAAATGCAGCACCTATGGCACGTCTCCGGCAAAGCGTCGTCCTAGGCAAAACCCGCCGGCTCGACTCGCTAATCACTAACGACTAATCACTAATCACTGTCATCGCGTGGCCTTACCCCACACCAAGAAATGGGTGCCCATCCTTCGCATTTTTCTGGCGAAGGGTGGGAACGCATTAAGCCCCGTCTTCGCCTCGTCTAATCCCCGGCCCCTTTTCCCTAGTCCCTGCCTTGTTCCCTCCGCCGTTCGCCGCGGCGAACATCGCGCGCGCCAGCCACCACCCAGATGCTCTAATCAATGAAGCTGGCGCCATGAATCCCCACAGTTTCGATGTCCTCATCCTCGGCGGCGGCGCTGCGGGCCTTATGGCCGCGATCGAAGCCGGCCGCCGCGGACGCCGTGTCGCGGTGCTGGAGCGCGCGGAGCGGCCAGGCAAGAAGATCCTCATCTCCGGCGGAGGCCGCTGCAACTTCACCAACCTCCACACGCAGCCCAGCAATTTCCTCTCCGCCAATCCCCACTTCGCCAAATCGGCGCTGGCCCGCTACACGCCCGCGGACTTCATCCGGCTCGTCGATCGGCACGGCATCGCGTATCACGAGAAAACGCTGGGCCAGCTTTTCTGTGATGGCTCTGCGCAGCAAATTGTTAACCTGCTCATGAGCAAATGCGCGGATGCAGGCGTGCGCGTGTCTTTCTCCACTGCGGTCTCAGAGGTCCGCCGCGACGATTCTTCCGGAGCGTTCACCGTCGCCACCGCCAACGACATCTTCACGGCGCCCACGCTCATCGTCGCCACCGGCGGCCTGTCCATTCCAAAAATGGGCGCGACAGGCTTCGGCTACGGCATTGCCCGCCAGTTTTCAATTCCCATTGAGCCCTGCCGCCCGGCGCTGGTTCCTCTCACGCTTTCCGGCGCGGAGCATGAGCATTTCGCCCGCCTGGCCGGCATTTCCGCGCCAGTGACTGTGGCCTGCGGCAAGCGCAGCTTTCAGGAAAAAATGCTCTTCACGCATCGCGGGCTCAGCGGACCTGCCATCCTGCAAATCTCTTCCTACTGGAACAAGCCCGACGCGATCAGCATCGACTGGGCGCCCGGGCAGAAACTGCTCGCGCCCCTGCGCGCTCTGAACGCGCGACGCGATCCTGCCGCTGCGAAAGCTGCCATGCGCGCCCATCTGCCGGCCCGCTTGGCTGACCGTTTAGTCGCCCGGCTGTTTGATGGGCCTGCGCCCCTGAGCTGGACGAATCACGCGCTCGATGAGTTGGAGCGCCGTCTGCATTCCTTTGCGTTCGCGCCCAGCGGCACCGAAGGTTATGACAAGGCGGAAGTGACGGCGGGCGGCGTCAGCACCAGTGCGCTTTCGGCGCAAACCATGGAGTGCCGCAGCCTGCGCGGGCTCTACTTCATCGGAGAGGTCGTCGACGTCACGGGCCACCTGGGCGGTTTCAACTTCCAGTGGGCTTGGGCATCGGGCGCAGCAGCAGGCCGCGCGGTCTAGCAGACTTGCGGCGACGTTCGCCCACTACAAAGAAATGCTTGCCCCATCCTTCGCTTTTTTCTCGCGAAGTGTGGGAACGCACAAACCCCTGTCTTGGCACGTCCGTCCTGAGCCCCTCGCGGCCCTCACTCTGGCGAGCGATTCCCTGCTCATCGCTCGCCAAACAAATCCTTCCTCTCATCACCTCGCCTCGATGCCAATCACATTCGAATATGCTAATATTCAATCATGCCCGACTCTCTTCGCCGCTTCAAAGCTGACATCTTTCAGGCTCTCGCTCATCCCACACGCATCGCCATTCTCGAACTCCTCAGCGACGGCGAGCTCTCGGCCGGCGTGCTGATTGAAAAGCTCGGCATGGAGCAGGCCAATGTCTCGCAACATCTCGGCGTGCTCCGTGTAAAGCAGCTCGTCGTCAACCGCAAAGCCGGCAATCAAGTCTTCTACTCCGTGCGCGATCGCACCATTATTGAAGTACTGCAGCTCATGCGCACCTACTTCCACACCCAGCTAAAAGAAACCTCGGGCATGTTGGACGAACTAGAGAAACCCCTGGAGATTGTTCATTGAATCTAACTGACAGGCGGCTTCCCCGCTCCCTTCAGTGTTTGCACGGCTACACAGCCAAACAGCTCACGCACGATCTCATCGCAGGGCTCACGGTGGGACTCGTGGCGCTGCCGTTGGCCATGGCCTTTGCCATCGCTTCCGGAGTCTCTCCGCAAGCTGGCCTCTACACCGCCGTGGTCGCTGGCTTTCTCATCTCTGCTCTTGGTGGATCGCGAACCCAGATCGGCGGACCCACGGGCGCTTTTGTTGTCATCGTCGCCAGCATCGTTGCCCGCTTTGGAATCGCCGGCCTCGCGCTGGTCGGCATCATGGCCGGCGTTCTGCTGCTCATCATGGGATTCACTGGCCTCGGCGCCGCCGTCAAATACATCCCGCGCCCGGTCACCATCGGATTCACCAACGGCATCGCGCTCCTTATTGCCTCCACGCAGATCAAAGATTTCCTAGGTCTCACCACGCCTCCGGTTCCCAGCGAGTTCCTCGCCCGCATCGCCGTCCTCATCCGCTCCATCGGCACCACACACTGGCAATCGCTCGCCGTGGCCGCCGCATCGCTCGCCATCATTCTTCTTTGGCCGCGCCTCACCCGGCGTGTCCCCGGTACCATCGTCGCGTTGCTCGCTACAACGGCCGCGGCCGCTCTCCTCCATCTGCCCGTCGAAACCATCGGCACCAAGTTCGGCGGCATCCCTGAGGGCCTTCCGCACCTTTCATTCCCCGCTCTCCACGCGGCTCACATTCTTCCCTTGCTCCCCTCCGCCTTCACGGTGGCGCTGCTTGCTGCTGTTGAAAGCCTGCTCTCCGCCGTGGTTGCAGACGGCATGAGCGGCGATCATCACAACTCCAACGTAGAGCTGGTCGCGCAGGGAGTCGCCAATATTGCTTCGCCGCTCTTTGGAGGCATTCCTGCGACGGGAGCCATCGCCCGCACCGCCACCAATATCCGCTCCGGCGCTCTCACTCCGGTCGCGGGAATGGTCCACGCCCTCACGCTGCTCGCCGTTCTTCTGGTAGCCGCTCCCCTAGCCCGCTTCGTGCCCTTGGCCACCCTTGCCGCGGTTCTGTTTGTGGTGGCTTACAACATGGGCGAATGGCGCGAAATCGGCACCATCCTGCGCTTGTCTGGAACCGATATCGCTGTCTGGGTGGCCACCTTTTCTCTCACCGTGCTTGCCGACCTCACCGTAGCCGTCGGCGTCGGAATGGCGCTGGCCGCGCTCCTCTATATCTATCGCATCGCTGAAACCACAACGGTTGCTCCGGTCACGCGCGAGTATCTCCGCGACGGCCAGGCGCATATCCTCCAGGACAAGGACATCCCTTCGCACGTCACCATCCTGCGAATCCACGGCCCGTTTCTCTTCGGAACCACTGAGAAACTTGCTGAAGCCACCACGCATCTGGGCCAGTTCGGCGACGTCGTCATCCTGCGCCTTCGCAATATGACCGCGCTCGACGCCACCGGCATCCACGCGCTCGAGCAGTTCTCTGACCGTCTCCACAAAGCCGGCAAAGCGCTCCTGCTTTGCGGCGCGCGCGACCAGCCATCGCAACTTCTCTCACGCTCCGACTTTCTCAAGCGCGTCGGCCCTGAGAATGTTTTGCCCAACGTGCAAGACGCACTGAACCGCGCACGAGAGATCCAGGGCGATTTCTCCGGCATCGGCCACGAACTCGCTCTCGAGCTGGAGCATCGCCCGCTCTAGCTCCTGAAATCTGGCCGCACCATCATGGCCCTTCGTTCCCTTGGCCCCGTTCCCTACTCCCTGTCTCCTTTCTCTCCCCCCGTTCGTGTCACAGCCGTTTTTCTGCCGAGTCGCATAAAATCGAACCATGTGCGGGATCGTTGGGTACGTCGGCAAGAAGAAAGTCGTTCCAGTCATCATCGAGGGGTTAAGGCGCCTCGAATACCGCGGTTACGACTCGGCGGGAATTGCCGTGGGCCATCCCGGCAGCAAGAAGCTTGAGCTGCGGCGCGCGGCCGGCAAGTTGTCGCACCTTGAAGACGTGTTGCGCGAGCATCCGCTCGACGGCACGTTTGGCATCGGCCACACCCGCTGGGCCACGCACGGCCGCCCGACGGAAGAGAACGCGCACCCGCACCGCGACTGCACGGGCCGGATCGTCGTCGTCCACAATGGCATCGTCGAAAACTATCTCGAGCTCAAGCGCGAGCTCGCCGCGCAGGGCCACAAGTTCGTCACCGAGACCGACACCGAGATTATCGCCCACTTGATTGAACAAGTTCAGAAGGACGCTGAAGCCGCGGGCAAGCCGATTCCCCTCGAAGTTGCCGTGCGCACTGCGGTCAAGCGGCTTACGGGAGCATTCGCGCTCGGCGTTCTGTCGTCAGCGGAACCCGACAAAATCGTCGCTGCGCGCCTCGGCCCGCCGGTCATCATCGGCGTTGGCGAAGGCGAGAACTTTGTCGCCAGCGACGTTCCCGGAATTCTGCATCACACGCGCAACGTGTACTTCTTAGCCGACGGCGACGTGGCGACTCTGACGCTGGCAGGCGTCAAGCTCACTGACTTCGACGGCAACGCCATCGAGCGCGAGCTTACGCGCATCCAGTGGGATCCGATCCAGGCGGAAAAGGGCGGCTACAAGCACTTCATGCTCAAGGAAATCTGGGAGCAGCCGCGCGCCGTCACTGACACCACTCTGGGCCGCGTCTCGCTCGACTCCGGAAAAGTCTTCCTTGGCGAGATGGATATCCCCGACGAAGAGCTGAAGCGGGCCGCCAGCATCAGCATCGCCGCATGCGGCACCGCTTGGCACGCGGCGCTCACTGGCAAATACATGATCGAGCGCTTGGCGCGCCTGCCCGTGGATGTGGACTACGCCAGTGAATACCGCTACCGCGATCCCATGGCCGGCCCCGACACGCTTGGCCTGCTCATCTCCCAGTCCGGCGAGACGGCCGACACGCTGGCGGCACAGCGTGAGATGAAGGCGCTGGGATCGAAGACCGTGGCCATTTGCAACGTGGTGGGCGCCATGGTTACGCGCGAGGCGCACGGGTCGATCTATACGCACGCGGGGCCGGAGATTGGAGTCGCGTCGACGAAGGCGTTTACCAGCCAGTTGACGGCGCTGTTCCTGCTGGCGATGAAGCTGGGTCAGTTGCGCGGTCATCTCGACAAGGCGCAGTCCATCGCTTTGATTGAGGAACTGAGCCGGCTCCCTGTGAAGATCGAGGAAGCGCTGCGCGGATGCTCGGCGCAGTGCGAGGAGCTCGCGAAGGAATTCTCCACGGCGCGCGACTTTCTCTACCTGGGCCGCGGCATTCACTTCCCCATTTCGCTCGAAGGCGCGCTGAAGCTGAAGGAGATTTCGTATATCCACGCCGAGGGATACCCGGCCGGCGAGATGAAGCACGGCCCCAACGCCCTCATCGACGAGACGCTGCCGGTTGTCGTGTTAGCCACGCGCGACGAGGCCGACCCGGCGTCGAAGCTGCGCTATGAGAAAACCCTGTCGAATATCCAGGAAGTGACGGCGCGCAGCGGGCGCGTGATCGCGGTGGCGACGGAGGGGGATACGACGATCGGTGGACTGGTAGAGCACGTGATCGCGATACCCCCGGCCCCGGAGCTGCTGGTACCGCTGATCGAGATTGTGCCGCTACAGCTACTGGCGTATTACATCGCCGTGCGCCGCGGGTGCGACGTGGACCAGCCCCGCAACCTAGCCAAAAGCGTGACGGTCGAATAACTCGTAGCGAGTTTCGCGGCAACAAAAAAGCCATCCGCCGAGGCGGATGGCTTTTTGCGCTTGAAATAATTGCCGGCAATCACCTAATCTCCCACACGGTCGCCCGTGCAGTACCATCGGCCCAGCGAGGCTTAACTTCCGTGTTCGAGATGGGAACGGGTGATCCCTCGCAGTATGGTCACCGGCAAAGTGTTAGAGGCTACGAGATCCTTCGTCCGCCGTGGCGGACTCAGGATTTCGGCTCAAGGCTCACGCCTTGAAAACGCCTCAACTTGGGTGGCGCTTGGCGGGTGGTTCCCCGCAGTGGGCCGCGACATCTGATTTGTCCCGGATGGTTTCTCCCGGGCCGGTCAGGAACACGGACAACAAACTGGCGC
>Ga0187891_1002681_pt1 | contig 13280 bp, 13 predicted proteins | sample June2016WEW_21_4_FD_132990 | JGI IMG/M metagenome (GOLD analysis project Ga0187891, IMG submission 132990) | Peatland microbial communities from SPRUCE experiment site at the Marcell Experimental Forest, Minnesota, USA - June2016WEW_21_40 | ecosystem: Environmental > Terrestrial > Soil >... | reverse complement strand
GGGTTGGACGCGTTAACCTGTACTTGATGGATACCGCTGTTGAAGAAAACCGACCTGAAGACAGAATGCTATCCGCACGCCTCTACACAGCCGACCAAGAAGAACGGCTACGTCAACTAATCGTTCTGGGCGTAGGCGGAGTGCGTGCTCTGCGTGAACTTCATGTAGAGCCCGTTGTGTGGCACGCTAACGAAGATCACACGGCTTTCATGATGCTTGAACGACTCCGCATAGAGCGGGCGAACGGTGCCTCTTTAGATTCAGCCATCGAAAACGTACGCAGATCCACCGTGTTCACCACCCACACGCCGGTTTCAGCCGGCCATCATGTCTTCAGTTTTGAATTAATGGACCGTTACGCACGGAATCTTTGGGAGCCCCTTGGAGTAGACAGAGAAACTTTCCTGAAGCTGGGACAGTTTGAAGGCTTTGCCGCCGAAAAATTCAACCTTACCGCCTTTGCGCTTCGCCTGTCCGGTCAATCCAACGCCGTATCCAAACTGCACGGCAAAGTAACCCGAAGAATGTGGCATGTTCTTTGGCCCGATAAACAGGAAGATGAGGTACCAATCATATCCATAACCAACGGTGTACACTTACCCAGTTGGCAAACGCCGGAAATCAGGGAACTCTGCGAAAAACATCTTGGTTCGGAATGGCTTCAAAAACAAGATGACGCAGAATATTGGCGGTGCTTGGATGATATACCTGACACAGAACTTTGGCGGGTGCGTCAAACACTAAAAGCCCGATTGATAAGTGCCATACAGGACAGAGCCCAGCAGCGGTGGACGCAAGGCGCAGCCACTACACAGCAGGTGATTGCTATGGGTTCACTACTTGATCCATACGCTTTAACAATTGCTTTCGCCCGCCGATTCACCGAGTACAAACGACCAAACTTAATATTCTCCGACATTGAACGGCTAAAACGCATAGTAACAAATCCCGTGAGGCCTCTGCAGATAATTTTTGCTGGCAAATCCCATCCGGCTGATTACCAGTCAAAGCAGCTTCTCAAACAGGTGTATCAAGCAGTTTTGGACCAGGGATTCCAAGGACGCATCGCCTTTGTGGAAGACTACGACCTTGGTGTAGCGCGGGAACTTGTTCGAGGAGTCGATGTTTGGCTAAACACCCCCAGGCGGCTTCAGGAGGCATGCGGAACCAGCGGAATGAAAGCTTCCATGAACGGCGTAATCAACCTTAGCGTTCGCGATGGATGGTGGGATGAAGCGTACAACGGAGAAAACGGGTGGGCAATCGGCGATTCTCAGCCAAGCAGCCCGGAGGAGGAAGACAGAACAGACGTTGAATCACTCTATAACCTACTGGAAAACGAAATCGTACCCGTTTATTATGACCTTGACCGCAGAGGCATACCGCACCAATGGATAAAAATCGTTAAAGAAGCGATAAAAACAATCACCCCCGCTTTCAGCGCTTGCCGAATGATGAAAGAGTACACCCAGCAAATGTATCTGGCTGCCGCTGGGTCGCAAGAATCAAAAAATAATCCTGTTGAGGGAAAAGAAGTTGAAAACACAAAATAATTTTGCCCAAATGTTTTTCGACTCTGCAGACGCCTTTATGATTGCTATCGGCAGCGACGAAATCGTTACCGATGTAAACAAAAAGGCATGCGAAATTCTCGGATATTCACGAGAAGAGATCAAGGGTAAGAACTGGTTTGACAGCTTTCTTTCAAAAGCGAAAAGAGAAGATGCTAGACGTTTTTTTCACGACATGTTAAGTGGGGCTCTTCGTCATGTACATTCTGATTATTTAGTCATTACCAAACAAGGTGAAGAGCGAATATTTAGCTTTCATAACATACTTGTAAGCGATGAAAAAGGTAACATTATTGGAACACTTAGCTCAGCAGACGAGGTCACCAAGCTTAGGCAAAAAGAAAAAGCGTTAAAAGAAGTGGAAAACCGACTTCAGACTTCATTAGATTCTATGATTGAGGGGTACCAAATTATCGATTATGATTGGCGTTATGTATACGTGAATGTGGAAGCAGCTAAACAAGGGCGCAAGACCAAAGAAGAACTGTTAGGTTATACAATGATGCAGGTTTATCCAGGCATCGAGAATACTGAGGTGTTTGGTTATCTGCGTAGATGTATGACGGATCGAACTCCGCATCAGCTGGAGAATGAGTTTAGGTTCCCTGATGGTTCTAAGGGCTGGTTTGAACTCCGCGTAGAACCAATTCCCACAGGTATCCTAATTTTCTCCTTGGACATCACCGAACGCAAAAAAGCCGAGGATGCATTAAGGAAAAGTGAGGGAGAATACAGTTCTCTGTTTGTCAACATGATGGATGGTTTTGCTTACTGCCAAATGATATTCGATGAGAAAGATAAGCCCATTGACTTTATTTATCTCCAAATTAACGATGCCTTCGAAAGAATAACTGGACTAAAAAGAGAAAACGTGGTGGGAAAGAAAGTCACGGAAGCCATACCTGGAACTGAAAAAGCTAATCCGGAACTGTTTGATATTTATGGAAGAGTCGCTCTCACGGGTAAGAACGAAAAGTTTGAAATATTTTTCAAACCCTTAAACTTGTGGCTATATGTTTCTGTGTATTGTCCAATGAAAGGATATTTTGCAGCAATATTTGTAGACATTACCGAGCGCAAGGAGATAGAAGCGGAACTAAACAAATATCGATACAGGCTTGAGGAGGTAGTGGCACAACGCACTGCTCAATGTGCAAAGACAAACGAAGAACTTAACCGAGAAATTAACGAACACCAAAAGATGGAGGAAGGGCTTAAACTAAGAGTAACAATTCTAGACAACGTAAGAGAAGCCATATTTCTTGTAAATACTAAGGGAGACTTTGCATATGCAAATCAAGCAGCATCAAAAGCATACGGCTACAGCCTTGATGAATTCCTCAATATGAATATTCGTTCACTAATGCAGCCTCAAGATGTGCACTCAATCGAATCGCTTCTGAGAAATATTGTTGAAAAAGCACTGATTAGTCCTGAAATGGTTCACGTGCGGAAGGACAAATCCCTAATGTCTGTAAGGGTCCACACTAGCTTAGTAAAAACACTGCATGGGCGATTCATCGTAGTAGCTGTCCGAGAAATCTCAGATTAACCGGCGCGACAGAGAAAATCGCGTTATCAACCTTTAACACAAAACAACGCGCATGGATTTGTGTAAAATGCACCGGCGCCTTTGAGTGAATGGTTCACGTCAACAAACGCTGAGAAATTAAAAGGCTTTGTTTGCTAAATTTTTATGAACAGGGTTGTGCCATTTCCGTTTGTCAATGCATAGATGATGGCTATTTGGTTGGTCAGGTTTGGCTGGGACGAAAATAGGGGCATTTGAGGCGTCATGTGTGCGGCTTGGTTTTGATTAAAGGTGGGCAACGCGTTCTGTGATGCTTGATTAGACGGCGGAATAATTTTGGGGTTTGAGTTTTGTAAACTGTATATTTGTTCAAGCATTGAGCTGGAGGTCCAGTTAGAATCGACTAATATTATGTGGGAGCCGTTTAAGTCGTTGCTGAGGCCTTTGACGTAGGATGCACCTGACAGCACTACTTTAGGAGTAACGTATCCAGATTGAACATTGACCAAAGCATACGTTGTAGCGACGCCAGCCACAATTATTAAGCTTGTAAGCATTATTGCAACTATCAGTCTGCTGGGTTTGAGCCGCTTTGGCTTTGCCGCGGTTAGTTGGTTTATGTTTTTAAGCCGCAGATTTATTTTCGGATGACCCGAAAGTATCTGTGGTCTATGAATAATAGGCGAGGTCACTAAAAGATTAGAGGTAATTCGGATTAATCGGCTCTCATTCGGCAGATCTTTTAGGGCGCTGGTAATTTTCGTTAACGCGTTTGCTAAGCTGTCGGGTTTTTGCAGGAGTTTTGCTCCGTTCTCGTCTGCCAACATTTCTCTTTCCCTTTGACTGTTGAAGAATGCCAAGTATGCCAAGGGGTTGAAGAATGACACAGCTGTTAAGGCGTTAGATATGGTTTTGAAGAAGAAATCATGGTTTTTAACGTGGGCTAGTTCATGGGATGCTACGGCTAATATTTCCTCTTTATCTAAAATGTTCAGTAGCCCTATGGTGAAGACAAGTTTTGTTTTGCGGCCATTGCCCATGGTGAAGGCGTTGGGACGCAGGTCTTCGATAAGCGCCACTTGCGGCGTTGAAATGGAGAGTTTCTTGGCGATTTTAGCTATCTCCGTTTGAAGCCAGCCATACTCGTCTGAGTCAAGGTTGATTACGTTTAGAAGCCTGGAAGCGATCCAATCCCCCATCACGAGGGTTGTAACCGCGTAAATCCCTCCGAATGCTAAGCCAGCTAGGCAGATAATTCCCGTTAATGAAAGAATCTGACTGGTTGAAAGTGCCACAAGCGTAACCATTGTTGGGGGTAAAGACGGCTGAACTGAATGGAAGGGATTAAAAAGCATGGCTCCATGATGGAGGGGGACGCTGAAGGATCCGATTAAACTGTAAGAGACTGCAGGTATTGCAATTTTAGGCGGAAAAGACAACATGACAAAGAGCGGCGCAACAATGGGGATTAGGTAAAGCAGGCTTTTGCTTTTACTGCCCAAAAACGGGCAACACTTCACAGCTATTTTTATGCAAACAAACGATACTGTTAAAACTATAATCGAATAGTAAAAGTAAGGTTGAAAGACCTGAACTAGAACGTCTTCAAAGCTCAATTCAACCGCCTCTTCAGACCTTTTCTCTTATTTTTTATTCCCTTTTATTTTATCAAGTTGATCTAACAACGCTTTGCGCTCTTCTTCATCCATGTCGGTTTCTTCTATTAAGCAGCTGGTCACGGCTTCGCCGAAGTTTCCGATTAAGCTTGCGAGAACTTTGCGGACTGCTGATTTCTGAAAGTTTTGTTTTTCAAGTTTAGGCCAGTAGACATAGTAGAGTCCGCCTCTTCCTTTTTCTATTTTCCTGTCCAGTAAGCTTTTCTCGAAGAGCCTGTCCATGGTGGACATGACGGTTGTGTAAGCAATTTTTTTAGTCTTGTTTAGGGCTGCGTGGATTTCCCTAACTGTTATGGGTGTTTTTTTGGAACCCCATATTGCTTCCATTATGTTAGCCTCTAGTGGACCCAGAAAAGCTTCTAATGCTTTGCCGTCTATGTTGTATTGTGAGAATCCTGGTTTTTTCTCTTCACTCATAGCTTGCGACCACATTACTATCCTCTGTAGTAGCTCTTTAATCTTTCGAAAAGGCTTACAAATCTTTTTTCAAATCTTCAGTCAACAAAAAATAGGGGGAGTTGCTCCCCTTTCCGTAAATGTTTCTTGTTTCTGGGGGGGTTCGTGCGTTTGTACTTCTGATGATTTAAGTTCGGAAAATATGTGCTGTTAGTTTTGATAGCAGCTACTACCTTAAATAGTAGCTATGCGTATTAGATAAACAACGAAAACTCGCAGGGAAAAACATGATAAACAATAATCGACCTGTAAAACAATTAATTGGATGGCTAATCACGGGCACAAAAGGCGGCAAAACCCGCGCTAAAATAATCAAGACCCTAAAGGAATCCCCGCAAAACTCAAACCAACTAGCCACAGCCCTCAAAGTAAACTACAAAACAATTAGACACCACATCTCAATTCTTGAAAAAAACAAATTAGTCCTCTCCGCCGGAGGCCATTATTCAACTGCCTACTTTCTCTCGGAATTAATGGAGGAAAACTATGGGGTATTCGAAGAGATGACGAGTAAAAACCACACAGGAAAAAGAATGATCTGTGTGTCGGCAAATTAGCACTTAAGCAAAAATAATGCGTATAACCAACTATTGCCTTCTTCTCGCGGCAAGCTTTAAAATTTTAAATTGTTACCTTAATCTTTAATACCAAAAAAGTTTATGCTAATTAACGAAGGAGCAGAAATTGTCCAACATTAAACTGCGCTGCCCAAAATGCGGTTCATCAGCGGTAGAGAAGAACAAAAATCAAGAGCACCGCTGCACGAATTGTGGGGAAATCTTCTATTTTGTTACCCCCAGTTGCGGTTCCAAAGATTTTGAAAGGTACAAACTATAACCAAATATCTAAAACAAGAAATTGTTTTGGGTGGACAGCTGTCTTTTGCTGTCGTCTGGTTTCGTTTTTCTTTACTCAAAACTGCGGGCAAACTTTTTGTTAGACGTTTGTGAATTTAGGAAAATTCTTAAGTATATTTGCACATTAGCTTTTTTTTATGGGTGGCAGAAACCGTCGTGGCATCGCTATGGGTAAAGCCGACGTTATGAGGGAACTTGCGGAAAAAATCATGCAAGGAAAAAGACGCTCCCGAAACATGTATTGTGAGGAAAAGAGATGTTTAGAGACCGAGAAGAAATGCAGCGACGGTTACAGGAAATAATTGAGAAGTTCCGCCAAAACGGAGCTACAAGCCCCGAAAAAGCCATGGCCATCCAAGAGCTTGGGCTGCCGCCGCGTTTTGAGCAAGCTATGCATCGACGACTAGGTCGGTCAGGCATCTTTGTTGAAACAAACGGCAAATACTACCTGAATGAGGAACGGCTTAAACAAATCCAAGAGCAACGAGCCAAAATGGGGTCTGGAGGCGGCGGAGGTGGCGGCTGGAACAGATCTGGTCCGCCGAGCTGGTATCGTTTTGTCGGGTTTTTTCTCATGTTGCCGATTGGCATCATAGTTGCGCTTGTGCTGTTTTACTTTTTTGCCTTCAGGAACGGCGGATATTTCCCAGGAGAATTCCTCGTCATTTTGCTAATTATCTTCCTGATCTTGTTTGTGGTTCGGATGCTCTTCTGGAGTTCAAGAAGAAGATATTGGCGTCAACAATGGAGCGAACAAACAGGGCAGCAAACCTCCAACTCCAAATTCAGGGAGTTCTATCCAGCGTTTAGTAATCGGCTATAGCAAACCTTCTTCAGCGACATGAACTAAACGATAATGCCTGTCCAAGTCCGCTTTTGTTTCAAATAACTGTCCGTCTAAATTACATCGAAATTTGCCCTCTTTAGTTTTCTCTGTTTTAGAAATAGCTCTTTTAGACAAAAGTGAAAACTCCTATTAAAGATAAGCAACTTCACTCTTAAAAGCAATTATGGTAAGAGTGGGCCGGACCGGATTCGGACCGGCGACCTTCTGCACGTCAAGCAGATGTCCTAACCAGGCTAGACGACCGGCCCACGCTTTTGTTTGCAGTTTTTTCCCGTTGGCGTTTCGTCATTTACTCTGTATTGCATATTCAAAATTCTCTCTTCTATTAATCTATTTCTTAATTGTGGTAAAGATAAAAATTTTCTTTATCAAATTGTTGATTACCATAAAAGATGTTTTAAGCTGCTTAGCCCATATATTTACCAGATTGGCGGCAGGGTTATGGCAACTGACGATGTGTTTTCTTTACTTGTTGATTTCATAAACAAAAACTCTGATGTTGCTGATATCCAGTGGGATCGACGTATGAGTCCACGGTTGCTTTTTAATCCGTACTCCGAAAATTATGAAGAACGAAAAATTACTGCTCACTATTTTTTGCTGGCTGCTTCTATTCTTGATGATACAGTGGTCGGTTACCCTGAAAACGCTCGAATGCTGCTGTCATATCTGCATGAAGTTTTTGGTAACAGCTTTTTAGAAATCAAAAAAACACATATTTTTGAAGATGAAATCGTAAAATCTGATTTTTACCATGACTTGGGTCCAAACAAAAAAGCAGCACCAGAAATCATGGCATCCATCAACTTATTTGTTAAAATTAAAGCGGAAAAAGATTTGCTGAAATATGCCCAAAGATTCAGTAAACCCAAAGATTTCGTTGAGGACATCTCACAAAACATCCCAGCTTTCAGCGGGATACACGTCGATAAAGCGTGGATTTACATGCGGTGGATGGTGCGGTCTCAACCAGACCTGCAAATCTACAACCATTTTTTGCCAGAAGACCTCTACGTTCCATTGACCAAAGAAATCGCTAACGTGGCAGCGAGTCTGGGGATAATTAACTCAGATTCGCCATCACCATGGAGGGACGAACATACAGCGGCGATGGCGAGGCAAAAAATAACTGATTTTGCAAAGCAGCTGTTTCCAAAAGACCCGGCAAAAGTCGATTATCCCTTTTTCCTCTTGGGCGGATGGCTTAGACAAAAAACGCTAAACCGGCACACTCTGAAAACGGCACTTGATTTCCTTGACCGCATGCAAAAAATCACAGGTCAGTCCCAAGCTTATTACCAAAAAATGAGTCGCTACAAGAGCGGCTAGGAGAAAAAAACTGCGCTCACTCTTTTACGGATGCATATCGCTTTCGGTTACGAAACGATTAGCTTCCCCTTGCCGGATAATGAAATTTACACGCCTGATTTTATTTTGGAAAAAACGGTTCAGGGAAGAAAAATAGTTCTTGAACCGCATTTTGAAATGACTAAAAAGCAAGCTCGCAAATATTCGCTGTTCAAAAGAACTTACGGCCACCAGTTCCTCTTGATACTTCTGTTGAAAAACGATTTAATTTCCATGTATCATCAACGAAAAATATTGACCGACGATGTCTGCGATGACGTTTGGCCAATTGAATTTATCCATTTGTTGGCTGAAAAAATCCGAAGAGGCACCTACGGCGAATAATCCCCCAAAAAGATTGCAACAAGCCTCCTGCCCGCTGTTTGCATCAACATCCGCAGCTTAAAACACCCGCTTTCTCAGCTAAATTGGGCGCATTAATTAAGCAGCACAGGCTTGTATTGCTGACGGCACCATGGCGCAGGACAATTTCAAACCAGTAGTTGTCTGGCTTATTCTCAACGGAAAAACAGAAGAAGCGCTCGTGTTGCTGGCAAAAAACTATAAAGTTAACGTTCCCAAACTAAAAGTTGGCTTGCCGAAGGGGCGCAAGGTTACAGCGTATGGATGCTACACCCCCAAAAACGAAACCATCGCAGTTCTAAACAGCGACATAATAGTAAACCCCTTTGTCATTCTCCACGAGTTTTACCATCACCTGCGCAGCAAATCTGTGGATAAAATGCATAAGGGCACGGAGAAAAACGCTGACAAATTCGCACTTGACTTCCTGCGTGAATATGAAATGGCTGCAAAAAAAGCTCAACAAACTACTTGAAGTCTTCGTCTTTGAAATCTTCATCTTCGGAATCTACTCCTATTGGGGCAGTAATTGTTATGGGCAATTTTTCAGCTTCGCAGTCGTACGCTGCTATGCAGTTTCGGCCTTCAAACGGGTAACCTACAATCATGAGGATTCTCCCAAAAAAATGATTCATGTCCACGTGGCTCGGCGAAATGTTTCCTGAAGGATGCGAATGCACGGTGCCTACCAGCGAGAAATCTCCCGAAAACATGTAGGGATTAAAATTAGCAAACCCTCGTCCGTGAGCGGCGAAAGGAGCCAAAACAAGATCCGTTATTTTGATGACGCCTTTGCTTTTTTTGCCTCTTAAAAGCAGAAAGCTTTCCCGCGGGTAAAGCTGCTTGGCACCAGCGTAAATAGTATCCAATATATCCTGTGGGACCTCCACCACTGTTGATTTTGCTGCCATGCCAAGAAAAATAGCAGTTGTTAGTTAATTACTTTACTTCAAAACGTCATGCTTTGTCAAATGCCACCGAAAAAAATATTTTCACTTAAAAATACGCGCAAACATTTTATTGAGGTAAGAACAGAATTAGCCAATTGGCGCTGGGAAATTGCGCCGGGATAATGCTTCAACAATTGTTGGCATCCCGATGGCAGAGTGGTTAACGCGCGAGCCTTGAGAGCTCGTGGATCGCAAGGTCCGCATGGGTTCGAATCCCATTCCCGGCGCCTTATTCTTTTAATTTCTTGTTTCAGAGAGCGCTGGTAACTTTCGCCAAAGAATCCGATGAGCTTATAAACCGACCATGACTAAATAAGGGCGAGAGAGATGGCTCGGTTAGTGTGTACTTACACTTTGATGTCTGCGTACCGCTCGTTCAACTTTGATTATCCATTTAAGCAAAGATGTCTTCCAATATGCATAAATGAGTTAATTTACACTTTAAGCCGCGTGGATTCAAAGCCGTTACGTTTGAGGTTGTCAGAACATATAACTTAAGGATTAAGAGCCTTCATGATAATACTTGTTTATGTAATTACGGCTATTTGGCTTTCACCTATTTTCTACCTTTTTGTTTTGTTGACTGGAAAATATTTCAGCAAAAAGCGGAAATCCGATCTGTTGATACAGAAAGGGCCTGCTGAGAAAAAAGTTGACAAGATTATTTTCCAGATACCTACAGTGGGTAACTTCCAGCTGGTTAATAGGACATTTGAGACGGTGAAAAGCTATGACCTTGGAGTGCCCCTGGAAACTTGGGCGGTTATTGAAGACTGGGATACTAATAAAGCCGAATACGTCTGTGATAAACTTGTTGTTGTTCCTAAAGATTTCGAGTGCGAAGATTTGTACAAAGCCCGCGCGTTAGAATACGCTCGAAGGTTAAGAGAAAAACTGGTCGCCGAAGGCAAATTAGGGTCAAACTACTTGTTGCTTCAAGGAGACGATGACGCAGTGCCTAGTCTTGGGTTTGTAAAGGAAAGCTTAACCGTTAACGCAGACATCACGATAGGGTCGATAACTCCAAAAGTAAAAGGCTTTTGGAGCACCATCATTGATTATGAACGCTGTGTTGCCTGCGGAATTTTTTGCAATTTCTTTACCAATATGGGTCAACCCCTTTGGGCTCATGGTGAAGGAACAGTTATGACTAGTAAAGTTGACCTGAACGTGTCTTATGACATTAGTGACTTTACCCATAATACTAAACAGAAGTTGATAAGCAGTGAAGACTCCTTTTACTTCCATAAAGCATCTGTGATGGGGTACTCCATTTTTAACTCTGAAGAGAGAGTTTTCATAATGCCGCCTCTTACAATGGGTGATGCAGTAAAACAGAGACGCAGATGGTTCTGGGGACAGGTTGCAATTTTAAATCAAAAAATGCTGCCCCTCCCAAACAGGCTACGTTTGACTGTGATAGGCTTCTCTGGATTGTGGCTTTATTCCATTGGAATATTGGGGTTGCCCTTATACTACTTGGGTGTAATTAGTCTACCGGGAATACTTTTGCCTTTAACAATTGTCTCGTTGACAATATGGCTGGGAATGAGAGGCTACATTATCGGAAAAGCCATGGGTTGGAAACATGGTATAGCAGGAGCATTAGCAAGCTACCTAACGGTGACAATGAATTTTTTTATTCATATTATAGGTTTATTTAAAGGGGATCCAAGAAATTTCGAAGTAATACGCAAAGAATGATGCCAAGAATCTTACTAACACAAATAATTCTGAAGCTTGATAAAAACAAATGCTAAATCTTCACAAAGCAAACTTGGCTGGCTTACACGTTTTTCTCTGAAGACACTTAGTCCACATGGGACTTATTAGTTTCTGTTTTTATTGCTTTCCTCTCTTTGAATTTTTGGAAAAAATTTAAGTGCATTCGATTTCTGCTGACTACGGTTATTATTTCAACTATGGTTAACGCGGCAACCGCGTAAAGCGGAATCCAATCATAGGGGTACATCTGTGAAACGATGTTTCCTTTAACTTCTTCAAACAAGAATGAAAAGCCAATGTCGTGATAGAAGAAAAAGGGTAGATTGGTTGCCAAAACAAACGTAACTGCTGCGGTAATGAACTGAAATATTTTTTGTTTATTGTACCATAGAAGCAGTGGAAGCGCCAAAAGTGCGGCACGCGGATCGAATGCTCCAAACGCGAATAATAATGCTGAAAGCCAGGGTTTTTTGGTAAATCCTAGGTACAGTGCACCTACGAGAAGGACAGTTTGAAGTACGTGAGCATTTGCTAAGACATAGCCTGAGTAGTAACTTGGAGAGAACGATTGGGCGTTTAAGCTGAATAATTGGAAACGGAGTGATGCAATTGTACTTGAATTTAAGATTAGAGAAGGCAGGGGATCAATCAAAACGATCACGGCAGCTATAGCGCCAAGAACTAGATTTTTGTCTTTCACAATCTTGTAAACAAAGAAAGCCAAGACGGGAATTAAAGCAAGTTGCAGTAAGTCAAAAGCGGTAAGAGCGTTCTGATAGCTTAAAGATAGGAATGGGGCAAACAGAATCAGGAAGGAAGGCGTGTACTTGAACGTTTGCGGCGCCGGCAGAATCTGGTAATCCCCAGGTTGACCAGCGCCCCAATAGATTGTATTTGGATTATGAAACAAGCGCCATTCCCCAATGTAGTACGCCGAGAAATCTCTCGCCCAAACAGTTGATCCTGGCTTAAACGTTTCAGGGAATGCAATGCAAAACGTGATTGCGTTTAACGCCACCGCTATAATGATGACTAAAATGATTTTCTGTTTTTTGGAAAGCATATGTTCTCTCCATATTTTACAGCGAAGAGCAGACCAAGCATTTGTTTGACTACTGATTTATTTTTTGCCTATGAACACTTAATGCTTGTTATAATTTATGGAATGTACGCCTGATGATTTAGCTTTGATGGCTTTAGCTTGCCTAAAACCTAACCAAACTAAACAGTACTTCTAAGGGCTTTTGCATATTCGGTAAATATTTTTTCCCTATTTGACCCACATGCATGCCTGAACAGCTTGCACAGTTTAAACATGTAAGCTGTCTTAGGCTGACTTGTTTTCCTAGTACTTGACGCTTAGGTACATCAGTACAGTTAATGCAACGAACTCGAACAGGCCTGGCAGGAACGCGAATGGTCCAAGTCCATAAGCTCTAAATCCGAATGGCGCCGTTATGAAGGGACTTGACGTCACGTTTTGTACTAGGAACACTAAAGCAAGAATTATGAGTCCCACTGTGAATGGGGAACGCGTTTTGATATAGATATTAATGTAAATTATTGTTAAGATTGCTAAGAGCACTATATTGATCGTGGAGATTATTGTGTTAACAACATAAAAATACTCGAAGTCGCCGGGAATAACGTGTGGTGGAGGAACCCGGCTCTGTGCAAACGAGAAAATATGCGGATTACGCAAAAATATCGCCCAGAAAGCCGCAAAAATAGCAGCTGCTGCAACTATAACAATAATTAATCCATATCTTAATCGTTTATTCATTTGTTTCTCCATCTTGCCATTTCTCCTTTTTCTACTTTTTCCCGATTTTCTTCATAATCTCCTCAAACACCCCATAGTTCTCTTCCATAGTTTGCGTCAAAAAATAAGTGGCGCCATACCTATCGCCGACCGAAGTGATTATTTTGTTTTTTTCCAGCACTTCAAGGTGATGCC
>Ga0187891_1002671_pt1 | contig 13311 bp, 12 predicted proteins | sample June2016WEW_21_4_FD_132990 | JGI IMG/M metagenome (GOLD analysis project Ga0187891, IMG submission 132990) | Peatland microbial communities from SPRUCE experiment site at the Marcell Experimental Forest, Minnesota, USA - June2016WEW_21_40 | ecosystem: Environmental > Terrestrial > Soil >... | reverse complement strand
GCTAGCAGTACGGCCCCAGCGTTGAAGACACTGTTAATTGGATAGGGCCAATCTTCACGGCTGAGGATCGGATTGCCGGAATAACGCGTGAAAAGCGGAGCGTCGGGAGATAATTTCTGTCCGAACTGTTCGAGAACCGAGGAATCTTGCAATGAATCAAGAACCGTATTCATATTCAAGACGTGACACTCATTCCCAGGTACGTTGCTTCTGCGCTTGCTGCTGTAGCGGTCTGCATATCGAGCCTCGCGAATCTCAGCCTATCGGTTCTGCGCTTCCATGGGTATTACTATCTTGGAACCGCTCTAGCCCGTACCCTTCAGGAAATTCATATGCGCCGGCCCTGGAAGGAACACGCCAAGACGAATCTTCCCGGTTACTCACGAAGAGGCCGAGCAGCGGCCCACCGCTTGCCGTCCGGATCGCAAAGAATCGGCACTCCGTCTTCGTCGATGCCGTACGGCGACCGCCGCGCCCTGACCCGATGCTTGGGCGAGACAAACAGTTCGTCCAACCGGAAATAGCCGATCAACAATATGACCAGAAATGGAATCGCAACCAGGAGCGAGTCCAAGTTGGAATGAATTGTCGTGTCGTGCATGATAGCCTCCGCTATGCCCCGGCTTGCATTAAGGCTCGCAGGAAAAGACCCCGGCCTTGGCCGGAATCTTCTTCGTGGAAGAGGACGCCTAAGCAACTTAAAGTAATCTCTTGATACGGGCAATGATACTTTCAGGTCAGCGGCCGGTGCTTTTTGGGGCCGCACCGCTGCAAGGCGTCGATGCGCACGCGCCGCTCCGCACCAGCGGCCCGGCCCGGCTCCCGTCCGCCAGCACCGAGGGGATTGCATCCCCCGGAGTAAACCGGAATCTCCTTTTTCGGGTTCGATTCGCTCGAATTGTACCGCTCCTGAGGGGCCTTGGAAGTGCGACGGTGCATTTGCGGTTGAAAACAGTCGAGATCGCACCGGTTCACAACCATCTCGCTCTACTAGCTGAGATTCGGCGTATGCTGTTGGGCATGGCAGGGTTTCTCCTATGGGTATGGGGTGGTTTCTCGTAGTGATCGTCGGCTGTCTCGTTTGGGCGTACCTCAGTGTCACCATGAATCGCCGGAATTCTAATGAATTCGACCGGAGAGCGCGGAAGGCTGAAAAGTTCCGTTCTCGTTTGTTACATCCCCCATTCAAGGGCTGACCGCGACGAAGCGAAAAGCAGCCCCGTTGCCCGTCACAGTCCCGCCGCCTCAATGCCCTCTCGCTGCTGGTGCCCGCTAATGGAGCCGATGCAGAACTTCGTCGAAGTTCGGGGAGCCGGGTTCTCTTACCTGCACTCACAGAAAGGAATAAGAGTATGGCCGATTCAACGAAAATAGCTTGGATTTCCGCACTGAGTGAGGAGTTGCAACAGGCGGAAGAGCACGAGCTACGCTGGACACGGCTTGGAGAGCAATTGCACAAAACCGAGTTGGAACAGTGGAAGATAACCGCCCAGATTAGAAAAGCAGAGGTGGACTTGCTAAAGCTGCTTATTCAGACCGCGGAACGCGAGGAGCGATAGGCTCAGTACGGGATGTTCTTGAGGAAAGTGTGATTACGTGTCTGCGTAAAACACCCTACACGAAAGAATTATTATGAGCGAAATCATAGATAGAGCCTACATGAGGGAGCCGGGCGAGTTGGCCGGAAGCTTTGAGCACTGTGCTATGGTGTCGCCCTACCCTTTCCGATGTTGTGCCCGCCACACTCGTCCTGCTCCACCGCGATGAAGATTCCCGCTTGTTGGCGCCAGCTTCGATTGGTTGAACTAGCGATTGCGGCCAAAACCTTCACGCGCGCGAGAGATGTTCTTTGTTATTGACCAAGGACGGACCTGGTCCAGAACATGAAGAATCACCGGAAAACCAGGAAGCTTAGACCAGCTGAAGTGAACAGTCCCTTGCTTGAGTTTTCAACCCAAGCATGCACTGGAATTCAGCCGGTGGGTTATCCTCAATCCCGGAGGGTTCATGAGAATACAGGACATCGTTGTCGAGATCGATGCTGAGATATCCAAGCTGCAACAAGTAAAGGCGCTGTTAACTGGCACCGGCACCACCGAGAAGCGGAAGCCGGGTCGACCAGCCAATACCAGCTTGGCCGGCAAAGCCAGAACAAAACGCACGTTGAGCGCCGAGGCGCGTGAGAAGATCGCCGCTGCCCAAAGGGCTCGTTGGGCGAAATCCAAGAAGGCCGCGAAGAAAGCAGCGCGTAGCACCGTTGCAGTGTCAACTGCGAAGAAAGCCCCTACGGCCAGCTTGCCTGCCAAGAGCACGAAAAAGCGCACCTTGAGCACCGGAACACGCGCCGAGATCGCCGCCGCTCAAAGGGCCCGGTGGGCGAAGGTGCGGAAGACCGCAAAGAAAGCCTCTACGGCAAAGGTTGCAAAGAAGTCTGCTCCAGCTAAGAAGGCTGTCCACGCAAAGAGGGCGGGTGCGTCGAAGACGAAGGCTGCTGTTGCTCCGGAAGCTCCAGCCACGCCAGTAAAAGCAGCGTCGTAAGGCTTTGGGTGCAGGTAGTCCAGGCTACACAGGAGTCTGGGACGGCGCACTCGAGACTGTGTCGTTCAATTCAGGCGTAAAGGCGACTACGGCGGCTGCTCGGTGCCTCCACTTGAGGTTCCAGCAGCCGTTCCGGCCGTCCGCCACATGCCGGCCATCATCCGGTTTCTGAGGTACGACCCTTTGCCGCCGACCGACTCATTTTCTGAACGCCTCGCCATCGCGCGCACAGCGACCGCGATGCCGGACTTCTCCCGACCAGAGTGCAAGCGTCAATACCGCCCAACTGCCGGCGAGCTCCAGCGCAGCGGTCTTGTTGCACCGCACCGCGTTTGTCACGACCTCAGGTTGGTGACAGGCGCCTTTTTAATCGACCCCGACAGCCAGTTCGCTGAAGCCAAGCCGACTTCGCGTTACTGATCGGACTCTCGATGAGTGCATTGGCGATTTACCATCATTCCAGAAACAACCCAGTTGACATCGGCGTCCTTCACAAGGAAGTCCCTTTATCGGAGAGATCCGACTACCGGGTGTTTTGAGAACTCAGAACCCCAATCGTGACCGGATCAAGCGCACGCGATCACGCGCCACAGGCAGCTGTGTGCCGCGCTCGTCTTTGAGCAGGATCGCAACTCTCCCCGCAAAGGAGACACTTGCCTGCCTGACCCATTCCAGGTTTAGAAGGATTGCGCGATGGATGCGAAGGAACCGTACGGGGTCCAACTTTCGTTCAAGATCGGCTATCGTCTGGTCGACGCAGTGTTCGCGCCCATTTACGACGGCATAGGTGAGTTTGTCGCGGGCAATGAAATGCGTGATTGTGTCTAGGTCGAGAAACGAGATGCGATCGCCGACACGGGAGGCGATGTGGCGCGGATAGTCGACCTTGCGGCCGAGGAGCGACGAGGCCAGCTCCTTCAACACGGCCGGCAGCTCGGGGTCTCGCTGCCAGTCTGGTTTGACGACAGGCCTAAGCCGGCCGAGTTTCCCAAGCGCGCGCTCCAACTGCTCGGCTTCGATTGGCTTGAGCAGGTAGTCAATTGAGTTCACCTCAAATGCCCGCAACGCGTATTGATCGAAGGCGGTGGTAAAGATGACGAAGGGCTGGACCTGGAGCCGCGCGAGCAGCTCGAAGCCATTCATGCCCGGCATCTGAATATCGAGAAAGAGTACATCAATCTCGTGTTCGCCATTGAGAAACGCAACAGCCTCTTCCGGGTCCGTGGCGCTTCCGGTCACGTGCAGGGAATCGTACTTCGCCAGCAGCCGTCGAAGCCGCTCGATGGCGAGCGGTTCGTCATCTACGAGATAGGCGCGCAGCGGAGTCGCTTCCATGGCGTCTCACGGTTCCGCGGGAAAGGAGATGCGGACAATCGTCCGCTCCTGCTCGCGGATCACGTCAAGGCGGCCCTCGCCGCCAAACAAAAGCTCGAGGCGCGCCAGCAGATTGCCCAGACCATGCTCGGGAGTTACGGCGCCAAGTGAAAAACCCGGACCATCGTCGATGACTTCAAGGCGAATCCGGCCTGCTTCCATTGATCCGGCAACCTCAATCGACGCTCCCTCCACGCGCTGGGCCGCCACGTGCTTCACTGAGTTCTCCACGAGCGTTTGCAGCGATAACGCGGGAACTTTGACCGAACCGAGCGATTCCGGAACGAGAATCTCATAGCGCAGCCGCTGGCCGAAACGCGTCGTTTCGATTTCGAGATAGTCACGCACGACCTTTAGCTCCTGTGCCAGAGGAACAAGACCACTGTGCTGCGCATTCAGCGAGAATCGCAGCAGCGAAGCCAGCTTGCCCACGGTATCTTCCGCGCGTTGCGGGTCTGTTGGGATGAGCGCGGCGATGGAGTTGAGGGTGTTGAAGAGAAAGTGCGGATGAATGCTCGATTCGAGCGACGAGAGACGCGCCTCGGCCAGCAGCTTATTGGCACGCTCCTGTTCCATCTGCCGCGTGCGCAGTTCGAGCTGCGCGGTCTGGAGGCGGTAGTGGAGGGTTTCCCAGGTCATGATGCTGAGTCCCACGATAAGCGTAATGACGGTGGCAATGGGTGCGGCGAAACGGAACTCGCGCCAGTAGGTTCCGCGGGCCGCCAGGCCGGTGAACTGCAGGATCGCGCCGGTGACCAGGCAGCCGAAGACGGCGGTGCAAATCAACGCCAGCGCCTCCAGCAGGATGATGAGGCGCGGAAAGCGGTCTGTGTATCGCTCGGCAAGCCGCGTGAGCAGGACCATGGACGGTAGGGCGATGAAGGCCGAATAGATGAGAGAGATCATCAGCTCCTGGCCGGTCTGCGAGAAGCGGATCGTCCCGGTGGTGAGGAAGAGCATGACCACCAGCAGGGCTGCGCCCACCGTCATCCACGCTGCGCGCACGGCGCTCGCGCGAAATGCGCCGCGATACGATTCGGCGCCGGTGCCGCAGGCCTCGCCGGTTTGGTTCGTGTTCCGGGTCATAGCTGAAAACGGATCCCTACCGATGTCGCCGTCGAATACGGCGCGGAGCCGTACTCCGATGTTGTGCTCCCCCTCGGGACCTCGAGGTGCACGTAAGAGGAGAAGTGATTGCCGAACCACCGGCTGGCGTCAAAAACGCCCGTATAACTCTGGTCGTCCAGGTTGGCGACGATGGAACCGGAAACGCCCCACTCCTTCCATCCTGCGCGTTCGCGAAGCCGGGCTTTGCCGGCGCTGAAAAAGCCGTAGTGCTGGCGGCCTGCCGTCGCGGAAACTCCCGGATCGCGATAACACGGGATGTTGGGCGCCGTATAGAACTCGCCGATGAAGGTCGTGCCGGAGACGGTATATTTGGCGCCCAGCAGCACCGCGGCCTGCTCGCGCCACACAGCTTCCCCGTGCACTTCCCACGCCTGCCCCACCACGCGCGTAAAAGTCAGCCCGCCGAATGAGTCCCCGCCGCGGTCGTGGCCCGCGATCAGAGAGGTGTCGAATCCCCGCACCAGAACGTTATACCGGAACGCCGTCGTATCGTGCAGGCTTGTTCCGGCCGGAGCCAGCGCGGCGGTCGACCAGGCCGCCGAGATGGCCTGCGTCCCATGGATCCAATCGGCCTTGATCATGTCGCGCCCCTCGTTCACGTTCAGCCGATCAGTGGGATTAGTCGGCATGCGTGGCGGATCCAACACCCCGGCAGCACTGAATGCATAGCCCGTGCCCCAAAGCACCATCTTACGTCCCACCGTAAAGTCGAAGTCTCCCGCGGAAAGCCCGCCATACGTTTCCCGCACGCGCAGTTGCGTGCTCGTATCGGAGTAAGTGGCCGTCAGACCGATCAGGCTGGACGTGAAGTTCCAGCGGTTGCGCTCACGAACGCCGAAGGCCGGCTCCAGCAGCACCTGGTTCAGCACCGTGGGCAGCGGCGCACTCAAGTTGCCGTAAAAGGTCGCGTCGTCGATCGCTTCCACCGAGTACCGCGTCTGGAAGCGGCCCTCCTCGGACTCCGCGGCATCCTGAGCCACGGCCCAGACGCTCGCCATGAGCAGAAGAATCGGGATCAGAAAGCGTCGATGCATTGCGAGAGCCTGTCGAGTAACGAACCGGCCAAATTCAGAACCTGTCCGCGCGGCCTTGATAAAAGAGTTTGTCCGGCAGTGCGCGCGGTGTTGCGCCTGAGTATTCGAGTACGCTATGCGAGTTGTGCAGGATTTCGTCGTAAAGCGTGAGCCGCTGAAGCACCATCTGCCCGTCGCTGAGCCCGTACTCGTCAAAGGTCGCCGACTTGATGTGCTTGCCTGAAGTCAAATAGAACTCCGCTTTCACCGGCCGCGTATCCTCCGCACGAAGCCAGTAAAGAATCCTCTGGTACGTGGCGCCCTTCCGCTTGGCAGTGAGATCCAGAACGTAGCACTCCACCGTTCCCACCTTTTCCGTGCGCAGGTAGACGGGCGAGTAATCGGCGGCATAGTTGGTGCGGGCGACGTCGCCGTTTGAGGCGTCGCCGGTCAACCGCTCCAGCGGAGTAATCCGCACCGGCCGGCTCGTGTCAGGCAAATACACCCACATATCGTCGCCCAGCATCAGCAGGTGTTCGCCCTTCTCGCGGGGGCTCAGGAACTCCACGTAGGTCTTTTCCGTGCCTTTTTGCGAGACTTCGTAGAGATGCTCTTCATCGGGCCTGCCCGCCTCGAAGTCGGTGATCTTGACGTGCACCACATACGACGGCCAGCCATTGCGGAAACGATCGGACTGCTTGAGCAGCGCCTCCGCGTCGGCCTTGCCGGGTGTCGCGGCGCGGCATACCCACGCGCTGGCCAGAAGCAGTCCGGTCAGGAAGAGAATCAGGTACCAGCGCAAAAAACAATTGACGTTAGACATGGGCGAGTGCCTCCGTAATCTGAATCCGCGATGCGCGGATCGCGGGCAGAATGGACGCCAGCGCCAGCGAGATGATGACCAGCAGCGACGCGGCCGCCATGAGCCAGGGCATGTGCAGCACCCGGAACGGCATCTCCGAGGTGAGCCCCGGCGGGGGCGGCAGGTGCAGATTCAGGAAATTCAGAAGCGCGCCGGCCAAACTGCCGCCCACAATCCCGACCGCTGCTCCGAGCAAGCCGAGCAGCGCGGCCTCAGTCATGAACAGGCCGACGATCCAGGAATGCGGCGTGCCCATGGCCAGCATGGTGCCGATCTCTCGGGTGCGCTCGAACATGGCCATCAGCAGCGTGTTCACACTGGACATAACGACCATAAAGAAGACGATGGTTCCGAGAAAGAGGAAGATGGTGACGAAGAGCGTGCGGACCTGCCTATAAAACAGGGCCAGGTCGATCCACCTCTTCAGTTCCATCTGCTGCGGCAAGCCGTTGAGGCGGGGAATCAGTTCGTCGTAGACGCGGTCCGTGTTCGAAGTCGCATCCAGACCAACCACCAGATTGGTCACGCGGTCGCTCTGCAGTAGCCGCTGCGCCGCAGTCAGCGGAATGCGCAGATAGCGTGCGTCCAAATCCGCTACGCCGGTTTGAACGATACCTGCGATCTCGACGTCGATGCCGTTGAGCGCTCCATCGGAGGTTACGGCCAACAGCGTGAGCCCATCGCCGACCTTGACGTTCATCGATTTGGCCAGGCCGGAGCCGATCAGCGCCTGCACCTCGGCGCCGGGCTTCGCGGTGAGATCGTGTCCGGCGATTAGGTTGGCGGAAAAGCCGAGGCTTCTTTCAGCATCGGGATCGACGGCGCTGCCCATGTAGACCGAGGACTTCTGGCCGTTCGAAACCATGCCGTAAAACTCGATGCGCGGCGCTACGCCACGCACATGCTGGGCGCTGGCCACGGTTGCGGCTACATGCCGCCAGTTGTCGATGCCGGTGTCGAGCACGTGGACCTCGTCGCGCCGGAAGTGCTCGGCGGTGAAGATTTGAATGTGCCCCAGGCCATTGCGGATGGTGCTTTCGCGCAGGCCATCGGTCATAAATGCGAAGAAGCCGCCGACTAGCAGCAGCCCGGCCACGCCACCGCCTACCATTAGCAGCGTCATCAACGTGCGCCGCCGGTTGCGGAAGACATTACGAAACGCGAGCAGCAGAAACTTGCTCATGGCGATCTCCTTCCAGCCAGGTCGCGGTGCCGGCGGCTGCGGCTTCGTGCAGGTCAGATACCACGCGTCCGTCGCATAACCTGACAATGCGTGGCGTGTGCTCCAGTAGCCGCTGGTCGTGCGTGGAAAAGATGAAAGTGAGGCCGAGGTTCCGGTTCAGCTCGCGCATCAGATCAATCAGTTGCGTCGCATTCTGGGTGTCGAGGTTCGCAGTCGGTTCATCGGCCAGCACAAGTGCCGGGTGGTGAACAATGGCCCGAGCCACCGCAACCCGCTGACGCTCGCCACCCGAAAGCAGGTCGGGCCGATGTCTGGCGCGTGAGGAAAGCCCCACGCTCTCAAGTGCCGCCGCGGCCTTTCTGCGCCGCTCGCTCCCGCTCACGCCCTGCACGAGCAACGGAAACTCCACGTTCTCAATGGCCGTGAAAACAGGAATTAGATTGAAAGTCTGAAAAACGAATCCGATCTTCTCGCGGCGAAGCGCCGTGGTCCGTGCAGGCGTCAGTTTCGTCGTGTCCTCGCCATCCAATAGGATCCGACCCGAGGTTGGCTTGTCGATGCAGCCAATCAGGTTCAGTAGCGTGGTCTTTCCGCTGCCGCTGGGGCCCGCAATGGCCAGGAACTCGCCGCAACAGACGCGCAGGCTCGCCTCGTCCAACGCGCGCACTTGGGTGTGATCCAACGGAAAACTCCGGCTCACCGCTTCTGCCGTCACCAGCTCATTCACGCTGTGCCTCCCGGGCAGCCTTACTGCCCTGCGTGAACGATAGGTCCGCTCCACCGAGGAAAAACCGCCTTCATGGATGAACCGTCAGAAAAGAGGTTGGAGGGTCGGAATTCGGGGATGAGCCGCACCGATTGTGTGCGGCGGGTGTATCTGGAGTCGCATTGCAATTCGCTCCTGTCTTTTGGGAGCCGATTCAGCCGGAAGAGACGGGCTCAGACTCACAAAGAGGTATGAACCTGAGATCGATTTGGTCCCGCGCAGACCTTGGAAGACAGGTCACCTAGTGGTCGGAATTCGAAGCGGTAAGTATCGACAATTCGGCTTGCGCGAAGTGATCGAAAGCGCGCGATTCTCGAATAGCGATAACAGACCAATGCGCTCATTTAGGACCAGCCCTGCGCTGCGGCAATCCGGATTAGTACCCAAAAACGCCCAAGTGTCTGCCGAGCGACGCAACAGCCGAATGGTCGCACCGGCCCCTTCGGACGCTTTGGGAGACACCTAGTCCAGAACAGGAATCATCTCGGCATCAATATATATAGGACCGGACACGGCCCGCCGCCCAGCCCTAGCCGACGACCAAAACGACTGCCGCCTGGGAGGTAACCTAAAATAGGCTACTTTTCTTTGTATGCGCCTCGAAAGTGGGGAAACTCACGGTTGGGAAAACGGACAAGTTTGAGGGGGGACATGATGTCCCCACGAAGTGACAATGACTTCGACTACAGGTTTAGGCGTTTTAGGGGTCTTGAGGGGGCTAGACCCCCCGTCCTAGTATAAGGAAATCGAGCCGCAAAACCGAATTATGTTTTGGGGTGAACACCGATTTCCTGCCCATATGCCTCCGACCGAGACGAATCCTTCCCCATAGGCTGGTCAATACCCCCTGGCCGGGCCGGCCAGAGTTCCCGAGGAGGCCCAAAACTGGGTTGGGGATGAGTAGGCGATGATTCGGGCACAACAGTCAAAGCGTCAGAAATGGGCGCATTTACGCTTGACAACCAAGCGCCCGGGTTTGACACCGCCCGCCAGCGGACACTGCACGCGTTACTCAGGATCTGTCCTGAAGGTTCAACCTGCTTGAGTCGCAGTTGAAGAGCAATATGCGCGGAGTCAGGTGGAGCGCTCCGGGGTGTTGCCATAGTGGGCGCGGGGTAGTGTGAAGAGAATGATGAGGCTGGCGAGGGTCAGGATGGCGAGGATGAATATGCTGCCTTCGGGGCCGGTCGCTCCGCCGCTGAGAACGGGCTTGCCTACGGCGTGCGTGGCCAGGAGATGGTGCTGAACCATGGTCCCACTGTCGGCGACGCCATAGAGGAAGGACTGGCCCCAGTTCCATGAGGCGTGGAAGCCGATGGCCCACCAGAGAGAACCGGTGCGCCAGAGACTGAGGCATAAGACCATGGCGACCAGGCCAGAATTGAACAGCCCGATGGGTGATTCGCCCGGGTTCTTGCCGTGGCCGAGGCCGAAGAGGATAGAAAGAATAACGGCTGAGGTCCAGAAGCCCAAGGCTACGCTATGCCGGGTCTTGAAGGCGCATTGATAGAGGCCGGCAAGACCACGGGTTAGGGTGTACTGGAGGTAGCCGCGCGTGCTGTACTCCTCGAACAGGCCAACTAGGAGGAAGTTGAACAGCCAGATTGATGCGTAGCGGAGAATGCCGCTGCCAAAGAGCAGGCGGCTGTCGATGATGAGGAGTCCGGTCCCCCAGAGGGTCAGAACGAGGAGCGAAATGCAGATCACTCCCCCGGCCAGGCCGGCGGCGAAGAGCAGGAGCTTGCGGTTGCCACCGAAGCCGTAGACGGAGTTAGGGCGCCGCTCGATCTTCGACATGATCCAAGTAACAAGGAGAGTCACAAGGACCGCAATGGATTCGGAGACGAACACGGAGTGTGGCGTGAGGAACGTGTCCGCGGCAGCGTTTGGAGGATGCGGGAAGAGCTTGTGGCCGATGACGTTGACGCAGATAACAACGGCAGCGAAGAGAGCGATGAAGATGAGCAGACTCCAGCCGGCGCGGAGGCCGTCTTTGCCGATGAAGATCTTGCGGAGAGTTGACGGTGGTACGGGTGCGACTGGTTCGGTGGGTGTCAGCGTTGCGTCGAAATTCAATGGACTTCCTCGCGTAGCAGGGGTCTATTTACTTTTTAGCCGTGCTTCGGCGGCTGGTCCGAATCGCGTCGATGCTCCTGCAGAATGTAGCGATCCATCACCACGTATATTCCGCGTTGCGCGCCTTTCCGCCGCCCGCTCTTGAATTACTTTTTCCCAAATTCAGATGGCCGGGGCTTTCAACCGTAGTCTCCGTGCTTATTTTAGGATGGCAGAGTCCAAAGAAGAAAGGCTGGTCAGTTTGGGATAGTTGTTGAACAATCGCCATGGCACTCGTGACCCCGGAATTGTCCTGCCACTTGGCGAGTCGTCGCTCATCCTTCCCCAACCCGGCCTCCGGTGGTCAAAACGGCGTTCTGTGTGAGTAGGCGGTAATCCGCTCGGAACAATTTCGAACTCTCGGAAAGACCTTTCTACAAGCCTAATTACTAAATCATGCGGGATACTTCAGGGCATCTTGCAGTCGCCTCATCCAAACTCCTGGGAATGGCTCCAGACTGTGGGCCACGGACGGCGGAGGTGGTGGCAGATGAGGATGTCCGGGTGGTCGACGGATTCTTCATTACGCACGCCGTAAGGGATGCTGACCTGTGCGGCAACGGTGCAGTGCTCGAAGTTGAGTTCCTGGTCGTGGAGTTCTCCGCCAACTACGATAACGGTTTCCGGTTCGTAGGGGCCGTAGCCCCGGTCGTGAAAGCCGTTGGTGCTGCTGATGGGCGTGGGCAGGTTGTATTGCGGACCGTAGAGCGATAGTGCGCCGGCTTCGCCGTAGTTGTTGGCAAGGATTGCGAGTCGGCTACGGTCTTCGGGTGAGAGTGTGTCGCGGACGGCGGCGACTTGGGCTACGAATTCCGGCCAACCGATCTCGTTAGCCATGTCGTAGTTGTTCTTCATCTGCCAGTTCCACCCGGGTGAGCCGGGGTGCCAGATAGGGAGGTAAGTCCACGCGACTGCTGCTGCGTCGACGAGCATTGCGGTGAGGACGATGGAACGGACGGCGATACGAAGGATTGTTGCGCTATTGGCGAGAACGCCCTCGAGAGCGACCGCTCCTGCGGCGTAGAGAACGGGATACGCCGACATGAGGTAGTAGCCGCGGCCCCTGGCGATGGCAAAGAGGAGAAATGGGCCGATGTAGAAGGTGCTGAGCAGGCGGAATCGGGCGTTTCGCACGAGAGAGACGAGGCCGGCCATGGCGAGCGGAAATCCGAAGAGGGTGAATTTGATCTGGTCGGTGTAGTAGCCATCAGCGCGACCGTGGCGAACGTCACGCGCGTGGATGAAGTACTCCATTTGCAGCGTGATGAAGTGGTGGCTTGCGAGCCAGATGAGGTTGGGCGCGGCGATGATGGCGGCAGTGAGTGCTCCGTACCAGAACCACCGGGTACTAAGGTGATGGCGCTGCGATGGCAGGATGACAAGGGCGGCGAGGAGGCTGACGACCGGAAAAGCGATGGAGTATTTCGAGAGAACGCCGATGCCGATGCCGGCTCCGACGCCGATCCAGTATCGTTCGTCGCCGGTGCGGAGGAGGCGAGCGGTGAAGTAGATGATGAGGGACCAGGCGAGCAGGTCTAAGGTGTTGTATTGCAGGACGGAACTGAAGGCGAGCGCGAGTGGAAGTGCTGCAAAGAGCGCGACGATCTGGGCTGGTCTGCGTCCGCCTAGCTCGCGGGCGGTTAGGCCGATTAGTACAAGCGAGACGGCATTGACAAATGCCGCAGGGAGCCGAAAGACCTGGGGCGAGATGCCGAAGAGCGCGATGGCGATGCGTCCGCAGAAGGCGGTGAGCGGTGGATAGGCAACGAAGCCCCACTGGAGGTGACGTGCGTCGTCGAGGAATTGGAACTCGTCGCGATGAAAGCCGTATCCGTTCCCGACGTAGAAGTGAACGACGAGGATGAGCGCCGCGAAGGCGCTCAAAAGGGCTGCGTCGAAGCGCTCCGAGGTTGCGGGCTTGGGAACGTCCATTGTGGAGAGGATACGATGATGACCGTCGTTTCGTTCCTCACTCCGACGAGGTCGCGTACGACTTAGTTTTTCAGTGATGCCCGAACGGTAATCAATTGGCAGGTTTTTCAGAGAGGTCCTGATAGCGCCCCAGAGTCTTGTAACCGCGAATCACGCGTGTGCAACCTGGCATTCATCAGGACTCGTACTTATCAGAGAATCTCTTGACGTTGTGGGATTTAGTGCTCGAAGTCCTGGGTTCCAGGTGGCCGCCAATCCTTCCCTGACGTGATCTGGTTCACGTCAGTCGAGTAGGGTTATGGCGCTAAGCGGGCTTCGAATGATGCCGCCGTTTCCATAACCCCCTCTAAAATTCCGTACGGCGGGTTTCCCCCAGTACGGCTTCAAGGCTGACTTTCAG
>Ga0187891_1002670_pt1 | contig 13313 bp, 13 predicted proteins | sample June2016WEW_21_4_FD_132990 | JGI IMG/M metagenome (GOLD analysis project Ga0187891, IMG submission 132990) | Peatland microbial communities from SPRUCE experiment site at the Marcell Experimental Forest, Minnesota, USA - June2016WEW_21_40 | ecosystem: Environmental > Terrestrial > Soil >... | reverse complement strand
GCGATCTGCTCGGCGTGACGTTCGGTCAGTAGAACAAAGCCCATCATCCACCATCCTTGGTGGATAATATCGGATCACGCTCCTGTTTGGTTCCGGCTATGCCGGGTTAGGGAGCGGTTGCCGGCGCTAGCGCCAGCGGCCGCGATGGAACCGCCAGTGACGGCCTTCATGGCGCCACGCTGGAGCCACCCACACGGCGCGAGCGCGCGGCGGCCGAACCCAGCGGCCGGGGGCCCAGACCCACGCGCCTTCGCGCAAATCCCAGAATCCATCGGTCCAGACGAAGCCCGGGCCGGGCGCCATGCCGATGACACCATACCGCGGCGGCGGCGGTTCAGCGATGAACACCCCGGCGCCTCCAGCGCAGGCGGTGAGCACCGAACCTGCCATCAATAATGCAGCGGTCAGAAGTTTCCGTTTCATTTGGTTCGACCTCCTACACGGTCAAACGCGTGCATGAGGGCTGCCGTTGCGGGTCCTGAAACGACGTTAATGTTATGAGGTGTTAATCCGGCGTGTGGGGCATTACAAGTCCATTGAGGCGCGAGCCTCTGTGATCCTGAGCACTTCCTGATGGTCGCAGCGCCGATTGTGTGGCCGCTCACTGCCGGGTTTGTCCGGTAATGGTGACGGGCTCGCGCAAGCGGAAGGTAATGCGGGTTCGGAAAGTAAGGGGGGCGGGTTTCGCGATGAGCTGGACGCCAACCTGTCCATCGCACTTCCGGCGCCCTGCGGCAGGTTCCATTTCCGCCCGGCAGCCGTTAAGATTGAAGTGAGCTGAGGCCCATGCGCTTATTTCCCAGCGGGTTTTCGATTGGCACGGTGCGGGTGGCTCCGGCCACGGTGCTGGCGCCAATGGCTGGCGTCACCGATACCGTGTTCCGCCGGTTCATCCGCAACCTGGGCGGCTGCGGCCTGCTGATGACGGAATTCACCAGTTCCCACGGCGTGAAGGCGGCGGGGACAGCGCACAAGCCCACGCGCACGCTGAAGTACCTGGCCTTCGAAGCGGAAGAGCGCCCGATTTCGGCGCAGTTGTTCGGCGCCGACCCGCAAGTGTGCGCGGATGCCGCGTGCGTGTGCCAGCAACTGGGCTTCGACATCGTCGACCTCAACCTGGGCTGCCCGGTGAACAAGGTGGTGAAGTGCAATGGCGGCTCGGGCCTGTTGCGCGACCTGCCGCTGGTGGAGCGCCTGCTACGCGAAGTGCGGCGAGCGCTGACGATTCCGTTCACGCTCAAATATCGTGCCGGCTGGAACGACCAGGAACTGGTGACGGTGGAGTTGGCTCGGCTGGCGGAAGATTGCGGCCTGAACGCCATCGCGCTGCACCCGCGTACTCGCGAGCAGGGCTACGCCGGCAAAGCCGATTGGAGCCGCATCGCACAGGTGAAAGCCGCGGTAAAAATTCCGGTAATCGGCAACGGCGACATCGTCACCCCGGAGGACGCCCTCCGCATGGTGGCCGAAACCGGCTGCGACGCGGTGATGGTGGGCCGGGCGGCCAGCTCTAATCCGTGGATCTTCCGCCAGATCGAACAGTACGTGACCACCGGTGCTTACGACCAACCGAGCGAGCACGACCGCTACCAGATGATGCGCCGCTATTATGCGATGCTGGTGGATCGCGGCGAGAAGGATACGGTCGGCAAGATGAAACAGTTCGCCACTTACTTCACCCACGGCGTGCGCCACGGCGCGCAGCTTCGCGCGTCCATCTACCAGGCGCAGGAGCCGCCAGCGATTCTCGATCTGGTGGACGAATTCTTCCAGGCCGAGCCGGCGGCGGTTTCCTGATCCGGTGAAGAAAGTCCAGCTCATTACCGATGGCGCCTGCCTGGGTAATCCCGGCCCCGGTGGGTGGGCATGCATTCTGCTCCACAACCAGCGCGCGAAGGAAATGTGGGGATCGGAGCCGCACACCACCAACAACCGCATGGAGCTGCGCGCCGCCATCGAAGGCCTGCGCGCGCTCAAAGAGGGCTGCGCGGTAGAGGTGGTGACCGATTCCGAATACGTCAAGAACGGCATCACTACCTGGATTCACGGCTGGAAGCGCAAGGGCTGGATGACGGCGGCCAAGAAGCCGGTGATCAACCAGGACCTATGGAAGGACCTGGACGAACAGGTGGCACGCCACCAGACCACCTGGGTGTGGACCAAGGGCCACGCGTTTCACGCCGGCAACAACCGTTGTGACGAATTGGCGAACCGCGCCGCGCGGGAGCAGATATCGAGCGGGCAATCCACTGGATAGGGCGGGATTGCGTGGCCGTCCCGCCTGGCGCGTCAGAAGTGGGGCAGGCGCTATCGCCTGCCAACTAGGTTTGACCGAAGGAAGCTTCACCAGTCAGCGCGCGGTTGGCAGGCGAAAGCGCCTGCCCCACGCCCTACTCGCTAAGGGCCTTCTCGATGGCGGCGCGAAGTTCCGGAGCGTCCGGTTTGACGGCGCTCGGGAAGAACGCCACCACTTGGCCGTTCTTATCGATCACGTACTTGCTGAAGTTCCACGCGGGTAAGTGCCCGGAGGCGCCGAGGAACTTGTAGATGGGCGACTGATCCGGTTTGTCCTTGGTGACGACTTTCGAGAACATCGGGAAGTCGACATCGTAGGTGCGCTTGCAAAACGTGGCGATCTCTTGGGGAGTGCCGGGTTCCTGCCCGCCGAAATCGTTGCTCGGGAATCCGAGTACCTCAAACGCTTTGCCGCTCATTTCGCGGTGCAGCTTTTCGAGCCCCTCGTATTGCGGCGTGAAGCCGCACTTGCTGGCCACGTTAACCACCAGGGACACCTTGCCCTGGTAAACAGACAGGTCAGCCGGCTTGCCGTCCAGGTAGGTTGTCTTCAGTTCATAAAACGATTTCACGTCGCCTCCCGAGTCTTGCGCGATTGCCGCCGGAACGCCCACGGCCGCAGCCATCGCGAGCAAAGTCCAGATGTGATTCACTTGTTTTTCCTCTCCAGTGCGATCGAGCTCGCGGGCGAGCTCAAGCAGTCTTAGAACCAAGTTAGCCCAGGAAGGCGGGAGAGGTCAAACGGGGATGGGGCTGAATCGAACCAGGGCGAGCTTAGGTCCGCTTCCCCTCGATATACTGATTACTTGCCACCTCAAAAGCAGGTCCGATACCGCGATGCCGGTGTCAATATCGACGAGGGCAGCCGGGCCGTGGCTGCCATCAGAAAGCTGGCTCACGGGACGTTCACCCGCGGGGTGCTCACGGACATCGGCGGCTTCGGCGCCTGTTACCAGGTGAGCGGCTTCCGCAAGCCGGTGCTGGTGAGCTCGGCCGACGGCGTGGGGACAAAGTTGAAGGTGGCTTTCCTCACCGGCCGCCACGACACGGTGGGCGAAGACCTGGTGAACCACTGCGTCAACGACATCGCGGTGCAGGGTGCGGCGCCGCTGTTCTTCCTCGACTACTTCGCCGTCGGCAAGCTGGACGCGGACGTGGCGGCGGCGGTGGTCTCGGGCCTGGCGCGCGGCTGCCGCAATAACGGGTGCGCACTGATTGGCGGCGAGACGGCCGAAATGCCGGGCATGTACGCGCCATCGGAATACGACCTGGCCGGCTTCATCGTGGGCGCGGCCGAGCGCTCCCAATTGCTGACCGGCAAAGCCATCCGCGCCGGAGACGCCCTGCTGGCGCTGCCCTCGAACGGCCTGCACACCAACGGCTATTCGCTGGCACGCAAGCTGCTGTTTGAAACCGCCGGCCTGGGCCCCGGCGCGGTGCTGCCGGAAACCGGCGGCACGGTGGCGGACGCGCTGCTGGCCGTGCACCGCAGTTACTTGAAGCCGATCCGCGCGCTGATGGAGGCGCGCCTGTTGCGCGGCGCCGCCCACATCACAGGCGGCGGCCTCACCGACAATACGCCGCGCATGCTTCCGGATGGGCTGGCCATCGCGATCGACACCGGCTCCTGGCGCATCCCGCCGCTGTTTGAGCTGCTGCGCCGGATCGGCAACATTCCCGAAGACGATTTCCGCCGGACCTTCAACTTGGGAGCCGGCATGGTCTTGGCCGTCCCCGCGCGCGCCGCCACACGGGCGGAAGCGGTGCTCAGCCGGCTGGGTGAGACCCCCTTCCGCATCGGCACCGTTACGGCACAAAAGCGGGGCCGGCCCCGCGTGGAGTACCGATGAAGCGCCTGGGCATTCTGCTTTCCGGCCGCGGCTCGAACTTCGAGGCCATCGCGGACAATGTGGCCGCCGGTACGATTGACGCCGAAATCGCCGTGGTCATCGGCAACCGGGCGGAAGCGCGCGGCCTGGAGGTGGCGCGCCAGCGCGGCCTGAACGCGGTATGCATTCCCTCCAAGGGGCTGGACCGCGAAATCTACGACCGCATGCTGGTGGCGGAGTTGCACCGGAATGCGGTAGATCTGGTGTGCCTGGCCGGCTTCATGCGCTTGCTCAGCGCGTCCTTCATTCGCGAATTCCCCAACCGGATTCTCAATATTCACCCCTCCCTGCTGCCGGCATTCCCGGGCCTGGATGCGCAGCACCAGGCGCTGGCGCACGGCGTCAAAATCACCGGCTGCACGGTCCACTTTGTCGATGAGGATCTGGATGCCGGCCCCATCCTCATTCAGGCTGCCGTGCCGGTGCTCAATGACGACACGGTGGAAACCCTGTCCGAACGCATTTTGCGCGAGGAACACCGCATCTATTCGGAAGCCATTCGGCTGGTTCTGGCCGGCGCCTACCGCGTCGAAGGCCGGCGCATCATCTTCTGCTGAAGGAAGTCGGAAAGCTTCATGGGCGGACCGGGGCCCGTCTCCATCTGCTTCTCTACCGCCCGCTGGTACTGCCGGAGCGTTTCCATCCGGCGCCGTGGAGCCAGCGCGCAGCTCTGGAAGTCCATCAGAATCTCGATTTCCCACGGCTGAAAAGCGTTGCGCGCTACCGCCCCGCGCATCAGCTCGGCTATCAGCTTGCGAAACCGGTTCAGCATGATCTCGAGTTGAATGAGGTCGTCCGCCACCATGCAACTAATGGATCGGCGGACCGCGGGAAGAACATTAGCTCCCTCAGCCGTTCATCCCAGCGCTGGAGCCGGCTTCCTAAAACCAGCGGCTCATAATCACCTTCTGCTCGGTGTAGAACCTCGCCGCATCCTTGCCGTGCGCATGCAGGTCCCCAAAGAACGAATTCTTCCAGCCCGCGAACGGGAAGAATGCCATCGGCGCTGCTATACCCACGTTTATCCCCACCATGCCGACCTCGATGCGCGACGAATACTCCCGCGCCGCCCTCCCGTTGCCGGTGAAGATAGATGTCGCGTTGCCATAGGGAGAGCGGTTCACCAGCGCAATGGCGTCGTTCAGGCTGTCGACCCGGATTACCGAAAGCACCGGGCCGAAAATCTCCTCCCGCGCGATCGTCATCTCTGGCGTCACGTGGTCGAAAATGGTGGGACCCAGGAAGAACCCGCCGGCGGCGGAGCGCAGTTCGCGCCCATCGCACAAAGGTGTTGCGCCTTCCGCCACGCCTTTCTCGATGTAGCCTGCCACGCGCCCGCAATGATCGCCGGTTACCAGCGGCCCCATCTCCACGCCCGCTTGCGAGCCATCTCCCACTACCAACGCGCGTGTGCGCTTCACCAGCAGGTCGAGCAGCGGACCCGCGGCTTCGCCAACAGGAACCAGGACGCTGCCGGCAAGGCATCGCTCCCCAGCCGCGCCGAATGCCGACCCGATGATCGCTTCCACCGTCTTCGGCATGTCGGCGTCGGGCATCACCACCAGGTGATTTTTCGCGCCGCCCAGTGCCTGCACCCGTTTGCCCTGTGCCGCGGCGGTGGCATAGATATACCGGGCCACCGGCGTGGAGCCAACGAACGAGACGGCTCTCACCAGCGGATGGTGCAGCAGCGCATCCACCGCGACTTTGTCGCCATCGATCACCCGCAGCACGCCCTGGGGCAGGCCGGAATCGTGCAGCAATCCCGCCATGCGAGCGGGAGTGAGCGGCACTTTCTCGGAAGGCTTGAGGACGAAAGTGTTACCGCAGGCGATGGCGAACGGGTACATCCACAGAGGCACCATCGCGGGAAAGTTGAACGGCGTGATGCCGGCGCAGACGCCGATCGGCTGGCGAACGGTCTTGCAGTCGATGTCTTTGGCCACGTCATTGAGCGAATCGCCCATCATCAGGCTGGGCATTCCGCACGCCATTTCCGCCATCTGGATGGCGCGGCGCACCTCGGCCTTGGCGTCGTCCGCCGTCTTGCCGTTCTCGCTCGTCAGCAGCGCGGCCACCTCCGCCGCCTGCTTTTCCAGCAGCGTCTTGAAGCGGTAGAGCGGTTGCACCCGGTCCACCACCGGAACATCGCGCCAGGTAAGAAACGCCTCGTGCGCGGCGCGGACGGCGCGGTCCACATCCTCGGCGGTCGCGTATGGAATCTCGGCCAGGACGGCTCCGGTGGCCGGGTTGGTCACCGAATGCAAGGTACGGTTTTGAGTGGCAATCATCCTTCTCCCTCCCATTCAGGCAAAGCGGCGGGCGCGGTCGCGCGCTGCATCAGAACCACATACATAACCCCGGCAACGCCGAAGCCGACAAACCAGGCGTAGTCGTAGAGCCATCGCAGGGCCGGAATCACCAGCCCCAGCAGCGCCACGGCGATGCCCACCGCCAGCGCCGTCACCGCGTTCCAGTTGACCCCGCCTTCGTATTCATAAATCCCGCCGCGGCGATACAAATCGTCCACCTTGAGGCGCGCGTGCCTCACCACGAAATAATCGGCGATCATGACGCCGGCAATCGGGCCCAACAGCGCCGAGTATCCCACCAGCCATCCGAAAATGTACGCGCTGAAATCGCTCAGCAGCTTCCACGGCATCATCAGCACGCCGATCACGCCGGTGATCAGGCCTCCGGTGCGAAAGGAAATTCGGCGCGGATTGAGGTTCGAAAAATCGTTGGAGGGTGAAACCACGTTGGCGGCGACGTTGGTATTGAGGGTGGCCATCACCAGCGCGATTAGAGCCACCAACGCCACCACCGGCTGGTTGAATCTGCCCAGCAGCGCCACCGGATCCCATATCGCTTCGCCAAACAACACCACCGATGCCGACGTGACCGCCACGCCAATGAACGAATACAGCGTCATCGCGATGGGCAGCCCCAGCGCCTGGCCCACCATCTGCGCCCTTTGCGATTTTGCGTAGCGTGTGAAATCGGGGATGTTGAGCGCCACGGTGGCCCAGAACCCCACCATGCCGGTGAGCGATGGCACGAAGAAGCGGAAGAATTCGCCCGTTGTCTGGAACTTGCTGCGCGCTTTGAGCACCGGCCCGAGGCCGCCGGCCTGGCCGGTGATCCACCACAGCAGCAGCAGTCCGATTCCCAGCATGAACGGCGCGCCGACGCCTTCCAGAAACTTGATGGTCTCGATGCCGCGCAGGATCACGGCGATGTTGAGCGCCCAAAACGCGAAGAAGCAGACCCAGATGCCGCCGGGCATGTGAGCCGCGCCCGGCCACAGAATCCTGAGCATGGAGTAGATGGCCCGGCCGCCGATCCAGGTCTGTATGCCGAACCACCCGCAAGCCACCAGCGCGCGGAGCACCGCCGGAATGTTGGCCCCGCGCACGCCAAACGAGGCGCGCACGAACACCGGAAACGGAATGCCGTATTTCGCGCCGGCATGCGCGTTGAGCAGCATCGGGACCAGCACAATCAGGTTGCCCAGCAGGATGGTGAGGATCGCCTGCCACCAACTCATGCCGCCAGCAATCAACCCCGAGGCCAGCATGTAAGTGGGAATGCACACCGACATCGCGACCCAGAGCGAAACATAGTTGTACAGCCCCCAGGTACGCCGCGACTGCGGCACGGCAGCGAGGTCCCGGTTGTACAGCGACGGGTCGTAGTGAAGCGGGCCTTGCTCCGGCGTCACTTCCATGCGCCTCCGTGCGCCGTCCGTTTCAAATATTGCCCGCGGCCAGGCTTGCCGAGAAACTGACCGCGATCGACAATCACCTCGCCGCGCGAAATCACCGTGCGCGCGTTGCCGCGCACCTCAAAGCCCTCGAACATCGAATAATCCACCCGCATATGGTGTGTCTTGGCGCTGATGGTGTAGATCTCGTTCGGGTCCCAGAGCACCAGGTCGGCATCGCTCGCGGGCGCGATCTCGCCCTTCCTCGGATACATGCCGAAGATGCGGGCGGGCGCGGTGGACGTGATCTCGACAAAGCGGTTCAGCGAGAGCTTGCCGCTGTTCACGCCGTGGTGGTAAATCAACTGCAATCGGTTTTCGATGCCCGGACCGCCGTTGGGAATCTTGGTGAAATCGTCTTTGCCCAGCACCTTCTGGTCGGCGAAACAAAAAGGGCAATGGTCGGTGGAAACCACTTGCAGGTGGTCGTCCTTGAGGCCGTCCCACAGCTTGGGCTGATTCTCTTTCGCACGCAACGGCGGCGTGAACACGTATTTCGCGCCTTCGAAGTTAGGGCGCCTCAGCTCGTCGATGGAAAGCAGCAGGTATTGCGGGCACGTCTCGGCAAAGGCCGGAACGCCGCGGTCGCGCGCCTCGCGCACCTCGTTGAGCGCGTCCTCGCAAGAAAGGTGCACGATGTAAACAGGCGCACCAGCGATCTCCGCCATGGCGATGGCGCGATGCACCGCCTCCGCCTCCGCGCGCGGCGGCCGGGTGAGCGCATGATAAATTGGCGCGGTCTTCCCTTCTGCCAGCGCCCGCGCAATAATCACGTCGATCACGCTGCCGTTTTCCGCGTGCATGCAGATCAGAGCGCCATTTTTTGCGGTCTGGGAGAGCGCTTTAAAAATGGTGCCGTCATCCACCATCAGCACGTTTGGGTAAGCCATGAAGAGCTTGAAGCTGGCCACTCCTTCGCGCACCATGTCGTCCATGTCTTCCAAGCCGGCGCCGGCCAGGTCGGTGACAATCATGTGCAGCCCGTAATCGATCACGGCGCGGCCTTCCGCCTTCTTCCACCACGTGTCGAGCGCGTCGCGCATGCGCGTGCCACGGGCCTGGATGGCGAAATCGACAATCGACGTGGTGCCGCCGAACGCCGCCGCGCGCGTCCCGGTTTCGAAATCGTCGGCGGACGTGGTGCCGCCGAACGGCATGTCGAGGTGCGTGTGGGCATCGATGCCGCCCGGCAGCACGTAGAGCCCCGTGGCGTCGATGGTCCGGTCCGCGCCGCGGTCGAGCCCCGGCGCCACTTCCGCGATTCGGCCGTCCTCAATCAGGACGTCGGCCTTGGTGGTCTCGCGAGCCGTGACCACTGTACCGTTCTTGATAAGCGTGTTCATGACCTTGTACGCTGCTCCCACGATTCCGGCGCTTTGCCAGAATCCACCTGCTCCATGGTGATGCACCCCGGCACCGGGCACACCAGCCAGCAGAGATTACAGCCCACGCACTCCGCCTCGTCTACCTTCGGAATCCGCTTCGGAGCATCCGCTTTTCCCGCGTCCAGTTTGGCGATCGGCGTCACCGCAATCCTCGACCGGCTGGCTGCTTCCACCGCGGCCGGCGCCAGATGCCCGTCGAGATGAATGCACTGATGCGCGCCATCCCAGCACGCGATGTAGCACAAATCGCACCCAATGCACGTGCTGGAATCGATGCGCGCCACAATCTTGTAATTCAGATCCAGATGCTTCCACTCATTGACGCGCGCGAGCGAGATCCCGCGAAAATCGTCGAGAGTTCGGAATCCCTTTTCATCCATCCAGTTGCTCAGCCCGTCGATCATGTCCTCGACGATGCGGAACCCGTAATGCATCGCAGCCGTACACACCTGCACCGAGCCGCAGCCCAGCAAGAAGAATTCCGCCGCTTCGCGCCAGCCCGAAATCCCGCCGATGCCCGAGATGGGCAGCCCCACCTCCGGGTCGGAAGCGATCTGCTGCACCAGGTGCAGCGCAATCGGCTTGACGGCGGGGCCGCAGTAGCCGCCATGGGCCGAGTAGCCGCCCACGTTGGGACGCGGGACGAAGGTATCGAGATCGATGCCGGTGATCGAATTGATGGTGTTGATGGCCGACAGTCCGTCGGCGCCGCCGCGCCTGGCCGCCCGCGCCACCGCGCAGATGTCGGTCACGTTGGGCGTGAGTTTCACCAGCACCGGGGTGCGCGCCACTTCCTGCACCCACTCCGTGATCATGCACGAATAATCGGGCACCTGGCCGACCGCCGAACCCATGCCCCGCTCGCTCATCCCGTGCGGACAACCGAAGTTCAGCTCCAGCCCATCGGCGCCGGCATCCTCCGAGCGTTTGACAATCTCGTGCCACGTCTCGCGCTTCGATTCCACCATCAGCGAGGCGATCACCGCGTGATTCGGGTAGCGTTTCTTAACCTCGGCGATTTCGCGCAGATTCGTTTCAATCGGCCGGTCGGTGATGAGCTCGATGTTGTTCAGCCCCATCATCCGCTGGTTGTTCCAGTCGACCGAGGAGTAGCGCGAGGAGACGTTGACGATCGGCTCGCCGATGGTCTTCCACACCGCGCCGCCCCAGCCGGCATCGAAGGCGCGCATCACCTGTTCGCCCGAATTGGTGGGCGGACCGGAAGCGAGCCAGAACGGATTGGGGCAGCGGATGCCGGCAAAATCGGTGGTGAGATCAGCCATGCTGCGCCTCCAGACTGGCGGCCATGGCGATGGCGGCGCGCTTGCCGTCGGCCACCGCGTCCACCACTTCCCGGCCGCCGTTCACGCAATCGCCGCCGGCGTAATACCTGGGATTCGAAGTGCGCCCGGTGGGCCGGTCCACCTGGATCATGCCATTCCGCAACTCGATGGCGCGGGTCGCGTGCAGCACGCCCGCCAGGCGCGACTGCCCGACCGCGGGGATCACCATGTCGCAGGCGAATTCGAAGCCCGCACCAGGAACCGCAACCGCACTGCGCCGGCCGGCCGCGTCCGGCTCGCCGAGCTGCGTTTCGCTGAATTTCACGGCCACCGCCCGGCCCTCGAAACCGGCAATCTCCGTGGGCTGCGCCAGCCAGTGGAAGCGAACGCCCTCCACTTTCGAATGGTCGTACTCGGACCGGAACGCCGGCATTTCGCGCTCCGTCCGGCGATAAAAGATGTGGACTTCCTCGGCGCCCAGCCGGCGCGCAGCGTTGGCGGCATCGATGGCGGTGTTGCCGCCGCCAATGATGACCACACGCCGGCCGACCTCCAGATCGTGCGCCGTCTTGTAGCGCTCGATGAAGCGGAGCGCATCGATGACCCCGCCCAGCTCTTCCCCCGGAATGCCGAGCCGTTGCATCGAGCCCAATCCCATGCCCAGAAAGATGAGCGCATAGCCGGATTCGAGATCGTCGAGCGACACGCCATCGCCCACCGAAGCTTGCCGGAATTCCACGCCCAGCGAGCGGATCATCTCCACCTCGCGGAGCGAATCGGCCGGCCGCAGCTTGTATTCCGCCACGCCGTAGGTGTTGAGCCCGCCGGGCAAGGGCCGGTTGTCGAAGATGGTGGCGCGGTACCCCCGCAAGCGAAGCTCGGCCGCGCACGCGAGCGAAGCCGGCCCGCCGCCGATGCACGCCACAGCCGGCGGGCCGGGTAGGTGGTTCGCCCGCGCCGCCAACAGCTCGCGCGCGCCCACGCCGCCCTGTTCCAGCGCATGGCGTTGCAGCCGCGCGATTTCGATCGGCTTGCGATTCTGCTGGTGCAGCACGCAGGCCCCTTCGCACAGCACCTCCACCGGACACACCCGGGAACAACTGAGCCCCAGAATGTTCGCATCCAAAATCGTCCAGGCCGCGCCGCGCAAGTTGCCGCTCGAGATCTTCTTGATAAACCGCGGCACGTCGATGTGGGTGGGACACGCCCCCGTGCAAGGGGCGTCGAAGCAATAGAGGCAGCGATTCGCCTCGGTCACTGCGGACGACCCGTCGAAGGGCGGATGCAACTCCGGGAACCGTTGCAGGTTGCGCGCAATCGGCGTCATGGCTGCACCAGGGACTGGTAGAGGTCGGGCCGGCGGTCGCGGAAGAATTGCCACGTCTTGCGTGCCTCGGAGATCATGTCGAGATCGAGATCGGCGGTCAGCACCTCGTCGCGATCGCGCGACGCCTGCGCCACAATTTGCCCGCGCGGATCGCAGAAATAGCTGGAACCATAGAATTCGCCGATGTTCCACGGCGCCTCGACGCCCACGCGGTTAATGGCCGCGATGAAATACCCGTTGGCCACCGCGTGCGCCGGCTGCTCCAGCTTCCAAAGGTATTCGCTCAGGCCGGCCACCGTGGCCGACGGGTTGAATACAATCTCGGCGCCATTCAGGCCGAGCGCGCGGGCGCCTTCGGGAAAATGGCGGTCATAGCAGATGTAGACGCCGACCCGGGCGAATCCCAGGTCGAACACCGGGAACCCCAGGTTGCCGGGGCGGAAATAGAATTTCTCCCAGAACCCGGGAGCGACGTGCGGGATGTGCGTCTTGCGGTACTTGCCGAGGTAGGTGCCGTCATTGTGGATGACTGCGGCGGTGTTGTAGTAGACGCCCTCCTGCTCGCGCTCGTAGATGGGCACGATGAGCGCTATGTGATGCTGCCGCGCCTGCTCCTGCATAAGACGGACGGTGGGCCCGTCCGGAATGGGCTCGGTGAAATCGTACCAGCGCGTGGTTTGTTCGGCGCAGAAGTACGGTCCGTAGAACATCTCCTGCAGGCAGACGATCTGCGCACCGGCCCCAGCTGCCTGGCGGATATACTCCAGGTGCTTGGCAATCATCGCCTGCTTGGTTTCTTCCAGCGAGGCATCGGGCTTTGCGGCATTGGACGCCTGGATCAGCGAACAGCGAACGAGACGGGACATGACCCTCCCTAACGACAATAGCGATGGGGCTTATTATGATCCGTCCCGCGCAGGGGCGCAACTGTCTCCGTTATCCGCCGCCGGGCGACGACCTCCGCGGCCCGGTAGCAGCGCTTAGCGGGTTTTCGTAGACGGTACTCTGCAATTGTGATGGTGGAGGCGGGGGGAGTTGAACCCCCGTCCGAGAAAGCCCGGCATGAAGAGCCTACGTGCGTAGCCGGCTCATTAGTCTCGGCCTCCGCTTCAAAACCGGCGAGAGCGGCGAAAGCCCAGCCCGATTAGATCTCGACCGCCGGCTACGGACCGAAGCCTTTGGCCTATCCCGCAAAATGACGCTCACTGGCCGCCGCGCGGGCTCGAACGGCTGGAGCGGCTACCTAATTAGGCAGCGTATGCAAACTGCGTATTGGCAGTTCTGTTTTTCCGATCGTTTTACGGGAGCTCGGAACCCGGCACGCCTCCCCACCCCGATTCAATCCCGTCGAATCCGTTGCGCCCCCATTCT
>Ga0187891_1002662_pt1 | contig 13334 bp, 11 predicted proteins | sample June2016WEW_21_4_FD_132990 | JGI IMG/M metagenome (GOLD analysis project Ga0187891, IMG submission 132990) | Peatland microbial communities from SPRUCE experiment site at the Marcell Experimental Forest, Minnesota, USA - June2016WEW_21_40 | ecosystem: Environmental > Terrestrial > Soil >... | reverse complement strand
TTTTCCGCATTTTGACTCTCCCCGCAGCGCGATGTGAGTACGGCGTTCAAGGAGCAACTGAATATGCTCATCTAGCGATCCGCGATCTACGTACGAATCTGGCAGGATGGTGTTTGAAACACCGAATACGTCCGATGTTTTTTTCTTCGAAAAAATCATTCAAGACCCTTTCTCAAGCCCTCACTCCGCCGCCTCGACGCGCTTGCGGCGCCTGCCGGCGCTGCTCCCGCGCGCCAGCGCCGACGGTGCGAGCGCGGCGGCCGCGGCAATGAGCGTGGCCGCTTGCGTCTTCATGCCGGCCTCGATGCATGGTAAGGTGCATGGCGTTCAGAACGTGGCGATCAGATAGATGCCGACAGCAAAGGCGATACCCACAAGAACCACGATGGCGACGCTCCAATTCTGGAACCTCTTTTTTGGAAAGTCGAGAAATTTGATCGGGTACAGCGACGTGTTCTGCAGATAAGAACCGGGCACATAGAATGCGAGTGCCTGCTCGACCCGCGTCAACGCTTCGCGCACACTTCGGCGCGCATCGTCTCGGCGAGCACTCATATAAACGGCATAGACGCCGAGAAAGATTGCAAGCACGATGAGCGCCCACGCGAAGGGCGACGGCCCGGCAAGGATTTTCCGCGCGTCCTTAGCCAGGGCAGCGATCAGCGTCAGGCCGGCTGAGTAAATAGCCAGGACTAGGCTGTCGAGCTTCTCCTGGCTTTCTTGAATCGCTGCGAGTTCGGCGGCGTGTTTTTGGTAGGCCGCTAAAAGAATTTGAACCTTGTTGTCCCTTGTGAGGTCGTTCATCGCGGGATTTAACGGCACCGGCGGGTTGGTCATACAAACCTCATTTCGCCACTCGCAATGGTTGCAATCTATAGCAAAACACGATCGCGTGCCTAGGGGAGATTACTCCGCCGCCTCGAAGCGCTTGCGGCGTTTGCCGCTAGCGGTGCCAGCGCTGGCCTAGTTTATCTTCCCCTCTCCCCTCGCGGGAGAGGGTGGTCCCGAGCAACGCGAGGGACCGGGTGAGGGGGCTCTTTCGTAATGACGCGCATGAGAACCGCCATTAAAGATAAGACGCCGGTGACGCCGGGGTCATGAACGGCCCAAAGGCGACCTCCGCTATCGTGCTGCGAACATTGACTGCATCTTCGTCTTCATTGCCGGGCTCATTTTCTTCACAAGCTCCGCATTGTAGGAACCGGTCGGCATTGGCTTTATGGTTGGATCATTGGTTGGATTAGAATTATAGATATTAGCATTGACCAGCTGCTGTGCCGCGATCGCATATTTGCGTGATGTCGCAGCAGGCGTTCCGTCTCTGACTGCCGGATCAACGTCGGTCGTAACGATCGAAATCGTATAGTCGCTGTTGAGGTAGATCTCAAAAGTTCGGAACTGCTGGGGAAAATCCCTTAACGATGAAGTCTCAACGTGCCAGAAGCCTTTTTCAGGAGCGTTGAGTGGGTCGGGTGAAATAAATGCTTTAACGGTATTCAAATGACGATGCCCCGAGAGCCACATGATTAAATTCGGGTGGCTGTGAAGTTCGGCAATCAGAGTCGGCAGGGTTACGGCATTTTGAGGATCGGTCCACCAACCCATTTCGGATGTAGGCGCGGTCACTTCGACGCCTATTGGTACGTGGGCAGCGATGATCATGAGCTGACCGGCGGCATCACCATCCGCAAGTTCCTTTTTAAGCCAGCTCCAACGCGCCCGGTCAAGGAAGCCATGCCCATGGATGTCGGCAGAGTTATCGTCTTCCCTTTGAGTATCGTCGAGCACGATAATCTTTATCGGTATGTCTGACTTCGGTGCAAAGCTAAAACAAGCAAAGCCATTGTTGGCATCGGCCAGGTTGAAACCATGACCGACCGGATTTGAAGATGTTGCAAAAAATTCCTTCATCCACTCCGTTCGCAAAAGTGAACGGCGATCTGGATCGGCCGTAACCTTCGGATGGCTCTTAAAGTCAGCGACTGGCCCTGCGTATTTGATGTCGCCGTAACGAGTCGAGCCGTCGACTACGCCCATGTAGTAAGCATGGTCTTTTATCTGCGTGGGATCGCGGAGAACATCTCCTGCGGCAAAGACCTCGTCGGTGATGTAGGACTTTCGAAGGTCGGTGCGAAGGCTATGGTCCACTGGGATTGAGCCGATCCAGAAATGATCGTGATTGCCGAGGGCCTGATACCAGGGGATGGTCTTATCAAGCCCTGCTGCCTTGTAAGGTTTCTGATAATCGATGGTGCCGGCTCCGAGATGAGCGCCGGAACTTGGGATGATAACCTTGCCGTCGAGGACATCAATGTACCATCTTAGCTCGTTGTATTGTGTGCTGTTGCAGGCATCGCCCAGAGAGATGCCAAAATCAAATGGATCTTTTTTGTGAAGAGCGTTTATCGTCTGGACCGCTGCATCGAGAACATGCGTTGTATACAGCATGATCCCTGAATATAGCGAAGCGCTGACTGACAATGTTTTGTGCAAGCGTTGAAGATAGATTGCCTGATTAGGAGATTCCTTGTCGGTAATATGCATGTCGGTCATAGTGAAGAACTTTAACAGTTTTGCTTTTTTCGTGACTGCTGAGACGTCATAGAGAGCCGGCATGATATCGGTTCGCGTTGCCGGATTGAGAGGATCGCCGAACGTCCAGTTGCCAAAGCCGTATTGCTGGTATTTTGAAACCTCATAAAGAGGAATCGTCACCGAAGGTGTTGGGCTAGGCACGATCGTCCTCTGCAGTGTCGTGAAAACATCGGAAGCAATCGGGTATGCCGCTGGCTGACTTTGATTTGTCGCGCGAGCCGTGCCGATGGTGAAAGTGGACACAGCCAGTGCTCCAACACTCACCCCAAACCTACGCCGTGAAATTCCGGTCATGGCCCAGCCTCCGAACTTCGCCCTATCTACGATCATAGCCGTGTTAGTCTTACCATTGCCGATATTAGCCGGCGTTACTCGGACGACTGCCGATTTTACGTGAATGGTAGCCATTTTCTTGATTCGGGCGCGATTGCAGGGACAGCAGAAATCCTTCTCGCGGCGCGATCCGCCCCCGAGTTTTGCAAACCACCAGGGAAAATCGCCGCCCCCGCCTCGACGCGCTTGAACCCTCACCCGCTTCGCTCGCCGACGCTCGCTCAGCACCCTCTCCCACAAGGGGAGAGGGGATACTTGCTACTCCGCCGCCTCGACGCGCTTGCGGCGCTTACCGCTGCCGCCGCGCGCCAGCACCGGCTTGAGGAATGCTCCCGTATAGCTCCGCGGCTCGCGCACGATGTCTTCCGGCATGCCGGCGGCGACGATTTCGCCGCCGCCGTCGCCGCCTTCGGGGCCGAGGTCGATGATCCAGTCGGCGGTCTTGATCACTTCGAGATTGTGCTCGATCACCACCACGGTGTTGCCGCTCTCGACCAGCTCGTGCAGCACTTCCAGCAACTTCGCCACGTCGTGGAAATGCAGCCCCGTGGTCGGCTCGTCGAGAATGTAGAGCGTGCGGCCGGTCGCGCGCTTCGATAGCTCCTTGGCGAGCTTGACGCGCTGCGCCTCACCGCCGGAGAGCGTCGTCGCCTGCTGGCCGACATGGATGTAGTCGAGGCCGACGCGGCGCAACAACGTCAGCACGTCGCGCACCCGCGGCACCACCTTGAAGAATTCCAGCGCCTCCTCGACCGTCATGTCGAGCACGTCGGCGATGGATTTGTTCTTGAACAGCACCTCCAGCGTCTCGCGGTTGTAGCGCTTGCCCTTGCAGACATCGCAGGTGACATAGACGTCGGGCAGAAAATGCATCTCGATCTTGATGACGCCGTCGCCCTGGCAAGCCTCGCAGCGGCCGCCCTTGACGTTGAAGGAGAAGCGGCCGGGCGCGTAGCCGCGCGCCTTGGATTCCGGCAGGCCGGCGAACCATTCGCGGATCGGCGTGAAGGCGCCGGTATAGGTCGCGGGGTTAGAGCGCGGCGTGCGCCCGATCGGCGACTGGTCGATGTCGATCACCTTGTCGAGGTGCTCGAGGCCTTCGATGCGGTCGAAGCGGGCAGGGGCGTCGCTGGCGCCGTTCAAGCGCCGCGCCAGCGCCTTGTAGAGCGTGTCGACCAGCAGCGTCGACTTGCCGCCGCCGGACACGCCGGTGACGCAGGTGAACAGGCCGAGCGGGATTTCCGCCGAAATATTTTTCAGATTGTTGCCGCGGGCGCCGACCACCCGCAGCACGCGGTGCGGATTCTTCGGCCGCCGCTCCGGAACGGCGATCTCGCGCACGCCGTTGAGATATTCGCCGGTGAGCGAGGCGGGATTGGCCATGATATCGGCGGGCGTGCCTTCGGCGACGATGCGGCCGCCGTGCACGCCGGCGCCGGGCCCGACATCGACCACATAATCGGCGGCGCGGATGGCGTCCTCGTCGTGCTCGACCACGATCACGGTGTTGCCGAGGTCGCGCAGCCGCCGCAGCGTGTCGAGCAGCCGTGCATTGTCGCGCTGATGCAGCCCGATCGACGGCTCGTCGAGCACGTAAAGGACGCCGGTCAAGCCGGAGCCGATCTGCGAGGCAAGGCGGATGCGCTGGCTCTCGCCGCCGGACAGCGTGCCCGACGCCCGGGCCAATGTCAGATAATCGAGCCCGACATCGACCAGAAATTTCAGCCGCGCCCGGATCTCCTTGAGGACGCGCCCGGCGATCTCGTTCTGCTTGGCGGTGAGCTTTTCCGGTAGCTCAGCGAACCAGGCCGCTGCGCCTTTGACCGACATGTCGGAGACTTCGCCGATATGCAGGCCGCCGATCTTCACGCACAGCGCTTCCGGCTTCAGCCGATAGCGGCGACAGGCCTCGCACGGCACGTCGGTAAAATAGCGGGCGATCTCCTCGCGCGCCCATTCGCTTTCGGTCTCTTTGAAGCGGCGCTCGAGATTGGTGACGACGCCCTCGAACGGCCGCTTGGTCTCGTAGGCGCGGATGCCGTCGTCGTAGGAAAAGCGGATGTCGGTGTCGCCGGAGCCGTAGAGGATGGCGTCCTGCGTCTTCTTCGGCAGGTCCTTCCATTTGCTGTCGAGGATGAAGCGGTAATGCTTTCCGAGCGCCGCGAGCGTCTGCACGTAATAGGGCGACGACGATTTCGCCCATGGCGCGATGGCGCCCTTGCGCAGCGTGCGCTCCTTGTCGGGAATGACCAGATCGGGGTCGATGTGCTGCTCGACGCCGAGCCCGCCGCATTTCGGGCAGGCGCCGAACGGATTGTTGAACGAGAACAGCCGCGGCTCGATCTCCGGAATGGTGAAGCCGGACACCGGGCAGGCGAATTTTTCGGAGAAGACGAGACGCCGCGCGTCCGATGCGGCTGCCGTTGCGAGCTTCGTTTTTTTGTCAGCGGCTCGCTCTGACTGTTCCCTCCCCCCTTGTGGGGGAGGGGTAGGGAGAGGGGTGCCTCGCGCTGACGCTTGTTTACCCCCCTCTCGACCGCCCTTCGGGCGGTCGGTCTCCCCCACAAGGGGGGAGACAACCGATTGAGATGCCGTCCCGCCGCCCGCTTCATCCGCCAGCTCCGCCACTGCCAGCCCATCCGCGAGCTTGAGCGCCTGCTCCAATGAATCCGCCAGCCGCGTGGAAATATCGGGCCGCACCACCAGGCGGTCGACCACGACGTCGATGTCGTGGTTGAATTTCTTGTCCAGCGCCGGCACCGCGGCGATCTCGTAGAATTGGCCGTCGACTTTGACGCGCTGATAGCCCTTGCGCATAAAGTCGGCGAGCTCCTTGCGGTACTCGCCCTTCCTCCCGCGCACCACCGGCGCCAGCAGATAAAGCCGCGTGCCCTCCGGCAGCGCCAGGATGCGGTCGACCATCTGCGATATGGTCTGGCTCTCGATCGGCAGCCCGGTCGCCGGCGAGTAGGGCACGCCGACGCGCGCCCACAAAAGCCGCATGTAATCGTGGATCTCGGTGACGGTGCCGACGGTCGAGCGCGGATTGCGCGAGGTGGTTTTCTGCTCGATGGAGATGGCGGGGGAGAGGCCGTCGATCTGGTCGACGTCCGGCTTCTGCATCATCTCCAGGAACTGCCGCGCATAGGCCGAAAGGCTCTCGACGTAGCGGCGCTGGCCCTCGGCATAGATGGTGTCGAAGGCGAGCGAGGATTTGCCCGAGCCGGACAGGCCGGTGAATACCACCAGCTGGTCGCGCGGAATGTCGAGATCGACATTCTTGAGGTTGTGCTCGCGGGCGCCGCGGATCGAAATCACGCGGCGATCATGCGCGCGCTGGGCCTCGGCGCCACTATTTTGGCGGCCGGCACGGCCGGCGCTCTTGTCGGAGCTGTCGAAAAGATCGTTCATTCAGCTTTCGGAGGCAGGTTTCAGCGGTCATCGCACGCCAATCGAACGTAGTGAGAACGCGGCCGCTTTGCCAGTCCGCGCGGCGGGCTATCCCCGAAAACTTGGCGCCGCGACACCGCGCGCCGGGGCCGTTTCATGGATCGAGCCGCAGCAGCCGCCATTGCTGCGCTTCGCCGACCGGCATCACCGCGTGCAGCTTGTCCGGCCGCCGCGCCAGCAGGGCTTCGGCCTCGTCGGCCGGCAGCACCATCCAGGCCGGCCCCGGCACCGCGCCGAGCCCGTCGAGCGTGGCGTTGTGGATGCGGCCCGGCACGTAGGGCAGCACGTTGAGCGCGGTGTCGCCGGTCCGGTAGATCGGGCCGGGCGCGGCCTGCACCAGTTCGGTGATCCGCGCCGCCTCGATTTGCGTCGGCCGGAAGCGCGCCGGCAAGAATGGCGAGGCGACGGAATAGCCCAAGGCGTAGACCAGGAGGCCAGCCGTCAGCAGCAAGAGCGGGGCGACGATGATCTCCGGCCGCCGTGCGGCAAGCGCATCGTAGGCAAGCCCGCCGAACACGCACAGCGCCGGCACCATCGGGAAGTAATAACGCGGCGCCGAGCCGCCCGGCCAGAACAGGATGAACAGCGAAGCGATGAAAGCGTAGCAGGCAAGCGCCGCGACGAAGCCGGGCGGCGCCCGGTCGCGGCCGCGGAAGCCGCGCGCGAAGAAGTACACCGCCGCGGCCAGCGCCGCCGGCAAGGTCTCGCCCAACAATCTGACGCTCGCCGCGAGCGGCCCGGAGAAGATCAAATCCGGATGCGGGTGGACCCGCATGAACGCCGCCCAGCTCCCTTCGTCGCCGGGCCGGTAGATCGCGGCGTACCACAGCGCGAGCGGAATGGCGCAGATCAGGCCGGCCAGAATCAGGCCCGGAAGCTGCCGCCACGAGCGGCTGCCGAGTACGAAGACGCCGACCCCGAGCGCGAAATAGGCGATCGGCTGCGGTCCCTTCATGAGCCCGGCGAGCGCCAGCACGACGCCGATGGCGCTCCAGCGGCCGAGCCCGATCGATCTCTTGGCGGCGCCGTCCCACCACAGCACGAAGGCAAAGAACAAAAGCACCGCAAGCGGCAGGTCGGCGGTGATCATCACATAGGCGCGCATGACCAGCGGGCAGGCGAGAAACAGCGCGGCGCCGAACAGCGCCGCCGCAACGCCGGCGCCGACCTTGCGCAACAGAAAATAGATCAGCAGGCAGCCCACCAGCAGGAACAACACGATGGGCAGACGCGCGGTGATCTGGCTGACCTGCCCGAACGGCTCGCTGATGGCGGCGATGATCCACGACAGCAGCGTCGGACGTTCGATCCAGCGCACGTTGAACACGTGCGGGACGAGCCACTCGCCGTCTTCGACCGCGGTGCGCGCGATCGTGACGGCGAGACCCTCGTCGGAATTGAAGCCGCGGAAAAACACCAGCGGCAGCGCCAGCACGGCCCAGGCAATGACGATCACGGCGACCGGAGGCCAGCGCATGGCGACGGCGTTCCACGCTTCGACGATCCGCAGCGCAATGGCGGACGCGCGCATCCTGGCAATGGTCATGGTTCGCCGGTCAAAGCGTTAGTCTCCCCGTCAAGCGGTTGTGCAGAGAAATCGCGTGGAATCAAGCCACCGCGGGGTGCCCGCAAAGAAAAAGCCCCGGGTTTTACCCGGGGCTTTTGTGGATCGCGCTGACGCGAGCCGGTCCGTTACCAGTTGAATTTGTAGTTGATGCCGGCGCGGACGATGTTCTCGTTGAGAGAAACGCTGGTGGGATTACCGCTCGTCGAGCAACTGCCTACCGGGCAAGACTGACTGCCGAGGTTGACGTAGAGATACTCGATCTTGGCCGTCCAGTTCGGGGCAATGGCGGCTTCGATACCGCCGCCAGCCGTCCAGCCCGTCTGCGTCGTGCTGTTAAAGGGCAGGGCGCCGGAATTGGCTTGGAGATTGCCGAACGCGCCACCGGCGGTGCCGTAGAACAGGATGCGATCCCAGGCATAGCCGGCGCGGCCGCGCGCCGTGGCGAGCCAGTCGCTCTGGGTTGTGCAACCGAAACCACAATTGGTGTAGGTGGTGCCGCTCAGGTTCGTCCAGTCGCCATCGCCTTCGATGCCGAACACGAACTGGCCCCACTGGTAATTGGCGCCGAGCGTGCCGCCGCCGAGAAAGCCGTTGGTGCTGAAGTTGCCGGTCGGTCCTGGGATAAAGCCTGGTTCGTTGAAATTGCTGCTGCCGAAGGCATAGCCGCCGTTGATACCGACATAGATGCCGGTCCAGCTGAACACCGGCGCCGGGGCCTTAACGTAAGTGGCCGGCGCCCGCGGCGGCGGTCCCGGTTGCGGCAGATCGGCCGCCAGTGCTTGTCCTCCGGCGGCGAGCGCGAACGCGCCGGCCATCAACAAACGCTTCATGGAACTTGTTCCCCTTCGTTACCCGCGACCGCGAGGGGTCGCCCACCAAATGCAACAGAGCGGTATCCGAATCCGCTCCCGCTCTGCCCCCTTAGAGTTTGATAGGCGCGGACGATGGCGCGACGATGCGGAAACGATGGCGCAACGATGGCACGGCGCGGGTGCAGCGATGCCCTCGCACCGGCAAAGAAAAAGCCCCGGGTCAAAAACCCGGGGCTTTGTCTGTTGCGTCGGCCGTTTCCGGCGCCTGTTACCAGAACTTGTAGTTGATGCCGGCGCGGACGATGTTCTCGGTGAGCGACACGGTGGTAGCCGGGCCAACACCTGAGACGCTGTAGCAATTCGCAGCGCCGCAAGACTGATTGCCGAGACTGACGTAGAGGTACTCGACCTTGGCGGTCAAGTTCGGCATAAAGGCGAATTCAACGCCGCCGCCGGCGGTCCACCCGGTTTGCGTCGAGCTGCTGAAGGGCAACCCACCCGCGGCAGCCTGGAGATTGCCGAACGCACCGCCGCCCGTCCCGTAGACCAGGAAGCGGTCAAACGCATAGCCCGCGCGACCGCGAACGGTGGCAAGCCAATCGCTCTGGGTTGTGCAACCGTAACGGGCGCACCCGCCAGGGGTGGAGTAGGTGGTGCCGCTCAGGTTCGTCCAATCGCCATCGCCCTCGATGCCGAGCACGAACTGGCCCCACTGGTAATTGCCGCCGATCGTGCCGCCGCCGAGCCAGCCGCTGGTGCTGAAGTTGCCGGTCGAGCAGTTGGTGGTGCAGGGGGTGCCAAAGAAGGCGGTACCCACGGGCGAGCTCCAATTGCTGGTGCCGAAAGCGTAGCCGCCGTTCACGCCGACATAGATGCCGGTCCAGGTGAACACCGGTACCGGGACCGGAACGTAAGTGGCCGGCGCGCGCGGCGGCGGCGGTCCCGGCTGCGGAAGATCGGCCGCAAGTGCTTGTCCTCCGGCGGCGAGCGCAAGCGCTGCAGCCATTAAAATCCGTTTCATGCTAAACTCCCATCCCATCCCATCACGCGCGACCAGCGCATTGTCGTCTTTTGGTTAGCGTTACGCAACCGTTTCTGCCGGTCAGTGTTACGCAACCGTTAACCACCCCGCCACCTACCAATCTAGCGGGCCAAGCGCTGAAATACCGTGCCCGAAAGGCCACAACAACCGCGAACTTCGCGGTAGGTCCATGGCTGTAAAAAGGCCGAAGTAGGGCGGTCGATGAAGATGCGCCGCGGCGTTTCACTATACGGGAAGCAAAACCGAGGCGTATTCTTGCTCCGCGAGGTTAGTGTGAGTCGAGCCATGGCGGCAAAGGTCTGGCGTGAGCGCGTGACCTATACGGCGATGTCGCTTTTTGTCGCCTGGCACACCCTTGCCATGGTTGTGGCGCCCGCGCCCAGCACCAGCGACCTGATCAAGGGGCTGCGCACCGTGTTTGATCCCTACCTGCATTTCTTCAAGCTGGACAACCAGTGGAATTTCTTTGCGCCGGACGTCGGCAAAGAAGGCCGCGACCCCCTCGGCGTGATCCTGCGCTATGTGATCAAGGATGACGCCGGCACATTGCATCGGTTCGATCCGGACGCCGGTCTGAACTGGTTTCGCCCGAGCTCGATTTGGTTCCATGACTGGTATCGCGCTCTGCTCGGGAACCCGGACGACTTTGGCGAGGAGTTCGCCGCGTTGTTCTGCCGCGAGCACGCCGAATTGCATCCCGTCACAATCACGCTCTTCGCGGCCGAGCAAAAGGACTACGGTCCACTAGATCGCCTGCGCGGCAAGCAGCCGCTGGATCCCGAATTCGTCAAAGTGGCAACGGTAAAAAGCTTCGAATGTCCACCCTAGGCATTTCCGCGCGCGCCGGCTGGAAGGCGTGTGCGGCCGCGGAACAGGCTTGGTCGCGCCTTTGGTTTCAGGAGCGGCCGACGACGCCATTGGAGCTGGTGCGGATCGGCATCGGCGCGGCGCTCCTGCTCCACTACCTCAGCGCCAGTTCTTATCTGCTCGAATTCTGGGGTGACGCCGGCCTGCTGCCGCGCGCGCTCGCGCTTCGGGATGCGGACCCGTGGATGCAATCTGTTTTCTTCTATTTCACGGCGCCATGGCAATGGATCGCCTTTGATGTGCTGTTTTTGTTCTGCTGCGCGGCCTTCACGGTCGGTTGGCGAACAGACTGGGTCAAATGGATCGTCCTTATCGGCCACATCTCCTTCGCCTACCGCAATACGTATCTCATCTACGGCGTCGACAAGATTCTGGCGGCCCTGCTGTTGATCCTGTGTTTCGCGCCGGTCGGGCGCGCCATCAGCCTCGATCGGGTGCGCGCCGTGCGGCGTATCAAGCGCGCGCGGCTCGATGCCGTGCTGCCGCGCTACAGCGGCCGTTGGGCCGGTGCCTGCACGCGACTCATGCAAATCCAGATGGCGGTGCTGTTCTTCTACAGCGGCACGACCAAGCTGCTAGGGGACGAATGGTGGAACGGTGACGCGCTCTGGTTGGTCTTCAGTTCGGAGGAGTACTACAACGGCCTGCTGCTCGAGCTGTTCGCGCGGCACTACTGGTTGGTCAACATTGCGACTTATTCCACGGTGCTGATCGAGCTGGCCTATCCGTTCCTGATCTGGCAGCGCGCCACGCGACCGTACCTGTTGGCGGCTGCCATCCTGCTCCATGTCCAGTTCGCCGTGTTCATGGGTTTGTTCTACTTTTCATTTGTCATGATCATGGGGCATCTGAGCTTCGTGCGCATCGAGTGGCTGCGCCGTCTCGGCGCGGCGTGGAAGCGAGCGATGGGCGACATGGAAATGATCTATGACGGCAAATGCGGCTTCTGCGTCCGCTCGATGGTCTGGTTTCTCGCCTTCGACGGCCTGCAGCAGATCAGAGTGCGGGATTTCCGCAAAAATCCCTCGCCTGTCGTCAGCGACGCGCAAATGGAGAAGGCGCTCTATCTAGTGCTGCCCGACGGGCGGGCGCTGCCGGGCTTCGAGGCTTATCGATACGCCGTGTTGCGCGTGCCGGGATTGTGGTGGCAGATTCCGTTGTTTTACGTGCCGGTGTTCAGCCGTCTCCTCGGGCATCCGATATACAATTGGGTCGCCGGGAACCGAGGTTGGCTGTCGTCTTTTTTGCTCAGATCACGCCGCAGTTGAGCGGCGGTCGGTCCCCCGCGGCTTATTCGGGAGGAAGGGCTCGATGGCAGCCCACTCAAAATCCGTCAATTCATAGAAGCGCCACTTCGAAATTCATTTCTTTCGGGCTGCTTGAACGCGGGATATTACGTTGTCACGCGCAACGTTGCGCAATTCCTCAATCATTCTTTCTGCTGTCGCAACGTTTGTTTTGGTCTTAATAAGGTATTGCATATAGTCCTGCGCTACCGCCAAGCAGGCAGAGGTGACAGACGTCGCAATTGTCTCCGCAGGCTGCTGTGAAAAAGAAAAAAGATCAAAGTTTTTATCTATGCAGTGCTTATAGGATTCAATGTATTTGTCCTCTGCTTTTAGATTAGGCGCAATTCTCTTGTCTTCTGACCTCGCCTCAGAAGCCACGAAAGGCAATAGGCAAAGGGTGAAAATGATTAATCCAAATTTCATGCTACGGCCTCCTCACCCTTTAGCACCTTCACAATATCGCCCTTCGGATTGGTAGCAACTTTCTTAGTTAATTTCTATCTGACTTTGAGCCGATGCCAAAATGCGCGGACAAGCTCATTAGCAAAGAGGATTCGAACGTCCAGCCCCAGCGTCCCGAACATTGTGCTCTACTAGGCCGATGCGCATTTGATGGTTCGCCGATCCAGTCCTATTCAGTCTTTGCAAGACGCAGACGGATGGGACTTACTTATTGCTGCCGGCGGACGGTGCCCGCAAATTTCCCCATGGATCGAGGGTCTTCTTGACGCCCTGCGTATGCTTCAGGGTGGCTTTGTAGGCCTCATCCGTCGTTTTCTCCTCGACCTTCTTGCGCGCTTCCTCGGCTTTTTGGCGCTCGGATTGGGGGAACGGTTGCGCGTGCGAGGCCGGTGTCAGCAAAGCCGCAATGAGGAGCGACGCGGCAAATGATCTCGCAAGATGGCGCATGCTGCTAGTGTTGCCTTGCTGCAACACCGGTTGCAAAAGGTGAGGTTCGTACCCTGGGTCGACGCTTTGGGCTGTGGCGTCGGCTACTACAAGTAGATGGTTCCACCAAAATCGCTAGCCGCATCTATTCACGGGCAGGTTGATTTGTGAGTTGGTTTAAAAGAAGGCACGTCCTCTCGGGGCCAATGCGGTCAGCGGCTTATGCGACGCTGTCGCGAACTCGGGAATTCAAGGTAAGGCAGTCTGCCAACAGTACATGAACGTGGTTGTGACCCGCTCATGGGCTGTCGCGACCGGTCGGCCCTCAGGTCTCTAATTGGCCCGCCGCGACATGTGGCCCTGAAACGGTTGTCGGTCGCTTTCGGGGCATAGATGGGGTAATCGGCCGGCGAGCTTGTGGATAGCTGAAGATTTTGGGTGCTGCGCTTCAGGCTGATGGTGAATACGAGGTCCGTGTGGACGGCCTCAAG
>Ga0187891_1002660_pt1 | contig 13345 bp, 8 predicted proteins | sample June2016WEW_21_4_FD_132990 | JGI IMG/M metagenome (GOLD analysis project Ga0187891, IMG submission 132990) | Peatland microbial communities from SPRUCE experiment site at the Marcell Experimental Forest, Minnesota, USA - June2016WEW_21_40 | ecosystem: Environmental > Terrestrial > Soil > Wetlands... | reverse complement strand
GGCTGCCGCTGCCGGAGGATGCCGGCAAGCCTCGCGGCGAAGAACGCTAAGTGACTTCCGGCCCACGTGCCGGTGCGGATCGGCCGTAGCAGTGGACATGGCGGTGCAATAGGATCCACCTATAGCCGGACCTGGAGGTGTCTAAACTCGCGGAGGTGGCATGGCGCCAAGCCCCACGCAGAACGCGACCGCGCTGCCGGGCGAAGACCTCGGCATCCTCAGTTCGCCGGCCCAGCGCAGGCTGGCGCTTGGCGCCGCTCTAGCGCTGGTGGCAGCTTCGCTCTTCATGGTGCCGTGGTCCGAGAACGTGCTGCCGCCAATGATGGGGTTGCTGCCCGTCTCCACCACGTTCGGCTGCATGGCGGATCTTTTGACGGCAGGAATCCTGCTGAGCCCCTTTGCCGGAAACCGGCGCGGCCCGCTGGCGCTGCTCGGCGCGACGTACCTCTATTCGAGCTTCGCGGCGGTGGCTTTCCTGCTGACGTTCCCCAACGTCTTCTCGACGCAGGGCCTCTTCGGCGCGGGATCGCAGACCGCGACCTGGCTGTATCAAGCGTGGCGCTTTGGTGTGGCGCTGGGCATACTCGCCTATCTCGTCGTGGATGCGGTTGCACCGGAGTCCGGTCGGGAGTCGCTGCGTTGCTTGCGTGGGCAGCGAGTCGTGCTCGTTCCACTCTTGATCGTCCTCGTGTTGCTGTTCCTGGCGCTCTGCTTCCAGGGCAACCTGCCGACGCTCATCGTGCCCGGGGGCTACTCCACGCTCAACAAAGCTATCATCCTTCCGGCAGGGCTGTTGGCGTATGCGCTCGTCCTTGCGGCGGTAGTGCGCCAAACGCGTTGTCGCTCGCTCCTTCATCTGGGCGTGGCGATGTCGCTGTTGGCGACGGAGTTTTCCCTCTTCCTCGGTGACGTCGGACGCGCCCGCTACACCCTCGGTTGGTACGCTGCGCGTGCCGACGCGTTGATCGCGTCGCTCGTCGTCGTCACCATCCTTTTTGTCATGATTCGGAAGCTTTATGCGACGCTTATCGCCTCGGAGCAGCAGTTCAAGCGGCTAGAGGCAGCGGAGCGGGAAGCCAGGTTACGCGCCGAGCAGGCGCTACGGGATCGCGAGTCATTCCTGGCCGTGGCGGCGCACGAGCTCAAGACCCCGCTCACCAATCTCCGCGGCTTTGCCTACACCCTGCGCACTGCGATGGACCGCGATGGCGCGGTTCAGTCCGATCGCGCAAGGCTCGCACTACGCGCTATTGACGACCAGTCTGAGAAGGCGGACCGGCTGATCCGCCAGATGTTCGATCTCACGGTCATTGAGGAGAGGGGGCTGAAGCTCGAGCTAGCCCAGGCCGATGTATCCAGCCTGGTCAACGAGGTGGTCTCGGCGGTGCAGCTGCGCACGGCGATACACACGCTACGTGTCGTGACATCTGGTGCCATCCCCGCGGTCGTGGATGCACTGCGATTGGAGCAAGTACTGGTGAATCTGCTGGACAACGCTATTCGCTTCAGTCCAGAAGGTGGGCCGATTGTCGTGGAGGTTGGCTCTCCAGCTCTGGACACTGTGTGCATTAGCGTGCGCGACCGGGGCATCGGCGTGCCGGGGGAGAAACGTGCCCACCTCTTTGAGCGGCTTGCACCGGCGCACGCGAGCGAGTATCGTTCAGGCCTTGGCCTGGGGCTGTATATTAGCCGCAGGATCGTGGAAATGCATGGCGGCACGATTGCGGCGTGTTTTCCCGCGGAGGGCGGATCGCTATTCATCGTCACGTTGCCGCGCGTTGCGAGCAGTTAAGGGGATCTCAGGATGGCCGGCCCGAAACGGGTGATGGTGGTAGACGACGATGACTTTGTGCGGTTCTTTGTCGAAGAGGCACTCACCGACAGGGGCTACGAGGTGATCGAGGCGCGCAATGGCGCGGTTGCTCTCTCGCTGCTGGGCTCTGTACAGCCCGACCTGATCCTGCTGGACATGCGCATGCCCGTCATGGACGGCTGGCAGTTCGCGGCAACCTACCGCGTCTCGCATCCAGGACCCCATGCACCAATCGTGGTCGTGACTGCAGCTGCAGATGCCGCAACCTATGCCGCCCAGATTCAGGCTCAGGCTCATCTCAGCAAGCCTTTTGCCGTGGACGACCTATTCGACTGCGTGGCGCACCATGTCGGGTCCGCGCAGTAGCTTGAAGCTCTGATCATGATGAGTGACGTGCCGCCAGACAACACTTCGCCGGGCACGGAGCCTTTTGCCAGATGGCTCGGGTTGCCCAGCACGGATGCGCAGCGGCGGGCAGCCGTCGTCGGGAGCGCTCTGCTGCTCGGCGTGACACTGGTCGTCGCGCGTCTGGCTTCGGTGCAGGGTCCGGCAGTGCCTGCCTACATCGCTGCCACCGTCACGCTTGCAGCCACAACGAGCCTCCTCACCGCGATTATGCTGTTGAGTCCATTTGCAGGCCGGCATGGCGCCGGCCTCACCTACCTGGGCATGGTCTTTCTGTATGCGACTTTCCTTTGGGTCGCCTACATGGTCACGTTCCCTGGGGTGTTCTCATCGCAAGGACTGCTCGGCGCGGGACCTCAGACCGCGATATGGCTCAGTGTGCTCTGGTGGGCGAGCCTGCCGTTGGGCATCCTGGGATACGTGCTGGTGGGCGCCGGCATGCGCCCGGCACAGGAACGCGCCGCCAGCGGCGATCTTCATCTCACCGCCCGTCAAGCCGTGCTGTGCCCGCCGCTGGTGGTCATCCTCGTGACCTTCGCGGCATTGCACTTTCAGCAACTGCTGCCGGTGCTGGTGGCGCATGGTGCCTACACGGCGCTCTATTCACACGGCCTGGTGCCGGGCGTCTGGCTGGCGAACGTCGTTGCCCTGGCCGCACTCGTATGGCGGACGCGTGCTCGCACCCTGCTCCACCTTGCCCTCTGCGTCTATGTGCTTACCACGGTGCTTGCGCTCACGTCGTTTGCCACCAGCCACGGCCGCTATAGTGTCGGCTGGTACTTCCTGCTTCTAGATGTGCTTATCTCGAGCGCTGTCATGCTCAGTGTGCTGCTCGCTGAGATCCGTGTGCTCTACGCCACTGCCGAGCGGATGCAGACATCTGTTACCCGCGAGCGCGATCACCTGCAGCAAATCATCGAGATGCTGCCCGAAGGCGTCATCATCTACGATGCAGTCGGGACGCGTTTGAGCCTAAATCGTGCCGCGACCGCGATGTTTGGCGCCGATCTGTTAGGACAGCCACTTGCAGAGGACTACCAAGCGGCGCGACGACTCGACGGCACGCTGTATTCGCGCGACGAACTGCCCGTGGCGCGCTCTATCCGCACGGGCGTGGTCGTGGTGGGCGAGCAGATGCTGCTCCGCAATGTGACCACAGGCCACGAGATCCCGATCTTGGTCAGCAGTGCACCTTTACATGCCGAACACCGGTCCTCCCTGGGCGGCGTAGCCATCCTTCAGGACATCTCATCCATTAAAGCGAGTGAGGGCGAGCGGGAACAGCTGCTGGCGCAGACAGAATTGGCACGGCAGTGGCTGCAGCAGATACTTGACGTGCTGCCCGAATCGGTCGTGGTCTACAATGCCGATTCGCGAGTAGTTTCAATGAACGACGCCGCTGTGTCTCTGCTTGGCCGGCGTGCCGAGGACTGCCCGCGCGCCGAGCTCGACTTTGGGCTTCGGCTGTCCGAGGGCGTCCCAATCCCCCTGGAAGACACTCCTGCGATGCGAGCTTTGACGGTCGGCGAGATTACTCGCGGCGCCCGGGTCACCGTGCGCCACGCAGCCACCGGTGGTGATGTGCCCCTGATAACCAGCGCCGCTCCTTTGCGCGATGCCACTGGGACCATCACAGGCGCGGTGTCGCTGGCGTCCGACATCTCGGCCATTGCGGAGCTAGAGGGGCAGCGCGATCGGGTGCTGGGGATCGTCGCGCACGACTTGCGCAATCCGCTCACCAGCATCGCCGGTATGGCCCAGCTGCTCCAGATGCGCGCGGGACGGCTGGATGAGCCGGCGCGCGAGCGCTTCCTCAAGGGCCTGCAGAGCATCGAGGTGGCTGCACGCGCCATGACTGCGCAGATCGCCGAATTGCTCGACTACGCCCAGGTGCAGACTGGTCGCGAGATTGCGCTGGCGCTGGAGCCCACGGATGTCGTCGCGCTGCTGCGGGACGTGCTGAAACAGCACCAGCAATCCACCGACGAGCACACGCTAGAGTTGCGCAGTGCCGAAGAAAGTATCGTCGCCATGGTGGATGCCCGGCGCCTGGAACGTGCGGTCGCCAACTTGCTCGTGAATGCCATCAAGTACAGTCCCGCCGGAGGGCCGATTGTCGTCTCGGTGACGCGGACGAACCGCTCTGATGGCCAGTGGCTAAACATCGAGGTTGCCGACCGGGGGGTGGGCATTCCCGCTGACGATCTGCCGCGCATCTTCGAGCAGTACTACCGGGCCAGCAACGTCGCTTCGTCTATCCCGGGTACTGGGATTGGACTTGCGGGTGTGCGCCACATGATCGCGCGACACGGCGGCAGCGTGAACATCGACAGCACCGAGGGTGAAGGCACGACGGTGACTGTGCGCATCCCTACGTCAGGCACGGCGTGACGGTGAACCGCGCCACACAGTCGTAGAGCGCGCCAAGATCGAACGGCTTGGACAGGAATGTATCCGCGTCTATTTGTGCCGCGCGCTACGCCGCATCCTGCGCCGCGGTCACCACCACGATGGGCGCCTTCGGACCCGTTTGGGCGCGATAGCGGCTGGCGAACTCCCAGCCGTCCATGCCCGGCATGCGCATGTCAAGCAGAATCACGTCCGGGTGCAGTGTTCCCGGTCCCAGGGCGGTCAGGGCAGCGCTGCCACTCGCGGCTTGCACCACCTCATATCCGGCGTCTTCCAGCGCCATGCCCACCAGCGAGCGAATCGTTGGGTCGTCATCGACTACCAGCACGCGAGCCATGCGCTAACCTCCACTACTTCACTATATGGCTGAGGTAGGCTAAGTTTCCAGCCGGGTTGTGCACAAACCGACTTTCGCGCAGCACGTTTGGGCCCGCGGAGCGGACTGCGAAGGACCGGCCCGGGGCAGAGGGGGCAGTCATCCCCCGGCCGCGCGCATGGGTTCGTGTCGAGGAGCGTCGCCTTCTTGGTGGCCTCGCAATGGCACCCGCACGCTGTGTCGTGGCGCTGGAGCTGCTAGCCGGCAGATCCAGGGGGCGAGCACGATGCTCGCGGTCCCAGTGGCGTGCGGCTCGCTGCGGGCTCCGCCGTGGCTGCGGTTCAGCCGTTCGGGCTGGCCTCGACATTGGGCGCCGGCTGCAGCAGCGGCAGGCGCACGGTGACGGTGGTGCCTTTGCCTTCCACACTCTCGATGGCGACGCTGCCACCGTGCCGCTCGACGATGTGGCGCACACCAGCGAGCCCAATGCCGGTGCCTGGGATTGTCGAGGCCACGTTGCTGGCGCGGTAGTACTGCTCGAAGATGCGGGGCAGGTCGGCAGACGGGATGCCCAGGCCGCGGTCGGCCACGTCGATGCTCAGCCAGGGCCTGTCGGGTCCGGCCGTGCGCGCTGCGGTCACGACGATTGGGCCGCCCTTGGGGCTGTACTTGATCGCGTTGACCACCAGGTTCGCGATCGCGCGCTCCAGGCGTCGCGGATCGACCTCGGCGACTATCGGTTCCTCCTGGGCACGCAGCTCCAGGGTGTGGTCATCGGTCGACTGCTGGTGCTCGGCGAGCACGCGCCGCAGGAGCGCCACGATGTCGGAGGGCTCGAAGGTGAGGTCGATCTGGCGCCCTGTCTGGGCTTGAGCGTAGTCGAGCAGCTCGCTTATCTGCACAGTCATGTTTCGCGCGGCTGTCTCAATGGTCTGCAGGCTGTGCACGAAGCGTTCGCGCACCGACGCCTCCAGGCGTGCGCTACGCAGCTGCAGCAACTGGCTCATGCCGGCGATGCTGGTGAGTGGGTTGCGCAGGTCGTGCGCCACCGCGGCCAGCACCCGGTCTCGCTGCCGCTCCACGGCCTTGATGACAGAGATGTCCTGAAACACCGCTACCACGCCGGTGATGACGCCCGCAGCATCTGGGAGCGGCGCGCCTCCGGCCAGGACCGGAAAGTCCTCCCCCGTCGCGGCATTGCGCATGATTGCCTGCAATCCGCGTACGGTCTTGCCGGTGTGCAGCGCGCGCACCGAAGGAAACTCGGCCCAGGGGAGGCGCGTGCCGTCTATCCGCTTCGCGCCCAAGTCGAAGTCCGCCCGCTGCCCGCCCAGCATGCTGACGCCGAGGAGCGCCTCCGCAGCCTGGTTCATCCCGACCACTCGCAAGGCGGCATCGAGAATCACGACACCCTCCGGCAGCACATCGAGGATCCGCTGCAGCCGCGCACGTTCCGAAGCCAGGTCTTCGCGGGCGCGCTGCTCCGCGGCGAGCAACCGCTCGCGCGCTTGCTGGTGTTCGTGCTGCTCGGTGATGTCGGCGAACGTGTTCACCGCGCCGACGATCTCCCCGGCAGCGGTGCGGATAGGGGCGGCAGAGATCAGCACCCAGGTCTGGGCGCCCGTACTGGGCTGACGCGTCCCCATGATCACGTCGCGCACCGTCTCGCCGCGCAGGGCCCTGGCGGTGGCGGTGGCCTCCGGGGGAATGGGCGTGCCATCCTCCGCCACAGTCTGCAAAATGGCGGCCCGGTCCGCGGGCGTCGTGCCACGCGCGGCGCTGGCGGGGCCGAGCAGCCGTGTGGCCTCCGCGTTCATGTAGGTGGCCTGGCCCTGGGCGTCGCTGACGACCACGGCGTGCGGGCTGGCGCTCAGGGTCGCCTGCATTTGGGCGAGGAGCTGCTCGCGTTCCTGCTCGAGTGCGCGCAGTCGAGAGATGTCCTGGAATACGGCAATCCCGCCCCGCTGGGTGCCATCCTCTGCGCGCAACGGGGCGGTGCTCAGCAAGACCGGCGTTTGCGCGCCGGTGTCGGGGTTGCTGAACACCAACTGCTCGGCAATGACGACCTCCTGATGGAACACAGATCGGATGATTGGCAGCTCGGCGTAGGGCAGCGGCGCGCCGTCAAGGCACTTGATGGCGTGGTAGTCGGCGTCGATGGGACGGCTCACCACACCTGTGCCGAGGATGTCGACCGCCGTGCGGTTCATGCCCACGCGCTGGGCTTCTCCATCATAGAGGATCAGGCCCACGGGCAGGAATTCAATGATCTGCTGCAGGCGGTCGCGGGCCTCGGCAGTTTGCACCAGCAATTGCTCTCGCTCGTGCTCCACCGCCTTGAGGGGCGAGATGTCCTGCAGCGCGGTCACGATGCCCACGGTGCTGCCGGCAGCGTCCCGCAGCAGCGCCACACTCTGCAGCACCGGGATGTCGCTGCCGGTGGTGGCGTGGCGCAGGAGGAGCTGCACGTCCTGTGACGGCTCGCCAAGCTCGAGAGCCCGCACGGTAGGCAAGTCGTGCCAGGGCAGCGCCGTGCCATCCGGGCGCCTGGCGTCGAAGTTGAACTCCTCCCGTGCAAGACCGACGACATTCCTGCCCAGCAAGGCTCTTGCAGCCCGATTCAGCATGGTCACGTTCGAGCTGGCGTCCATGATCACGAGCCCGCTGGGTAGCACATCGAGGATTTGCTGCAACCGGTCTCGATCGGCCACGAGGTCGTCGTGCCGCCGTCGTTCTTCCTCGCGGAGGGCCTCCTCTGCCAGCTTGCGCTGCTGGATGTCCAGGGCCACGCCGAAGAAACCGTCGTACCCGCCCCGATCGTCGACCAGCGGCACCAGCGACACGTGTATCCAGTGGGCGCTGCCATCCTTGCGGCGCAGCGTGCGCTCATACTGCGCCTTGCGCAGATCGCCGCCGTGGCGGGCAGCACGCCGCTCCTGAGTGGCAGCGGCGTCATCCGGCATGTCCAGTATCTCGCCGGGCTGCCCGACCAGCTCGTCGCGCGTGTAGCCCGTCAGTTCTGCCATGCGCTCATTGACGAACACGAAGCGGTCATCGGCGGCGACCTGGAAGATGCCTTCCAGCGACGTCTCGACGATCTGCCGGTAGCGTTCCTCCTGCATTCGCGTAGCCAGCGCGGCGAGATACACGGCGACCTGGGAGGCGACTACCGACAGGAGCGCCAGATGCTCCTCGGTGAAGGCGTCGGGTGCGTCCTGGCCCACGGCCAGGAGCCCGACCACGCGATCTAGCCCGACCAGCGGCACGGCCAGATGGGAGCGCCAGCCCAGGGCGGCCGCAGAGGCCAGGGCGCTTGCTTTGTGATGGACCGCGGCATCCTGCAGGCTTACCAGAAGCCGCTGCAGCACTGAGCGCACTGCCGGCAGGCCTGCCTCGCTCGGGGCGGGGACCAGCAGCAACTCCGGTGCCGGGACTCCCTCGGCGCACAGCAGCGCGCAGTGCGTGTAGGGCACGAGGTCTCGGAGCAGATCGATGACCTTACGCAGGCGCTCATCTGGGCGCTGTGCAGACTCCAACACCTGCGCGATGTCGCACATGGTGCGCGTCGTCGACCTGGTCCGGGGTCCGTCGTGACGCGGCTGCCTTGTCATGATGCGAGTCCCCCCCGACCTGGCCGCGGCTGGTCTCGCAGCCTGGCTTTGGTCTATTCTACCGCACACAGCACCAGGTTCAAGCAGCGACACGCAGCGTGAGTCGTTCCGCGTGGGTCAACGCATATTCCGCACGCTCAGTTTCGGCCTACCGCGCCGGACCCACGTACTGTGCGATGCAGGCATACAACTGATCGAGGGCAAATGGTACCCGCACGTTGCGTCTTGGCGATGGAGTGGCGAGCCGGCGTGACGCGGGGGACGAGCGCGACCCAGGGGGTGCCCCGCGCGCTCCCGGTAGCGTGCGGCTCGATCGGTGGGGACGCCGCGGGGCTATGCCTGGGTGATCGGCGGGGCGATGTGGGTTTAGCGACCGGTGATGTAGCGTTCGAGCTGTTCGATGCGGACTTCTTGCTCGGAGAGGACTGCTTTCACCAGGTCGCCAATGGAGACGACGCCTACTGCCCGATCGTCCACGAGCACGGGCAGGTGGCGGATCCGCTTGGCCGTCATCAAGGCCATGCACTCCTCGACGCTCTGCTCGGGCTTGACGTAGTACACGGGAGCGCTCATGATGTCCCGCACGGGCGTGCTCTCCGCGGCGCGTCCCCGCAGGATGACCTTGCGGGCGTAGTCCCGTTCGGAGACGATGCCGGTGAGCTTGCCGGCATCGACGACCAGCAGGGCGCCCACTCCTTTGTCGGCCATCAGCTTGATTGCCTCGAACACCGACGCGTGCGATGGCACGGACCACACGTCGTGTCCTTTCGTCTGCAAGAGGCTCGCGACACCAGGCATTTCCCCCTCCCGCCGGGATACTTGGTGGTGGGAGCACCCGACCCACCGGCCGCCCGGCCGGCATCCTGTGCACTCATCGCTCACGATGTCTACAGTGGACAGTCTACGAGATGCGAGGATAAGGATCCTTGCCGGATCACGGGTTATGCCGGGCAGGTACACTGCCAGAGGGACCCACGGCAGCTTGGTCCATGTTTCTGCAGCGGAGGGAGTGTGATTGGAATGGCGCGCATCGAGTCGCTATTGGCAGCCCGGCTTTTTCTCACACCGCAGCTTGCCGGGGATCGGCTGTTCTTCCTCAGCAACCTGAGCGGGCGCATCAGCCTCTATGCCATGGAGGTGGGCGGCAGCGTGCCCGATCCGCTCTTGCCGCCGCAGATTGCGCTGCAGAATCCCAAGCTGATTGGGGGCCATGTCTTCTGGGTGTGCCCGGCGCTCGGGATCATTGTGGTGATGATCGATCGCGATGGGGACGAGAACTACCAGCCGATGGTGATCCCCATCGACGGCGGCATTCCTGAGCCCGCTTTCGGCAGCCAGTTCGACCAGTACCGCGTGCATTTGCTGCACTGCGACGACGCTGCCGGACTCGCCTACCTCGTAGCTGAAAGACGCGACGAGGCAATGGTCGAAGCCTACCAGGTCGATTTGCGGTCGCGCACCATCACGCTCCTGCAGGCCGGTCCCTGGCTTGGCGGCATTTCCGCGGTGGATGACGCGCACGCGCAGGCGCTGCTGGTTGATGGGTACACCGCGGGCGATACGGTGCTCTCCCTCTGGAGCCGGGCCGAACAGCAGACGCGTGTGCTCTACGGCATTCCCCTGGACGCGCGTGCCGAGGGCCAGGAGGTGCCCCTCACCGCCTTTGGATCCGGGGCCTTCCTCGAGGACGGCCAGGGTGTGCTGTGCTTGACCAGCATTTTCGAGGACACGTACGGCCTTGGCTACCTCCGGATCGATCGGCCCCAGGAGATGCGCCCCGTGACCATTGTGGGGAGCAGGCACACCGGCGTGGGCGAAATGGAGTCGTTTGAGCACCTGCGGGGCCGCCGCTACCTGGTGGGCTACAACATCGACGGCTGCTCGTGGCTGTACGAGGGTTCGTTCGACCAGGCATCGCTCACGCTCCAGCTCGATACGGTGATCTGCGGCGCCGGTGCCCTGCACGACGGGGTGCTGGAGGCGGTGCGGTACGATAAGGCGGGCGACCGCTATGCGCTGTCGTTTTCCACTGCCACCTCTCCGACGCAGCTCTACGTGGTGAGCGGCGCCGGCAGGGACACCGTGCTGCCGCAGACGCACGAGCGCGTGCTCGGCATTCCGGCGTCCCAGCTCTCGCTGGGAGAAGATGCCTCGTTCACCGCGCACGACGGCCTGCGCATCTCGGCGCGGCTCTACCTTCCTGCGGCGGAGCTTGGCTTCGGTGGGCCGCGGCCGCTCGTGTACTACGTGCATGGAGGTCCACAGGGGCAGGAGCGGCCGGACTTCGCCTGGTTCTCGATGCCCCTCATCCAGTTCCTCACGCTGCAGGGCTTCGGGGTGTTCGTGCCCAATGTCCGGGGCAGTACGGGGTATGGGCTGGCGTACATGAAGAAGGTGGACCGTGACTGGGGCGGGGACGACCGGCTGGACCACGTGCAGGCCATGAAGCTGCTACGGGAGGATCCGCGCGTGGATACGAGCCGCGCGGGCGTGATGGGCCGCTCCTACGGTGGCTACATGACGCTGACTCTGGCCGGGCGGCATCCGGAGCTGTGGAGCGCCGCCGTGGACATGTTCGGTCCCTACGACCTGGCGCTGTTCATGCAGAACCTCCCAGAGACCTGGAAGCCGTACTTTGCCCTGGCGATTGGCGACCCGGTCAAGGACCGCGACGTGCTCCTCGAGCGATCGCCGAGCACCTACCTGGGCAATCTCGCCTGCCCCATGCTGGTGATTCAGGGGCAGAACGATCCACGCGTCACCGCCGCGGAGTCGCGCGTGGTGGTGGAGCGCCTGCGGCAGGAAGGCAAGCAGGTGGAGTTCCTGCTCTTTGAGAACGAAGGCCATGACGTGCTGAAGTTCGAGAACCGGGTTGCCTGCTACAACGCCATCACCGAGTTCTTCCGGCAGCAGCTGCACCCGTAGTAGATTGTCAACGAGCGGTCGTTACGTAGGGGTCGGCCTGACATTGCGGATCATGGCTCGATTCAATCCGCAAGCGGGTGGCAGCGCAGGGGACACTGCGGTGTCGCGGGTAGGGGCGATGCTTTCTTGACGTTCCAGTAAGGCTGCGGATGGCACCAGCTGCTTCAGTCCGGGCGCTACGTGCCTCAGCCCGCCTGCCGGCGATCGGCTGCGCGCTTCTGCACGGCCAGGAGCAGCCAGAAGGCGCTGTTGACGGCGGCGGAGACCGCAGCGAACCAGAGCGACAGCGTGGCGTAGATGCAGCTGATCACCGCGGCCACCGTGCCGTTGAGCAGGCTGGTCGCCAGCGCCGGTTTGTCCCGGCTCATGATGGAGGGGAACAAGGCGATGGTGAAGGAGATCTGCGCCGCAGTCAGGACGGGATCCTGCCAGTGCATGACTTCCTTTCAGTAGCTCGGGTTGCCAACATCCTCCGTGGCCGAGAGCGAGTCCGACGAGAGGCCTACCGAGTAGGCGATGAAGCTGCCGGTGCTGCCGGAGGCCAGCTTGAACTCCGCTCCCAGCGGACCCGGCGGGATGCCATTCTGCGTGTCGTCCACCACGTTCACCGGCTGGATGCCGCCGGGCGCCACGGTGTACGCCGTCTGCATGGTAGCGCCATTGCCGCCGAAATAGGTTGCGGCTACCTGGATGACCGTAGCACCTGGATTGTACAGGTACACGGTGCGATCCAGCGCCTGGCTGTTGTCGGGCAGCGTGGTGGATAGGTCGGTGAAGTACACATCGGTGGCGGCGCCGGCCTGCGCGGGGAAGTCCACTCCAGGGTGCTCGCCGATGTTCGGTGACCCGCTGAAGTACTGGGCAGATTCTGCTTCGATGGGGCCGGTAGCCACGAGGGATACGCTGAAGGCAGGGACCTTGCCGGACCCCACGTAGTTGTTGGCGATAATCGTCTGCCGCGTACCCGGGCTCACCGTCGCCGTGGCCGGCGACCCGATGGATTTGCCTGTAGCGTCGGCGAACGTCGCGGTGACCTGCACCGGATTGCCCGTGGTGGCGGGGTTGAGCAGCGTGATGAACGCCTGGTCGCCGGTCGGTCCCTGTCCGCCCGAGGCGCCAAAGGCGAGGTGCAGCGTGGTCGACCCGGAGGCAATGCCGGTCGCGACGGTTGAGCCGAACTTACCCGAGCCTGAGCCATCGCCGAAGTAGATGACGCGCTCGGCCACGATGGGCTGACTGCTGGTGATGAGCATGCCGACCGACTTGGCGGAGCTGGTGAGGTTGAGGCTGCGGATGTTCTCCGTGATCCGGCTCAGCGCGGGGACCGTGAGGGTCAGGGTGCGTGCCCCGGCGGAGGTGGTCGCCTGTGGTGCCAGGAGCACCGTGACATCGGCCTGCGCGTTTCCCGGATTGAGCACGGTCAGGTACTCCTGGAAGGTGACGCCCGTGTAGCCTTCGGGGAATCCCCAGGACGTCGAGGGGGAGCGCACGGGGAGCGTGGTGCTGCTGTCGAGCCGCGCCCCACTCGGGGAGATGCGCGTGATCGTGCGCGTGACGTAGATACGCTCGGGTGAGGTCACGACCGCGGCGACCGACTTGTCCGCGCCCACGTCGGTGTTGACGGATTCGCGCAGCACGGTCGTGCGCGGCACACTCCGGCTGACCACGGTCGGCGCCGAGGCGCCCTGGACGTAGTAGGTGATCGTGACATTGGCCACGCTGGCGCTGGGATTGAGGATATTGAGCACTTCGGTGAAGGTGGCGCGACCGTTTGTGGCGGCAAGGCCGGTGAAGCCCTCGGCGAAGTAGTCGGCGGTGCCGCCCGGCACCACGATTGGCGTCGCGGTGGGCGTGGAGGTCGCCGTC
>Ga0187891_1002657_pt1 | contig 13355 bp, 21 predicted proteins | sample June2016WEW_21_4_FD_132990 | JGI IMG/M metagenome (GOLD analysis project Ga0187891, IMG submission 132990) | Peatland microbial communities from SPRUCE experiment site at the Marcell Experimental Forest, Minnesota, USA - June2016WEW_21_40 | ecosystem: Environmental > Terrestrial > Soil >... | reverse complement strand
TGGAATAACCATCGGCGCGTATCTGCTGAAAAGTTGGAGCAAACATCAACGGCAGGGCCAGCCACGCGGCGGAGGCGGTTGCATCTCCGGTGATAGTAGAGCCTCCAAGAGAACAGGTAATGCTCCCCGCTGTCAAAATGGCCGGTGTTGAAAATCCGCCTTGCCCAAGCTGAAAGCTCCATAGATTCGCGTCCTGAGTGAAGCGCCATGCCCTCCGGATTAAAGTCTTGGCGTAAACGCGGTCCAGCCCAGGTATCGCTTGCTCCAACTCTGAGGCCATGTCGATGAACATTCCGTCACCCCATAAAGAAGGGGCAGGGCAGTTTTCATTCCGCCCCGCCCCAAGCCTGCACCCGTTTGACCGTTACGCGCCTACCGCAGAGAGCTTCACCGTTTTGGTTGATAGGTTCGTCCCATTTCCAACTTCCGTTGAACCGACCGAGAACCAACGGAGATACCACTTTGTAACTCCATTGTTGACTGGCTGACCGATAACATAGTACGTCCCGCTCTCGTCGATGCTCGTGCCGATGATAGCCTGCACTTCATTGTTGAAGCCAAATATCTTCGGGTCGATAGCATCTCCAGTGCCATTGACGTAAGACGTAGGCCCGGAGTAATCGACGGTGTTGAATAACTTGCCGCCGAATACGTCCGCGAAACCGTTGGTTTGTTTTGCCGAACCGACTGCCATGACTCCCCCTTATGGAACCAACCGATAGAAGATGTCGCTTGCGTAGATGACACCTGTTGTGCTGACCGCCGGGGTCGTAACCGCCTTGCCAACCGTATTCGGACCGTAGGCAGATGCCGAGGAATCAGTGAAGGTTCCGTTCGAGCCGCCAGCGTTAATCAGGTCGCCGAGCGCCGGAGAATTGTTCGCAAAGGTCGAGTCGTAGTTCACATAACACCGACCTGCGCCCACCCAAATTAGGGTGTAATTGCCCGGAGTGGGGGCGTTCGACTGACCATTCAACGTCGCCTGATTCAAGAACACGCCCGCGCAAAGACCAGCGTTGTCCTTGTGCGTGTAATCCGTCACTATCGGGACCACAAAATCCGTCTCCGGCAGAGCGCCGGCAGTTGCGCCAGAATCGAGCTTGATGTACGCAGCAAGCCCTTGAGTCGCATACGTCGCGTTCGCGCCAGAGTCCAACTGGACAATCTGGTACGCTCCGTCCAGCATCGGATAGGTCGTATTCGGCGCTGTCAGGTTTGCAGCTTCATTGGCCCCAAGCTCAATCATCTTGCCTCTGGTCGAGGCTGTCGGATAAGTGAGGCCGTAAGCGTCTACTTGTCCCGACGCGGCGGAACTGTTGAACGTGTTCAAAGAACCACCCGGTAGAAAGATTCCAACTGTCGGCGCATTTGCCATGTTATTACTCCCTTACTGCGAAATCGTTACCCTTTAATCCCGTAGCATTGCGTATGGCGACGGGGTGTGGGGGTGTACTGGTTCAAAGCATGACGGAGATACTGGACATACAGCACCGGATTCTGCGGCCACCGTAGCGGGTCCATCATGTGATAGTTGAAGTCCTCGGAATCGGAAGGCCGATACTCCCACGAATCCACGTCCAGCCAGAATAGCGGCTCGCCGACCACGATGGTATTCAACCCACCCGAAAGCAGCGCGGTCGCGGTCGAGGTGAATCCAAGGCTCGGCAACTGGCTCGTTCCCTGATTCGCCAACATTGCCGATGTGAGCGTGAACTGCCCTGTCTGAATCGCGCCCGGAGACGGAGCGGTGCCGTCCACGGTGGTAAACAGATTTGCAATCGACTGTTTCGGGTTCGAGGACGGAACGATGTCATCGTAGAAGATGGTCGAGTCCTCAAACTTGATGCCGCTCCAGTTGATGTTCTGGTCTTCCTTCGCCTCATACCGCTGCTGGCGCTGGAAGCTGGCCGCAATCGCGCTGTAGCCGATATAAGAGGTCACGCCCAATGTCGGGCGGCCAATCGACTGCATATAGGTCTTGAGCAGTGATTGGTAGTTCGGAGGCGCGGGATTGCCGCTGGCGTCTCCAAGCCATATCGGAATCGAGTTCAACGAAGCGCCGATGGCTCCGTTACGCGTCTGCCCGGAATAAGTCGTAAAGACGTTTCCATCCCATGAAGGCGTCACGCCGTCATTGATAGCCTCGGAGAAGCCGTTGATTGAGGCCAAACGATTGTCGCTAATGCCTGTTCCGGCAGCTTGGCCGTGACGGAACATATCGCCTTCAAGCTGGAAGTCGATGCCCTCCATGATTTGCTCAAGGTAGGCTTCGAGAATCTTCACCTTGGCTTCCGGCCCCTTGTTCAAGACGCTGGTCGTAAATTCGTTCACCAAAATAAACTTGGTGTAGAATTTCGGCTGGAACAGTCCGGCAGTCAACATCTGGACCTGATTCACGCTCACATCCTGACCGGGATACAGAGCGCCGCCCTGAGCGCCCGCATACAAGTGCGGGAACTGCATCGCAGCGCCGCCGCCAAAGGGGTTGTATGCCCCCGACGCTCGGAAGTACCGCTGGAGCGGGGTCGAGATGTAACTGTTCTGGTAGATGTAACCGTCCAGCAACTCGTTAAGGGTTGTTGCGGGAACTTCTGGAAATAGCGGCCCAAATCCCGGCATAAGAGTTCTCCTTCAAAACAAACTTTGCTACGCGGCGACAGCGATTTTTTGCGTCGCTTTTTCACGCCACGGTTGATTTGCCGCCTTGCGCTGTCCGGCGGGAACCTTCCACGGCTCCTTCCCTGCGTTTGCGTCAGCAGGGTTGTACGTTGAGAACCGCGAGGGCTGGCCCGTAACCATGTTCGGGTTGGCCCCGCGCTTCTGGCGGTCTTCCCTGAGCGCGGCCTGCACTGCCGCATCTGTCTCGACCTTGCGCTCTGCGGCTAGAATTTCCTGCCGCTTGGCGGGAACATTAAACTTGGCTTCCCATGCCTGCTTGAGCGTGAAGTCCTTGTGGCCGAGCGTTCGCTGACGCTGTACCTCGTCCACGAGAGATTGCGTATCGCCGAGCGGTTCCTTGAAGAGCTTGAAATGCTCCGCGTTGAGGTCGTTCAATGTGATGATGACGTGCGACTGCGATTGGCTGAAACGGCCAAAATCATCGCGTGTTACCGCGTTGGGGTCGGGAGAGCCGGGAGCGCGAACAGGAGGAGCGTTCGGGTCAATCACTGGAGCAACCGGCTCCGGCACCACGCCATATTCACGAGCCTGTTTCAACTGAGCCTCCGCCGCCGCTGCACGAGCCGTTGCGCTGAGAGCGTCCTTCGTGACCTTCTGCATCTCCGGCACAAATTCGTTCTGGTATCGAGCTTCTAATGCCAGCCGCTCATTTTCAGCGGCGGTCTTGTCGGCTATTGCCTGCTCGGAAAGACCGAGCGTTTTCTTGACCGCGGCCAGCAGCTTGCCGGTTGTACCGAGAGCCTCATACGCCTTCCACTCTTCGTCGGTAAGTCCCGATTCTTTTTTGAGCCATTCGAGTTCGGTCATCGTTTTCTCCTCTGAAATGTCTCAGGATTACCGGGGCGGAGCCGCTGGTTGCGGGGCAGAGGTCTGCGCCGATGCGGAAGCCTGCACCTTACGCAGACCGTCCATCATCATCTTGATTCCCTCTTGTCCTTGGGGAAATTCTTTGGCGAGTCCCAAAATCACCTGGCCCAACATTGCCAGCTTGATTGCCGGTGAACTACCTCCAGAAGAACCACCGGGACCGGGAGCGCCTTGCGGCGGTGCGCCGGTCCCTGGAGGTGTTACCGATGTGGGGAAGGTCGCCATTGTTAGCGTTTCTTCCCGCCATGCTTCCGGCGTCCGCCGTGTTTCTTGTGATGCTTGCCTCCAAGATGGGCACCCATCACCTTCAGCTTCTTGCCACCCTTGTGCTTCGCCATGATACTGCTCCTCGTTTCAGATTTGAGGAGCCGGATTGGCGAATCCCAAAGGCCGCTTCCGTAATCCTGTTGAAACTATAAAAGCACTGAGCTTTTTAAGTGTCAACAATTTTCCGAGATTTCTTTCGCTTTGAGTAGCTAGTTGCCGCTTTGCGGCGAATTATCTGCGTCTTCGTCCGCGTCGAACTCCGCTACCGGGGTCGGAATCCCCTCAGTCTGCTCAAACTCCAAGTCGCTGATTGAGCCGCCTGTGCCGAGAATCAACGTCATCTTGCCCGGTTGCTTTTCTTTCCGCGCCCATGCAAGAGCTTCGAGGAGTAACGACACTCCGCCGTCCTTCGGCTTCTCGCCAATCCACACTGCCTTGCTGGTGTGAACTTCCTTCGACTTCACGCTCCAACGTATACTCATGTACCTCTCCCTTCAAAGTGCTTTTCTGACTGGCCTCTTGGTTCTCTGAGGCTTGACGTATTCCTGCTCAGGTAGAGCGCGTTTCACCTTCCCTATCGGCTTACCGAGAGGAACCGGCTTCCTGTCGCTCAACGCTTTGCGTACCTTGCGTTTCTCTGCCATGACTGCTCCTATCCACTCGTTGATTTAACCACGCGCCCACCGGACGCAGTGCCCTTCTGCTTCACCTTCGGCGGCTTCTTGTTCGTGTCCGGCCTACCGCCGCCTTTGCCTTGCCCCGGACCCTCTGGCGACTCCTCAAATCCAAGAGCCTTAGCCAACTTCGCAATCTCCGCCTTCTCGGTCAACTGCTCCTTCGCCCATGCAAAGACTTTTTCCTTGATGGTCGAGCCTTCAATAGTTCCCCAATTCGGGAGGTCAAATTGCCCCGCAATCGTCTCCGGGTCTACCGGAACTCCTTTGCCCAACAACGCAAGCAAATTAAGTTTCTGCGCCTTCTGAGCGATGTAATGCAACGAGTGGGGCGTGATAAAGAAGCGCAGATTCTTAGCAAATGTCTTGAGGCGAGTGTTTTCATCCGCCGCAGATTTCACGGGATTTCCGTTTGCGTCGATAGTCTGCTCTCCCGGCAAATGCGAAGGTGTAATCTTGTCCGGCGAATAGTCAAACACCGCTGGAGCAATCCCATCCGCGCCGACGTACTGCATCGTTCGCGCTGTGGTCATGTACTGGAGGATGAGATATTTCATCATCTCGCCCAAGTCTCTCAGCCCCATCTCCATCGACCGCGATGTTCCTGTAACCACTGGGCCTTCCGCGTCCAACAGCTTTTCAGGGTCGTCGATGTTCGCCTTGAGCTTCTGTAGGCTTTGAATCTGGTCGAGTCCAAGTTGCCGGTTGATAGTCCCTTGCATAAACTCGACTACCTTCATCACCCATTCCGGCACGTTGTAGCACCACTCCGGCATCGGGGGTCGCATCACAGGCTCTTTCGTATCTCCATCCACGCCCCATGTTCCATCAGGCGCAAACGGGTCCAGCGCCTCAGCCTGCTTAGAGGAAATCTTTGCCCCTGTGCTGCCGGTCGTGATGTCGATGTTGTAGCTCTTCCCCGTTCCTGCCCTTGCCATCGCAATCCGATATACCGAGCGCACTAAATCGTCAATCGCATCCTGCGTATTTGCCGTGCCCCGGAAGAGCGAGTATCCCGAACCCTCCCATGCCCAATCGTCCAGATAGAACGGAATCAACGGAACCATGCCGTGCATATCGAAGGCCGGCCCGTCGTACATCAAAGCCGCGTCGCAGGAAATCATCAACCGGCGCTGAGGATATACCCTGCAATCCTCTTCCGTCGCCTCACGCTCAACCATCGCCCCATTCTCGAACCGCTTGATTTTCTGGCCGACATAAGGGACTGTGTAGTACCACGAGGTCTTCTCTTGCCCCATCTGAAGTTCTTTGCCTACTGCATTCCCTTCCGCGTCGAGTATCGGTTTGCCCTCCGCGTCGAGTTCGCCGTAGTTGATTCTCAGGTCAAGAACGTAGGTGTAGTAGATGTCGCAGAATTGCTCTAACTGCGTCTCTACGCCGTGCATCTGCCAGCGTGTCCGGTCAGAGCGTTGCTTCTGCTCTCCACCCGCCGTCTTGCCGTATCGCTTCTGAGCGAAGGGCTTGAGCTTCGATTGGTATGTAGGAAAGGTAGCGTGAGCCTCCGCTACGCCGGTGATGATGCGGAGCGTAACCGCATAGGCCCGCTGATAGTTCCTGTCCCTCGGAAGCTGAACCGGAAGTACGTCAGGCTGGCCGAGCGCCTTGAAGAAGAATTTGCCATCCCCTGAGCCGTATTTGTCACGAGCGTAGTACGGATAGATAAATCCAGCGCCACTCACGGCTCCAAATTGAAGCGCATCCCGCAGGGCGCGGTCAACGAAAGACTCAAGGTAGACAGCCTTCGTCACCTTGTTCATCATGTTCGCTTCTTCGCGGAAAGCATCATTGTCGGTCTGGTATCCCCAAAACGGGCGGATGTCGGCAAGCGTCTCGACAATCTCTCGGACACCGCGCTTGAGGTCGCCTGTGGTCACGGAAGAATACGCCGCGCCCCATCGTCCACTCAGGGAAGAACCAGACTTGCCAGAAAGAATGTCGATAGCGCGGCGAAGGTCATCCGTGGAGCACTGGTCCTCGTTCCATTTGATTCCTGAGTTGATAGCCTGCTTGCACCATGCCAGCTTGATATTGTCAGGAGCCTCAAAAGGCGGTGCTTGCCATGAAATTTCGTTGGCGTTCATTGGATTGTCTCCGTTGCCGGTTCGAGCTTGCTCAAGTCAAGTTCCAATTTCCCAAGCCGGATGTCCTCTATTGTCATTACCTTGCCGCGAGGCTTGTCCAGAGGAGCCTCGGTAGTCTGCATGGCGCTCACTCCGTAGACAGTGTTTTTCATCAGCTTGTCCATCCGATTGTCAAAAGCCTTCAACCACGCATAAAGAACTTCCTTCTCCCCTTCGCTGTTGGATTGCGCCATGCGGTTGCGGATATTGGAGCGGTTCTGGTCAATCCACGCCTTGTTTCGGTTGAATATCTGCTCCATCATCTCCGCATGGAATTTCTTTTCCTGCCGGTCGAGTTTGGCGAAGATGCGGTCCATCTCTGAAGGCGTTCTCGTCGAGAACCGCTGGAATCCCGGCTTCAAAGGCGCTCCCGGCAGACTCAGGTACACATACCCTGCCGCATTTTCCGCCCAATACAACGTCTCGTCGTTACTCATGCCAATGCCTCAAATCCTTCCGCCACCTGCGAATAGAGTACCTCTAAACCGGGCGGCATGGAATAGTCAATTTTCAATTCCTGCGTTTCTCCTGCAAATTTATGCTCCACGCGCTTGCTCATGCTGTCGGTGTCATTGAAAACGATGTAGGCTATCGCCATAGCGAATATCCGGTCATCATGCTTGCCTGATTCATGCTCCATCCGAGTCTTTCCCCGCTCCGTCTGCTCAATCTGAAATGAGGGAACCTCGTTGCGAAGCAAGAAAGGAGAATTGAGTTTCAGCCAGCCATTCTCTTTAGCATTTACGAACTGGCCGAGCATGAATGTCCGACTCCAATCAAAACTGTACCAACCGAGCTTCTTTGACTTTTTCTGGTCCTTTTTAGGATTCTTGCCATCCAGCCGGGAGAACTTGTAGTGCCTTTTGTATCCATGCTCCAGCATTTGAATCTGTGCCGTGTCTCCAGTCCCGTACACGTTCTCAATCGCAACCAGCGGAACATCCGGCATCTCCGCCGCGTAGAGCGAAGCAATCGCCAGAATAAACGGATGTAGCATCGCTTGGGGAACACGGTTGGAGGCCCACTCCGCTACTTGAACATCGGGGTCACAGCCAGTCAGCGACCGCCGCATAACCTGAATGACCGCGTTATCTCCACCGCTCCCGCCGGAAGGGTCTACACCTACCGAATAGTCGTACCCCGGCTCCGGCCAGCTAAAGACGAGGAGCTTACAATCATAATCGAAGATGTCCCCCGCTCTCTCTACAGGCTGTTTCAAAGGCACAAACTCCCACACCATCTCTTTCGTATGCTTGCCGGTCACATCCTGCACAGTGCCATTGAACGTAGTACGGAAGCGGTCAGTCTTGAAATCAATCTCCTGAGATTCGGGATGATAGCGTTCCGGTATCTGCTCCCCTGTCACCGCCCATACCGTGTAGCCTTCACGTTCCTTGTAGTGCGTCTCATTCAACTCCATGTCGAACACAAGGTCTTTCTTGGGCTGGAGGGCTTCAAAGTCGTCGCAACTCATCTCCTGAAACCATCCCTTTGCGTTCCCGCCGCGCTTGTATTCGAGATAGCTCAGTTCCCAAAAGTACGCTTGATAAGGCGGCATCCGCCAGCCGTCACCGTAGAACCTCTGCATCAACGGTGTCTGATGAACGTAGGCCGCACATTTGTCCATCATGCGATAAGTTTCCGAGAGTGGTTGCCAGTTGGCCGGGACAGGATGCTCTCGCCGCCACGTCTCGCCGGGGAAAAGGTCGATAGCAATAAACCACGGAAAGAATACCGGCTGGAGACGCGCCCCACCTTGCGCCCAATAATCCCGACTGGAGTACCATGTCCGCGCCCACCAATCCGTGTTTCCATTCCCTGTCGATTCGAGAATCATAAAAACGCGGGGAGATGGATGAACCGATTGGAAAAGCGAGTTCTGAATAATCCCCTCAGCATTGGGAAAGCTCGATACTTCGGAGATATGAATGACCGAGGGAGTGTCGCCACGGGCGATGCCAGAGGCTTTCCTACCTGAATACTGAGTCAGTCGAGTAGAGTTTCCGGCAAAAGCAAGAAAGCTCCCCGCCCGGTCAGAGGTCGGAATTGATTGCATCCACATCGGCTGTTCATTGAAGGCTAACTGAGCCATGCCGAACATACGCTCACAAGCGTCTGAGTCGTAGGACGCGATAGCAGCAATCACGCCCATGCCGAAGTTCACCTGATGGGTGATGGCAAGCTCAATCTCTGTAGAAATTCCCTGCTGACGAGCCTTCAAAATTTGCTGCTCTACGCCAAATCCCTGCTCTTGACGTTCTGCCCACAAGGATAGAAGCATCTCTTGAGAGGCGCGGCGCTTGTAGCGTTGAATCTCTCCGTTGGCATTGATGAAGGCGTAGTTTTCCGACCAGTAGCGGTAGTCGCAAGCACAGATTCGATACTCGTTGTCAATCCACTTCAACTCTTCATAGCCGAGACGGTACTGCGCTTCGGAACGATTGCCTGTTTCCCTCTCCGCCTTGTCTGCAATAGCGTTGAAGTGAGCGTTGAAGGATTCTATTTCAGAAAGGCGGTGATATTCCGGTATCCAGATAGTTTTATCTGTCTCAAGCAGCTTTTTAGAAACAGACTCTAATTTTTCAATCACTTTTTTCTCGCTGAACATTATGCCCCCTGTTCCGCAAGAACCTCAGCCACGCTCGACTGTGTTTGGTCGATGTGGCCTCCAATCTCCATCGGTTCCGCCTTCGGGCTTGGCAACCGGCGCTGGCCCTCTACAGCATCGTGAATCTGCCGCAAGCGTGTTCCTGCATCGATGTAAGCTGGCTCTCCTTCGTCTGGCCCGTCTTCGTCTTTCTCCGCCGTCAAGCTGGCACCAAAGTTGATATTAACGCCCTTGGGCATGGGAACCAGCTTAGTCATCTTGCCGAAGAGTTCCATCGCTCTCACGTCACCATTCGTGTGCCCGACTACAACCCGCGCATCCCCCATCGTAGCGACAATCGGAACTTCGTCAGTAGCAGCTTTCACTACCGACTTCACCACTTTTTTCATCGAAGAGGCAAGGCAGAACTTCGCCTCCATCTGGCCGTGGAGAATCATCGCGGAGGTCGCAACCTCAGCCAACCGCAACGACCCTATCCCGGCGGCTACTGCAATCTCTTCTAATGTGAGGTACTGGCGGTCCCTACGAGAGAGCGAGTCGTAGAGTTCGATGAAATCCCTTGCATCCTCGTTATCGTGCGCTCTGAGAGCCTGTAGAACGCGAGTAATGCCCCCCTCAGAAGACTTCAAGACCGGGGTGATGGTAGGCTGACCTGATGAATCGTACTCTTGGCCTTCATTTTCCTTCTCGAACTGCTCTTTCAGGCGTTTTAAGGCTTCACGGCGGTAATCTGCCGCCGTGCGGGGCCGGCGAGTCGAGATGGCCTTCTTGGGCGGCAATTAGCTTCCTCCGCGCACCTTGTTCTTGGGGACCGGCGCGTTCTTGGGAGCTTTGCCGACTGTCTTCCACTCCTCATGCGGTTGGCCTTGGTCGCCTGTCACAAGAACCGGCTGAGGAAGTCCTGCCTCTTCCCGCACTTGGTTTGGAGGCCGAACGGGAAGTTCAACCTTGACCTCAACCGTTTCCTCCGCATCCCCTTCAATCTCGCCCTCGGATACTTCGATGGTGCGCTCCACGTCCGGTATCATGGCAAAACTCATGTGCGGAGAGAACTTGAAGTCGATTGTAGCCGTGAATCCCTTGTAGGCGATGTGCGAGGAAAAACGGTCGTCTTTGGCGAGAACGGCTCTGAGGGACGCGAGGCAAGCGTCGAGCGATTCTGTTCCGCTGAGGGGCTTGGCGATGGATACTTCACTTGGCATGGAGTTACTCCTTGATTCTGCGGTTTTTGCAGCCCGTCATCACCCCAAATATGCTCCATCTTTTCCAGACGGGTGATGCGGATTGCATAGAGATTGAGCAGCTTGTCGAGGGTTTGAGATTGAGGTCGGCGTTGATTGGCTTCGAGGTAATGTATCGTCGTAACCGAGATTCCCGTTGTTTCGCAGACTTCCTTCTGCGTCAAAAGCGCCCGTCTCCGAAGATTCCGCAGCTTGGCCCCTGGGTACGAATGATACATAGCTTCTATTATTTACCATACCAGCCTCTCAAACTCAACCACCCGTGTCCTGCACTGAATCACGCAGCATCTCCAAAAGCCTCTCCATGCGGTCAAGGTGCTGCTTTTGAATCTCCGGCACAGAGGCTTCGCGGACCATCTGGAGAAGTAAAACAGCCTCTTCCAGCCGTTCTTTAGCATCGGGACGAATCGTTATCATTTGCTTTCCTTTCCACGGCGGAAGGCTTCATTCACAAGCCAATCGTGAGCAGAGTTTATATTGTCTAGTTGGAAGTGATTTGTCTTTCCCTTCCATAGCAGGCCTTTAATCTCCTCTGGAACGGATGGCTCTGGCGGGGCGTTATGGATAAACGGCTGTCCTGGAGCGGCGCTGCCAATTAGCACGTATTCTCCACCGCCAGTTCTGTAGTAGTAGTCGATGCGATCCACTTCCGGCTCCGGCGCATGGGAATCATACATATGGGTGATCTCCTTCCACGCCGCCACGAACCCTTCTTGATATGTTCCGTTGAGCATCCAAGATATACCCTCACTCTTGGCGAGTTCTTCCGACTGCCAGCGGATGAAGGCTTCGAGGTCGCGGCTGATAGCCTCCGTTTGCTCTTGGTTAGCGGTTCCGTAACGTGCGCGAATTACCCACTTCAACCCCTCTTCCGGCACTGTGTAGCGTTTAGTCATCGCGGTTCTCCTCTCTTTTCCGCCAGCAAGTCGTCGATGAGCGATTGCTTCTCAGCTACGTTCCCCTTCAACGATTCAATCAGCGATGCCTTTTCGTCTGACGATAGCGCCAGTATCTTCACCAGCCCCTCCGTAGCAGCCAGAGAGACAGCCATCTTCTCGGTCGCTACCGTTTGTCGCTCAATCATCGTCTCCAGCCCTTGAATGAACTCGTCATGCGTTTCCGGTTCCATCCCCTACCGCCTCTCTGTGACCTACATTTGCCCTCTGAGCCATCCCTGACTCGCCGATGAAGGAAACCACCATCAGCCCCTACCCGGCCCGTCTGAGAGCCTTGACCCTCTTAGTGCAAGATTGCACTGAATAGTCGAATTGTGCGTTCAGATACTCGCTGATTGTTCTCGCCGCGCCGATAGCCTCCGCCTTCAACTCTTCCAGCCGCTCCATCGCCGCGCCCCGGTACGGCGCATCATTCTGGAAACGGGAAGTAATAACCGCATCTCCAATCTGCACGTCGATGAGAATATCTTCGCTCACTTGGGCGTCCATCCGTTCTCGCTCACGGCTTGAGACATCACTTGCCTCCCAGCGCTTTCACGTTGGCTGGACCTTGAACAATAATCCACCCCTCTTCGCCGGGTTTAAGACTTGTTTCTGTCACCCCGGCTGGACGGTGGTGGTTCCTCTTCGTCATTCGTGTAACGTCGAACTTCTTGCCGGAATAGGCAACCAACGTATTAGCCTCAACACGATTGCTCGTCTTCCGTAACCGCACCCATACTCGCGTCTGAATCTGACCAAGTTTCACTTCAGCTCTCCTCTCCCAATCCGGCAGACCCCGCAGGGGCAGTTCTCAGCGTGCTTTGGCCGGTCAATCTTTCCAACTCCCACCTTACCCTCTTGAGCGCCATCGTCGTCTTTCGGTAAGGGCCGAACTCGCGCTCCAGCCTTGCTTCCAACCGCTCTCTTCGTCGCTGGCTTCTTACCCGTTCCAATGACCGCATCTCCGGCTTTCCTCCCCTTGTTCCGTTCCCGCTTGCACGTCAGGCACTCCCGCTTACCGTCTGGCCGATGGTAGAGATTAGGGTCTTCCATCGGATGACCATGCGAACATTCCAGACTCTTCAAAGCGCCCATCTATTTCTCCGATGCGGGGTTTTTCCAGATGTAACTTTTAACTGGCCCGCAAGTTGGATTGTCTCCCGTGAAGACCACATATGTGCCCGGACTCGGAAAGACGAATCTGCACTCAAAAGGCGCCTTGGGGCGAAAAGGCTCCATATTGACCGGCTCCCCATGCAACCCGTTATCCCGCGCCAGCATCTTAGGCGCAACAATCGCCACACCTGCCCCAATACCCAAGAACCTGAAAAACGCCCTTCTGTCCATTTCACCACCTCCATAAGTGAATAATACACTACCTTCCAATCTTGTCAAGTGAATAATTCTCTATAGGTGAATAATGCGCTTGCAGGGCTAATACCTCACGAAACTCGGAGAGCCGGGAAAGGAGTCCAAGCCTCCACCCCGCCTATGTCTGGACAACCTCTCACCGATGGCCTGAGCGCCGCGCCGGACACCCTCGCCAATCCCCCGCCGATTGCCCGCTAATCGCACACAATAGCCCTTAGACACGCTGCCGACCATGCTGCATACATCCACCGCACCCGGCCTATGCCGGCCCGTCCGGGAGCCAATCCGCGCCGCATCTGCACACGATTAGCGGAGGGGCGGAAGGTACTCGATACATCGGGGCGACTGGTACGCGGAGGAAGGAAAAGACGCCCCCGTATACAAATAAGTGTTGACGAGTGCGTATCAATGCGTATATGTTTAACAATGTTAGCTGTGTAAATCTCTCAAGTGGGTGTAAGTAGGGTATTTAGGTCTATGATGGCAGTCACAGAGGGTTTTCTGTAATAAGACGATTATGACTATGCAGCACAGAAAGAGGTAACAGTTTCAAGAATATAGCTGCCTGA
>Ga0187891_1002656_pt1 | contig 13357 bp, 17 predicted proteins | sample June2016WEW_21_4_FD_132990 | JGI IMG/M metagenome (GOLD analysis project Ga0187891, IMG submission 132990) | Peatland microbial communities from SPRUCE experiment site at the Marcell Experimental Forest, Minnesota, USA - June2016WEW_21_40 | ecosystem: Environmental > Terrestrial > Soil >... | reverse complement strand
CAGTGGGTCGTTTGAAACAAACCCAACAATTCCTAACTCCCCAAGTGTCGGCTACTCTTACGCTGGATTATTTATGGTTTGGCCGTTTACAAAGCTTTAGCGGGCCGAATCCCGTCTAGCTCGACGTTTCGGCTACTTCAGGTGCTCCACGAGGAATAGGTCGGATAAGTTGCGCGTGTAACCGAAAACGTAGTGCTCCTCATCATCGGAAATGAGAGGACACGAGGCACCGACGACACCCGCGACGTCGACCGGGCTGAACGTTTTCCAAGGTGTCCTTGCGCCGGTTTCAAGGTCCAAGCGCGACACCGGACATGAGATTTCGCCCCGAGTTCCTACCAGCAAGGTCTGACCGTTCTTTTCCCAGCGTAGTGGTATGTCACCGGGTTGTGAACCTCGCACCAACTGCGGTTCTCCCCCATCGGATGGCAGTAAGGCCATTCCATCGCTTGAGGTAGCGGCAATGCGTTTGCCATCAGGTGACAGCGAATGCCCGCGCAGGCTAAATCCTTCTGGGCTTATGGCGCGAGGCTGCCCTCCGTCCAAATTCATGACGTAGATCCGGGAAGCGTGGCCGGCCTCGTGGCCGTCGAATAGAAGACGATTGGAATCGGGGAAGAATTGACCAAACCGGGGAATCACCTTCCCGGTGGGCAGCACCCGCTGCTGTCCCACTCCGGTGGGGAGCAGCACGAAGTCAGGCGGCGACATATTCTGCCGCAGGACCACGGCCCACTTGCCATCGGGCGAAAGCGAGCGCGCACTTCCCTGGCCCAGACGCACGGCAGAAGTGCTGTTGGTCTCGCGAGTGAATACCGCATAGTCGCCGCCCCCGGCCTCCCCCGCTTCGATAAAGAGCAGGACCTTACCATCCTCGGAGAGAGCCGTGGGCACAGTCCAGTCCTGCCAGCTCAGGTCTCGCTCTTTGTTTTCGCCGGGGACCAGGCCGATCGCGCCCGCGCGCAGTGCGTCGCGCGAAATCAAGGCGCGGCCGCCAGCACCGGCATCATGCAGAGTAAGCGTCCCCGGTGCGGTGAGCAATTCGCGGGATTTGCCGGACAGAGTCACACCCCGCAAGGAACGGCTGAATCCTGTGGCAGTAGCGGTAAACCAGATCTCGTCCCCGGAAGGCGCCCAGGCCAAACCGATTGCGCTGGCCCAGCGTTCGGTAAGGTCTGTCTTCTTCCCGCTAAGATCAACGACACTGATCGTCCCACCGTCGTCCCCCAACGTTGGGTGGTCAACAAAGGCAAGGCGATCACCTTTGGCGGAGAAACGAAGATTGCTGATCCAGCCGGCGGTCTCATACAACACCTTGCTAATCGGATATTCCAGGCGGCTCTTGCCGCCGACAGTGTGAACGACCGCCAGCGCATTACCCTCAGGATTCCAGTCGGCGTCCTCAACATTGTCCAGCAGATCGCGGGGAGCGTCGGCGCCGATGGACAGCTGAGCCACGGTTCCGACATACGTAAAAGCATTGTCGGCGACGCGAAAGCGGCGCAATACGGCCATTTGCCCGCCCGAGGAGACCGCCAGGACTTGCGTCTTCACCAGCCCCAGATCGCGCGATTCGGTGGAGTTTGGGGAACTGATAAACACTGCTTGCGGATTGCCTTCCCAAGAGGCGCTGTAAATGGCCGAGCGCGGGTCCGGAGCAAATCGCGCAGACGTCAGAGCGCCCCGGCGGAATGTGAGTTCGTGAAACGTGGGCACGGGCCCTGTGGCAGATCGCTGGCCAATAAGGATTCCTGCAGTTGCGCCGGCAAACAGCATTACCAAGGCGGTGCCGGCCAGCCACGACAGGCTGATGCGTTTCGTCGCTCCTCCGGCGCTCTTCGGTACCGAGGCCGGAGCCGCTGCTACACCCGACTCCGCCACCGCGGCCAGTTGCCTTGATGACGGATGCCAGTCGCGGTGCAGGCGCTTGAGATCAGCCCGCATGTCGGCCGCGCTCTGATAGCGCAGGTCACGATCCTTTTCCAACGCCTTATTGACGATGCGCTCCAGTTCCGGTGGGAGCTCGGGATTCAAGCGGACTGGCGCGGTTGGAAGCTTGTTGAGAATTGCATTGAAAATTGCCGCGGACGTGTTGCCTTCAAACGGCAGACGGGCGGTACACATTTCGTACAACACCACGCCGAACGAAAACACGTCTGTGCGCGCATCCAGTTCTTGGCCAAGCGCCTGCTCCGGACTCATGTACGCGACAGTGCCCAGCGCAGATCCCGGCGAGGTCAGTTGCTCGGCGCTGACTCCAACCGTCGGTCCAGCCAGAGTTCCTGTCGCTTCTATATCCTTATCCTTGCCTCGCTCCGCGATAACTTTTGCCAATCCAAAATCGAGGATCTTGGCATGATTGCGCTCAGTCACGAATATGTTTGCCGGTTTAACGTCGCGGTGAACGATCCCTTTGGAGTGAGCGGCGTCGAGCGCGTCGGCAATCTCGATAGCAAGCGTCAGGATCAGCTTCACCTCCAGTGGGCGGTGCGTAATGCGGTGCTTGAGCGTTACCCCGTCCAGAAACTCCATGGCGATAAAGGACTGGGTTTCGTGTTTGCCGATCTCGTAAATTGTGCAGATATTGGGATGGTTCAGCGCTGAGGCAGCGCGGGCCTCGCGTCGAAAACGCTCGAGTGCCTGCGAGTCCCGGGCGAGGTCATCGGGTAGGAATTTCAGCGCGACAAAGCGCCCGAGTTGGGTGTCTTCGGCTTTGTAAACCACTCCCATGCCGCCGCCGCCCAACTTCTCGGTAATGCGGTAGTGCGATATGGTCTGGTCGATCACTAAGAGGACCCGGCTTTCCGGTCGCTACATCTTACGGACACTGCCGCGGACAGTCAACGAATGGCAGTTCTGGCAAACCCCAAAGCACTTGCGCTGTGAAGCGCAGCCGTGGCTGCAGGGAGATAACTCCCAGTTCGTCGGCAAACCTTACCTTGGGATTACTTCACGTTTGCCCTCGCCGAGTTCCACACACGACTGCGCGCCAGAGGCAATGTCCTGGAAGTGGCAGAGCGTCAGAGAGTCGTACGGCTGCTGGTGCAGGAGATTCTCGTGAGCGGGGAGAGCATTACAATCCGCCATTCAATTCCCATGCCGGCCTCTTCGCCCGATTCGAACGATGGAGTTTGGCCAAGCCATGAGCCGCCCGAGCCCAATACTGGCCCAAGTTACCTTTTGCGTTCACACGGTCAACACACCTGGAACATGCTTTCGAATTCGGGCTGCCGCTAAGGTCAACTTCCTCCAAGCCGACTTTACGAAGACTTCACGCTACTAATCGCGTTTAGCCGGCATCAGATCGCGTCCGTGTGGCCGACAACTCGTCCGGAATCGTAGAAAATGCCCCGTCTTTTTTGGGCAGCACGCCGCATGTTCGTGCGCGGCGAATCTCTTTACTTCCTCGCGTCGAACACCCTTATCTCAGAGGCGCTCGGCTGCCGCTGCGATGAAAGGTTCGCAATTCACTCTCCAGAGCGATCGCGAGCTCTCGAACCCCTCGTTGGATCTCCTTCGCGTTCACCGCGGCAAATCCCAGTTGCAGTCCTTCGTGCGCCATTCTGCCGCGGCTGTAACGGCTCAGCGGAGTGACCTCCACTTCCCGGTTGGCGGCCGCAGCCGCTACCGATTCACCGCCTAGCCCGGTGCACAACCAACCCGCAGTCTGTAACCCGGCCTCCACGCCTGAAATCTCCAGCAGCCCAGCGAGACTTTGCCCAGCGCATTCCAGGAGAACCGAGAGTCGTTCCGCGTACACCTCTCGCATACGGCGGAGATGTCGCCCGAAGTGTCCTTCGGTGATGAAATCGCAGAGCACCGCCTGTTCAAGCAGTGCCGCGTGGCGGCTCGTCACCGAGAGTGTCGCGGATACGTAATCGACCAGATCGGGCGGGACCACCAAGTATCCTAGCCTCAGCGACGGGAAGAGAACTTTGCTGAAGCTTCCCGTGAACAGCACCAGCCCGTGGCGATCGAGTCCCTGCAGCGCAGGCACTGGCCGTCCCGAGTAGCGATACTCGCTGTCGTAGTCGTCTTCGAGGATCAGCGCGCCTGACTTGCCAGCCCATTCCAGCAACCGCAGACGCCGGGCAAGACTCATCGTGACTCCGACCGGAAACTGGTGTCCGGGAGTGACGTAGACCAATCGCGCTCCGCGCATGCTCGCATCCTGCACCTTCATGCCCTCGTCATCCAGGCGTATGGCAGAGACCTTCGCGCCCCCGGCTTTGAATGCGATCGCCGCGCCCGGATACCCTGGATTCTCCATGCACACTCGATCTCCGGGATTTAGAAAGAGCCGTACTGCCAGATCGAGCGCTTCCTGCACACCGGAGATGATCGCAACCTGCTCGGGGACGCACTTCACTCCGCGTGAAGTGCTCAGGTAGCTGGCCACGGCTTGGCGCAGTGGCGGATATCCCATAGGACCGCAGCCCAGTAGAAGATTCGTCGAGACACGCCTTAAGCGTCGAGCCGCAACCTTCGCCCATAAAGTCGTCGGAAACAAATCCAACGCTGGTATGTTGGCCCGGAAAGCACGGCTGGGGCGGACTTCAAGATTCGGAAACAGATGCACCCGTCCTGCGTAGTCGGAGACTTTGCTTCGCCGTTTGCGTTGAGCCGGCAGACCCGGCCCGTCCTCTCGTGGGACCTGGAGCAATTCGTCGGGCAAGATTTTGCTCACATACGTTCCCGATCCCACGCTGCCGTCCACGTAGCCCTCGGACTTGAGCTGCTCGAAAACGTTGACGATCGTTCCCCGCGCGAGTCCGTATTGGCGGGCTAGATCGCGTGTCGCCGGAAGCCGCGCCCCCGGACGCAGGCGGCCCTCCAGAATCTCGGCACGCAAGGCTCCATTCAGCCAGCGGTTGGCGGAGATTCCCGAATCCCGCAGCGGAAGCACCAGCTCGAAGACAGTCGCTCGCTTCACCATGATAATGGTACATAGCATATACCATAAATGGATCTTGTTAGTGATCCACTATGAGCTTAGGGTTAAACCATGAGGATTCAACCATGAATGCTTCCAGAATGCGCGTTGGAGTCGCGGTGATTCTGTATGCTGCGGTGCTGGGAAGTCCGCTGGCATGGACTCAGGGTCCCACCCCTACGAAGCACCCTGAGACCAAAGAACGAGCGCGCGTCGCGCTGTCTCACGCGCTGCCTAAGTTGAATGGTGAACACCTGAAGGCCACTGTGGTTGAGGTCCATTACGGACCCGGCGAGTCCTCGCCGCCGCACAGTCATCCTTGCGCCGTCATCGGTTACGTTGTCGAAGGAGCGCTCCGCACGCAGGTGAAAGGCGAACCCGAAGCGATCTACAAGGCGGGCGAAAGCTTTTACGAAGCGCCCAATGGCGTTCACGTCGCTTCCGCAAATGCCAGCCAGACTGAGGCGGCGACGTTCATTGCGTATTTCGTCTGCGATCACGACACGCCACTCAGCAGCGATGTGCCGGAAATCGCAACGCCAGGAGGAAAGTAATCATGGACAAGGCACAGCCAGCCGCGTCAGAGACTTCACATCGATGGGCAACGACAACATCGGGCACGTTCAACTGGGAGCGGTTGGGTGTCCTATACGCGCGCATCGCACTCGGAGCCGCTTTTCTTTCGGGAATCGCCTCACGGTTCGGCCTTTACGGCAAGAATGTTGGTTACGGAAACTTCGCCAACTTCGTGAAGTATACGGCGGAAGTGAACTCGTTCATGCCTGCCTTCACCATCCCATTTCTGGCTTGGTCGGCCACGGCTGCCGAATTGGTCTTGGGAATTGCCTTGATTCTCGGCGTGTGGCCGCGCTGGGTAACCCTCGGAAGTGCAGTGCTTCTGGCGCTCTTCGGCATCACCATGGCCATCTCTTTCGGGATCAAGTCTCCGCTGGACTATTCGGTGTTCTCTGCGTCGGCCGCGGCCGTGTTACTTGCTCTGTACGAGGGCCGCAAACACGGACATGAGTCGTGAACTCCGTCGTCCAACTGTTTTTGTTGTTCAATGTCTAGGAGGATTTATGGAAGCTCGTTTCAGCTATGACAAAGCCGCCCCAGGTGTCTACAAAGCCATGATCGGCGTCGAGCAATACCTGGAAAACTGTGAACTGGAAGAGTCTCTGCTTCATCTGATCAGGCTGCGTGCCTCCCAGATCAACGGCTGCGCGTACTGTCTGGATATGCATTGGAAGGATCTGCGCGCAATCGGAGAACAGGAGCAGCGGCTGTACTCGTTGGACGCGTGGCGAGAATGCCCTTACTATACCGAACGCGAACGCGCCGCTCTGGCTTGGACGGAGGCCGTCACGCTCATCACCGACGGGCATGTGCCCGACACCGTGTATGAAGAAGCGCGCGCGCACTTCGGCGAAAAAGAATTGGCGGACCTGACTCTCGCCGTGACCGCCATCAACGCGTGGAACCGCCTGTCAATTGCGTCCCGTACAGTCCCGGGAACTTACCGTCCTGCCAAATCCTACCCACTGGAAAAAGGAGCGTAGGCGCGAGCAGGAAATCCATTCGCAGTTCGTGCCGCGCAGATCTCTCTCAGGGCGATTGTGAGATGATCCGCGACCTTTATCAGAGGAGGCAGCGTGCATCGTGCAATTCGGATCGTATCGGTAGCGCTCGTCGGGATGGTCGTATCGATGGGGTCGAGCTTCGCCGCGCCGAGCGTGGACGGCCGAAGCGAGATCCTCAAGGCGCGTGAAGCGGTCTGGCGCGCCTGGTTTGCCAATGACACAAAGACCCTCCAGAAATTGGTGCCAGCAGACACTCGTCATCAGCGCGGGGGAGGATAAATGGAAGACCCAAGCCGAAGTGTTTCAATCGGCCGCTGACTTCCAAAAGGAAGGTGGAAAGCTGATTCGACTTGAGTTCCCACGCAGCGAGATTCAGCGCTTCGGGGATGTCGTAATTATTTGGAGCAAATATCTCGTTGAAACGGAAACGACCGGCAAACGATCGTTGACTTCCGGCAGGGTCACGGAGGTGTTCGTGCGGCGCCACGGACAATGGACCAATCCCGGCTGGCACACTGATTCGACAACATGAACGCAACGCGCATTCTTCCAGAAATTTGAAACGAAGGAGAACAACTATGACTGAAAACAACGTCACTTCTGCGGTCTCCTACTACAAAGCAATGGCCGACAAAGACCTCACTGGTATGGCGCGGCACTTGCACCCTGACGTTCGGCTCGTCACGCCGATGGAGGAACTGACTGGGAAGGAGACGGTTCTGGAAGCCGCCAAGCGCCTCCTACCCCTCATCAATAGCATTAAAGTGCACGCGAAGTTCGGTTCTGAAGACCAAGCGATGTTGACTTATGATATGGGCTTTGCAGAGTCAATCGGGGTTTGCCGCGCGGCAGCCTTGATGACGTTCAAAGACGGCCTGATCGTGCGCAATGAGATCTTCTTTGATGCCCGGCCTTTCGACAAGAAATAGAGAAAAGGCTGCCATCGCGCAACTTTTCGTCACGCGCTGGCCTAAGCGTGTGCGCACCTTAGTTATCAACAAATTGTGATACGGAACCAGATAGTCCGCCTGCCGCAGTCCTGCCAGTTATCGAATTGGCGCGCGCCGGAAAGTTTGCTGACGAATGGCTGGTCCCCTGGCTCGGTGACAAGGCGCTCGCGCGCTCCGAAAAGGGCCTCGGAGGCCAATGCTATTCAAATCCGGCCCATCCAACCGATGGGGCCATCGACATGTATTCAAGACCACTCGTGAGCTCACCGCGGCGAACGGCGCTGACGAATGCTTATGCCATCGCCCTCGCTCCGAATCCACTGGCCGGTATTGACGCTATGCTCAAGCGTTGTGAGGTCCCAACGCGGATCGTTTGGGGCATGGCCGACAAGATCTTCTCCCGACAAAGCCCCGATTACCTCGACCGTGTTTTCCCCAATTCTCGAGGGGTGCGGCGGTTGGAAGGCGCAAAGCTGTTCTTCCCGGAAGAAATGCCTGAAGTGATTGTCGAGGAAGCCAAGAGCTTATGGACCGCTAGAACGAGTGGTTCTCAGTCATGAAAGGCAACGGCAGTCATCCGGCCGCCAGTCGAACCGCAGAGTACATGGCGTTTTACCGCGCTCTAGAGTCTGTTCGTCCAAGCGGGAGACGTCTTTTCACTTCCGCAGGTCAAACAGATAAAAGGCGCCAGCTTCCGAACGCCCGCATTGCGGGCCGATCTTCTACCAGGTCGGAGCATTCATCAATTTCCCGTCACCGGAAGTGTGGCCGGCAACCCGCAGTGGACGTTCCTTTTGATCGCAGCCATCCAGGATTTGCGTGCGCGTGTTTGAATGCTCAATCGAGTGACGAGCCCGCGGGAGTACAAACGGTTTGCTCTCTTCGACTGCAGATCTGTCAATTATTAGAGCTTTGATACTCTCAGAAAGATACACCTATGTCCGACCTTCAGGCATTTGCTGAAAACGTGTGGATCGTCGAGGGTCCGAATGTTCGCGACTTCGGTGTTATGTTTACAACCCGCATGACCGTCGTGAGGCTTTCCGGCGGTTTGTTATGGGTGAATTCTCCTGTCTCTGTGCCGTCCGATACGCTCAAACGCATCACTGGATTGGGGCCTGTTAGATATCTCGTTGCAGGGACCCCGAGGCACGTCTGGCGGCTGGGAGGGTGGCACACGTTATTTCCCAAAGCACAGCTATGGGTACCACGAACCACGGCATTCACCTTGAAGAAAGGGCACCTGCCATTCACCGGCATTCTGGAGGACGAGTCACCTCAAGGCTGGGCGGATGACCTTGACCAGCTAGCCTTCAAGGGCAACCCTCTCATCGAAGAAGTCCTTTTCTTTCATAAAGCGTCTCGCACCGTAATCCTGGATGATCTAATCCAAATTCATCCGATTGTGAAGGGTAAGTACGTTCGCAATACTCTGTTCAAACTAGCGGGTGTTGTATATCCGCATGGCGGCGTTGCGCTCGACATCAGGCTTTGCTTCACGAATCGAAATCTCGCGCGACGATCGCTTAAAAAGTTGCTTTCCTGGGACTTCGACAAGGTGATCATCGCTCATGGCCCCTGCATAGAGAAAGACGCAAAGCCATTCGTTGAGCGTGCGTTTCGATGGCTCGTGAAGAATTGACTCTAGATGGGCTTATGATCGCCCTCATTATGCGCAAAGGAACAACGGGAGTGGCCGGATCGAAGTGGGCCTGGTCCAGTTTTGTCGATCTTCTCGCAAGTGTGGGGGCAAGATGATGCCGAAAAAAGTTCTTCTCTTCGCGCCTTGCGCATTCAATTTGGCAGAAACAAGCCGAATGGTCGAGATCGCCAAAGGCATCGAGCGTCATCCAACCGCGAGCCAGACCTTCGACATTCACTTCATCTCCGACGGAGGTGAGTTCGAGCAACTCATCGAAAAACATGGCTTTCCCCTGACCCGGCTGGAACCCCGTCTCACTCCAGAAAAGATCGAACACATCGCCAAGGTGGACCGTGGGGAGAAGTTTGCACCCGCATTCACTGACCGTGAAATGGTCCAGCGCGTGGAGAGCGAGATGGCCTGTCTCAAGGACGTCAAGCCGGTCGCGGTTGTGACCGGGTCGTACGTAACCATTCCGGTTACATGCCGGGTTCTGCGGATCCCGCTCGTTTGGGTTGTTCAATCCACTTGGCTGCCGGACTTCTTCTGTCACGGTGCAGGCATGACAGATGGGATCAGGTCGGCTGCCCTTAAAGGACTCGCTGACTGGTTCGTGCTGCGATTCATTAACTTCTGGATCAGGTACGGATTTCTCAACTCCATCAACCGAACCGCCAAACATTTTGGAGTTGAAGGTTATGATTCGATCTTCGAGTTCTGGCGGGGCGACATCACCCTCGTCGCGGAGCCCCCTGAATTTACCGGAATCAAACTGCCGCAGAACCACTACTTCATTGGTCCTCTAATCCCGCGAGAGGAGTTCCCGCTGCCTCCGGAAGTCGCAGGCATTCCGAAGGACAAGCCCCTGATCTACTTCGCCATGGGAAGCTCTGGTACACCCGACATTGTCGCCAGGATTCTCGAGAGCTTCGCAGGAAAGCCTTACCACGTGATCGCTCCGGTAAAGTTTCAGCTCGCCAGAGTCCGCGGAGTTCGGGTTCCGGCGAACGTTACCGTTACAGACTGGGTCCCGGCGCTTCAGGTCAACAAGATGGCCGATCTTGCCGTCATTCACGGAGGGATCGGGACGGTTATGACGGCCAGTCTGGCGGGTAAACCTGTCGTTGGTGTCGGCATGCAGATGGAGCAGGTGGCCAATCTGGCCGCTCTGGAACGATTGGGATTCGCGATGCGGATCCCGAAATCGCGAGATCCTTCCGTGAAAGTTCAGAACGCGATTCAGAAGCTGATGCAAGACGAAGGCGCAAGGGCAAAAGCAGCCGCTTTCGCCAAAGCCATTGCACAGTGGGACGGGCCACGAATTGCCGCTGAGAGGTTGCTCGAACGCTATAGTTGCACCCTTCGAATTCACGAAGGAGTCGATTTGCTATGAAGAAAAATGTTTGGAGAGCGGTGATCGAGGTAGGTTTTATCGTCTTCCTCTTTTATTCCAATCTCTTGATGGGAGAATTTGAGCGCTCAGGCATGGGACAGAAGAGGGGTTTAGCTTGGGCAATCGGAGATGTTTTTACCGCTGCCAATTTTGCAATTGCCACGATGGCCGCGCTCGTCGGCTATATCCTTTTTGAGTTTCTTCGAGATAGATTCTAGCCAAACGCGGCTCTGGTCTTTGGCTGCAAAAGATACAGCAATAGTGCACCGGCGATGATGACGCCGGTTCCGCCGCGCAGCAAGTTGCCTCTGACGCAGTTAACGACATCCCCTAGAACCTGTGTGGCGATGATTACGACCGCTAGTCTCCACCCCCAACGGCGGCGTCGGAACCAACCCGTCCCGGCAAGAGCCAACGTTGCGCTCAGTAGAAGAAAGAGAACCCCCACCATTCTGCCAAGAGGAGCGAGTTGCTTATAAGCAGCCGCATTCAGGACCCAGATTCGATCAAGAGCTGTACCGCGCCAGATCAATGTTGCTCCAGCGAGGAAGGCCATCGTTGCACCAAAGAACAAAAAGATGCCGAAGGTACTCAATCCTCGCAGTGAATCTCTTCGACCGATGTCGAAATCGGAGTGATAGCCGGCCGGCATCCGTTGACTATAACCCACCTCACCCAGTCGATAAGAACTTCAGAACTGATGCCCCAACTTGTCAATGTAACGCTCACATGCGAATCTCAGTAGCGTCCGCTTTCAGCAGGTCCTGTGTTGCTCAGACGCCGGGCTTAGCAAACTGATTGTAGAGCCAAGCAAAGACAGCGCCACCGATGAGACCATCCACGACTCCATAGAGCGTCCCGACGACGACTTCCGCAAAACTGCGAGTTGGATGGTAGCCGAGGTAGACCGACGACATCGTCTGGAGGAACTGCTGACCATAGTTACCCCAGATCAAATTGGCCAGGCCCATCACCAGCATCGCCAATCCCCACAGGATTGCCGACGCCAAGGCCAGAGCTTTGGTGTTGAATTTTCACAATTGACCTCCGATGTTCAGTGCACGAGTAATGGGATGCTGGCGAACTGCCAAGGCGTTTCCCCGATGGACTATGCCTTGGATGCGAGATTGGCCGAGGCATGTGATCGAGATCACTGCCGCGGGTAGGTCTGGGGTAGGAACATTAGCCAGAAGGACGATGGATAATGAGTCGCGCGCTTAGGCGATGCAAATTGCGGCATGTCTTTCGCCACTAAGCTCATCGTTCAACGGGAACTGATGGAGAGTCCGGAACCACAGAAGAGTGGAGGCAAGTTGCGCCACCTCCTTTAGGAGGTGTTCAATGAGTTCTCCGGGTGCATCAATCCGCGTTTCACTCCGAAATATCCTGCTCGCCACTGATTTCTCGCCTTGCTCAGAGACAGCCCTGGCATATGGTGCTGGCTTGTCCCGCCATTACGACGCCACGCTGTACACGGTGAGTGTGGTCCCTGAAGAAATTACCGACTATGTTCAGCCACCGGACCCATTCTACTTGCGGCATTCGGCCGAGAAGAAGATGGCGAACCTTGCAGGGTTGGAACTTTTCCAAGGGATCAAGCATCGCGAGTTGATCAAAGAAGGCTTCGTCTCAGAGGTGCTTTCGGAGTTGATCGATAGACTTGAGATTGATTTGGTAGTGCTTGGCACCCACGGCCGCGGTGGAATCAAGAAGATCGTGCTCGGCTCCGTGGCAGAAGAAATAGTCGATTCCGCGCCTTGCCCTGTGCTCACAGTTGGACCTCACGTCCCTCCGAAATCAGTGCAGGAACTGAAACTTCGAAGAATTTTGTGCGCAACCGACCTGCTTCACGGTTCAACGACAGCGCTTACCTACGCACTGTGGCTGGCGAAACAGGAGCATGCTCACTTTACTTTGCTTCACGTTCTCAAGATGCCCGCCGATGTTGCCACGGAATACCCACAGTCAGAGAAAGAGATGGCAGTGAAACGTCTTGTGGAATTGCTTCCGCCCGAGACGACCGCTTCGGGGGAAACAGAATTCATCGTGGAGATCGGCGCACCAGGGGAACAAATCCTGAAGGCGGCTGAAAGTCAAAGTGCAGACTTGATCGTGATGGGCCCGCACCACACCTCTTATGCACGGGTTTCGACGCATCTGCCGTGGGTAACGCCTCATCAGGTGCTCTGTCACGCCCGGTGCCCCGTATTGACGATGCGAGACTGAGGCTTTGAAGGCTTCTCGATGTGTGCGATTAGAGAGGAAACCTCTCAGGATGAGTGAGACCCACAACGAGGCAGAAGAAGGTTGGTGGGAACCCCGCTGTTACGGCAGATAGCTCCGCTGCAGCAACGTGAGAATCAAATATTCCTCCTCCTAACGCTGGCGATCGGCGCCTTGACGGGTCTGGCGGTTGTCGCTTTCATCTTACTGACTGGACGACTGGGGATGCGGCTCTATCCCGTGGGTAGCGCAGCGTGGCGACGGGTGCTAATCCCAGTCGGGGGCTCACTGGGCATCGGCCATCTGCTCTTCCGCTACTTTCCGGACGCCCGCGGCAGCGGCGCACCGCAGACCAAAGCTGCGCTATTCGCCCGCGAAGGTGTGATTACCTTAGGCACGGTCCTCGGAAAATTCTTCTGCACCTCTGTCACACTTGCCAGTGGAATTCCTCTGGGGCGCGAGGGACCTGCCGTCCAAGTTGGTGGTGGCATTGCCTCAGTGCTGGGCCGCCGCCTGGGACTGCGACCCGAGAAGGTAAAGGAGCTCCTACCAGTCGGAGCGGCGGCAGCAATTGCAGCCGCGTTTAATACCCCGCTCGCGGCAGTGCTGTTCGCGCTCGAGGAAGTCATGGGAGAT
>Ga0187891_1002655_pt1 | contig 13358 bp, 8 predicted proteins | sample June2016WEW_21_4_FD_132990 | JGI IMG/M metagenome (GOLD analysis project Ga0187891, IMG submission 132990) | Peatland microbial communities from SPRUCE experiment site at the Marcell Experimental Forest, Minnesota, USA - June2016WEW_21_40 | ecosystem: Environmental > Terrestrial > Soil > Wetlands... | reverse complement strand
TAAAGGGAGACCCGCGCGCTTACCTGTTCGACGGAAAGCTTCAGCGTATGGTCGTGGCGCCTTATAGGATCAACGTCCGCGGCGCGGCTCCGGTTACCGGTGAGTTCGAGTACACGCGTCACAACGGTGTCCTCTCACCTGTGGTGGAGCGGCGTGGAGATGACGCCTATGTCGTCAGTTCGGCGTATTTCGACCAGGTCGGCATTGGAAACGCCGAACTCTACGAGATAGCTCATGCTCGTACGCACGCCGAAATCAAAGCCGCCCTGGCACAGATGGATCTCTATCCCGCCAACCTGATTCTCGCCGGGCGGGATGGGACCGTGCTCTACATCCGGCCCGGCCGTCTTCCGAAGCGTCCGGACGGGGTGGACGTGACGCTTCCCCTCGACGGGTCGACATCTCGAACAGCGTGGACGGGATTCGTTTCCCTGAGCGAAGCGGTGCAGGTCGAGAACCCACTCCAGGACTATGTCGGCAACGACAACGTGAGCCCTGACCGGCTGTACGCCACACCGATTTTCGATCCTGCGAAATACCAGGCCTACTACGCGTTCGACCCCGGCCAGACCAACACGCGTCAGCTGAGGATGATCGAATTACTCGAAAATGCACATGGAATCAGCGATAAGATCGCGATCCAGATCACCATGGACGAAAAGGTTTTTGGCGTCGATCAATGGGCAGGCATGTTCAAAGCGCTCAAGCTTTCGGGCGCCTGGGCTAAGAACACCGATCCGGACCTCGCGACGTTCGTTGCGGCCCTCGAGAGTTTCGACGGCGTGTTTTCGAAAGAGTCGCGCGGGGCCCTCTACTACATGGCTTTTCGCGAGGAGCTGCGCTCGGCGTCGCACAAGGTCGCTGGGGAGGTTGAAGGTGCTGTCGAAGCCGGGCGGCCGCTTTCGCCGGCGCAACAGCGGAGTGTGGAGGACGCCGTGCTGGCGGCGTACACGTCCCTTCGTCAGGGATTTGGCACGATCAATCTCGTCTTCGGCGACGTTCACCGTATCGGACGGGGCTCCGACTCTTTTCCCGTCGGGGGCGCCGCGATAGATTCGTCGCAGGACAAAAGAGAGCTCAACACGTTCGGCGCATGGGTCCTGGAACCCAGCGCGGCTGAAGCCATGCGGACCATGGCGTTTCGACCGGACGCCCGGAACCCGGCCCTGCTCGACGCATACTGCTGTCAGCGCGTGCCGTTCGTGGTCGCGTTTCACCCGGATGGGTCGCTGACCTCCTACTCCGAGGTGCTGCCGGGCGTGAGCGACGATCCAGGCTCGCCGCACTTTGGCGATCAGATGCGCCTGGCAAGTCGAGTGGAACTGCGACCCAACTACTTCTGCTTGCGCGACCTCGAGAGGAATGCAGAGTCGCGAATCGATATCGTCGTCACCGGCGCATCGCCGCGGACTGCCAAAACCGAGGTAAGAGATCGCTGACTGTAAGGATAAATGTTTCCGACTCGTCGCTCGCAACTTAGATTGCTTGGTCTTCTGAATCCCACCAAGCGCAGACTTCAAATGTGACCGTTTTGCCTTTCTGCTAAGGCGCATGGACCTGCTCCTATTTACCGAGAGCCGCAGGGGCGGCCAAGACGGAACAAAGACGCTTACAGCAGTTCCGGGCGGATAACGGGCTACCCTGAAGTTACGTCTTAACGTGGACTCCGAACGTTGTCCCGAAGTCGGCTTAGAGGAGATGAATACCGATCTCCTCGAAGTCCGTTTCTGGATAACTTCCCGATTGCCGACAATCCCACCGGCGGTGGGCGTTACTGGAGCGGTCGGAAGCGTTTCCGCCGCCGTCTAGCGCGACATCTGGAACTCGACCTCGCGCTCAATCTCGGCAACTGCGATGGGAGCGAGGTTCGCTTTACCCAGTTGTTGGTTGAGTTGCGCCAACTGCCTTTGCTTGAACTGATTCCACTCCGCGATGCAGGTCTTCGCCTGTTGGCTCGATTCTTTGTAAACCGCAATCGCTTGCGACGGCACGGCACGATCCCCGCTTTCGATTACTCGTAGAGCAGACGCCAGACCGGTGTAAGCATCCTGCAGTCCGGGGGCCTCTGCTGCCGCGCGCTCCTTATTGATGACAAGCTTGCCGATTGCGGATTGAGCACCCTTAACCGCTGATGCAACTGATGCATTTTGTGCGTCCGCTTTCTCCTGTCCCAGCTTCCTTTGGATGTCCGCAAGCTGTTTCTGAACCGAGTCTATTTCGGCCAGGGCGCGCCGGGCTTCCCTGGTCTCGGCAAATATTTGTCGTCCCAGTTGCAACTGCTGCGCCAGCACTTCGGAAGTAGCGGGCGAGCGCGGATCCATGACGACGGTCAGCGACTGGCTTTGAACTTCTCCATCGACTGTCAGTCTGACCTGGTAGATTCCTGGCACTGCCTTTGGCCCCTTTGGACGGTGGTAGTCGGCGTCTTCATCCTCGGTCGGGCCTCCGGAACTGCCCCAGGTAAGGTCCCAGACGAAGCGGTGCATGCCGGGAGTTTTCTCGAGGACTTGCGGTTTGGCGAACCAGCGCTCGGCGACGGGAAGCGGCAGGTACTTCGTCGGGATCCGCTCTTCTACAGAATGACCTTCAGAAGAAAACCGTCGGACGAGATTCTGTTGCGGATCGAGAACTTCCAGTTGAACATCATGCGCCTGAAATGGAAGGAAATAGTCGATCATCGCGCCGTTCGGCGGATTCTGGGCCGCGGGTTCTTCCGGAGGCAGAGGCGTGCCGGGAAACGAGTCGTTATCCACGCGAAGTGCTGTAGCGGGATGGTACAGCCACGGCGTTCCCGTCTTATTTGCAGCCAACATCCGCACCTGGCGAAGTGGGGTGATGTTGTCGAGAATCCAGAAAGAGCGCCCGTAGGTGGCAATGACCAGGTCATCGCCGTGGATAGTGAGATCCCGAACTCCGGTCACCGGCAGATTCAACTGCAAAGACTGCCAGTGATCGCCATCGTCAAACGATGCGTAGACGCCGAATTCGGTTCCGGCGAAGAGGAGGCCCTTGGTCTGAGGGTCTTCCCGCACAGCGCGCGAGAATGCGGGCGCGACGATGCCATTCGTGATCAGTTGCCAACTAGCCCCGTAGTCACGTGTGCGATATATATAAGGTGTCTGATCGTCGATGCGGCTGCGATTGACCGCGGCATAAGCAACTGCGGGATCGAAATGTGAAGCCTCGATCAGTGATAGTTGGCTCCAGGCGCTCAACCCTGGCGGCGTGACGTCTTTCCAGTTCTTTCCACCATCGCGAGTCAGGTGAATCAATCCGGTGTCACTTCCCGCCCAGACCAAATCACGATTGAGTGGTGATGGTGCGATCGTGAATACCACACCATAACCCTCGCCCTTGGCGTTCTCAAGAGTTGGAGGAACTTGAGTTGCCGAAGCCGGCGTTTTCTCACGAGTCGATCCAGTCAGATCGGGGCTGATGGTTTGCCAGTGCAGGCCGCCGTCGACGGTCGTCATCACATATTGCGTTCCGAGATAGAGTTTTGCCGGGTCAACCGGGGAACGAACCAGCACAGGCGTCCAGGGATCACGATACTTGCGTTGATTGATCTCAACATCAAACCCCATGGCGGGCCATGGAGTAATGTCCTGGCTGAGGCCGGTGCTTCTGTTGAAGCGAGCCACGGAACCGTAAGTCCCGCTTACATAAATAATGTTGGGATCTTTCGGATCAACCACTAGATATCCGCTTTCGCTGCCACTGGGAAGAAACCAGTCCCGCGCCGTAATCTCACCGTGATCGGTACGGCTTAGCACCGCCGCGCTGCCACTATCCTGCTGCGCTCCGTAGACGGCATAGGGAAACTGGTTGTCGGTCGTCACATGGTAAAGCTGCGCCGTAGGCTGGTTATACCAAGTGCTCCAGGTTTGGTCGCGGTTAAGGCTGATGGTGGTTCCCTGGTCTGTTCCGAGAACCATGCTTGCAGAGTTTTTCGGATCGATCCAAAGCTGGTGATAATCATCCCCGCCAGGTGCTCCGCGCAACACCGAGACCGTCTTTCCTCCGTCCTCAGATCGGTAAAGAGCAACACTTGGCATGTAGATCACGTCAGGGTTGTGTGGATCGATCGTGATGCGATTGAAATACCACGCCCGGCTGGTAAGAGGAGGAGCGGAGTTGGCGAGGACCCAAGTGTTGCCCCCATCGTCAGAGCGATAAAGGCCAGATCTTCGGTCTTGGGCCAGAGTCTGGAACTCAGACTGGAGAACGATGAGCGCATAGACGCGCTTGCCGTCGGGCGCAACATCAACCCCTACGCGCCCCCAATCGCCCTGTGGCAGCCCGTTTCCGTCGACACGAGCCCACGTCTTGCCGGCATCCTGAGAGCGGTAGAGGCCGCTGCCGGGTCCATCGATCGGAGCATAGGCGCTCCAGGGCGGACGCCGCACATGCCATGCGCCGGCAAACAAGAGTTGCGGCTCGGAGGAGCACATGGCCAAATCTGAAATGCCGATCTCGGGTCCCAAATCGAGAACCCGCGTCCAATGCTCTCCGCCATCGACGGATTTATAGACTCCGCGCTGATTGTTCGCACCGAACGCGTGTCCTAGAGCGCCCACGTAAACGACATTGGCGTTTTGCGGGTCAACTACGATGCGGCTGATCTGGCGCGTATCTTCCAGCCCCATGTAATGCCACGTAGTTCCAGCGTCGCTGGATTTGTACACGCCGTTGCCGGACGAGAGATCCTCTCGAATGTCAGACTCGCCGGTTCCGGCATAAATCGTCTTAGGATCGGAGGGAGCCACAGCCAGTGCACCAATCGAGGCCACTGGCTGGCCGTCAAAAATCGGTTTCCAGACAACTCCGGCATCCGTCGTTTTCCAGATCCCGCCATTGACCGAGCCAAAATAAAAGGTTGTCGAGTCGCCTGGCACGCCGGCGACCGCGACGGCGCGTCCGCCACGGAAGGGCCCAATCAGGCGCCATTTGAGTCCGTTGATGAGTTCCGGCGGAACCGACTGGGCAGAGGAGGAAAGGGTAAACAAAAGTGAAGTCAGCGAAAGAAAAACACATGTAACAACACGACACGCTAGGCGCGATCCGAATTTCTGCAAGTGCTGAACCCCATTTCTTGAAACTCGAGTGAGTTGAGCTATTATGCCCGAGTCTCTGATCGCGTATCTATACCTGGTCGGCGCCCTGACGGTGATCTACACAGGACTTTCACGCCGCGTTCTTGCCAGGGCATCAAATAAACGGTCGACGCTGTTGTTAACGTGGAATGGGGACAACCTCGTAATTAGGGCGCTTGACGGGCCAGGAAACTCAGATTGGCTGTGAAGTGCAGCAGTTGCTTGCGCGAAAACTTCTTGCGCACCATAACCTCACCGCGCAGGTTGAGCCCAACCAGATGAAATATGGTCTTGCCGAGATCAATGCCGATCGTGTGTAGTTCCATGGGACATCTCCTCCGTTCATCCTTATATCCCACCTGCTGGCTGGGTTAAGGCGGCGGACCATCCCATTAGTTATTCCGGGCCAGAAGTCGGTTTGTGGTAGTAATCGCGATTGCTCTTGTTGGCGCGCAATCCAGAAGTTATTTTTTGTGCAAGAGACACTGTGCCCGAACCGCACCCAAATTCATTGAAGTTGAGCGCGTAAACCACACGAGCATTATTCAACACGTCCCTCTTGCGCCACTAGAACTCTGCTGGGTGGCGGCGGCCACCACACACTAGGTCATCCAAAAATGCCAATGCTTGCGAGGAGCACGGTCAAGCCCGCGAACACCGTCATCAAAATCATCGTAGACGGGATACCGATCATTTCGGAGGAGACAGCAGCATCTCCTAAAGTTGGCGAGGCCAAGGCCGCGCCGGCTCCAGCGGTGATCTTCAGGAATTCGCGGCGATTCACGTCCAATTTCGACATGGACTATTCCTATTTTCTCTGGTAACAGCCGATGTCTATATTTCCGGATCGGACTCGCGGTGAGCCTTCAAGGTCCAGTTCTCCGACCGGCACTCCTTCGATCGTGCCCGCAGAGATTGCGGGAGAATCTGAACGCAGGTGAAAATCCTTCGCGGAAGCATCTACAAAGTGCGGATCGATAAAACGGGAATGACGGTCATTTCCGGTTGACTGAACATAGTTGTCGAATCCCGTCACGATTCCAGAAGAGGCTCCCCATGTGCTCGCCTTTGACCCGGAAGCACAGTAATAAAGGTTGTGATCGATGGCGACGGGCGGCTGATTTTTGTCAACTTGCGATTTGTTCACCGCGATAAGACAGCGAGTCCCCGCGTAGACGATGTTGTTCGCGAAAATATTGTCTGCCATGTTCCACTGCATCTGGAACTCACCGGATCCTGTTCCCGACGTATCGTTGTCAAAGAGCGTGTTGTTGACCACGGTGCAGTGTTCGGTGTGTCCCCGCTCAGGCGCATATCCCCCGACGGAAACACCCGCGGTATGGCCATGATAGATAAGGTTATTTCGTGCCGTGATGTAACTGGTGGCGCGGTCCTTGTGTTCACTCGCTAGTTCGATTCCAAAGTCCACATCATGAATCACGTTCTGTTCGATCAGGACCCTGGTGCCGCCGTCCACGTAAATGCCATCGGAATTTTCATCGTTGCCGTAGGCCGGATTGCCGCGCGAAGTAATGTTGTAAACCAAATTGCCCCTCACCACTCCGTCGCGAGCCTGGTCAACGGCAGGGTCGGGAGCCGTGCGCTCGAAACCGATGACGTCGATTCCGATGTTGTTGTTGTCGTGGACAACATTGTGCGTAATGCGGAAGTTCGTGACGTTCCCGTTTACCACTAACGATTCGCTCGAACCGGTCTGGAGATGATGCACTTCATTGCCGTCGATAACCAGTTCACTGATAGGCGTCTTGGCGTCGGTACCGTATGCCGCAATGCCAAAGCCGTTGCCGCCTCGTCCCGGAGCATCGCGGCCTTCAAAAGTCTGCTCGATATGATGAACGTTGTTTTTCAGCAGTTCGATGTGCGAGCCGGCCCCCATAACGCTGATGCCCAATGGAGCGAGCCGATGTTCGGCGGTGCGGAAGTTACGGATTTCAAAACCTTCGATCCTTATGTAGCTCTGGTTGTGAATAGTTAGCACGCCCTGTCTACCGGAGGGAGTGAAATGTTCCGCGTCTAGGATTGCCGTCTCGCCGGGAGAGCTTCGAAACGCAATGTATCCATCAGTCGCGTTGCCAGACACGTTAATGCTTACGAGTTCTTCGTAGACTCCGCCCTGCACGTTGACGGTACTGCCCGCACGTGCGGTGTCCGCAGCATGTTGAACCGTGCGCCAAGGCATCGCTTGAGTGCCGGGATTCGAATCATTCCCCGTCGTCGAAACGTAGAACGAGAAATTGGACTGGGCAAAAGCCCCGTAGACGCACACCCATAACACAATAAGAGAGGGAAATCTCATGCTTGTCCTCCCAAGGCGAACATCCCGCGCTGGCCAACCTAAGGAAAAAAATTAACGAAATAAAGCGTAAATGCTCCTAATACAAGTAACTACAAGCAATGTCAATCAGTTTTGAAGTGTCACGGGGGAAGGACCGCTCAGGTTCACCCGACTTTCCTGCATTTTCTCGCCATCTGCGCGAACCTCGTCCTGGACCGCTCGCAAACAACTTTGCCAAAAACAATTAGAAGCACTCGAGATCTGCCACTGGACACACGAAACAGAACGATATAAATAGTAATCTTCCGTTAGTTGCCGAGATTTTGAGTCTCATACTGAGTTGGAGTTCCAGGCAGTTTGGCCGAATGCAATCGAACCATGAGTGAGGAGATGACTGCGAATGCAGCGTAGAGACTTTTTGAAGAGCAGCGTCGCTGTTGCTGTCGCTGCAGAACTTGGAATGGGTAAAGCGCAGGCGAAGGTTCCCGCGCACAATTGGGGAAACCATGACTTCGGCTCCGGTCCTCAGGTAACCGATCGGCTCAATCAAGGGCCGTTCCCCCAATATCCACCCGACGCGGTTATCCCCACCGACGATGTGGTGATGACCACTACTTCTTCGGATGACGCTGTGCCGAACTATGGCAAGGGACTGGTCACCTACATCACGGCAGACAGTGGCACCGAGGAAATCAAGTCCGACAATATTCCGCAAGCGATCGAGGACTTGGTTCGATTTCCATTAGGCCAGCAGCTTTACATCCGCCCGACGTGGAGGGAAGTGCAGCCCCGGCCCGGGCTCCTGCAGTTGCCCGACTACGTGAAGCTGGTTCTTGAATCGGCGAAGAAAAACAACAAGCGGGTCGGACTGCGAATTCAGATGTGCGCGCCAGATTATAAACACGAAGCCGCCTTACCAGATTTTGTCCTGGAAAAAGTACCGAAAGTTGATCTGGTGGCGCCTGGCGATCAGGAGAGCATCTCAGCGGGGAAAAGATTTTTGGATAACCCGCACTCGCGCTATCAGCCCCGATACGACGATCCTTTTTTTCAGCAGGCATTCAAAGAGCTGGTTGGGCGACTGGCGGCGGAATTCGATGGCAACCCGCTCTTCGAATTTATTGACACCTTCATGTACGGCTTCTGGGGTGAAGGGCACACTTGGCCATTTCCCAACAATCCGTTTCCTGATTACCTGACAGCAGAGCGCACTTGGACCGATATGCTCGAAGTCCAGCTCGAAAACTTTAAGAGAACTCCTCTGCTGACCAATACACAGCCGGATTTCAGTCGGGTTGGTAATTCGGAATTGCTAGACCGCACGGTCCGCAGCAACAATTGGATTCGCAGCGACACCATCTTCATTGAGAACGAGCAGATTGAAGCGCTCAGCAATCGTCCGCCCTGGATCGCCGCATTGCTCGAGCAGGGACTTCCGGGGAAACCTCCAGATCCGAATGCCGCGCAGGAGGGGATTTCTCCGGCAGAGAACATGATCGATCATGTGATCGATATCGGGGCGAATTACTGGTCGCTCTGGAATTTTCACCAGATCAGCGCAAAAAATCTGATGAGCTACTACCATGCGTATCCGGCAGCGTTCGACCGGATCAATCGCCGAATTGGATATCAGGTGAGGCCATCTTTCATCTGGAGCTATCAGGACAATGGTCACCTGGGGTTGATTGTCGGCTTCGCAAACGACGGCATCGCGGGTGTGCCGGGCGTATTAAGAGTGACCGTGGAAAACCAGGATGGGAAGGTGCTCAAAAGCGGTTGTCTCGACGCAGGTTATCCGTTACCGGGCAAAATTCGGCAGGCGCAGTTTGTGCTCCCGAACATCTCAGATTGGAAAGGATTGAAACTCAGAGCCGAGATTGAGGTAAAAGGAATCCGCTATCCCGTGCGATGGGCGTGTCACCAGAAGCTGAACGACGACGACTCGCTCACACTGCGCCCCAATCTCCGCCAGCAGGTCTAGGCCGCAGTTGTTCTGCTCCCGGTCGCGCGCGAATTCCATGCACATGACGGAAACATCCGAATGTTTCAGGGTGCAGGAAGGACTCCGTGTGCGATGGGGATAGGGTGACGGGAAGCCCTAGTGTTGTATCAGAAGCGACCGCAGAGGAGAAATTAGTAGCCTCATCAGAATCTGCGGCGGTCGCTTTTGATACAACGACTTGAAGGAAGCCGCCCCGCGGTCCTGGAGGCCGGGTTCTCACGGCCGCCGTACTCCCAGTAGACATTGCGGTCTCGGACGCACACATAGCCGATGCGGTCGGCAGCTACCTCGGGCATCGTCCCTTTTCTCGCACCCCGCTTTTACGCCGTGGGCCTCAGCACCGCACAAACGGAGGCGCAGATGGGGCCCCCGATGTTGAACGTCGCTGCCACACGCGGATTCTTCACTTGCAGCCCGGCGGGAGCCCTGCCCCGGAGTTGCCACGCGCACCACCCCAGCATGGCGATCCCGGTGGCGCCGATGGGATGGCCTTTGGCAATCAGTCCGCCGGAGGTATTGATGGCGCACTCGCCGTCCACGCCTGCTTTGCCCTCGCACCAGTAGCGGGCGCCGTGGCCGGCGGCGGCCTTCCCCAGCACTTCTGTGCCGATGGCGCCCATCACTGTGAAACAATCGTGGACCTCGGCCACGCTTACATCCCCGGGCTTGACCCCGGCCATGTCATATGCCTTGTTCATCGCCCGGTAGGCGCCCTCGGGCCGCAGGACATCGCGTCCCGCTTTCTTCAGCGGATCGGTAGCCTGAGCATAGCCGGCGATCTCGACGCAGTCGGCCTTGGTCGCGCCCAGCTTCTGCAACCCCTCGTCGGTAGCCAAGATGAGGCTGGCATAGCCATCGGTGATCTGGGAGCAATCGTAGGTCTTCAGCGGCAACCCCTCGGCGATGTAACGATTGATGCCTTCGATCTTCATCGCTTGGTCCAGAGTGATCTGCACATTGCGCATCTGGGCGTAGGGATTGTGGCGGGCGTTGGCGTACTCGGCGACCGCGATCTGCGCCAAATCCTCCTCCCGCACCCGATGCACCTTCAGGTAGCACTCCATGATCTCGGCGAACAGGTGGGGAAAGATGAACACCTTGCCTTCGCGCTCGTCGGGGTGGGAAAAGTAGCCCAGAGCCTTGCCGATGAGCTTGCCGTCCATCTTGCCTTCGGCGTCGCGCATCTTCTCATAGCCGACAGCGATGCCGACGTCACCCCACCCCAGCAGGAGTTTCTGGATGACGGAGAGTACGGCCTGCCCTCCGGAGGCGCAAGCGTTCTCCACGGACTCGATGGGCTTGCCGGCCAGGCCCGGCAGCATTGCCATCAGTCCGGCGAGCAGACCCTGCTCGTTTAGGGAAATGTTGCAGGTGGCGCCGATCGAGCCCACATCCAGCACGGCGGGCTCGACGTTGATCTCGCTGCAGGCTCCGTTGACGGCGTTCTGGATGATCTCCGGCACCGACATGGCCATGAGCTTTCCAAACTTTGATTGATGGTAGGCGGCGATGTAAATTCGCTTCATAAAGCACCTCTCACGATGATTTCCGTTCCGGCCTGACAGTATCGCTTCTGCTGGCGACGCCAGACTTGAGATTCCCTAGTCGGTCACTCTGCAATCGACCCTGGAGTTCGAGTTTCAGGACCTTACCATAGGCGTTGCGGGGCAATGCTTCTATAAAGACGATTAGTCGGGGCAGTTTGATCTTATTGATTCTGGGACGAAGAAACTCGATGAGTTCGAGGTCGCTGGCGCTCGCGCCTGATTTCAGCGCAACGAAGGCGACTGGGAGTTCGCCCCACTTTTCGTCGGTCGTCCCGATGACGGAGACCTCGGCAATGGCCGGATGGTCGAGTAATTCCTTCTCGATCTCCGCCGGATAGATGTTGACGCCGCCGCTGATGATCATGTCTTTGGAGCGGCCTGCGATGTAGAAGAACCCATCTTCGTCGCAGCGCGCCAGGTCGCCGGTGTGGAACCATCCGTCGGCGTCGAGCACCTTGGCGGTGGCGGCTGGATTGTTCCAATAGCCTCGGCACACGTGTGGCCCGCGCAGGCAGAGTTCGCCAACCTCATTGGTTACGACGGGATTGCCCGCGGGATCACTGTCCTGGAGCCCAAGGAGCTTCGCCTCCGTGAACATCATCGGCTTACCAATAGAGCCAGACTTGCGGAGGGAGTCCTCGTCGCTCATGGCAAAGCAGTTCACGCCAACCTCGGTCAGCCCGTAGCCTTGACGAAAAACCAGTCCGCGCTCCTGGTAGGCACGGAGAAGTTGTAACGGGAGCGGAGCGCCCCCGCTGGCACACCAGCGCAGATGGCTGAAATCGGCCGCTGCAAATTCTGGCGAATCGAGGAGCATTTTGAAGATCGTCGGTACGCCGAAAAGAAGGGTGCACTCATAGTCTCGGAGCGCTCGCAAAACTTCAGCGGCGTCGAAGCCGTCATGCAAAACAATGCTGCCCCCGATGGCGAACAGCGGGGTCATGAATACAGTGAGGCCGCCGGCGTGATACATGGGCGTATAAACCTGAACCCGGTCACTCTGCCGCAATTGCCAGGAGACGACCGTGTTGTAGGCGTTCCATGCGATCTGCCGGTGAGGAATCATTACGCCCTTCGGCCGTCCGGTGGTGCCGCTGGTATAGAGCAAGCAGAAAATATCCTCGGGCTGGAGTCTGGTGGAGAGCGGATCTGGACGAACCCGATCGATAGCTTTGGCATAACTCAGTGCGTTCGGAACACTGTCCTTCGCATCCAGACTTATTAGGTGCTCGAAGGCCACGAGTTGTTTGAGCTCTTGCGCGAGTTGCTGGTACCGTGCGGAGTACATGAGGCAGCGTGGTCCGCAGTCCGTGAGTGTCTGGTGCAGCTCGTGAGCCGTGCTGCGCGTCCCGAGCGGGACGAGGATGATGCCGGATTTACCCGCTGCCCAAAAGGCATCGACATATTCAACCCGGTTTTCGGAAAGGATGCAGACGCGATCCCCCGGGAGGAGAGAGCAGCGATCGGTCCAGACCCGCGCGCACTGCAAGGCCCGCCGATTGAGTTCTGCATAAGTGAACTGCAGGCGCGTGGGAACGTGGATCAAGGCGACCGCCTCGGGGCTAAGACGGGCGCGCTCTCCGAGAATGTCGCCGGTGATCACGAGTTCTCCCCAGAGCGTCTCGAAACCGGTTGTGCAGTGGCGGACGCGCGGGACGAATCTGACGCCAGAATTTGCAGCAAGACTTGCGTCAATTCCCGGGGACGCTCGAGCTGAGGTCCATGGCCGCAACGCTCAATGACCGTAAGCGTGCAATGCGGAAGCTGCGATTGCAGCTTCTTCGCATAATCCAGCGGCACGAGGCGATCGGAGGCACCCCAGATGAGATCGACCGGCAGCTGGAAATTTGCCAATTTGTCATCGAGCAGGTATTTCGACATAGCTTCTTCGCCCGCGGCCAGCAGCCGCGAAATCGGACCTGTATTGGAGATGCGGACCAGATCATCGAGGACAAAATTCGGCCGGCGAGGCGTGGAAGGATCCAGCACGGCATCGAGCGCGCGCCGAGCCTCTTCGCGGTCCTTGGGCATGATGCCAATTTCCGATACGTTCTTGATTGGGCCGCCATCGATGAGGATCACCCGCGTCACCCGCTGCGGATATTTCTGGGCATAGAGCATCGCCATCCAGGCCCCGAGCGAATTACCCGCGAACATCATCGGTGCGTCTCGCCATGGTTTTGTATCGAGCACCTGCTCCAGTGCCGTCAGCAGCGTTCCCAGACTCAGCGCACCCGCGACCGGATTGCTCTCGCCATGGCCTGCAAGGTCCGGGATCACTAGTTGAAAGTGACGCCTCAGTTCGGGCACCACTTTGTACCATGTTCCCGCTTGATCGCCTGCGCCATGAAGCAACACCAGCAAGGGCCCGGCGCCGCCATGCCACACGATCTGTCCTCCCACCGTGGTCGTAAGCTTCG
>Ga0187891_1002653_pt1 | contig 13361 bp, 10 predicted proteins | sample June2016WEW_21_4_FD_132990 | JGI IMG/M metagenome (GOLD analysis project Ga0187891, IMG submission 132990) | Peatland microbial communities from SPRUCE experiment site at the Marcell Experimental Forest, Minnesota, USA - June2016WEW_21_40 | ecosystem: Environmental > Terrestrial > Soil >... | reverse complement strand
GCGGTCAGCAGCCTGAGTGAGATTGCAAAACGCCTTCGTGAAAGATATTGCTCAGTTCTTCTAAGCAGAAGTAGTCTAAGTTCTGGCTTCTTCCGTCGTTGCAATAGCAGTGTGCGCGGAGTCGCTTGCCATAGCTTGCCTTACAGTTTCACCGGTCCCAGCCTTTGGTTTGCCGCCGACAACTTCGGCTTCGGCGACTAACCAATCATCAAGATCGTGGCCGTGCTCGCAACCACGCTGCTCATAATATCCGTAAGCGCGTAAGCGAATGACGTCCTGAGGAGAGATAGGAACTTCCTCGAAAGATGTCGTAGCCGCCTTCACGGCGTTGGTGGCGGATCTGCTTTTCCGGCTTTTTTTTGCAGTAGCCATTCTCATCGCTCCAGTCAATCGGCGGATACCTAAAGAGTGCTAGGCGGTGCCACGTTCAGAGCATCCGTCCATCCTGAGTGCATCTAAGGATTCGTTCAACTGAACGAATCGAGACTATCGAATATTTGTTACACGCCTGTGAATTACATGGGGATCACCCTTATTGTAAACATCATTGGCTCGGTGATTCTGGAGCGCGCCCCAATCGCCGTGGAATAGCTCCAGGAGCCGACATGGCAACACGCGTAAACAACTCTGGCCCCGACCGAACATAGAGTCAAACCAAAGGTTTTCACGTACTCTTCACAGCCGTTTAACTTTTCCTTTATCGGGACGCGCTACATAGGAATCATGCTGCGACCCAGAAACAATACTCCGCAGGAATCGAATGTTGTCGACCGCCTAACAGACGCCGCCGGGTGGACGCGAGTGATGATGCCGCAAAGGCGCCTGCGCCATCTATACGAATCATCACGCGATGTGCACGGAAAGAATATATTCGAATCACTGCTGCGCGCATTGGAAGTGAACTCCGTGACTGCTGATAGAGATATTGGCTGGATTCCGAAAACGGGTACAGCCATTGTCGTTGCCAACCATCCATTCGGCATGTTGGATGGCCTGCTGATCGGAGCGCTACTGCTGGGCGTGCGAAGCGACGTTAAGATCGTTGCTAATAGGTTACTCGCAAGTGTTCCTGAGCTGTCGCAGTATTGCATCTATGTCGACGCGATGGATGGCAAGGATAAGCAATCGGTAAATACTCAGGGGTTGCGTGAAGCTATCCGGCACCTGACAGCAGGAGGTCTCTTAGTGCTGTTCCCAGCCGGCGAGGTGGCACACTGGTCGCTCCGCAGCATGTCAATTAGCGATTCTCGCTGGAATGATAGTGCTGCACGGTTATCACAGATGACCGGGTCACCTGTCGTGCCTGTCTGCATCCACGGCACAAACAGCTTTTCGTTCCATGCGTCCGGTCTAATTCATCCGATGTTGCGGACGCTGCAGTTGCCACACGAGTTGCTTAACAAGCGCGGCCAGCATGTCACGATCAGTGTGGGGCAACCGGTCAAGGCCGAGAAACTGAGGAACACAGGGAACCCTGAAACGGCGACCTCGATGCTGCGATGGAGCACGGATCTGCTCGCGCTACGAGCGGCTCCCCGTCGCCGCCCATGGCGTCTGAGTATCCCACGTTCCGTAAAGCCGATCGGGAGAGGTACCGATCCAAACCTGCTCGCGCAGGAACTGCGTTCACTTCCGCCGGAAGCATGCTTGCAGCAACAGGGCGAGTTTGACGTATACGAACTGGCGGCCAGCCATGCCCCAAACGTCGTGCGCGAGATCGGCAGGCTGCGCGAGATCTCCTTTCGCCAGGCCGGTGAGGGTACAGGGAGTTCATTCGACCTCGACTGCTTCGACGACTACTACACTCATTTTGTACTTTGGAATCGCGAACTGCGACAGATCGCCGGCGGCTATCGGCTTGGGAACGTGCGCGAGATTCTGCCGCGATTCGGCATAAGCGGACTCTATACCGCAACTCTATTCCGCTATGGCCCATCGTTTTTCGAAAGCATCGGTGGCGCTCTAGAGTTGGGTCGATCGTTTATCACACCCGAATATCAAAGGCACTACATGCCGCTGCTCCTACTCTGGAAAGGCATCGGCGTATACCTGGTGCGCCACCCGGAGAGCCCGGTCCTGTTCGGCGCAGTGAGCATCAGCAACGTGTATTCGCCGGCGTCGCGAGAAGTAATGACTGCCTTTTTGCGTGCTCAGAGGGCGCCGCAGGATTTAGTCGACAAGGTGGGGTCGCGAGTTCCGTTCCGCAGGTTTGCGCGATGCGCGTTGCCTCGCGAACAGAACTTTTCGAGGACGCTTACGATGAGTGATGTTTCGGAGCGCGTCTCCGGCTTGGAAGCCGACGGGAAGGATCTTCCGATTCTGGTGAAGCATTACCTCAGGTTGGGGGGCAAGACATTGGCCTTTGCAGTCGACCCGAAATTCTCGGATGTGTTGGACGCCCTCATCATGGTCGATCTTCGTACAAGCGACCGAGCCCTGCTATCGAAGTACTTAGGAAAATCGGGCGCACACGCATTCGTATCCGCCACCGCGGCTGCCTCGTAGCAGTATCACCTGTTCACAATTGTTGCTGGGAGTCGAGAGCCCGGAGTGAACGGTCTATCGCCAGAACTTGACCTCGTGGTCGGCAGGAAGCAAAGCTCCCAGCGCAAAGAGGATCACGATGACGAGGATGATGGCGGTTTCCATTGCCGTAAATTCTCATCGGGCGATGGGACGGTATTTTATTCTCAGCGGTTAGCAAGTCAATCGAAATTGTTCTTCTGCGTTACTTTTTGTATTACAGTTCGTTTCAATACCGTTTACTCCAGATGTGCCCGTGAGTCCTGCCCGTGATCTTGCCGTTGAAGATAGGCTTCGGCGTAAGCGGCAGTGGGTTTCGTTTGTCGATACAGGGGGCACACTATCTGCACGGATTCTGTCCGGGGCCGCGTGGACTTACATAACAGGCTTCATCGAAGTAAAGCTGACGTCCAACCTGCTGGTAAAGCATAATTGTGCTCTTGCCTGCGGCGCTTGGTTCAGAATCAATTCTCTTGGTCTGGAACTTGACCTTATCCGCCCCACTCTTCAGCGCCTCATTCAAGACGCGTCCGGTCAGCTTGCCCTTCGACGGTAGTTTAAGTCCGAGGATGTGCGCCATGGTAACCGCAATGTCGGCATTACCAACGGGGAACGAATCCACAAAACTGCTCTTAAAGTCTGGGCCGACTGCCACCATGGTGTTGAAAGTGTTGTCTCGCCCGAAACTCCCGTGCATGCCCTGTCCCTCTTGATACGTTGAATCGGCGATGTGAACAGCGGTCTGGAGATCATTCGGCGTGAGGTAGAACGTCTTGAAACTGACAGCAATCGCCGGCTTCGGCATTTTGGACGCTCCAGTCAACTTAATGGAGCTAAATGGCAGGGCGCCGGGGATCTTACCGTAACTGTTTTCCGCAAAAATCGCTCCCACGTAATCCTGCTGGCTCAGGAATGCGACGATCTGTTTCACCCGCTGCTTGTTGTGATCAGGCACATAGATGAGGTCGGATCCGCCATTGCCAGCCACTATGACCTTCGCATCGGTAGCGTCCAAAATGCGGCCGCTCGCACCGATCAAGCCGTTTCCCGAATTCGGGCGCTGCCTGATAGTCGCGCTCTGCTGCGGAACCGCCGGATCAACCGGTGCATAAAGCCTTTGCCCGGTGCTGTCCTTAATCTGGGTATCCGGATCAAAAAGCGGCATCCCCAGTGCATGAGCGAGGTCAATGGCAAGAAAGCCCGGGGGCAGGAAGCCGGTGTTCACTTCCTGGCGGCCAGTGGAATCCTTGTACGTGAACTGCGCGGCATAGCTTGCGGTAAAGGCCTTCCCGGTACCGTCGATCTCGTGCTTGCTGATAGTGGCAAAGCCATGGTCCGAGGTGACGAAGATGTCGGTGTTGGAAGCAAGTTTCGGATCGCTGTTGATGTACGCCAGTATCTGCGCCAGATTGCTGTCGGCATTCTTTACCGCTGCGCGTGACGTGGGACCATTGATGCCAGGCGTCAGCGAATTAAGGCTATCGCCCCCGCTGTGCTGGGTGCCGTCCGGATCACGCGACCAATACACCACCACAAACGACTGTCCATGCTGCACGAAGGTTGGCAGGATCGCTTTGGTAAAAGCATCCGCGAAATATTGCTGCTGGCCCAGGTTGGCGTTCAGGGTGCCGGCGGTCGTGTTATTGCCCGCTGGTTGGTTGCGAGCAACCGCCGTTGTTGGCAGTCCGGCTGCAGTCAATGCCGCGACTATAGCAGGCGGAAGAGGGACACGGGAATCTTGACCCGTGCGGTCGTCAATGATGACGGTCTGGAGCACCGGAAAACGCTGGTTTACCGGCCTGAGCTGCGAAACGTCCTGAATGGCCGCCGGACCGAGCTTTCCGACGGCAGCGGTGGCATAACCGGCATTGCGGGCAGCCGCCAGCAGGCTTTCTTCATTCACGTAGTTTCCTTCGTAGTGATCGTCAAGATCGGCAAGAATCTGGTCGTCTTCGACGAATGGCGTGACCGTCCCGGCGACCTTCCCAAAATTGCCGCTGTTGTAAACGGGGTATCCGGAATAAAGATTATTGCTGAAGGTGCCGGTGTCTCCGAGGTAGTGACCTGTAGCAATGGCCGAACCGTTCGGCATCGTGAATGTCGGGAAGACCGCGTGACTGTTCGCGAACTCGACGCCTATCCGGCGAAGGCCGAAGATGGTCGGCGCGTCGAGCGCATTTACGGATCCCGATCGCAGCCCGTCGGCAACGAAGATGACTACGTTCCTGCGGCTGTTCCCGGCTGGTGCAGGAGTATCGGCTGCAAACGTCGATGTGATAAATGAGCATAGGAGTGCAAAACACACCGCGATCTTCTGAATTGTCATGAACAAAATCCTCTCTGGATTCAACACTAAACTACACTCGGCGGCCCGGCTTCTGAAGCGTCACTTCAGCCGTGCCGCGAGCGCTTCAGTATATTGTCATTTCTTGGCGTTTCCTCCGCTCCGAGCGGCTGGTGCGCAATCAGATAATTCCCGCGTTACGAAGTTTCTTCAGTTCCATCGAAACCCCATCCGGCCCGCGTTCGCTATACAGAATCAGGAGTCGTTCCGCGGTCATGAAGCTGAGCACCGGATTGCGGTATCGATTATTGTATTCCGACGTTTTGCGGAAATCGTAACCGAACTGGCCTGCCAGGGTCTGTAGCACGACCTGCACCGAGGTCACCGCCGGTATAGAATACGTGAAATCCGCATCGGAGAGGCCGTGCAAGGTGTACTCGACCAACAGGTTGGTCTGCGAGGGGCTGGCCGCCGTCAGATCGACACCACCCAGTTTCCGCACCGGGGGCAGCCGCAGGCGTCCGCTTTTGTCGATGTATAGATAGCCCTTTGCCACCGGGTCGATTTGCGCCATGAGCGCCGCCGCTCGTAGCCAGTTCACTACCTTATACTCGTTGCCATTGGTTGGCGCGGAATGGGCGGAGGCTTGAGTAATCACGAACGCCGGGCTCAACCCGCGTTTCATGGACTCAGCCACCCCAATGATGTGATGAGCGCCGGTCTTGGAGTCGCCCGCCGCTCCGGAAGCGTCGGTAGCACCATTTCCGCCAAAATTCAGCTCTCGGAACTCGGAACCATCTGCATTCCACTGGAAAACCAGTGTCTTTGCCCAGTCATGCCAGAGTGGCGCGGCCACAATAATGTCCTGGTCGATAAATATGGCGGAATCGGCGGTGTTCGTGGCTTGCTTGAGCCAATCGCGATCGATCACGGGCAATTGGTTCGCGCCCGTCCTTCCATAGACCTGTCGATACTCATTAGCGAGGCGGACATCGGCCGATTCGTTATTCGAAACGTGAACGGCCAGACCTCCCGGATACGAATGATGACCGCCAAAGGAACTTCCCGGAGCTGCGGCATAAGGTTGAGGCTGCTTGGGGCAGGGCGAGTCCTCGTCGATCACTGGCGGAAAGATTCCAGCCTTTAGCCCGCCCGGAAAGGTGGCGTCGTCCTTCTTGTCAGCGAGTCCGAGCGCGATCATCTGTTGCACCAAGGCGTTCTTCTTGGCGTCGGTTAAGCCCACCCGATGCTGCAGGCACATCCCGGCGTTGGTCACTACGTCCAAGGTTTCCTTCCGGAGTGTCTGATCCTGGATTGTCTCTGCCTGGGATACCAGAAACTGCATAGCGGACTGAACCATGGGAGATCGCCGGCTCAACGCAGCCGCATTGGCGTTCCCTTGTCCGGGAATAGTTTGGTCCTGCGCCAATGCCGGGATGCCAGCTAGCGCCAACATTGCCAATCCAATAACGACACATGCTCGAGGCCTCACGTTCCGCCCTCCACAATGGGAATTTTCAGTGCACACACCGATGTAGCAGCTCAAACTACTCCTAGTATGTGACAGAAGAGTTAATGAATGATGAAAGCTCTTCTCCCGGCCGTTTTTAGCTCCTCTCGTACCAGTGTCTTTCTCTCCCACTGGTACAAACCGATATCCTGAGCATACGATGCCAGCTACCCAGACGAAATTGTGCGGAGCGCACACCGCCCCCAGCACCTTCGAGCGCCACGGGACTGGCAGCATTGAGCACCTTATTACATCAGCAGCATGCGCCTAGGTAGCGTTCGCGTTACACGGCGGTAACGCCGGCCCAATGGCGGGCGCCGGCCAAGGTCGTGCAGATGCTCCGTCCTGCGACCATGGCAAAGGTGCGGGAAGACTGACTAGTTCCTTTGTGCTCCCGTGCGATTGTTTGGTAAAATACCAACTGGTTGGAAAAACAGCGTAGGCGCGTAGCTCAGTTGGTTAGAGCGCTACCTTGACACGGCGTTGACGCTTAATCTTTACAATAATTTACAGGAATTCCGTAGGACTGCCAAAGTCTGTAAGTGTTTGTAAATACAAGAATCGGTTTTGAGCTTCGGGTTGGACATCGGGTTGAAAAACACTTTGAGTTGGGCGGCCATTCCCCTGAAAGGAATCTCAAGCCCTGAGGGCTTGTGGGTGTAACTGTAGGTCAGAATCTTCGCCGGGCAAAGCGTCTGTCCAGTTACCGATTGACGCGCCGAGTGCCTATTGCGACGGCGTTTGGGCCGTTGCCGCCAACCAGTCGTTGCTCCATCGCTTTAGCAATCTCAGAGAGACGGAATCGCCAGACCCGTCGCTGACCGCTCCCCAATGGATAGGCTGGAAGGGCACCCTTTCGAGCCATTACCAGCAATTGTCGTGGAGTGATCGACAAGAACTCTGCCACGACCACTGAATCTACAAATCGCTCAGGCTCTTGCGAACGGCTGTCTCCCGCCATTGAGGCAGTATCGCGTAGGTTTTGCGTTTCCACATGAACCTCCGATTCGTTCACACCGTTTCTTCCGAACCATTCGGAACGGAACACCGAATCTTTATCGATCCGGTGCTCCGCTTACTATGCACGCGCCATTACGCGGGAATCAATGCCAGTCCGAACCCGCCTGCGATATGGCTTCCGCTGCTTAGGCACCGTCCTGCCAGCCTCGAAGTACCTTCCTAGCAGACGCAGTCGATTGCGGATTCGACCAAATTGCGCATCAGTGACACCGAGGAATTCGGCGGCATCGTCCCGCGACCCGCCTGCGAGAATCCCCTCGATACCCCTGAGTGCATCAGCGTCGTTCCTCGGGATGAACTCCGTGAACTCGCCTATGAAGCATCGATCCTGAGTCTGCTTCAGGAGGGATTCGCTTGCCATTCTCAGACGCGCTGAGTGCAAATGGCAGAATTCGTCATCCACACCGCCGCCTTCGGCATCGGAGTGTCCGCACAACGAGACGTTCCCCGGTCGGCAAATCGGCTCCGTCATTCTCGCTGTGTACATCGTCCTAAATTTGTTCGTCAGGCACAGGTTGATGTAGTTCCAGAACCGGGCCTCGTTGGCTCCGTAGTGGCGCTGAGGATCGAACGTCTGAACGAGGTCTTGCTTGCCATCGTCTCGGTATTTGGAACGGGTCGAGAGTGCCAGCAGATGGACGGTGAGGTCTTGCGTCCAGTCGTCCACGTCCTCTGGGCGTACGCCCCGCCAGAGTGCTTCCTGACCCACTTGCGAACGTAGTTTGGGAATCGGCTGCTGAACTCATCAAAATCCCTCGGCACGACGAAGCCGTCGCTGCCAACGTAATGCCCGTCTACGACCGTGAACGGTTCGGGTTCGAGTTTTGCGGTTTTCTTTGGAAAATTTGTTATCTGAACGCACTGGTTTTCGAGCCGGGCGGTATTGCTCTGCATGGGGACAAACCTCATGGAAGGGAGTGAACTGATGCAGGCAAGCGTAAGGAAGGGTCGTGAGGAGTTGGCTATGAGGGTTCAGGCGGCGATGTGCCTACCCACGAAGAAGCAAGCAGACGCCGTGATCGACACCGTTGTTTCGTGTCTTGAAAGCACGCTGCTTCAAAACCTGAATTCAGATGGATTCACGATCAAGCTCAACGGCTTTGGCAAGTTTTCAGTCCGGCATAAGCCGGGCGGTACGCCAAGGAGAATCGGCTTCAGCGGAGAAACAATAGTGACCAAGATGAGGCGGAAAATCAGGTTCGTTAGCTTGGGCGTGCTGCGCCAGCGAGAACCAATGGGGGATTCCCGTGAACTTGCCAGATGAAATCGAATCTCAAGAAGGCGCAATCAAAATCGAGTGGCTTGCCAAGAAGCTCAATATCAGCAAGAAGACTCTTTACCAGATGGCTCAACGCGGGAGGCTTCCGGTCTTCAGAATTGGCTCTTCCATTCGGCTGAATCCGAAGACGGTGGCTGATTGGTTGCGGAGAAGAATGCCAACCTGAGTCTCGCAAACCCACTTTGCGCCCAGAGGCGATTACAGGGGGGCGACCCTCGCTCCATGGTTCCGGTGCGGCTGGCTGGTGCAGAGGTCTACATAACCTTTTGCACCGAGCCAGCGCCGATTCTGGGCGGTATCACGTCCAGCTAAGGCTCCCTTCTTCTTCGCTCGGCACTAGAATTTCAGGAGTAGCGAATAAAAAGCGAAAGTTCTAGACTCGACCAAAGAACTCGCGCAAGCCTTGCATGACTTCCCAAGCGGGTCTCCAGATGCCGGGCACCATGGACGAGGGTCGCAAACGTGTTCTGTTGATTGCCGCCAGCATTTTGGCAGCGAGGAAACTGGCACAGTTCGACGGCGGGGCTCGGGTGCCTGCCACCATCTGCGCCATCTCCGACGCAATCCGGTGGGCTGAAGAGATCATGAGTGAAATTGATCGGCGGTGGGCGACGAAGGTCAGCAATCGAGGGAACCAGAAATGAAAACTCCTGCTTGGGTTTCGGCAAGTGCTATCCCGCCGAGGCGGGTATATGCCTGCGAAACATTTATGCGGGTGAAATGGGCTATACAGTGGGAGACAGTTTCACATTCCGGCGCTGCCGGGTCAGGAGTCGCATTATGAGTGCCATTGCCGTGCAGTACTTTGATGAGCGTGGGGGATTTTGGAGGGTTGGTTACTTGGCACTGAATACCACGGAAGATGGGCCTCTGTGGAGTGAAGCACATGCTGAGGACTTGCCCGATTTCTGGTACGAAGCGCGGAGCGACCGACTGAAACGTGACTACCGCCAGCATGTTCCTCAATTGTTGAAGATTGCACCTGATGGTCAGGTGGGTGGTTCCGGCACAACAGAGGCTTGGTTTGAGCCATGGCCGTTCTTGCTGTGCCTCCGCTGTGGTTCGGCTTTCGACCGAACCGAGCGCAATGAGTTCAAGAAACTGTCCCGGTTGAGTAACGCTGGCCGCAGCACCGCTACGACCGTCGTTAGCGGTTCAGCCATCATTCAACTACGCGACGATAAGCAGGTTCAAGCAGAAGCTCAGAAATTGATGAGCTTCACCGACAACAGGCAGGACGCATCGCTTCAGGCAGGGCACTTCAACGACTTCATCCAAGTCGGACTGCTCCGAGCCGCTCTTTTTAAGGCACTTCAGGAACAGGAAGTTCTGGAGCACTTCAATGTGACCCAAGCGGTCTTCAGAGCGATGGGTCTGGAACAGAAGTTGTACGCCAAAGAACCAGCCCAATATGGCCCCGGAAAGAGCCGTAACGAAGAAGCCTTCCAGCGCCTATTGGAATACCGCCTTTATGAAGACTTGCGGCGTGGTTGGCGTGTCGCGCAGCCAAATCTTGAGCAGTGTGGCCTGTTGACCATTGATTATCCCGGACTGCACGAAATGTGCGAGGCTGCCGAACTATGGTCGCAACATCCATTGCTCAATCAGTCCACGCCTGCGACTCGCGAGCGGGTCGTTCGAGCTTTTCTCGACTTCCTCCGCAGAGAAATGGCGATTGACGCCAAAGTCCTCGATGCCGAAGAGCAGAAGGAATTGCGGCGGCGGGTTGAGCAGAATTTGCGTGATCCGTGGGCTCTCGATGATTACGATTCCCTGTTAGAGAGTGCGATTTTCTTGTTGCCGGGTGCAAGGCCGAACTCGGGCCGGGAACGCAGTCTTGATCCTGCTCGTTCAAAGCTAGGCAAATATCTTCGACAACGAATGCTTTGGGGCTTGCCCAACGATCTCACATCCCATGATGGCGAAACCCTGATTCGCGAACTTGTCAGCATCTTACGGGGCAGCTACATAACGCTGGTTCCGGCCACCCAAGCGCAAGATGGGATTCAACTCCAAGCTGCCGCATTGCAATGGAAGCTCGGGGACGGCACGCCGCCACCTTCAGACCCGGTGCGCACAAAGAGGATGGTTTCTGAGCGGCTTCGCCAAGCTGAACGTGCGGCGAACCAGTTTTTTGCTCAACTTTATAAAGAGACTGCCCGGCGGCTGGTTGGTGTTGAAGGAGGGGCACACACTGGGCAAATTCCAATGCAATTGCGGCAAGATCGTGAGGCACGCTTCGGTCGTGGTGATCTAGCGGCATTGTTCTGTTCGCCAACCATGGAGTTGGGTGTAGATATACGGGATTTGAATGTCGTGCATCTACGGAATGTGCCGCCCACACCAGCTAATTACGCCCAACGCAGCGGACGTGCTGGCCGTGGTGGACAACCTGCCATGGTGATGGCCTTCTGTAGCGAAGGCAGCCAGCACGACCAGTATTTCTTCCGTCAGCCCGGTCTCATGGTTGCTGGTTCAGTGGCACCAGCCCGATTGGAGTTGGGCAACAAAGAATTGATCGAGGCTCACATTCATTCAGTTTGGCTTGCAGCTACGGGTTGCTCATTGGGCCGTGACATGACAAAGGTGCTGGATTTGGAGCAGGCGGGGTTCCCTTCACAGCCAGACATACAGCACCGAGTTGAGCTTTCCGAGTCTATGCTGTCGCAGGCGGTCGCTGAGTGCAAACGCATAGTGGATGCATGCGGCGAAGATTTGGCTCGTGCACCTTGGTATCGAGAAGAGTGGATCAGGGAAACGCTCGTGAACGCGCCTAAAGCCTTTGACATGGCATTTGCCCGATGGCGCGAACTTTTCACGGGCGCGGTTCGCCAGAGGGATGATAATCAGGCCATATCCAATCGCCCGACCGCAAGTTGGGAAGAGCGGCGTGAAGCGGATCGCCGGATTGAGGAAGCAAAGCGCGAAATTGACCTGCTGCTAAACCGCAGTGAGGAATCGGTGGAGTCCGACTTTTACCCTTACCGTTATCTTGCAAGCGAGGGATTCCTCCCCGGCTACAACTTCCCGCGCCTGCCGCTTAGGGCCTTGATACCAACAGGCAAGGACGTGCACGTCATCGACCGTCCCCGCTTCCTCGGCTTGGCAGAGTTCGGCCCCCGCAATGTCATCTACCACGAAGGCAGAAAATACCGCATGGCTCGCTGCGTGCTTCCACCGGGCGGGGTGGAGAGCCGCATGGTCGAGGCTAAGTTCTGCAATTCCTGCGGCTATTTCCATGACCGAGAGCATGCAAAGGCTGACCGTTGCGATCACTGCGGAACCCTGCTCGATGGGGCCCACAGCCAGTACATACCAACACTGTTTGAGATGGCGACTGTTCGTGGCTTCAGGGTAGAGCGCATCACGTGCGACGAGGAAGAGCGTCTTCGAGAGGGGTTCCAAATCGAAACACGGTATCGTTTCGCCCCCAGCCCAGACGGTAGAGCACTCAATCAACAGGCTATCGCCCGAGACCCGGAAGGCAGTGATCTCCTGCAACTGACTTTCGCTCCTCAAGCCGAATTGTGGCGTGTGAACCAGCGTTGGCGGCGTTCCGATAAACCCGGCTTCACCTTGGACATTAGGAGTGGTTACTGGGCAAAACGTCCTGACGACGATGACCGAGCCCCTGACGCTAATGGCAACCAATTGCGAACTGGCATCCGGCCTTTCGTGCGAGACACAAGGAATCTGCTGCTGATTCGCCCCGTCGCGGATGGACTGAAGGTCACCGATCACTTTTTCTTAACGCTCGGATACGCTCTGCAACGCGGGATGCAACTGCTCTTCCAAGTCGAGCAGCAAGAGATCGCAATGGAACAAATCGGCGAAGGCGAGAATCGAAGGCTGCTCTATTGGGAAGCTGCTGAGGGCGGAAATGGAATTTGGCAGCGCTTAATAGAATATCCCGATGCGCTTGCACGGGTTGCGGAGAAAGCTCTCGAATCCTGCCATTTTGACCCAAGCACGGGCGATGAGAGTCCGGGCTGGGCTGACAGGTGCAGCCGCGCTTGCTATGACTGCCTGCTCAGCTACTCAAATCAACCTGCACATCCGCTGATTGACCGACATCTCGTTCGGGACTTTCTCCTGAAGCTGCTGAAATCGACCACTACGAAGAAGACGGAGCGCAGTCGGGAAGAACAGTACGGGTGGCTTGAAGAACGCCGAGATAAAAAATCCACACTAGAAGGCGAATTTCTGAAGCTGCTATACGAGACGGGCAGGCGGCTGCCGGATCGAGCCCAGTATCGCCCGGAGAAAGAAGCCTACGCCGAAGCGGATTTTTATGACGTTCGCGACGGGCTGCCGGGCGTATGCGTTTTTTGCGACGGGCCTGACCACGACCAGCCAGTCCGGAGGGAATCCGACGAACGCGAGCGGGGAAAGCTTGCTGACCTCGGCTATCGTGTCCTGACCATCCGTTATGACTCAAACCTTGAGCAGCAATTGGCAGCGAACGAAGATGTTTTTGGAGCCGGGAATCAAACGGCCGGGGCTTAGGCTTCAATCCAGTCTGAGAGAACAATGCGGCTTTGTAGAAAGACTCCAGCAGTAAACCCAGTCCCACTCTATTCACTACTCCTGTACTCTTGCTTTTGATAATCTTGGCATTGATTTATACAACATGAAGTGCTCGCAATGTGGACAGGCCGTCGATTTGATGGATAAGTTCTGCCGCAATTGCAGCAAAGCTGTCGAACCAGACCAGAAACGAGCACAGGTTTTTCCACGCGGTTTTG
>Ga0187891_1002651_pt1 | contig 13371 bp, 10 predicted proteins | sample June2016WEW_21_4_FD_132990 | JGI IMG/M metagenome (GOLD analysis project Ga0187891, IMG submission 132990) | Peatland microbial communities from SPRUCE experiment site at the Marcell Experimental Forest, Minnesota, USA - June2016WEW_21_40 | ecosystem: Environmental > Terrestrial > Soil >... | reverse complement strand
ATGTGCGAACTCCGGCAGCAGCAAACCGATGGTGTAGGTGCGCCGTGTCACCAGGCTGCGCGCCACCCAATTCATCTGATAATTGAGTTCTTTTGCGCGCCGCAGAACTCGTTTGCGCGTCGCCTCGCTGATCCGTCCCTGGTTGCGCAGTACTTTTGAGACCGTCACCACGGAGACCTTCAGGTCCTTCGCGATGTCCATCATGGTCACGGGCATGACCGGGAAGCATACCACCAATTGGCAGGGTTAACGTTTATTCAAGTGGGAATCATGAATTTTATTCTTGACAACGGTTGTGAATGTGATCAAGAATCCGGGCGCAATCACATTTAGGAAATTTCCGCACCGGAAAGAGCCACCTATGCCAAGTCGCAAACTCTTCACGCTGCTTATCTCGTTAAGCCTGCTTATCTCTGCCTCGCTCTCTCTCTACGGCCAAAGCACATTTGGTACGATCTCCGGATCGGTCACCGATACTTCGGGGGCCATCGTCACGGACGCCAAAGTGACGTTGACCAACTTGGGCACGTCGGAAAAGCGCACGCAGTCCAGCGGCAGTGACGGGATTTTCACGTTTGTGAACCTGTTCCCCGGCCAGTACCGGATTGACGTGGAAAAGCAAGGGTTCAAGCACTTTGTCCGCTCGGACGTGACGGTCCAAGTGCAGCAAGACACCCACATCGTTTCCCAGCTTCAGGTCGGCGAGGTCAGCCAGGTTGTGGAAGTGACTGCTGAAACGCCGCTCTTGCAAACTGAATCCTCGGCACTCGGCCAGGTGGTCGAACAGCGCAAAGCCGACGAACTCCCACTCAATGGTCGCAACATCTTTAATCTCATCACCGTCTCACCGGCCGCGGTCGCGCAAGGCGGATCGGGCGGTTCACCCGTCGGCCAGAACCCCTTCAGTTGGGGCAACTACCAGGTCGGCGGCTCCTTCGCCAATCAGGGTGCAGAGTACCTGGATGGTCAACCCCTGAATATCGGCTACATCAATCTGCCCATCATCATTCCGACTCAGGATTCCATCGGCGAATTCAAAGTGCAATATAACGATCAGGGTGCCGAATGGGGCAAGTTCTCAGGCGGGGTGGTAAACCTAAGCACCAAATCCGGAACCAACAACTGGCACGGCTCTGCTTACGAGTACTTCCGCAACGCAGTGCTGAATGCGAACGAATACTTCAACAAGGCGGGCGAGATTAAGGCCGGCAAATCGAACACGCCTCCACCGTGGACCCAGAACCAGTACGGATTCCAGTTGGGCGGACCCGTTGTTAAAAATAAAACTTTCTTTTATGTCAGCTGGGAGCAATACCGCCAAAGAACGGGATCGCCTTTCACTACAAGCGTTCCGGCGGCAGGGATGACGACCGGCGATTTCTCGGCGCTATGCCCGGGCGGCTTTACTGCGGGAGTGTGCAATAACCCCGCAGGGCAGATTTACGATCCTTTCAGTACCGACGCCAATGGAAATCGAGCGCCTTATCCGGGAAACATTATTCCTAGCTCCGAGTTCAGCAAGGCGGCGGGAATATTGCTGGCCAAATACTACCCTGCGGCCAACCTCGCCGGTACGGTCAATAATTACCTGAGTGCGGCTCCCGCCGGCGGGAACACCAACGAGTTTGTGGCTCGCGGCGATCAGAACGTTGGCAACAACACCCACGTATTCGGCAGATTTGCCTATTTTGGATTAACTGACTTGGCCGTGAATCCGCTAGGAACTGGCCTGTGCCTGGATCGCTGCGCCGAGCTTTATCACACCAAGGCGCTTGCCATCGGTGTGAACCACACCTTTACACCAACCACGATCCTTGACGTGAATCTCGCAGCCAGCCGGTTTGTCTACGGCCGGACTCCCATTCTGAATGGTTTCGATCTAACCACCCTTGGCTGGCCGTCAACTTATAACAGTCCTCCCAGTTCAATGCGGACTCCGCCAACACCGGAAACTAACTTGCCGAATGATGTTGGCCACACGCAAGGCAACAGTGCCATCGGAGATCACAACACGCAGTACAATGTAAGTCCGGAACTCACGATGATCCGTGGCAAGCACAACATTCAGGTTGGCGGGCAATACGAACTTGGATTGGATAATTACTTCCAGACCAACATCGCCAGCGGTGCCTTTGGTTTCCAGGGAAACTGGACATCATCGACCCCGACGGGAACGGGTGGATTCGCGTTCGCTGACTTCCTGCTGGGTTTGGCACTGAACCAGGGTACGTTCGCCGGGAACCAGAGCGAAGGCATAGCACAGGTGCCTGCGCAAACCCAAGGCAAGCAGGCGTACCGCGCCTTGTACGTCCAGGATACCTGGCACGTGACGCCGAAGTTCACTGCGAGCTTGGGCCTGCGCTATGAATTGCCCGGAACGTGGTCAGAAGCCTACAACCGGCTGACCTACTGGGATCCCAAAACGGCCAACGCAACGGTGACTGGTTGTTCCGGAACGGCTGGATCGCCCTGTCCCGGAGACGCGATGTATGTGGGGACAGGACCCAATTCGACGGATAACAATTTGCCGCTCGATAAAAAGGCATTTTCTCCACGAATTGGCTTCGTCTTCTCCCCTGACCAAAAGACGGTTGTTCGCGCCGGTTACGGTGTTTTCTTCATTCCAAACTACGTCTCGTTCCAAAACAATCCGGACAACGACGTGATTAATCTTGCCGCGACCGACTTCACGGCCTCGACCGATAAGTATATTACTCCGGCGTCCAGTTTGGACGGTGCCGGCTGTGGGTTCACTAAGTTTGGGTTTGCAGGAACGCCCGTGGTTGGGCCGATCGGACCTAATGGGTTTGTCTGCACACAAGTAGGTCCATTTGGCAATGGTGGAATCCTGTCGCCGCCGGGACGTAATGCAGCCCCGACTCTATCCAGTTTCGTAGCCGCAAACGGCAGCCCCGGGCTTTCTCCTTACTACGGATATGGTGGTGAGGGTCCAAAATACGGATACGTCGAGCAATGGAATTTCGACATACAGCGCCAACTTCCGGCTGGCTTCTTCGCGGACGTCGCCTATGCCGGCTCCCACGGTGTGCATCTTCAGCAATATCAGACGAATATCAACCAGATTCCAGATTCCTTCGTAACGCAGGCTGCCGCTCAGGCGGCCGCAGGCCAAACTGTCACAATCGGTACTCTCATTCCGAACCCGCTAGCGGGTTCTACCAATACCACCCTCAGCGCTACCCAGATTTTTGCTGGCCAGTTGGATCGGCCATATCCCGAATACAACGGCCTTAACTTGAACGGTTACGGCTGCTGCAGCAGCAATTACAATTCTCTGCAGGCCAGCGTGACCCGCAGATTTCAAGGCGGTGGTACCCTGCTCGTGGCCTACACCAACGCTAAGCTGATGACCAATACGGACACTTTGACCAGTTGGCTCGAAGGCAACACTGGCGGTGTCGGATCAGTTCAGGATTGGAACAACCTGGCGGGAGAACGGTCGCTCTCCTCGCAAGACATCTCCCAAAGGCTAGTGATCAGCTACGTTCTCGACCTTCCCTTTGGCCACGGGAAGGCGTTCGCAAATAACTTCAGCGGATTCGCGAACGGCGCGGTTTCCGGCTGGGGCGTCGATGGCATCACCACTTTCCAACGCGGCTTCCCAATCAAAATCACCTGGGCTGGTCCTTCAACCGCTTTGGAAGGCAGCAATCTGGGCGTCGCCAACGTCCGGCCCGATGTCATTCCCGGTTGCGACCTGAAAGCTGGCGGCGGCCACATCACCAACTGGTTCAACACCAATTGCTTTGCACCTCCTCCGCAGTGGGGGTTCGGAGACGAAGCTCGTGTTGATCCGGTCCTCCGCGGCCCAGGAATTAACAATTTCGACTTCGCTATTTTCAAGAGAACCAAGGTTACGGAAAGACTCGGCATCGAGTTCCGGACGGAGTTCTTCAACATATTCAATCACCCGTATTTCAATATTGCAGGAGCAACCGGCTACAACGGAACTCCGACAGGAAACGGTTTCGGTGTAATTACGAGTACCGTGGGAGCCGGTGTAGCCTCGCCAGAACGGATAATTCAGTTTGCTCTGAAAGTCGTGTTCTAACCAGTTCTCCGGGTCAGGAAATTGCTCCTGGCCCGGAGACAACTTCGTTTGCAAGCTCTGCGTGCTGGCCAGCGATGGCCAGCATTTATTTTGTCGAGGTCATCCGCTCAGCCTGTCATATCCTGTCTCCCTGCTATGAGAACCCTCCAATCAATCGACTACTCCGAAGCCAGGCGGGCTGTCGATCTCATCGTTGAAAAAGCTTCGCAGATGCAAAAGGCGGTAGTGGTGGCCGTTGCCGATTCGCACGGCGACCTCATCTGTCTTGCACGAATGGACGGTGCTCCTGTCTCCTCCATCCTCGTCGCCACGAATAAGGCGTGGACCGCGGCCCGCGAGCGCAAACCAACCAGGGAGATCGGAGAAAAGGTAAAACATCCGGAAAAGGGCCACGACATTGCTTACTATGGCGATCCGAAATATGTGGGGTGGGGTGGCGGGGTTCCGGTCTGGAAAAATGGCGAAGTAGTCGGAGCCGTCGCGGTGAGCGGCTTGTCGTCGAATGAAGACATCGCTCTGGCTACATTGGGCGTGGAACTGATCGTTGCTGCTTAGAACATTTTGAAAAAATGTCTGGTTTTGTATTTGCAGAAAAGTTCCGCAGTATTCACGCTCCCCTGTGGGCATAATGAACCAGCCCTCGCACTCGGACAGACGGGCGAACGCGCGAGCGCGTGTTCGTGTTTCGTAACATAATTCACTTTTTAGCGCCGCGAACGGGATTTGATGAAAAACTCAGTCGCAACTGAGGGGGATGAGTGGATCCGAAGGACTGTCCGCGCTGCGGCGGTACCGGATATGTTGCCAAGCCTGTGGACATCAGTGGCAAGTCCGAGGGCATCGCATTTATCCGAGTGCAGTGCCCGGCTTGCGCAGGCAGTGGACGGAAAAACTCGATTCCACCTAACTAATACTGCGGGCTGACCGCACGGCCTGTGGTGCTTGCGAAAACGTACGAGCCCGGGGCCGTCATGTTTCCCGCCCTCAATGACGCTCCGGGCCCGACGTTCCACCGTCGTTTGGGTTGGCGTCTGAACTCCCGCCCCGGAAACTCACTTAAAACTTGCAAGATCGTCAGGCGATGCCAGCGGCTTTGCTGCGGGTTCGGCGCCGGGCAGAAGAAGCAATTTCGACTCGGTTGCGTCCTGCGGCTTTGGCGCGGTAGAGCGCTTTGTCAGCTGCCTGGATGACCGCGTCAGCCGATGAATGCTCACGGTTGGAACTCGCCACCCCGATGCTCGCCGTAACCGAAAGTTCAATGGGTGAGGCTACGCGCGAGAGCTGCCGTGTGGCGAAGCCAGTTTGCGCGCGGGCACGCACACGCGGATTGCGGCGGTCCGGACCGCGAGCCCCGATACGGCGGTCACGGCCGCGGAGGCGAAAGCTGCTGGCCTCGATGTCGGCGCGTAACTGTTCCACATGATCCAAAACGTCCCCGGAGGTCTTCCCGGAGAAGATGATGGCAAATTCTTCTCCACCGCAACGGTACGCCTGTCCTCCGCCGGTTACGCGTGCAAGGCGTGACGCGACCAGACGCAGCACCTGATCTCCAGCGTCGTGCCCGTACGTGTCGTTGCATCGTTTGAAGCGATCAATGTCGACCATTGCAATGGAATAAGGTGGCTGGAGGCGAAGCAAGGCCTCGTGAAAGGCGCGCCGCGAAGGCAGCGTCGTGAGTTCATCGTGATAAGCGAGCAGGTACGAAGTCTCGACGATAGAAACTGCCAGGATGAACGCTGCCGTGGCGAAGTAAGCGGAGGGGATGCGTCCAGCGCCTCCAAAGCGGAGCGATAGGAATGAAGCGGCCAGGGCCCAGAGCAATCCACTCTCCGCTGGCTTGCGGAAAAGCAGGAATCGAATGAGCAGCACAACCGCCGCGAGTGCGAAAGCTATGACTGTGGCGAAAGGCAAGGGCTGCGGAGTTAGAGGATGGTGCAAAGCGCGCCGCGCCGTCGTCGCCAGTGAATCAGGCCGGCAGAGCACGGCAACCACGACGGACTCGACGAACAGCAACAAGGCTGGAGGCGCGATGCTGGAGAAGGTGAATCCTTTTTCTTGGGCCAGTGAGAGCAGAACAAAGTTTAGCGGCAAGAGCAAGCCAACCGCTGCCACCGCGGTGCTTCCCGGTGCGTTGCTCGCGCCATGGCCACCAGAGACGAAAGAGAAATAGGAGATTGCGCGCTCGGCGAGGAACAGAACCAGCAAGGCGAAAAAGATACGGCTGGAGTGGAATCGCCACGCGATCAGAAAGCCCGCGATCAACGCCGCGTACAGGGCAAACGTGATGAGCGTGGCACTGGGCGTGACCAAGCCCGTGTGAAGCAGGATCGCGACCGCCACAATCCAGATGGCTGGAGTGAGCAAGGACTTCATCGAAGTTTGGCCCTGGCTATCATGAAGAACGTTCGTTGTGCGAGGCGAGTCCTCTGCAGACTATCGTCTTTCGATTATCGCTGGACGGCGGGCTGAGAGTAATTGACCGAGAGGGTTCGAGGTAGGCGGGTGGCCCACGTCTCGGGAACAATAGGGTCTGGGTGCCCCATTTCCCGCACTTTTTGCGAGAAGTGGGGCTTTTCAAGCGGCGCGAATCCTCAGCTTCAGGACCGTCCCAATCGTTCGGCCTCCCCGTAGACCACATTGCTCGGGAGGCGGCCTCGCGTTTCCGTCGAGCATCGAAAACTTGTCAATAGGCAAATACCCCGTGATCGCGAGTGGGTGGAAGTGCAGTTCATAGCGCAGCCTTGCGCAAAGGCTTCAAGGTGTTAAAGCCGTGGGGAGAGTCGTCCTCTTACGACATCGGCGTGGAGTACGGCCGACATTTTTTCCGGATGCAAGTGAAGTCGACCAGCTAACAGATTGGTAACGGTTATCTCTGCGCATTCAAACCCAACCGCAAAGGCCGGCGATATACAACGAAAAGCGTAGACTTCTTTGCGGCGTACGTAATCCCGCAAAATGCGTGGTACGTTCTCCCCTCATCCGTTGTGCTGAAAACCAAGAGCAACGACCTGATGCTATGTCCCGTGCGGCGACCAAAGCGAGATCTGTATCGCTATGAGGGCTACCGGGAAGCATGGAATCTGCTGCGGAGCGCGACGATGCACGTGTAGTTCGCGACGGATGAACATCTGTTTGCTACTGCAATCCCCGGTCATCCTGAGACAGCGGAATCCTCGGCTTCGCCGAGGATTCCCAACGAAGGACTTATGCAAGCTGCCGACAGCGACGATGCTGCTGGCGGATCGCTAACGGCGAGTACAGAGGTCCTTCGGCCCGCACAAACCGCGGGCCTCAGGATGACAGGGTGACAGGAGGCTTTTGGCGGCTGGTACTGGTGTCTTTCGTACCACTCCGCGCTCAGGTCCTTCCACTCGGGATTCACGGAGACGATCAGCGCAATCTTCTTGATTCGAAGCCAGCCCTTGATTCGTTTCTCGCGTTCGATGGCGTTGCGTATATCGTCAAAGCGTTCGAAATTCGCCAGACGGTCAAGCTTGTACTTTGCTGCGAAACCGGAGCCGCTCTCGAGTTTGTGCTCACGCACTCTGCGGACGAGGCTGTTTGTGACCCCGGTGTAAAGCGTTTTCGAGCGGTTCGTCATGATGTAGACGAAGTACGTTTTCTGCGAGCGCGATGGCATGGGTCTCACGATTTCAGGATGGCAAGACCTGGGGGCGCGCGTCTGTGACGGATGGACATCTTTTCCTGCTTGTCATCCTGAGGCAGCGGAGTCCTCGGCTTCGCCGAGGATTCCCAACGAAGGACCCATGCAAGCTGCCGACAGCGCCGATGCTGCTGGCGCTAACGGCGAGTACAGAGGTCCTTCGGCCCGCACAAACCGCGGGCCTCAGGATGACAGGATATTTGGGCTATCACTTGGGAAGGGTCTGGAGAAATCCTTCGAGTACGTGGTTGAATTTCTCCGGGTCATCGATGAAGAGGGCGTGGCCGTCGCCGTCGAAGCGCTCCAGCCGGAGCTTGTCGCCGAGCTTTAATTGCAGGAAGTCGGCGCTCGGCTGCGATTCAGGTTGGTACATGAAGAGCACCGGCCGATTCATTTTGGCTAGGCCGGGTGAGAAATCCTTTACGGCAAGCATGTTGTAGATGAGTAGAACCGCGGTATCGGCGGGAACCTGGGTGGAGGCGTCGATGATGCGCTTCAGGTAATCCTCTGGCTGCGGCTTTTTGAACATGCTGCGGACAAAACCGTCGGCTTGCTTCTGGCGATCCTGTTGGAGCTGGTTCATCCATCCCGAGATGGGGACGAACAGATCGCTGGGCTTGTCCGTCACAAAGCCGTCCACCAACACCAAACCGGCAACGTTATCGGTGCCGAATTGTTCGACATATTTGATTAGCTCCCCGCACGCCATCGACCAGCCGATGAGGACCGGCTGCTTCAGCCCAAGTTGATCGACGAGTTCTTTATAGTCGCGGGCGCGGGTTTCGGGCAGGTGGCCGTAGGGTGGTTTGTCGCTCTCACCCTGCGAACGGGGATCGACGCCAATGACGTGATACGTCTTCGAGAACTCGTCGATTTGCTTCTGCCAGATCCAGGCCGGCATTGTCCAGCCCGGAATGAAAACGATGGGCCGGCCGCTCCCCGCCTCAACGTAGTGAATCCTGATGCCGTCGGAAGTCTTGAAAAAACTGCTCTTCGTTGTCTGCGCTCTGAGGCCCGGCACTGACACTAGGCACAGCAGGATGACGGCGAGTCTGGTTCTCATGTGCTTCTCCTTAATTCTATGAAGCCGCAAAATTTGCTCGCTACGCGTAGAGGAACGGGCGGTATGCATGGCTTCTCCAGAAGTAGGCGAGGATGATTACGCTTGCGACTGCGGCGTACGCACACCACAGCGAGGTGAAGGCGTAGCGCTTGATCTCCATTACAACCAGGAGAATCGCCAGGTTTGCCGCACCGAAGATTACCATCATCCTGATCTTCGAGAAAAACAACGATCCGCAGGTTGCAATCACATACAGCGACGCAACCCCTGTATTATTGGTCGCTTGATTGATGTACACGATGCTATTTCTCCTGATGTAGAGCTGCAACGGGTACGCGGTCAGCGCCCATAGGATGTAGAGCGTCGTTGCTCCACCCAGCACGAGGAACGGGAGCATGCGCCTGCGGCTCTTCCGATTAGGCTCGAACAGCAGCACGCTTAGCGGCAGCAGGAAAGGGAGCAACCCCTGGGCATAAAGCATGAATGCCGCGCCCATGTTGTGCGCCACCGCAGGCGAGAGAATCCCATCCAGTCCCAGCCAGACAAATCCCTCGATGAACTGATGAATGGCGAATAGCGTGGGCAACGCCGCGAAAAGCAGTTCGCGTCGGTGCTTCACTTTGGTCAAGGTGACGACGCCGACGGCGCCCAGAACTCCGCTGCCCACAAAGTTCGCTGTTGCTGAAAAACACACGGCTCGTCTTCTCCGTTGCGAGGATTACGCCTGTCATTGCAGAACGCAAAACATTTCTTACGATGCAGCAAGGAGCGCGGGCCTCAGGATAACAGGGGGATGGACTGCGCTGCACTCTTCCTGTTTTGACACCGCGCCCCATTCCTGCAAACACTCACTTTCGTGCGGCTCAGTTTCGGTCTCAACTGACCCATCTCTAACTAGAATCGGGCTGTGATTAAGGCCTCCTTATGAGAATTCTTATTGCAGAAGATGATGCGGCTCTGGCGGGTTTTGTGCGCCAAGGGTTGCAAGCGGAGCACTACGCAGTGGATGTGGCCGAGGATGGGGAGCAAGCGCGGGCGATGGGGAGCGAGGTCGATTACGACCTGGTGATCCTTGACCTCAATCTGCCGCGGCTGGATGGAGTGGCCGTGTTGCGCCATTTGCGGCTGCGGAGGCCGAGTCTGCCAGTGCTGGTGCTGACGCTGCGAAGCCGCGTGGAAGATCGGGTGCAGTGTCTGGACACGGGAGCTGACGATTATCTGCCGAAGCCATTTTCTTTCAGTGAATTATCCGCGCGCATCCGTGCACTGCTGCGGCGCAGCCATCTGCCTTCGGAGTCTGTACTGGTGGTGGAAGATCTAAAGCTGGATCGCGTGGAATACCGCGCCGAACGCGCCGGGCGCCGCATTGAGCTGACTTCCAAAGAGTTTTCGCTGCTTGAATATCTGATGCGAAATGCCGGAAGGCAGGTCTCGCGCGCCATGATCATCGAACACGTGTGGAACCTGACGTTCGATACGACCACGAACGTTGTGGTCGTGTACATATTCGGAGGGGCACAGAACGCGCAGTCCCTGCGTGGAGCTGTAGTTAGCCTCGGATTTCACCATGTCAGTGACATTGCCATGTCGTGTGGCGTGTTGAATATGCTTCCGAGCGACAAAACGAGCCTGGATCCAGTGGTCTTCTGGGAGCATTCCCTCGGCTGCGCTCTGGTTTGCCGCCATATCGCTTGCAAAATCAATTTTTGCTGATCCCGGGAAAGCGTATCTTGCTGGTCTGCTCCATGACTTGGGAATCATCGTGAATCTTTGGGTCTTGCCCAAGGAATTCCGTGCCGCATGGGAAATCGCCAAAGCGGAAGGAATTCCTCTGCATGAGACGGAACAACGGGCAATGGGACTCACCCACTGTGACAGCGGACGTCTGCTCGCTGAACGATGGCAACTCGCACCCGAACTGGTCGAGGTCGTGACTTATCACCACTCCCCCGAAAAGTCAGTCGAACACGCGGGATTAGTCGCCTTGGTACAGTTGGCAGATTTGCTTTGCCGCATGAGCGGACTCAACCACGGCTATGTGGAAGAACGGCAAGTGAACCTGGCCGAAGAATCTGGTTTCGCGCTCCTCGCCAAACATTCCACGAGGCTGAAGGGTTTTGACTGGGCGCGCCTCACCTTCGAACTGGATTCCTACATGGACGAAGTCCACAGCTTGGTCCGGGCTATTTATCGAACGTAACAACGCATGCAAACATTCGCCGGTACGCGTGCGCATCGTGGATGACAGCGCGTTGCGCGCTGCACTTTCCCGGATGGTCGGTTCTGCCCCCGGCCTATTGGTGGTAGGTGCGGCAGGGGCAACGAAGCCCCGACCCTCGATGTGCAGTTGACGACTCTGGCATGGGAATCCAAAGTGTTTCACTCCTGAACCACGTTTCTTCTGTAGCTATCAGTGGCCATCGTTGGTTGCTTGTGCAATGAACTCCAAACACGAGAAGACCAGTCAGTTGGCGCTGCACGATGCAGTGGTCGCATGATACCGAACTGATGACGGTACCGCCCTTTCCGGGACGCTTAGGATAATCTCGTTCCGATTTGGGACATAGGACCGTGGGAAGTTACTCTGAGTCTACTTAGGTGCTGTAAGGATAGTACCGTTGGGATCCAGCAGGAGTTTGTGGGTTCCTGCTGGTGCAGACAAGTGAAACGAACTTTCCGTGCCGTCGGCAAAGACGCGGCCTATCAGCACTGGAGCTTTGCCGGATAAGACTGCGTATATAGGGACGGACGTCACCAAGTTATCTCCGGCATCGTTTTGTCGTATGACCCCAGTCACGGCCACACCGTTCGGCTTCGCTGCGAACTTGACGCTCTGCAATTCCAACCTCGGCAGCGAAGTGCCGTTCACCCAACCATCCAGGAACCAATCCAGGGAAGCTTTCCCCTCATATCGCAACGATGGCGGTAGATCTTCCGCAAAAACATCGAGCAGTTCGCGGGTGGTGATCGCTTTCCCTTCATAGCGCTCGCGAAGCTTTCGTAGAGACCGCACGAAAGGCTCCTCCACCACACCGTGGGCCGGATCTTCTCGTCCAACATCCGTCGCAGTGTTCTGCAGCATCGAGCGTAACATGTGGAAAAGCCAGGTCCCTCGACCGTAGCTGATGGCTTCATAGCCTTCCGGGAAATGCGACGACAGGAGCCGGCTTCCCAGGGTGACGGGTCCAGCATCTTTGCGCAGGTTGCCGTCTTTGTTTTTCTCCATCAAGTCTCCTCGGTATTTTTCCATGATCTGCCGGAAGCCTGCCGGATTCTTCTCCTGCAGTATCATCAACGCACAATAATTTGCCAGCCCCTCGGAAAACCACTGGTCACGATACGTCCTCCATGTGACCAAATCTCCCCACCACTGGTGCGCCGCTTCATGCGCAGGAACCTGTCGATCCATTAATTCGTGCGCGGCACCTATGTGGAGTTCCTCGCGCTCTTCTTGTGTTAGGAAAGCGTAGGAAGAAAGGAAAATCAACCCCGGCCACCCTTGACTCTCCCGCCCAGGCAACTGGGTCAGAGCCAGTTTGCTATAGGGAAACGGACCGAAACGCTCGGCATAGTAACGAATCGCCTGAGCGGTTGACTCTGCCACTGCCGCCGCGTTCCTCGCGGGGGACGGTGCGACCGCAGCAATCGATGGCAGAGGGATTGTACGCGGCGATCGCCCGGGCTCGGGTTTGATTTGTGCCGGGGGCGTGGGAAAGTCCCGTTCCACACCGATAGTGGCGTAAGTGTCCACATTGATATTGCCAGCTTGCGCGGTGGCCCGAACATACTTGCCGAGATCGAATCCGGCAACTGGAATGGGTCGTTCCGACACCCAACGCTCCACTTGATAGCCTTCGGCGCTTTGCGTACCGGTTTGCGTCGATGTCGATGATGCATTTGCCACTGGTTCCGGTTTGCCCGTCGCGACGAGCGTCCAACCCGGAGGATAACGGAAGGTAAGATCGAAATCGGACATAGCCAGCCCGCGGTTGGGATACCAGTTTCCACGCGCGCCCACATAGAGAAGGCCTTTACCTGCTTCGGCCAACACTTCTCCACCGTAAACAAACCGCAGCCTGATCTTTTGCCCCCTTCGCACCGGTTGGGGCAGAATCAAAGCCACCAGGTCGTTGCCACTGCGTGCCAGTCGCGTGCCCTCCACCGCCGGATTCTGAATGAATTCCACCGCGTGTCCGTCTGCTTCTACGGTTTGAATCTTCAGGAAGCGCGATAATTCGAACACCAAGAAACGCGATCCATCGCGCACCACCTCGAGATTCAGCTTTACTTCTGCGTCGAGTTCTTTGGGTGGTTTCACCTGGGCGCCAATGATGTAACTGCGCACGAAAATCGGATCTTCACGGGATTCTGTTTCTGTCGGCAGAGCCTCTTGGGTCTGTCTAAGGGCCGGTCGTCCCGGCCGAGCGTCCTCGGCTGAAAACGAGGTCCAGACGTCGTAATAAACAGTTCCGTCAGCCGCGGCTTTCGCCTGTCCGGCCTCGACTTGTTCTCCCGCGTTTGCGTCGAAGACGACGTCAAAGACGCCCAGTTTGTTTCCTTGTAGGCGGGCAT
>Ga0187891_1002646_pt1 | contig 13387 bp, 9 predicted proteins | sample June2016WEW_21_4_FD_132990 | JGI IMG/M metagenome (GOLD analysis project Ga0187891, IMG submission 132990) | Peatland microbial communities from SPRUCE experiment site at the Marcell Experimental Forest, Minnesota, USA - June2016WEW_21_40 | ecosystem: Environmental > Terrestrial > Soil > Wetlands... | reverse complement strand
GCGCGTAGCAAAGCTCATTTAAATAGGTAAATTGAAGCTTTACAGATACAAAGGCGGTGCCAAAAATCTTGGGCATCAAGCGAAAATGTTTTCCAATACGTTAAGCAGCTCTAAAAATTTTCATTCTTTGTAAAGTTTTGCAATAGGGTTTTCTGACTTAACAGAATCCGCAAAAGATGTTTCGTAAGGCTAAAAATTGGGGGCGAAAAAATTCGACAGTTTCTTTTAACATTTGACACAGAGGATTTCATAAGTCGAAATTCGATCTCATCTTTGTTTGTCTTGCTAGAACAACTTAAAAAGCAAGAACTCAGGGCGTTGTTTTTTGTTACTGGACACATGGCTGAAAGACTTCAATTGTATCCAGAAATCTTGGAGCTGCTTGAAGAACATGAAATTGGCTACCATTCGTCCGGTCACTCAGTGCATCCCACGATTTTTGAGTTTACCGACGTAGCGAGGTATGAAGAGGCCTATCAAACATCCACACTCAGAGAAACTTCGCACATTAACCCTTTAACAGGAAAAATTGAGGGGACAGGCGGAATCTTTTTCTTGAGAAAACTCTTTCCCTCAAAACAAATAACAGCCTTCAGAGCCCCAGGATTTTGCTGGAGTCCTCCACACACAGAAGCCTTGAGAGATTTAGGCATAAGATTTGATTTTTCTACAACCTTTTCGACGATACCTGTCAGTTACAAAGGCTTAACTTTCTATCCACCCCCTAGGATGTTTGATTGGCAAGGGAAAACATCATCTCGTATTTTTTTGCCTTCAATACTCAGGAACAGGATCACCATTGCAGATTTACATCCTAGCTTGTTCGTAAATCAAAATCAGTGGGATTCGATTTATCATAAAGGAAATCCAAAACAAATAGCTTATCCTCTCTCGAGACGGACTGTTGAAATTAAATCGCTGTTTCATGGTTTCGATGTGTTCCTCAGATGGGTCAAACATCTTGAGAACATAAAACTGATAGAGACTACTCCAAACCTAATAAAATCAGACAAAAACTTGGCAATCACAGAAAAAGCAGTTGCGGAGTGTTATGAAGCCAGCATCAGATGGGCTGAGAGATTTTTCAATTATAAACCCAAATATCTTCGCAATCACTTCTTTGTATTCTTTAACGCTGGTCTTTTGGGTGAACAAAAAAGTTAGAGCACATGGTTGTTCGCGCTTTCTATTCGTTCCTAGAATGGTTAAAAATGGTTTAAGTCCGCTTCTTAGTTTAGGATCATTTTTCGAGGCATGGGATCCAAATGGAAACCAGGAACCGCCCAAAAGGGCAAAATGGGAATAACTACCATTTTTTGACCAATTTCGCGCTGGCTTGTCCTGATATTATGTATTGAAGAACGTTGGTGAAACTGCTTTGTCTTGTCTTCCGGTATTTTGGGCCGCTTCCCGGTTGAGAACCAAGCACAAGATGCTGAACAATGCATAAGTTGCAACTTGCCTTAAACCTCGAACCTTGTTCACGGCCATGCTGCACTGAGTCTTCAAAAAACTGTTTACTGCCTCAATCGGAGGCCTCTTGTGGTACTCTTTCTTCTGATCTTCAGGTCCGTAAGTCCTAAACTTCCTGTCAACCCTTAATAAGAACTAAGCTCCCGTACTAATACTTATTCGTGATTCATAAACGATAAAGGCTTAGTCCAGGCAATTCTATCAGTAGGTGTACTAAGCATGAGGAATGGGCATTTAGCGCGCGCTATATAGAATGAACAAGAAGAATAATGCGAAATAGCTGAGGCATAGTGTTTGGACAACAAAGGATTCAGTGAATATATTTGCTCACGTGAAACGCAAAAATTAAGAGGTTTCTGGCCATGTTGAGAGTTCTCTTGATAAATCCTCCACAGACATACTGCAAAGGATCCATGCAGGTTTATCTACACTTCCCTCTCGGTTTGATGTATATAGCCGCAATGGTTAGAAACGTGTGTCATGTAGAAATATTTGATTGTCTTGCATCAAATTTTAAGACGAAAAAAGATAATTTAATTTATTACGGTACTCCCCCAAATGAAATCAGAAAGAAAATTGAAGAGAAAAAACCCGACGTTGTCGGCATCTCCGTGCAATCCACAGCGCAGTACAAAAATGCGGAACTTGTGGCCATCGTGTGCAAAGAGGTCAATCCTAAAATAATCACAGTGTTTGGAGGCCCAGACCCATCCGTGAGGTTTAAGGCTATCCTTGAAAACCAATATTGTGATTACTGCGTCGTAGGTGAAGGCGAAGAAACATTCTATGAGTTAATTAAGAGCTTATCTTCTCATTTGCCTCTCGAAAACATAAAAGGGCTTGCTTACAACCGCGAGGGCATTATCCACTTCGAACCCAGAATTTTCACCGTCAACTTGGATGAATTTCCTTTTCCAGCTTTTGATCTTATTGATATGTACAAGTATCTTCATAGTAAAAACTTGTACAGGAGCCGAAGTGAGATTTGCGAAAACTCTATCTCAGTAATCACTAGCAGGGGATGCCCGAACAGATGTGTCTTCTGCTCGATCAGACTACACATGGGACAAAGATACCGGGCACATTCCCCAGAGTATGTAATAAAGTTGCTCAAATTATGCATTGATAAATATGGTATCACCAATTTCCACTTCGAGGACGACAACTTAACCTGTGATAAGCAAAGGTTCGAAACAATTTTAGATCGGATTATCGAAGAAAACCTGCAAATTCGATGGGATACACCAAATGGCGTACGAGCTGACACGCTGAATTATAATATCTTAAAAAAGATGAAACAGTCTGGCTGCACTAAAATCACGTTTGCCATTGAATCTGGAAACCAGAGAGTACTCGACCATGTTATCAAAAAGCAGACAAAACTAGACTACGTTGTTAAAATGGTGAAGTACTGTAAAGAGTTGAAAATTTCGGCGAATTCGTTCTATGTGATAGGTTTCCCCGGCGAAACAATAAATGAGATGAAAGACACAATCAATTTGGCAATCAAACTTTATAGAGAATATGATCTTTATCCTCTTATGATGGTAGCAGCACCGCTCTATGGTACAGAACTCTACGAGATATGCATACGAGACAAACTTATCAAGGGAGACCCGACCTCCGATGAACTCCTTACCGCAATACCGATAACAGGGAACCCTATGATTTCAACGCCTGAATTTTCACAAAAGGACGTCAAACGGCTCATCAATGAGTTCACAAGAAAGTTATTGACACAGCAATTGCTCGCACCGCTGGAAAAGATAGTTCTGCATGAAAATGGTGAAAAGGGTGACACAAAAACAAAGCGTGGTGCGGACTAACGCCGCGAAGCGTGTGCTATTAAAAATGGAGAATAACTAATGAAACCTTTTTGTCAAGTCACTCTCTGGTGGAATTGGTATTACATAAGAAACCAGGTAAGCCCTCACTTCTATTATTATCCTGTACAGTTGATGCTTGAGAAAGGTCTAAATGTAGAGGTACTGACCGAGCTCTATCCAGAAAGGGCTGAAGTAGAGTATGAGGCGTTGGAGAATCTTCAAATTTATCGTTTCAAAGCCGACACTAATAGCGCGCGCGCTAATCTGTCTTTTTCTGCACGACTTTTTAGACACATGATAAAAAGAGATTACTCTCTCATAAATCTCCACACTATCGATCTATATGCTAACCATATCGTTTGGTTAGTATCTAAACTTAAGGATATCCCTATGATTTTTACATCACATTCACCACTCTTAATGGAAAATCTACTAAAAGCCGAATCGGGAATATCCTTCTCGGGCAAGGAGGCGCTGCGCGCGCGCTCTTTACTATGGGATTCGCCAACGTGTGTGTTCATTGCATTTACCGAATGCCAAGCCGAATTATACAGAAAAGTCGGTGTAAAAAACATTAGAGTAATACCCCACTGCATAGACCCAAGAGTTTTCCAAGTTGAAAAAGACAACAGAATTGCCATTAAATATGGATTAGACGAAAACAACATACTTTGCATAAGCACTATGGAGCCAAGAAAAGGGCAGGATTTAATCATTGAGAGTATGCCCAAAATTTTAAAGGAATTTCCGAATACAAAGCTACTTCTATCTGGTCGAACCTATGAACAATGCCATAGGGAATATCTAAAAAAATTGGAACTTCTTGTATCCAAACTGAACCTAAACGATAGAGTCGTGTTTTTGGGCGATATTCCTAAAGAAGACCTAATCCAACTTTACCTATTATCTTCCATATTTGTCCTTCCAACGGAAAGCGAAATGTTTGGCCTAGTTTTCCTTGAAGCCATGGCGGCAGGGCTTCCGGTAATAACGACAAATAAGCCTTATACTGCAGAGATCCTAGATAACGGAAAGGCTGGAATGTTGGTTGAAAGAGAACAAACCGAAATAGGAAATGCAATTCTACAACTGCTAGGCGACAAAGAGCTCCGAAAAAAAATGGGCGCTGATGGACAGAAAACGGTTGAACAAAAATACTGTTTAGATAACATTGTCCAACAATACTGGGAATTCTTCAAATCGCTTTTAGAATAATGCGCGCAGGCGGATTAAATAATTAAGGAGAGCCTGACCTCGTCATATTAGGTGAAAAATGAAGAGATCAGGTTCTCCAATCCTTCTATTCGAGAACTTGGATTTAAAACCTCTCCGTCCCATCCTCTGGATTAGTCTTCATCTTGAGGGAGCCGGGCGACCAGTACTGTTTGATCCTGAATGTGACTTGCGAGCCCTCATGCTGCGCCAGTTGGAGCAGATACCCTACGTCAAAGACCTTGTAAAACGTCTCAATCGAAACCGGGAAATGCGATTAGCCTGCGGATACGGCAGCAAAGTGCCGACGGAAGCCCACCTCTCCCAGATGAAGAAACGCATAGGCGTCGAAGGTTTCCGTGCCATAGAAGAATGGCTACGCCACGAAGCCCTCAGGCTAAGAGAGAGTCAGCCTCTCTCCGCTGTCGGCCTTATTCAAGCAGCCTGCGTGGGCGGCACCGACCTTCCCGGTTGGAGTAGCCGAGATCCAAATGACACATGTAAAGGCAGAGGCGACCCAGACGCTAGACTTGGAAGGGGTAAGAAGGGCTTCATGCTGGGTTACGAGTCGCTTTTTCTGCTGGATATCGAAGGCTTTCCTCTTGGCCATGTCGAGGCGTCGCTTAATGTGAACGAGAAAATGCTTGTAGCGCCTCTGCTCGATAAGGTTTTGGGCGAAGATATCGAGGTTGAGTTAGTTGTGGGTGACAGCCAGTTTGAGTCTGAGCAGGTGTTTTGTAGTTTAGAAGCGAGGCATATGGCTAATGTTATTGCTTGGAGGCGTTTGAGGGGTCGCGTGAACCCGTCTGATGTGCTTACTGTGAAGGATTGCATTGATGTGGAGGGTCCTGAGTATCTGCGTGTTCTGTATAAGCGTCTTCGGGCTATGGTTGAAAGTTTTAACGGCAGGGTTAAGTCGCGGTTGGATTTTAGTCAGTTCACTTGGCAGGGTCTTGGGAACGCTTGCATCCATACGTGCCTTGTATTTTGCGTTGTCTACGCAGTTGTGATAGCGGCTGCAATTTTGGGAAAGCCAGAGCTTCAGTATAGCATAGCGTACTTTGCCCAGAAAGGGTGATTAAGGAAAGTTAGCGAAAGCCAGACACGCAACAGATAAAATAGCTATTTGTCCCTCTTAGTTTCATGTCTTTTCCAATATTTGGATGTGAAAAGACGTTTCTGAGGCTAAATTGTTGTCAAAATGGTGGTCCAAGAAGAACTTCTGCAGCCGAGAAGCAATTATTTAATTTGCCCGCGCGCTAAAGTTTAACAGAACCAAAAAAGAGTATTACCATGATTAAGAAAACAAAAACGGCAATAAAGAAAATACTCGAAGTCTCTTTTGGAGTTTACAACTTATGCGATCATTTTGTAATCAACTATTTTGACAAGTCCTCTGTCATTGTAGATTTGGGCGCCGGCAAAGGTGAATTTTCAAGCTGCATATTAAGAAAGTTCCCTTGTTGCAGGATTATTTTAGTCGAACCCGCTCCTTCTCAGGTTAAAGAAATCGCTAAGAAATTTGAGAGTCAAAAGAAAATCGAAATACTTGAAGCAGCAATAGGAAATAAGACAAACAATAATGCCAGATTTTATTTGGGCAAGAATTGGGAAGAAAACTCATTACATAAATCACTAATTGTAGGAAAGGAAGATCAAACTGAAATCAAAATAAGAGTAGTTACACTAAAAGATATATTTTCATTATATCATCTTGAAAAAATTGATTTGTTAAAAGTAGATATTGAAGGAGCGGAATGGGATGTTCTTGAAAACTTTTCAAAGCTCGATTTTGAAAGAATATCTCAAATATCAGTTGAATTTCATGACTTTTTAGACCCTTCGCTGCGATTAAGAACTGATAGAAGTGTTCGAATTTTGAAGGAATTGGGGTATTCTTTTATTTATGCTGGGACCGGATACATGTATGGAACCCCTTATTCTAATTGCCTTTTTTACGATAAGAGAAGACTAAAAAGGGCATCCCCCGCGAAATGGGTGACTATCCCAAAACGAATAAGCGATAAACTTTGATTTGCAAAAATATCCTTCAAAGTCAAGCGCGCATGGCTATTCCTAAATTGGTTTTAAATGGTTTTTATTCTTCTTTTGGTTTTTGAGGACTTATCAAATATTGAAATATAGACGTCGTTTTTTGCCTCAGCAATAGCTTCTGTAACTTGAAGGCTGGAATTAAAACCATTTTTGGCTATTTTAGGAACGTATGCGCGCTAAATTATCGCAGTATCTTTCGCCAATGCGCACGCTCTGATAGTGACAACGCCATAGTTATAGAGACTATAATTTTCTTCATTTGCTAACCACTTTTACACTTTCTTTTTCTCAACTTTGTTACTGAGCGCGAGCTTAACTATCGCTATAGCAGCCATTATTTTTTCCATAAGGTTTAGGATACGGTCGATTATTTTGTGTAGCGGTCCGAGTCCGCTTGTCATTCCGCGCAGGTTGTATATGTCGTCTTTGTCCAGTGTTCCGATCAACAATGTGGCGACTAAAAAAATTATTGTGAAGAAGACTACACCTATAATGAGGTTTATCCAGCTGGAAAAGGGTAGTGTTGTCTCAAGTGTGTATGTTAGCGCCGCCGCGGATAGCGATGAGGCAACGATTTTTATGGAAGATCTCCATTGAACAGCTAGGCCATAGTGCTTATAGATCCAGGATAGTCCAATGACATAGCTTGGGATGCCTACAGTGAGTGAAGTGATTATTAGCCCAAGAACGCCTAAGTGCATAATCAGCACGTAGCCTACGGGTAAGCCTATCGCCGCTGTGAGCAGCGTGAAGTATAGTTCGAGTTTGGTTTTTCCTTGGCTGTAAAGGAAGGGGCCTCCGGTCAGGCTTCCAAATGACGTGAAGACATATGAAACTGTGAGGAGCGCAAGGAATAGGGGTGCCGATGTGTAGCTGCTGCCAAACAGCGTGACGACGGCGGTCTTCGCAAGGCACATTACGAGCATTGCCACAGGAACGACCAACAGTGAAGCATATTTTATGGAGAATTGGAAGACGTTTTTTAGAGCATCTTTGTCTTTTTCGGGATTCAGCTTGCTGAACGCCGGAAACATCATGGTAGTGATTGGAGTTGAGAAAAAGGCGATGAGGACGACAAAGGTTGAGGCTATGCCGTAGTTTCCTATTATTGCGTTGTTGTTGACGTAGAATATCGGTAGCAAGAAGGCGTAGAATTGGCTCTGAAATCCACCGATAATGCTTGCGAGCGATAAAGGTGTGCCGTATCTTAGCATTGATTTTATGTAGACCTTGATTTGGAGTTTTCTTGTGTCCGGTTTTGGGAGCTTTCGGTATATTCTATACATAAGGAGGACGCCAGCTGTTCCCGCGATTGCATAAGCTGCTGTGTAGCCTGTTACGGCACCGGCAGTGCCCAGGCCTTCGACTACGAGTGCTATCATGATGATGGATTTGAAGATTGATTGGATAATGACCATGATGCTGTAGTTTTCCATTTTTTCAAGGCTTGTAAAGGCTGCCGTGGCGGCGTTTACTATCCCAATGGCTAAAATTGAGATAGAAGCAAGTTCAATAAGCGGAGCTATTGTGGGGCGATGAAAGACATTAGCTGCCAAAAAGCCTGAAAGCCCAAAACAAAGAGCCGACAATGCTAAGCCCATGGCGATTTCAAAGATTAATCCAGAGGCAAATATGTTTCTGATTTCGCTATCTCTGCCTTCGCCTCGGCATTGTGCCGAGTAACGAATCATGGCGGAGTTAACGCCCCAGTCCCTGAAAATCCCAATAAGGTTAGGTGCAATCAAGACTATTCCGTATAAGCCGTACAGGTTTGAGCCAAGTAGTCGAGCGATGAATATTGTTGCGATTGAAGAAATTATTGTGGAGATTACTAGACCCCAGAGTTGGTGAAAGCTGGCTGTTGTAGAAACTTTACCAATGTTAGCTGCTTTGCTCATGAAGGTTTTACTGCTCTCCCCAACATTTTGTTGTTTGGGTTTAGATATGTGTTTGTCTGGGGTTTTTTATTTGCTGCGGATTTAAAATATGTTTTTTGAGTTAAGATTAGATCTTTTCTTCAGTTAAGTTTTTTAAGTATTTACGCGGTATTTTTCGATGTTAAACTATTTACGTAGAAGTTTAGTTAATTTTGTAGAAAGTTCTTTCTTCGTTATTCTTGCTAGCATGCGCTATTCTTGCTGCTTTAAAATGCAATGTTTTTAAGCGAGCCTATGTTATTCTTTGCCAGATTGAGCATATTTCGAGTTTTGACTTATTGGAGCTTTTGAAATCTGGTTTATAAATACTCGCAATAAATACGGTCGTAAGAAAGACATGGAGGAAGGATATAGCATCATCGCGCGCTAATAGTGTGGCTTTGTTTACTACATATCCAAGTGCACTCGAAAGAATTGACTGAGAGGGATACTTTAGATGAGCAATACGGAAATTTGCCTAATAGTCGTTTTTAACCATCGCTACGACGTCAATATTGGCAAATTAGAAAAAATTTACTCAAATCGATTTAAAGATATTTTCTTTCTCGTTCCTTTCTACGATGGGAACAAAAGCAATGTCATCCCAGTTTACATCAATTCGTTTTTGTTTCAAGGCTATTTTATACAAGCCTTTGAAAAATTCTTCGACGATAAATACAGCCATTATGTTTTCGTGGCGGATGACTTAATCCTAAACAAAAAAATTAATGCAGAAAACATATTAAGCGAGCTAAGGCTAGAAAAAGATTCTGCTTTCATAAAATATCTAACCCCTGTGCCTGATGCATCGCTGTCTTGGGAGCCTTTAGCATCAGCCATGACGGAAATAAATAGAAACTTTACTCCGGAATATAGTAAACAACTACCTGACATAAAAACCGCCTTAGATTCTTTTCAAAAAAGTAATTTGAAAATTCAACCTGCTGACTTGCGACCACGTATTAATGCTATGCAGTGTCTTATGCGCGCAGCAGCTCAGCACTTGCTCGGCAAACTGTCGATGAAAATTAAAATGAAAGGTCTTTGGCCAATGCCTTACCCTTTGGCCATGGGGTTTTCCGATTTTGTCATTGTTCCAGCAAGCAGCATAAGAAAATTCTGTCGCTATTGCGGATTGTTTACAATAATGGAAGTATTCGTTGAAGTCGCAATCCCAACATCACTAGTCTTGTCCTGCGAAAAAATTAACACAGAAAACAAAATAGAATGGAAGGGCACCGAAATCTGGAACCAAAAAGAAATCAAGAGAATTGAGGAATCGTGCCATCATAATTTGAAAAATCTTTATGGAGAATTCAAGAACAATCAGTTATACCTTCATCCAGTAAAACTATCTAAGTGGTCTGTAGAAAGTATATGAAAAAACAATTCATAGTTATTACAACTATTTTTCCGCCTACAAAAGCTATTCAATGCTTTAATAAATTCACAGACTACCAATTGCTTATCGTCGGTGACAAGAAAACTCCTCAAAACTGGGCATTAGATGGAGCTTTCTTTCTTTCCACGTCTGATCAAGAGAAATTGGACTTTAGCATCAATAAAGAACTGCCTTATAATCACTATTCTAGGAAGATGGTAGGATATCTCAAAGCTATTGAGAACCAAGCAGAAGTTATAATTGATACTGATGATGACAACATGCCAAAAGAAGATTGGGGGTTTCCTTGCTTTGATGGCAATTATTCAATATCCACAGAAAATTTGGGTTTTGTAAACATATATCGTAATTTTTCTGGCATAAACATCTGGCCAAGAGGATTTCCGTTGAACCTTATAACTAATGAGAAATCGACTTTGAAGGAGAAATGCTTGAAAAAACAAGAAATAAGAATTGGTGTTTGGCAGGGTTTAGCTGATGGTGATCCTGATGTAGATGCAATTTATCGCCTTACAACAAGTCAAATGTGCTATTTTAGTGAAAGGCAACCAATTGCCCTTGGAAAAGGGTCTGTCTGTCCATTTAATTCTCAAAATACAGCTTTTCGTAAAGAACTTTTTTCTCTTCTATATTTGCCATCATTTGTGTCTTTTAGATTTACAGATATTTTGCGAGGTCTCGTTGCCCAGCCAATAATGTGGCAAATAGGATATAAGCTCGGCTTTTTGAAAGCAACAGTTGTGCAAGAAAGGAACCAGCATAATTATCTAATAGATTTTGAATCTGAGATACCATTTTATCTTTTTAGCGAAAAAATAGTTAAGTTAGTAACGAGCTGCATAAATCCTGATAATTCTATTTCTGAAAATTTAACGAAATCATATGAAATCTTATCTGAAAACAAAATTGTTACTAAAAAGGAACTATCACTCCTTGCTGCTTGGCTAAAGGATTTGGAAGCTCTTGCAAATTGAACGACGAAACGCGCATAAGTAGTCATTAATTCTATTTTGGCTTGATTTTGCGAATGGGGCTGTTTTCAGCATGTTAATACGTGAAGGTTGTTATGCTGTTGGCTAGTTCTGGCCTGCCTATTTTGCGGGCTGTAATTGCCACGGCATATGCATGCGAAGTATAGGGCCACGTGCACGCGCTGGTTAGCGATATCTGTACTATCTAGAATATCTGTACTATCTAGAATATCTGTACTATCTAGAATGTTGAAACGACACGGAAAACTATCGCGCGCATGTTTGTTCCTAAATTGGTTTTAAATGGTTTTATTCTTCCGTGGTGCTTGAAAATCTATTCAATGTTGAAACATGGACATAATTTTTTGTATACGCAATAGTTTTTGTAACTTGCAAACTGGAATTAAAACCATTTTTGGCTATTTTAGGAACACGCACGCGCGCTAAGAATAGGTGGCTGTGTAAGTTACGTTTGAAGATGGAACTGTTACATTGTGAGTTTGAGCGCCCGCGTCTGACCAACTCTCGAAAGTGTATTCTGAAACAGTATTAGCCACCAAACTCACTGAAGCACCGACTGTGGCATAAAAAATGTAAGGCGACGTTGATAGACTGCCCGCAGGTCCCGCCGAGCCGTTTGCCGATACAAGTCCAGCGGCCATCGGCGAAGATGTGACCGTGACAGCTACAATGGAAGGCTGCGTATATATTGTGCCTGTTCCTGAATCAGCTGTATTCGTTGAGCAACCGCTAAACGTGTTCCCATAAATAGTGTTATCTAAACTCGCAGAAGTACATATGTCGATGCCTACATAACTACAGTCACTGAGACTATTGTATTCTATAATGTTGTCCGAGCCGCCGCTGAAAACGCCTATCCCGTAGTGTGCGGAACCCGTAATTACATTTCCAGAAACTATTATGTAATTACTTCCAGTATCGGAAAGGAAAACACCATCGTGTAGACAGTTGGTTATTGTGTTTCCTATGCATTGAGCATAAGTTCCGCTGCCTGTTCCGCCGTAAGTAAGGTCGCCACTGTTAGAACCTTCCCATGCAATGCCCCAGTAGGAGTTTGTGCTTCCTGCTGGTTGTCCTTCGTTGGGTGCACAGTTATAAACATAATTTCCTGTGAATATGGTGTTTTGAGATTGACTGTCTATTCCGTTATCGCTGCAGGCGTAAACTACGCAGTTTGTACAGAAAGCCTCATTCACTGTCCCACTTGCCGAATTTTGGTATGTTGAGAAACCGTTCCAGCCAATATCATAAATAGTGCAGTCATTGCATCCGCTGTAACTTGATGCAGACCATATACCCCACATTCGACAGTTATAGACAGTGGCGTATTGTACTAAGTCATATTGCCCGCCAAGCCATATCGCGCCTATGCCATAATAGTCGGTGAATAAGTCTGGTGTTCCCTGAGGGTCTGAACCGTGGGCTTGATTTGCTGAGTTTCCATTGAATGACCCACCTATAATAGTACAATGTGTTCCGTATGCTGGATTGTTAGGGTAACTTTCGTCACCAACTAAGAGCATCCAGTAATTAAGACCTGCAATAGCGGTAAGGATTGCTCCTGAATCAAAAGTTACGCTTATGTCATTGAGGTGAATATTCCATACACCATCCACGGTGTAGGAGCCTGCTTCAACGTAGACGGTGCCTCCGCTGCTTGCATACCCTGAAGTGCCTAAGAGCCAGTTGAATGCGGTGCTGCTGCTTGTGCTTGACTTAAGTGGAGAGTTAAGGCTTTGAGATGTTGATATTACGTAGTTTGAACCGCTTATTCCCATGTAGTAATCGTAAGCGCCAGTAGGTGATGGAGTCGGAGTTGGTGTTGGCGTTGGCGTTGGGCTACCATCATAAGTCGAATAAATACTTACTATCATTTCATTATAGTCGTTAGGTGTTCCAAATGTACTTGGTGGTACAGGATAATCAGTGCCTGTGTATTGAACCATCTCCTGATTTACTGCTCCACTTCCGCCGACTGAGCGAGCAAAGTTTACTACATCATTTACTGTTGGACCAACCATGAATCCTAAATAGTAAGACGCGCCTGCTGTGACAGCAACATTTAATCCGCCGAATGTTTGCCAGCCATAAGTTGCACTCACAACCGTTGACGTTCCATAACCTAAAAGATCGCCAACAGGGTCGCCTACATTCACCGTTCCACCTGTACCGTTAGTAGTGTCAGCATACACTACTGGAACTAGATATGGCGAACCAGCATTTACACCACAATAGATATTTAAACCGGTGATTGTACCGCTTGCAGGAGCTTGCAGTCTGCATACCACCATGTAAGGATACCCTGCGTAATCTCTGATGGCTTCGATATTTGTATCTCCAATAGTGTTACCATCAGGAGTTGGCTTTGGGGTTGGAGTAGGTGTCGGTGTTGGAGAAGGAGTTGGCTTTGGGGTTGGAGTAGGTGTCGGTGTTGGAGAAGGAGTTGGCTTTGGGGTTGGAGTAGGTGTCGGTGTTGGAGAAGGAGTTGGCTTTGGGGTTGGAGTAGGTGTC
>Ga0187891_1002645_pt1 | contig 13396 bp, 29 predicted proteins | sample June2016WEW_21_4_FD_132990 | JGI IMG/M metagenome (GOLD analysis project Ga0187891, IMG submission 132990) | Peatland microbial communities from SPRUCE experiment site at the Marcell Experimental Forest, Minnesota, USA - June2016WEW_21_40 | ecosystem: Environmental > Terrestrial > Soil >... | reverse complement strand
GGGGGGGCTGCGGCGGCTGCTGCGAGGGCTGCTGCGGAGCGCCAATGGCAGTCCGTCATGCTGGCGACCTATCTGAATCTGAAGGAGACATCATGACCATCCATCCAGTGCCAGTCCCACTCCTGACCGGCTTGCTCGCTGAGCGCATCCACAGGGACAACGAGGCCGAGGGCAAGCGTCCCAAGGCGTTCGACACCCTGTTGCGGAACTCGGGAGCCGGCAAGTGCGCCCGCCAGCTCGGTCTGGCCGCCGCCGGCTACGAGGAGTCCGATCCGCCTGACATCTCCGGCGAGTGGGTGATGTGGCTGGGCTCGCTGATCCACGAGAAGTGGCAGGAAGCGGCCATCGACATGCTGGAGTTCGATATCGTCGACCCGGAGTTCCAAGTTCGCTTCGGTGACCTGACCTCTGGGCACCTCGATGCCAGAATCAGGCTTGTCGATGGTCGCCTTGTGGCGTACGAGCTGAAGACTCGGGGCGCTACCGGCTTCGATCGGGCCATCGGGCTCGATCGCCGCTTCTTCAAGGAGAAGCCCCTGGAAGGTCCCACGACCAGCGACAAGCTACAGGGCGCGCTGAACGCCTACGCCATCGGCGCCGACCTGATGGTGATCGGGATCATCGGACTCGAGGCGGTGTCCAAGGCCTTCGCCCGCAAGCTCGGTTTCGAGGATCTACGGCGCATCATGGCTGAGTGGCACTACACCCGCGAGGAGTACGAACCGTGGGCCATAGCCGAGCTGGACCGCATGGAGGAGATCGCTGACCATCTCCGCTCGGATGTGCTGCCGCCACGCTGGGCCGTGGGCGACGACATGACCCAGGTGGAACTCGACCCCGATGCTTCTCGCCCCGCCTGGCAATGCGACTACTGCTCGCACCGGACGACCTGCTCCTACGCCGGTCCCGGCGCCGTGCGCCTGCCGCTCGATGGCATCCCTGTCCCCGTCGGCTTCAAGCAGGGAGGTTCCCATGGCTGACATCGCGAAACTGGAGCGTGAACTTGAAAAGCAGAGGGCGCGAGCCAACAAGGCTGAGGAAGATGCCCTGGTATGGCGCAATAAGTACGAGCACGCCCGAGAGATGATCGGGATCGAGTTTGATCTTGAGCCCTACGACGCGTATCGCTATATCGACATCGACCCGGAGGATTTGTGATGGCTGAGTTGACCGCAGCGCAACGCAGGGCTCTCCTGGTCCCCATCCAGAGCTTTCGCGTGGAGCGCAACCCGCAGGGCATGAGCTACTTGGAAGGCTACGACATCATCGCCCACCTGACCAGGCTCTTTGGCTTTGAGGGTTGGGACAAGGAGCTGACCGGGCTCGAGCTGCTCTTCGAGGATCACGTCAAATGGACGACTCGCGACAACAAGGAGAAGGAGGGCTGGGACGTGGCTTACCGTGCCTCCGTGCGCCTCACCATCCGCAATCCCTCAGGTGAGATCGTCACGGTCAAAGAGGACGCTTCCACGGGAGACGCCCAGCACCAACCGGGCCGTTCTGATGCTCACGACCTCGCCGTCAAGGCGGCTGTGACCGGGGCGCTCAAGCGGGCAGCCAAGGACCTTGGCGATCAGTTCGGTCTCGGGCTCTACGACAAGGGCTCGATGGAGCCTCTGGTCAAAGAGGTGGTGCCCTACAAGGACCCTGGCTCGGTGTCGCCGCAAACATCGGGCGCTGGTACGTCGACACCTACTACCCCCGAGCCCTTGCATCCTTCCGCGCCCGGTACCGATGAGATGATCGACGCCAAACAGCGGTCCCGCATGTGGGCCATCTGCCGGCAGTTCGGGTGGGACCCGCATCTGGTCGCCGCCGGGGCGCTTGGCCATGCCTGTGAGTCGCTGAACGATCTGACCAGGGAAGAAGCCGATGTCGTGATCATGACTCTTGTGGAGAACGAGAGGGTTGCGAAGCAGACGAAGTAAGCGCATACTGTGGAGTGACAGTAAGTACCGAACAAGGGGAGACCAATGGCTGAACTGAACGAACGACAGATCGCATGGCTGCACGATGCGAGAGAACTGATCGACTTCCTCGAGGAGCACCCGGCGCTCATCCCGCCATATTCGACCTTCCAAGTGACTCGGGTGGTCTTCGAGGAGGAAGATGTGAGCACCTTCGTCCGGCAACTCGGCAACGCCACCAAGTCCACAACCGGCACGACGGGCGACCTGATCGAACTCAAGCGAAGGTTCGGTCGGTTCGCGGAGATCCACATCCTCATCAAGAAGGATGCGACCTGCGAGAAAGTGGTCACCACCGAGACCGTGGAGATCACCGGACCGGACCCCGAAGCTGTCGCCGCGCTGCCCGTCACCACTCGGACCGTTGAGATCGAGAAGGTGGAATGGGTGTGCCCGCCTTCGCTGCTTGCCCTGGCAGGTGAGTCATGAGCGACGACACAAGAATGATCCAGGCATACGCTGACACGATTACCAGCGAGTTCAATGGCGATGAGGATGAAATCCTGCGCTTCATCCAAATGATCCTCGATGAGTTGGGCATCAACGCCGATGTACAGCTCAGGGACCCCGGGCCTGCGGAGGTGTCGTAATGGCCTGGGAAGACGAGTACCCGGCCGCCCAGCGCCATTCAGCGACCTCCATCGCCGCGGCCGAGCAGATCAAGCCGAAGGTGCTCACCCTGCGCGAGCTGGTCTATCTCTGCATCAGAGATTCCGGGCCGGTCACCGACGCCGAGATCCAAGAGCTGCTCGAGATGGACGGATCGACCGAGCGGCCGAGGCGCGTGGAGCTTCTGCGGGCGGGGCGCATCTACTCTCCTGGCGAGGCCTACAACGCCAATGGCCGGCGGGCGCAGACCTGGATGGTGACGCGATGACCCACGATCCCTATTTCGACGGTCCAACGCCCGAGGAGTTGGCCGAGATCCGCGAGCCCTTCGAGGAATGGTGCCTGCGTCAGGATCTCAGGCTCACCGAGGAGAACCGCAGGAGGTTCCAAAGTGCCTGACACCGACCCCCGAACCGAAGCCGTGGACAAAGCGACGAAAGCGATTTACCGGGTCCACGGTCGCCTGCACACTCTTACCGAAGAAGCCAACGCCGTCCTCGACGCCATCGACTATTCCGCCACCCTCACCGCTCTAGCCGATGCCCGAAGAGAGAACGAGAGGCTGTGGGAGGCATCGAAGGCCGTAGTGGAAGCATGGTATGACCCGGCGGCACCTCCTCTGAGTAATAGCTGGGCCAGAGTGGGTGTTGCCGTTCGCATCCTGGTCGCCGCCCTCAGTGCTGATGGAGAGGCCGACACAGGAGGAGAGGCGACGTGAGCGACTATCCATCCGGTTCACCCAATCGCTTCGACGACTGGGACAAGATGCTGGCTGACCTCGATCGGGTGCTGGACTCAATCAAGATGGCGGTTTCAGACACTCTGGCGCACCCGAACGCCATTCTTCCCAGCGTACTTCGGCCCATTCGCGACCAGGTGGAGAAAGTCCGCAATGAGTTCCGCCATGTCGTCAACTACGCCAGAGATGCCGAAAGAGGCAATGAGGTGCTGCGGGAGCGACTTCACGACGGGGCCGACACAGGAGGAGAGGAGACGTGAGTGTCACCGACCCCCGAACCGAAGCCGTGAAGAAGGCGGCTCATGGGATTCACTCGGAGCGGAAGTTCATCGCCGCAATCGGCGAGAACAACAGCGAGAGCGAATACTGCCAACGACTTGCCATCAAAGCTCTTGACGCCATCGACTATTCCGCCACCCTCACCGCTCTAGCCGATGCCCGAAGAGAGAACGAGAGGCTGTGGGAGGCGCTGGGGAGTTGGAAAGCCGATCACATCAAAGTAATGGCACGGTGCACCCAGGAGGGCAGGGCGTTGATCGGCATCGCCCAATACGACAAACGATGGTACGGCCAACGCTCAAACGATATGCCGAGCAGGGAGCAACTCATCGCCAAAGCGTTCGACGCTCTCGACGCTCTCGTCGCCCTCAGTGCTGATGGAGAGGAGACGGATGTTTGAGGAGTTGAACCCGCCCTACTCGACCATCGTGGCCGACCCGCCGTGGCCTGACGAGCACAAGCTGACCGGCGTAACGAGGGTGGGGCGAGTCAAGAAGGAGCGCGGCATCGAGCCCCACTACTCGACCCTATCAATGGAGGACATCGCAGCGTTGCCGGTAGCGGACATCGCCGCCGAGGATGCCCATCTGTACCTCTGGACGACAAACCTTCACCTGGCACGGACGTTCGCCATCATGCAGGCATGGGGATTCGGCTACCGGACAATGCTGACATGGTGCAAGACGGGCCACCTCGGGCTCGGGCACTACTTTCGCACGAACACCGAGCACGTTCTGTTTGGCGTGCGTGGGTCGCTCCGCACAAAGGACCGCCGCCAAGGGACCCATTTCACTGCGGCGAAGCAAGGCCACTCGGTCAAGCCCGCATCGTTTACCGACCTCGTGGAGCGATGTTCCCCAGGCCCCTACGTCGAACTATTCGCCCGTCAGCCTCGCCTCGGCTGGGACTCATGGGGCTACGGGTACGAAAGCCGGGCCGACACAGGAGGAGAGGAGACGACGGATGGGTGAGGCCAAACTGCTGAGAGGACCACGGGCGCACTCGGTTAGGTGGATGATCCACGACGATTGGATCGAGGGCAACGTCACCTGCCACGCCACCGAGGGAGCCGACTGTCGGCTGATCTGTTCTGAGGGTTGCGACGGCTGGAACATCACCGACCATGAGCACGAGTTGGTCGACCAGGGCAAATGCAACTTCGTCGAATGGATGGACGCCGAGGGGCTGTTGGAGTCTCACGTAGGCACCCACGCCCCCACCGACGGATTCATCGAGATCGAGTACGAGGACGACCACTACACCTGGACATATTCCCATGCCCGCTAGCCCCACCCCCTCCCCCAACAACACCAGCGGGAAGCGGGAAGCCGTTCCTTGCGCCAACTGCGATGGGTTCGTCCGGGCTTACTTCACGCCCGACGACCATCCGTGGCAGTACGCCCACACGTACCGCAACGGTCGGTTCATGTGGGGCCAGCCGATTCTTTGCAAAGGAGCGATCCCCCGTGCCTGACCGTCACACAGCAATCGAACGAGCCGCCAGAGAGGTGATCTGCCGAATCGAACGAGTCTTGGGCGACCTCCTAGGCTGGGACATGCTCACCCTCAACGCCGATGGACGAGGCGCAGCAACGGCCGACGCACCGTGGGCTAGATCCGCAATCCGAGAAGCCCAGGAAGCATTGAGGCGTCTGGCTGCTGCCCTGGCTACTGAGGCCCCGAGCCCGGAGCCGGAAACGATTGTAGAGAACATTTGGGATCATTGGGACGCCCATCTCTCCGATTGGGATCTTGAGGGATCTATCGCCAACACTGAGGCCAAGGAGCAAGCCGTGCTGTCGGTACGCAGGACGTTGGGAATACCACCCACCCCGAGCCCGGAGCCCCACGGCTGCATCCCACAGTGCCGAGAGGACGGTTGCCAGGACCCGAGCAACCCGGATTGCATGTTGCGCCCGGCCCCCGAGCCAATCACCGATGACGATCTCAATCGGGTTCGCTACCTGACCGTATCCGACCCTAAGGCTAGGGATGAGGCGTGGCCAGGGATCTTGCGGCGCCTTGAAATAGCCGAGAGGGATCTGAAGGCAACGCGAGCGGCGTTCGAGGCAAAGACCAGGAGAACCGCTTCGATGTCAGACACGGAGGAGACGTGAGCACTCGCCAACTAAGCCTGATGATCGCCGGTAGACCGATGCTCGCCAACGATGGCGGCCACTGGGCGGCCAAGGCGTCTGCGGTGGCCGGTGTGCGCCTTCTGGCGTCTCTCGCCGGTCGTGGGCAGCTCAACGACGAGAAGCAGATCACCGCCGAATGGTCAAGTCTCGACTTTGAGGGGATCCGGCACTATTCGTCGAATCATAGAGCTTTCCACCTCCCCGTCACCGTCCATGCTTACGGCATCCAGCCGACCTCGGCCAAGCGCTGGATCGACGCCGATGCGATCGCCCCGATGGTGAAGGCGGTGCTCGACGGCCTGGTGGATGCCAAGCTCCTCGAGGACGACGGCCCGAGGTTCGTGCGCAGCTACCACTACGACATCGCACGCCGGGGACCTGCTTGGGCCACGGTGGTAGAGATCCGAGAGACAGACGGGGAGGAATCGTGTCCGTGGTAGAAGCGCAACCCTGGTTGCGGCCCGAGCAGATCGTGACGGCGGTATGCGAATGGACGGGGATAGCGAAAAAAGACCTGATCAGCGCCCAGAAGATCAGCGGTCGGACGATGCAGGCCCGTCGGCTGCTGTGGGCGGCCATGCGAGTCGAAGGCATGAGCTACCCCGAGATCGGGCGATACGTCGGTCGGCACCACACGACGATCATGGCCGCGATGGCATCGTCTCACCCCATAGGCAACGAGGTGCACGCGCTGCTCAGGAAGGCCCGGGCATCATGAGGCACGCTACGCCCCTGTTCGCGCTGCGCTATCGCTTTCACAGATGCCAGGCCGGCTCGTGGTGTTGTTGGCGGAGAGCGGTGGTCGAATGGCCATTGCCCGCGTGCATCCACCACGTCGACAACGATCTGATGCAGTTCGGCCGGAGCCTATGGCAGGCGTTTCGTCTCGACAGCCCACCTGAGCACCGCTGAGCGGTCCCAGGCAGGCATACCCGAGAACAGCCGGGCCGGCCCGAGCATCACGCCACGCCGACGCCACTGATGAACCGTGGTCACCTTCACGCCGAGCAGCTCAGCGACCTCGCCCGTGTCGATCAGCTCACCGCGTTCAGAGTGCTCGGCCGCCATCTCGACCGCCTCGGAGATGAGCGCGTTCACCTGGTCCCGATTGTACAGCTGCGTCGCCATCGGTCCTCCCCGATAGATCCAGGCCGGCGCCCTCGCAAGGGCGACCGGCTCGACCGATCAGAATCAGAAGTCGTCGTCTGCCCATGGGCTGCCGTAGCGCTCCCAAGGGTCGGAGTAGTCCCGGTGGTGCCCCACGATGAGCCAGAGCCCGTAGAAGGCGGTACCACCGCCCAGAATCGCCGCGAGTAGGTAGGTCATCAAAGCCACCGATGCGTCAGGGCGTACCCACCATCGCGGTGATGCATGGCGCCGGCCTCCCGAGCTGGATACGGCGGGTTGTGGTGATCGTTGGCGGGGCAATCGGCACCGATGCAGTCGAAACCCTCGGGCCAGAGCGTGCGGCTCAGGCTGTAGACGAGATGAAAGCCCATGTCCATCCCACATCCACCGACCTTGATTCCGCCCCACCGCTCGTCGATCTTGTCGCGCATGGCACGAGCTGCCCAGAACGAGATGTCGAACGGCTCGCCATCTGTGACGATGATCAGCGAGATCGCCCGGCTCATGCCTGACGAGCTGACATGGCGAAGGATCGTCTGCACGGTGTCACCAGGTCGGAGCCACCCTCGCAACTTCTCGAGAGTGTTGGCGCGCTCCTGGTCCTGCACGGCCTTTGCAGCCTTGGTCATGGTCATGGTCTGTCCTTTCGCTCGGTTGTCGCTAGCGCACTCGCTGCGCTCGCTTGCTCACTCATGTACCCGACACCTCTCTCACGGCTCGGGTTGCTAAGCCTCGCCAGTCGGCCCACGTGCTCTGGTCTGTAGCCAGCGCCCAAGGTGTCTAGTGCCACGATACACCCGATGGTCTGCACTGTCAAGCATCGTTGCGCCGGCACGTCGCTGAGCTCGTCGTGTTGAATCACTATCGACCGTCGTGGGTAACGATCCAACACCGCGGCGAGGGGTGGTCGTGCGCAGGGTGGGTGGGCATCCCCCCGTGCCTCGGAGCCCTCGGTCACTACCCCCTGGCCTGGCGGTGCCCCCCGGGGTGCTAACTCTAGCTAGCACCTGCCGATTTGGCCCTCTGACCAGGGATTATGTAAGTGGAACGCTCCACACGAGGTCATCCCCGATTCCCTCTCAGATTTTTTGCGCCCCGCACTCACGAATCGGGTCCCGATCCATCTGACAGCAAAGCACCGAAGGTGCTGCGCTAGTGGCTTTTCGAACACCTGTCCACCGATTGCCTCCGCTTCGCTCCGGCGATTACACCAAGGAGCCCTTAGCGAAGGCATTTTTTGACTGATCCGCAGGTCAGGAGGTTGCTCTACATTGCCGTGGCGCACCCTGGGGCTTCCTCAGGGGCTCGATCCACGCTTTACGGGCGACCTCAGATGGAGTGGATCAGCGTCCCGAAGGCTTCCCCCACATCTCGTCGGCCTGCTTCGCTGCCTGGCGGGCGGCCCGGCGCTCCGAGGACTTCACCAGAGCGGTTCGCTGCTTGGTACCGAGCGATCGTTGGCTCGCCTGGGTGCCATCAGCCCGTGTGATGGTGACCGGCCCGGCTCGAGGTGCCAATGCCGGCGGCGTCTTGCGGCGGACTTTCACGGGACCGGGCACCCCGGTGCGCTGGTGGCCATGCAGTACCGGACGTAGTGCGGCACGGGCGAGGTGATCGTCGGCGCCGAAGGGGCGCTCGAGGTTTGCGGCTGAGCGATGATCGCTAGTCCTATCACGGCGAGGACCGCGATCACGATGACCCAGAAGTACGGGGTGTGCTGCCGTTCGTCGTCCATGGATTGTCCTCTCGTGCTTCCCCTTACCGCACTCCTATCTTGCGCTTCCGCAACGGATGTGTCAAGCTGAAGGTGCGGTCCACGCAGCGAGTCCCCCGGTACTTCGGTTGTCCTTGGCTTCCCCGCCGTTCGGTCACAGAGTCCGGGGGATCTTCGCGTCTAGGCTCGGCTCGTGAGCTACGGCAGCTTCTACATCAACGGGCTCCAGACCGGGACGCCCAGCGGCGGCCAGCAGAGCCTCGGACCGTTCGCCATCGCCTTCGGGGACGTGATCGACACCCAGACCTGGACGGTGAACACCAGCTCGACGATCCCGGTGCCGGCGACCGCCCTCGGGGTGTGGATCGTCCCGCCGACCGGCTCGACCGTGGCGCTCTCCATGAAGACCGTCTCGGGGGACACCGGCATCTACATCGACCCGGGCCAGCCCACGTTCATCAACTTCGACGTGACCACCCCGCACCTGCCATCCAACCTCTATCTTGTCAGTGCAAGTAGCGTTGCCGTCGTCGTCCAGTTCGTGTGACAAGGAGATCCCGTGACCGATACCGCATCCCCAGCGCCCGAGGAGCAGACCCCGGTGGACCCTTCGGCGGCGCCCAGTCCGACCCCGGTGGAGTCTGTCCCGGAGGCTACGACCGAGGCGCCTGCCTCGACCGAGCCTGCTTCGCCTGCGAGTCCGGACGCCACCCCGCCGCCGACCCTGGAGCCGACCGCTACCGCCGAGCCCGCGCCCGTCTCGCCTCCCGCTGAGGCGCCAAACCCTACGGAAACGGCGGTGCCGGACTCCACGGCTGTCCCGTCGCCAGCTACCGACGCTGCAACTGCGCCCCCGGAAGCTGCTGCGCCCTCACCATCGACGACGCCCGAGAGTACGGTGCCCCCGTCTTCCGTCACCACCCCGCAGCCGGCCGAGCCCACCGCGGCGCCCGTGACTCGACCTGGCCCTAGCCAGGTGATCCCGCAGCCCGGTTCCTTCGGGGACTCTCGAGAGGTGGAGGCGGCCCGCCGGCTCGGCATCGGCAACCCGCAGGTCACCGGCATCGCCCTCGACGCCATCCGGGCCATCGACCAGGGGATGAACGCCCTGGAGGCGTGGACGGCGCACGTCCGGCGCTACCTCGAGGTCGTGAAGCGGGAAACCCAGGCTTGACGCAACGGTAGTTCCCTGCAACAATAGTTGCATGGACGATGACGTGAGCGCCGAGGATCTGCCGACCGAGGAGAACGAGCTGGCCGACCTCGACAGGTCCAACGGCCAGCGCATCCAGGCCCTCATGGGCGGCAAGTTCGGGGTCCAGATCCAGTTCCCGCCCGGCATGTGGGAGAACATGCGGCTCGCGGTGTTCTTAGAGCATCTGCTGATGCAGGTCGGCGCACTGGCCGAGGCCAAGCTGGACTTCGCCCACCGGGTTGCCGAGATCCTGGGCGCCGCCGAGGACAACGCCAAGAAGGCAGCGCTGACCGGGGGTGGAGCAGGCCTTGCAGGGCGGCATCGACCTCGGGAAGATGCGCCGTGGCGCCTGATTTCCTGGCCGACATCCGGCGCTGCGCCGACGGCCGCAACGACTTCGACGAGCTGCTCGTCGCCGCGATCAAGGGCGCGCGCCGCCAAGGGATCAGTTGGACGCAGATCGGAGAGGCGGTGGGCATGACCCGGCAGGGCGCCGCCCAACGGTACGCCAAGTTCTGCCCGAAACCCCAGGTCGAAGATGCCTCGTGACCACGGCGCTGATCCTGAGTGGGTGGCTCCTGTCCTTGGTCCTGACGGGCGCCTTGTGTTTCCTCCTCCTGCGTCAGAGCCCAACGTCGAGCCCGACTTCCCCGACTCCGAGTACGCCGCCGACCCCGATTTCGGCGCCTCCCGATTCGACCCCCTTCTCGACGGAGATGTGGACCTCGATGATGGAGCTGATGAGGAGTTCACTGGCCGAGGATCGGGCATTGGTGGAGCGGCTGGTCCTGGGTCGGGAATCACCGCCGACGATCTACTCGTCGCCGCCGCAGCAGAGCTGGAACGAGAAGCCGATCGGGTTCGACTACGACTCCACTCCGCTGGCGCCGGGGATCGAGGCGGTCCTGGCCCGGGAGACGATCGAGAACGAGCAGTCTCGTTTGCTGAAGGAGCGCGCCGACTTGCAGGCGAAGCTAAGGGAGATGGCGACGGAGGCGGACCGTCTCGGCTTGGAGGACTTCTTGCCGGGGCCGTGGCAGGGGAGCGACGACCAGCCGACATAATGCTCGAGGTGATCGTGGCCGGCGTCTCGTCCATCCGCGGCGGCCAGCTCTCCATCACCTTCCACGTCCCGTTCGAGCAGATCGACGAGGGATCGCGCCTGCATCGGTTGCACGGAGAGCAGGTCCGGCTCGAGATAACCCCGTACCAGGCATGAGCCTCTCGGCCAAGGAACTCGAGCTCATCACCGAGCGCCTATTGGAAGAAGGCGTCCCGCCCGGCGTCGTCGCGCGGGTGTTCGACCTGGATGTCGACCTCGTGCGCGAGGCCCAGAAGGCGGTCCGGGTGCGGCGTTATGGCACCGATGACCTGGAGGAATACACCGAGCAGACCCGATGGGACGCCATGGAGCACGCGCGTCGGACCATCGCCACCGGCTCGGAGGCCGACAAGACCCGGTTCAGCGCGGCCATGCTGGGCAAGACCATGGCGGCATCGGCCCGGCGGACCCCGGCGGGGGTGATCCAGAACCAGGAGACCATTCTTGAGATGATGGAGAAGATGCGAACGGGCGAACCGGCCGAGCCGAGGGAGCAATCGAGGTTCGTGGCCCGTCTCTCCAACCGCCCCGAGGATGACGATGCCGAATCTTGACCTCTGGCCGATGCTCGAGACCCTCACGATCAAGACCAAGGGGGCCAAGCTCAAGAAGCTGAACCGCAACGATGCCTTCGCCTGGGCGCAGCGCGAGGTGGTCTCCGAGATCGAGCGGCAGTACAACGCGGGCGAGCCAGTGCGGATCATCGTCCTGAAGGGCCGGCAGTTGGGACTCTCGACTCTGACCGAGGCGGTCCTGTTCCTCTGGTGCTTCCTGCACCCGGGGACCAACGCCCTGGTGCTCTCGAAGGAGAAGCCCGACTCCGAGTACCTGTTCTCCATGACCAAGCGGTACTGGGAGATGGGACCGTTCCAGACCGCCTTCTCCACCAAGTACAACCGGCAGGGCTACATCGAGTGGATGACGGGATCGTCGATCCTGGTCGACACGGCCAAGAAGGAGGACGTGGGCCGTGGTCGTACCTTGCAAGCGGTCCACGGCTCCGAGGTGGCGATCTGGCCCGAGGCCGACGCCATCGTGGGAGCGCTGAACGAGGCCATCCCCTACGAGCACGGGACCATCGTGATCTACGAGTCGACGGCCCGGGGCGTGGGCGGCTTCTTCTACGAGGAGTGGATGAAGGCCATCGACCCCGCCGGGGGCAAATCCGACTTCACCCCGATGTTCTTCCCCTGGTGGGAGCACGACGAGTACGAGGTCAAGAACCACCACCTCCACATGGCCGAGCTGGACGATGACGAGCGCGAGATGCTGGTCGCGATCCCGAAGATGACCTTCGCCAAGCTGGCCTGGCGCCGTCGCAAGCTCCAGAGCTACTCCAACCCCGAGACTTTCAAGGAGGAGTACCCGAACACCCAGGAGGAGGCGTTCCTATCCAGCGGCTCCAACGTCTTCCCCTTGGTCAAGCTGTCCCAGTGCTACTTCCCCGACGTGGAGATGGAACAGGGCTTCTTGTACAACGACGGCGGGAAGGTGGCCTTCAAAGAGGACGACGAGGGGCACTTCTTCGTCTACGAGCGCCCCGACCCCCGGGGCAAGCGCCGCTACGTGGTGGCCGTCGATCCGACCTGGACCATCGAGGGTGATCCCTGCTGCATCCAGGTCATCGACCGCGCCTCGATGGAGCAGGTGGCCGTCTGGCACGGGTCGGCCGACGCCCAGAGCATCGGGGACATCGCGCTGGCCATCGCCTACTGGTACGGACCCGAGACCATCTTGAACACCGAGATCCAAGGCGGCGGCAAGACGGTGCTCGCCTGGTGGCGCGAGGCCAACTACCAGCACATATGGATGGACCGCCGGGCGGACCGCCCGAAGCTGATGATGCAGGCGTACGGGTGGAACACCACCTACGAGACCAAGAACAACATGCTGACCACCATGCAGTCGATCATCCACCGCAAGCACCTGATCATCCACCACCCGGCCACCTACTACGAGATGACCCGGTACATCGCCAACCCCGACGGCACCTACGGGCCGTCCCGGCGCAGCGGCCACGACGACTGTGTGACCAGCCTCGGCATCGGGATCATGACCGTGATCTGGGAGCAGGGCACCCTCGACTACTCGGCGGCCGCGCCCGCGCCCGGCCACCTGCCCGGAGAGCGCAACCCGCAACTGGCCGGCAGCTACGGTCGCACGTATACACCTCCGGGCATGGCAACCTTGGGACCCATGGACGACGACGCGATGATCGGGATCGAGGTCACATATTGATGCCGGAAGACATTGATGGTTTGGACGATACATCGGCGGTTCATACGCTCCTCGTTTGTATCGATCTCCTGAACAACGCGCTGAAAAGCACTACCCAAGCGCTTCGCGCCTGTGGGGCGCCGGAGGTCATTACCGACGAAACCTTGCTTGGGATGGAGCAGCTCTCGATGAATATCGAGGAAATCCAAGGGATGTATCGATGAGGTACTCCTATCGGTGCCGCAGCTGCGGCGAGATCCAGTCCGAGACCGCGGCCGACATGATCCAGTGCCGGATGTGCGGCTCGG
>Ga0187891_1002644_pt1 | contig 13398 bp, 12 predicted proteins | sample June2016WEW_21_4_FD_132990 | JGI IMG/M metagenome (GOLD analysis project Ga0187891, IMG submission 132990) | Peatland microbial communities from SPRUCE experiment site at the Marcell Experimental Forest, Minnesota, USA - June2016WEW_21_40 | ecosystem: Environmental > Terrestrial > Soil >... | reverse complement strand
TGATCATCCGGCAATCAAGCAGCTCCTCCTGTTGCTCAGGCGTCGTGGATGTCCCGGTTGAACGAGGCTTACCGATTTGCATCGAATCCTCCTGACGTTCTTGGCCTAAATCACGCTGAGGACCGTTCATTCCTGCATTGACCTACATCAACCACGACGAAATAAATCAATTAAATCTCCTCCGGCACCATGCGGATGGCGCCGCACGGGCATTCCTGCGCGCAGATGCCGCAGCCCTTGCAATAGTCGTAGTTGAACTGGAAGCGCTTGCCGGGGCCGAGCTTGATCACCGCATTGTCCGGACACACGCCGTAGCAATTGTCGCACTCGAAGCAATTGCCGCAGGACAGGCAGCGCCGCGCCTCGTAGAGCGCGTTGGTCTCGTCGAGGCCGCCCTGTACCTCCTCGAAGGTGCTTTGCCGGCGGGCGACTTCCAGCATCGGCCGCACCGTCTTCGGCGCGTCGGCGTAATACCAGGTGTTGAGCTTGTCGAAGCTCGCCAGCTCGTGCGCCGGCGGCGGCGCATAGGCGGCGCCGCGCAGCCAGGCGTCGATATGGCGCGCGGCCTTCTTGCCGTGGCCGATCGCCACCGTCACCGTGCGTTCGGAGGGCACCATGTCGCCGCCGGCGAAAATGCCGGCATAGCCGGTCATCATGTTGGTGGCGACCTGCACCGTGCCGTCCTTGATTTCCAATCCGGGCACGCCGTCAAGCAGCGACAGATCGACGTCCTGGCCGAGCGCCAAAACCAGCGAGTCGGTCTCCAGCGCCTCGAATTCTCCGGTCGGCTGCGGGAAGCCGGTCGCGTCGAGCTGCATCTTCTCGACGGTGAGCACGCCCTCGTCCATGCGTTTGATGGTCGAGAGCCACTTCATCATGATGCCTTCCTGCAGCGCCTCCTCGACCTCGAAGTCGTGCGCCGGCATGCGGTCGCGGGTGCGGCGATAGACGATGATCGCCTCGGTGGCGCCGAGCCGTTTGGCGGTGCGCGCGGCATCGATGGCGGTGTTGCCGCCGCCGTAAACGACGACGCGCCGGCCAAGGAGCGGCTTCTCTTCGCCTTCCATGGAGCGCAACAGCGCGACGGCGTCGAGAATCTTCGCCGCCGAGCCGGCGGGAATATAGGAGCGCTTGCCGATATGGGCGCCGACGGCGAGGAACGCCGCATCGAAACGACCGGCCTGCATGCTCTCGACGATGCGGTCGACCTTGCTGTTGAGCTTGATGACGACGCCGAGGTCGACGATGCGGTTGACCTCGGCGTCGAGCACGTCGCGCGGCAGCCGGTATTTGGGAATGCCGAAGCGCATCATGCCGCCGGCAAACGGGCCGGCCTCGTGGATCTCGACCGCATGCCCCATGCGCCGCAGGTGATAAGCCGCCGACAAGCCCGACGGACCGGCGCCGACCACCAGCACGCGCTTGCCGGTCGCGCCCGGCGGCGGCGCAAATCGCCAGCCGTTGCGGATCGCCACGTCGCCGAGGAAGCGCTCGACCGAATTGATGCCGACCGCTTCGTCGACCTGCGCGCGGTTGCAGGCGTTTTCGCAAGGGTGGTAGCAGACCCGGCCCATCACCGCCGGCATTGGATTGTCGGTCGTCAAGGTGCGCCAGGCGGTTTCGTAATCGCCGGATTCGGCGTGATAGAGCCAGCCCTGGATGTTCTCGCCGGCCGGACAGGCGTGGTTGCACGGCGGCAGGCGATCGACATAGACCGGCCGCGAGGTGCGCCACGACCCGGTCAGGTTGGCGAGGCTCGTGCCGACATCGAGACTGATGGCGAAGGGGTGCGTCATCAGGCCTCTCCCTCCGCGTCGAGCAGATGATATTCGGCAATGTTGCGGTCGGCGATCGCCTGCAAATGCGCGATGCGGCTTTTGCCTTCCTCCGAACCAAAGAGATGGGCGAAGCGCCGCTGCGGTTTCAAATATTCGGCGACCGGCACCTGCCGGCGGATTTTTCTGCTGCCGGTGACGACGCCGTGCTCGGCCTCGAACACCGGGAACAACCCGCACTCGACCGCGAGCCGCGCCAGCCGGATCGTATCCTGCGACGCCGAACCCCAGCCGAGCGGGCAGGGCACATGAATATGCAGATAGCGGGCGCCATGAATGCCCATCGCCTTCATCACCTTGCGCTCGAGGTCATGCAGGTCGGCGACCGTGGCGGTGGCGACATAAGGAATGCCGTGGGCGACGGCGATCTTTGGCACGCTCTTGCCGGTGCCGAAAACGTTGCCCGGCTCCGGACCCAAGGCCGGCGTCGTCGCGGTGCGCGCCGCCGGCGGCGTCGCCGACGAGCGCTGCACGCCGGTGTTCATGTAGGCTTCGTTGTCGTAGCAGATGTAGAGCACGTCATCGTTGCGCTCGAACATGCCCGACAGGCAGCCAAAGCCGATATCGGTGGTGCCGCCGTCGCCGCCTTGGGCGATGGCGCGGACTTCGGGGCGGCCTTTCACGCGCATCGCGGCGGCAACGCCGGTTGCCACCGCGGCGGCATTGCCGAACAACGAATGCAGCCACGGCGTCTGCCACGAGGTTTCCGGATAGGGCGTGGTGAACACTTCGAGGCAGCCGGTGGCGTTGGCGGCGATCACGTTGCCGCCGGTGGCCCGCATCGCGGCGTCCATGGCATAGCGCGCACCCAGTGCCTCGCCGCAGCCTTGGCACGCGCGGTGGCCGCAGGTGAGCGCGTTGGAGCGGTCGATCGAGGCCTGCACCGCGCGCTGCTGGTCGGAAACCAGCCGATTGCCGACGGTGAAGGTGCCCTTCTGATAGAAGTGCAGCTTCTGCGTCGCATCCAGTGTGCGGTCGTTCACCGGCTTCTCCCTTACACGGCGGCTTTTTCGGCTTGGCCGAGCCGGCGCAACAGGTTTTCGGCGGTCGGGCCCGAGCGCCGCACTTTGCGGACGTAATGCAGTTCCTTGGCGACGATCTTCTCGTTGAGATCGAGGAAGTGCGAGCCTTCCCAGGGCTGCACGAAGGCGCCGCGCAGCACGCGATGCAGCGACGCCTTGGTGATCGGCCGGCCGCCGAGCCCGGCGATGACCGAATGCACCTGCGGCGCGCCGCCGACGTTGCGCAACGCCAGGTCGACGTTATTGGCGAGCGGGCCGCCCATGCCGACGGCGAGACTCTTCTCGATCACCACGACGTTGCGCGCGCGCACCAGCTTTTCGCGCAGCGCCGCGGTCGGGAACGGCCGGAACGACACCAGCGTCACCAGGCCGACGCTGAGCCCGTCGGCGCGCATCTCGTCGATGGTGTCCTTGATGGTGCCGTTCACCGAGCCCATGGCGACGACGATCAGCTCGGCGTCTTCGCAGCGATAGGAGCGGAGCAGGCCGCCGCTGTCGCGGCCGAATTGCTTCTTGAACGCGGCGGCGTATTCGGGAATGAGCCGCAGCGCCAGCGTTTGCTTATAGTGCTGCAGATAGCGCACCTCGGTGAAGGCGTCCGGTCCGACCATGGCGCCGATCGAGATCGGGTCCTGCGGATCGAGCACCTGCACCGGTTCGTAGGGCGGCAGATAAGCATCGACCTCGGCTTGTTCGGGAATGTCGACGCGTTCGACCGCGTGCGTGAGGATGAAGCCGTCGACGCAGACCATCACCGGCATCGACAATTCCTCGGCCAGACGGAAGGCCTGGATGTGCAGGTCGGCGGCCTCCTGGTTGGTCTCGGCGAACAGCTGCATCCATCCGGAATCGGCCACGGCCATGGCGTCGGAATGGTCGTTCCAGATGTTGATCGGCGCGCCGATCGCCCGGTTGCCCAAGGTCATCACGATCGGCAGGCCGAGGCCGGAGGCGTTGTAGACCGCCTCGGCCATGTACAGCAGGCCCTGGCTGGCGGTGGCGGTATAAGCCCGCGCGCCGGCAGCAGACGCGCCGATCGCCACCGACAGCGCGGCAAATTCCGATTCGACGTTGATGAACTCGCATTTGGTGATTTCGCCGGTCCGCACCATCTCGCCGAGACCCTCGACGATGTGGGTCTGCGGCGTGATCGGATAGGCGCAGATCACTTCCGGCCGGCAGAGGCCGATGGCCTCGGCCATCGCCCGTGAGCCTTCGATTTGCTTAAGCATGGCGATGACCCATCAGGCGGCCGCGTTGGCGTCGGCGCCGGCGACAGCGTCGTAGGCGGCGGTGGCGGCGGCGATATTCGCCGCGGCGATCTTTTCCGGAAACGCGTCGCGGATCGCGGCGGCGACCGATTGCAATTGGATGAGGCCGGTGAGCCGGGCAAAGGCGCCGAGCAGAGCGGCATTGGGCAGCGGGCGGCCGACATGCTTGAGCGCCAGCTCCGACGCCGGCACGGTCAGCACGTGACCCGCCGGCAGTTGTTTGGCGACGGCGTCGAGATGCAGATCGGTCAGGCTGCGATTGCTGTTGACCAGCAGATAGCCGCCGGGCTTGAGGCCCTGGCAGACGTCGATGGCCTTGAACAGCGTCGGGTCTTGCACGATCAGCGCGTCGGGTTCGAGGATCGGCTCGCGCAAGCGGATTTCCTTGTCGTCGATGCGGCAGAAAGAAACCACCGGCGCGCCCATGCGCTCGGAGCCGAAGCTCGGAAAGGCCTGGGCATGCTTGCCCTCGAGATAAGCGGCAACCGACAGAAGCTCCGCCGCCGTGACGACACCCTGACCGCCGCGGCCGTGGATGCGCACTTGGAACATCGGATCGGTCCTCGCCTGAGATTGCCGCCGTGCAAGCTGCCGGGATCGGCGGTGGCCGGCACTGAGGCGCATCATGAGAATGACGAGCGAACGCCGCCTTGAGCTAGGTCAATTGCCGGCAGCCGCGCCGACAACGTTTAAGGCCGAAATGGCCTTGGCTAGCTGTGCAAGTTGCGAACCCAGGCGCCAGGTTCATCGACCAGCAATTCAAAATAGATATCGGCATTCGGGCAGAAGCGCGGGGCAAACGCCGCCGCCGCCGGCATGCTGTCGAGCCAGTCGCGGCAGGCCCGTTTGGACGGGCACGCTTCGCAGCGGTGAAACGCGGTGGCGTAGCTCAGGCCGAGACGCGAGATCGTGCCGCCCCCGGGGTCGATCCCGAGGTGCTCCATCATTTCCCGCATATAGATTGATTGAGCGTGTGGTGTAGGCGCCGTCATGATCGCCTACTCCTTCTTCAACCAGAGGAGGTAGCGTAGACGGCCCACCGCAACGCTTCTTGATCTAGATCAAAACCCTCAGGTGCGCCGCGCACCGCACAAGATCGGCATGTAAGAGAAGCCGAAGCCGAGAAACGCGGCTGCCCATGCGAACGCGGAGACATGCAGCAGCGGCTCACTCCAAGAAGGCAGCAGCGACGCGGCAATTCGCGCCAGCGCGGCGATGACGACCGCCAGGTAGATGGCTTGCGTCAACACCGAAGCGGTGAGCGGCCGTCCGGTATGACCGAGGCTGGCGCGCGTCATGATGGCCAGCGTCATGGTGCCGATGGCGCCGACGGCCCAGGCGTGGATGCCGGCACTGCCGGCGACAAGTCCGAACGCACCGGCAGCGCTCAGCAGAAAGCCGATCGGAACGAACGCGTAAGCGACGTGGAGGATGAGAACGAGGGGCTCGCGATAGGTACGGTCGCCGGCCCAACGCACGAGCCGCACCGTCTGGATCATGCCGGCCAAAAGCAGCGCCGCCGCCGTTGCCGGCGCCAGCGGCATCGCGATCCAAAGCGCCAACGCTGCGGCGCTCACGATCATGGTCGCGACGTCAAGCCGCCCGAAGGGAGCCGGCAACCGGCCGCTGCCGGCGCGGGCGAGCCAATTGTGCGTGAAGCTCGGCACCACGCGCCCGCCGACCAGCGTGATCAGCAAGACGATCGCGCCGAGGCCGGCCCGCGTCGCATAGTCGGCGACGCCGGCGAAGTGCGCTTCGAGGTGGAAGCCGATATTCGCAACGGCAAGAACGGTGATGATCGCGACGATCTTGAGGTTGCGCCAGTTGCGGCCGGCGGCGATTTCGCGCGCGGCCGCGGCTGCAACCAGCACCAGGAACGCACTGTCGATAATTGCGGCCGGCGCCCAGCCGATCCACGCCGACACGGTGACGGCGACCCGTCCAAGAAGCCAAACGCTCACTAGCACCAGGAGCGGCACGCCTTGGATCGGTAGTTGGCCGGTCCAGTTCGGGATAGCGGTCAAGAGGAAGCCGGTGACCACCGCGGCGACGTAACCGAACAGCATCTCGTGGATGTGCCAGTCGAGCGGCGCAAAGGCCGTGGCGGTGGCAAGCTCGCCATAAAACATCGGCAGCCAGGCCAGGATGGTTGCCCCGGCATAGAGCCCCGCCAGCAGGAAAAACGGCCGGAAGCCGTACGAGAGCAAAGCCGGGCCTTCATAGGCACGCAGGCGCGGAATGGGTGTCACGTGATCGCCTCATACAGAGCCCGGCAATTCTCGGTCATCGGGTTGGAGTCCTGCTACACCGATAGATCACGCGGCATTGGCCCATTTTGTCACAGCGCAAACCGAGTGGCACTTCATCCCAAGAAATTGAAACCGTGCGCTCCCGCGACCGCACCGAGCACCGTCAGTGCGGCGAGAGTGAGCAAGAAGACGTGCAGACGTGTGATGCGGCGCAGGGTTGACGCCGGGTCTAGCCGCGCCTGTTGCTGGACCCTGGCGTGCAGCAGGGGCTCCAACACGAAAACCATGAGCACGAAGACAAGCCAGAGCCCTGACATCGCTGACATCCACCAGAAATGCGGATCGGCGAAGCGTGCCCAGAGGTCCATGCGGTAGGTCATCCACAGGCCCGTCGCTCCGGCCAACGGAATGGAAAAGCGGACCTGCGCCGCAAAGCGCCGTTCCACGCCGTCGAAAAGTGCAAGACCCTCCTTGCCGGTCGAGCGCAATCGGGCGAGGGGCAGCACGATGAGCGTCACGAATGCGAGGCCGCCGATCCAATGAATGACCGCAAGCACGTGTAGCGACAGGGCGAGCGCGACGTCATCCACCATCAGCTCCCTAGCCGAACTCAGTCGGTTCAAAGGCCATCGCAGGTGCCTTTGGAGCGTGGCGCAGTCCGGTCATCCGGATTGGCGCCACACTCCACTCATAGACGATGCCGCGCCGGCCTTGTTTGTCCCAGCGCAAACCAGGCGGTATTTGTCGGCCGGAGCCGGCAAGCGTGGAGCCTCTTGACGGACAGGGTCGCGCCGCGTTGGCATCGGCACACGAGGAACAGCATGGCCGCAATCGATCGCTCGGTGGTCGAGCATCTTTCGCTTTTTTCGGAGCTGGGCGGGGCCGAAATTGACGCGCTGCTCAGCGAAGCGCGCGCTGTGCGCTTTGCCAAAGGCGCGCATGTGTTCGAGCAGGGCGGCGAAGCGCACGCGTTTTATGTTCTGCTGCACGGCCACCTGCAGGCCGTCAAGACAACGCCGGACGGCCAGCAGATCGTGATGCGCTACGTCTCGCCGGGCGAGGTCTTTGGCGTCGCCATGGCCATCGGCGTGAGCGCCTATCCGGCTACCGCAATCGCCGTGGTCGAGAGCGTCGCGCTTTGCTGGCCGTCGGCGGCGTGGCCGCGGATCGCCGCCCGCTATCCGAGCTTGGTGGCCAGTACGCTGCAAACCATCGGACAGAGGCTGCAGGACGCGCAGACCCGCATCATCGAGGCGTCGACCCAAGAGGTGGAGCGACGCGTCGCCCACGCGCTGCTGCGGCTGGCGCAGCAGGCCGGACGCAAGATCGAACGCGGCATCGAAATCGATTTTCCGATCAGCCGGCAGGATATCGCGGAAATGACCGGCACCACGCTGCACACCGTCAGCCGCATCCTCAGCGCCTGGGAGAAGCGCGGCCTGGTGGCGAGCGGCCGCCGCCGGATCGTCATTCGCGATGCGCATCAGCTCTTCGTCGTGGCCGAGCGGCCGCGCGAGGCGTAGCAAGGCCGCCGTCGCCGCCGCAGGCGGCAGCTTGCAGCGCCGTCAATAAGCGATCGCAGGAAACCGCGTGCTCGCGACAGGCGTCCTCGACGCTGTGGAATGTCGCGATCGGACAGCCGACGCAATTCATCTTGAAATCGAGGAACGTGCGAATCGTCGCCGGCCATCGGCGCATCACGTCGTCGACGCAGCATGTGAGCCCAATAGGCGTGTGTTTGGCTGCCATGGTCCGCACCATAGTTCCTGCGCGAACGGCGTCTTTGCCCCAGCGCAAGCAATTTCGCCGGAAATGCGCGTTGAATTTGATGCAGCGCAAACAACTTTGCCGGAGACCGCATCGAGATTGATGCAGCGCAAAAAAGCAAAGTCTGCAAACGACTAAATCCTCCGCAAATGAAGCGGAGGACTAGGATGATCACACGAAGAAACGCATTGATGGGCGCCGCCATCGCTACGCTGTTGACGGCGATGCCGGCGCTGGCGGCCGAGCTCGACCTGCCGCGGCAGAAAATCGACCTGGTCGCTCCGCCGTTTGTTCATCCCCACGAGCAGGCGACGACGCAAAAGCCGAAAATCATCGAATTCCGCCTGGTCGTCCAGGAAAAGGAGATCGTGATCGACGATCAGGGAACCAAGTTGCGCGCCATGACCTACAACGGCTCGATCCCGGGGCCGATGATGGTCGTCCATGAGGGCGACTATCTGGAACTCACATTGGTGAATCCCGAAACCAACAGCATGCCGCACAACATCGACTTCCATGCCGCGACCGGGGCATTGGGCGGCGCCGAGCTTACGCTGATCAATCCCGGCGAGCAGGTGGTGCTGCGCTTCAAGGCGACGCGGCCGGGGGTGTTCGTCTATCACTGCGCGCCGGGCAGCGACATGACGCCGTGGCATGTCACGTCCGGCATGAGCGGCGTGGTGATGGTGTTGCCGCGCGCGGGCTTGAGCGACGGCAAGGGCAAGCCGCTGCATTACGACCGCATCTATTACATCGGCGAAAACGATTTCTACATACCGCGCGACGACAAGGGCAAGTTCAAGACCTACGACTCGCCGGGCGAGGCCTATGCCGACACCATCGAGGTCATGCGCAAGCTCATTCCGACCCACGAAGTGTTCGAGGGCCGCGTCGGCGCGTTGACCGGTAAGAACGCGTTGACTGCCAAGGTCGGCGAGACGGTGCTGATCGTTCATTCGCAGGCCAACCGCGATTCACGTCCGCACCTGATCGGCGGGCATGGCGATTACGTCTGGGAAACCGGGAAGTTCTCCAACCCGCCAGAGACCAACCTCGAGACCTGGTTCATCCGCGGCGGCTCGGCGGGAGCGGCGCTCTATACGTTCCGGCAGCCGGGAATCTACGCCTACGTGAACCACAATCTGATCGAAGCGGTCGAACTCGGCGCCACGGCTCATTTCAAGGTCGAAGGCGCCTGGAACGACGACCTGATGACGCAAGTGAAGCCGCCGGCGCCGATCACGGATGCGTCGAGTGTGCACGGATCGCTGGCGCCCGCGGTTGGCACCGGCCGGCTCGATTGAGCGGAATCGCAGCGGTGCAGTCATGTTCTTGCTGAAACTCAAAATCATCGCCGCGGTCGTCGCGCTCGCCGCGCCGATTCCCTATGCCGTGGCGCGACTCGCGCCGCCGACGCAAAAGCTCGAGCCCGACATGATCGAGCTGACGACCGGCGAGGTGAGCTACAAACCGGCCGGCGATTTCACCCGCATGGCGAAGCCCGCGAACGCGCCGCTGAAGACCGTGTATTTCGGCCGCGGCTTTCGCATCATGAAACGCCAGGTCACCGAAGCCGATTACCGGCGTTGCGTCGATGACGGCGGCTGTGCGCCGGTCGATGCAGCGAGACCGTCGTCCGCCGACGAGCCCATCGTCGGCGTGAGCTGGCAGGACGCCCAGGCGTATATCCGCTGGCTGTCGGGTAAGACCGGCCAGCACTATCGGCTGCCCAAGGATGACGAATGGGCTTTTGCGGCGGGCAGCCGCTTCCACGACGAGGGCTGGCCCGATTTCGACGGCGCCGATCCCGCCAAGCGCTGGCTCAGCCGTTATGAGAGCGACGCCGCGCAAGAGCCGGTCGACCGGCAACCGCATCCGGTCGGCAGCTTCGGCAGCAATGAGAACGGATTGCTCGATGTCGCCGGCAATGTCTGGGAGTGGACCGATACCTGTTTTGTCCGCATCGCCTTGGACGCCGCCGGCCATGAAGTGTCGGAGACCAAGAATTGCGGCGTCCGCGTCGTCGAAGGCCGCCATCGCACCTACATGACCGACTTTATCAGGGATGCGCGCTCCGGCGGTTGCTCGGTCGGAACCCCGCCGGCCAATCTCGGCTTCCGGCTGGTGCGAGAGGACTGAGCTGGCGGCGCTAGAGCGCGTCCAGGAAAAGTGGAAACCGGTTTTCCGTCCGGACGCGCGATAAAACAAGAACTTGGAGCGGGATGACGATTCGAGGATAAGTCATCCGGCTCTAGCCCGCGCTATTGGTGCCATCCTTCAAGTTGACATTTTTGGGCTATTATGAGGGTTGCTTGGCCCCGCCGACCGGGCTGGACGCCCGGGCGGCAGCTCATCGCGAAAGCCTGCATGGGCGACGTTCATCGGGCGAAAGTCATCGGGCGAGGTTGATGGCGACAAGCAACCGGCGACGGCTCGCAATCGCGCTTTCGATCGTGACGGCGGGCTTAGCGCTCGCGGTCCCGGCCGGCGCGCAGATGTTCGACGCGCGCGCCGCCTTCGATCAGCGTCCGCGCGCCGAGCAGGTCCAGTGGCGCGAGTTTTTTCCGTTTCCGTTTATCGGCGGCCGTAGACCGTACAATCCGGAAAGTCCGTGGGGTCCGCCGCGGCCGCAGACCTTCGAATCGACCCGGGCGCCGCCGCCGCGCAAGGTTGAGACGCCGCCGACCGAGACGGTGCTGGTGATCGGTGACTCGCTCGCCGATTGGCTCGGCTATGGGCTGGAGGAGACGTTCGCCGATACGCCGGACATCGGCATCGTGCGCAAGATCAAGCCCTATGCGGGTCTGGTGCGCTACGAAGCGCGCAACGACGCGCCGGATTGGTCGCAAGCGGTCAAGGACGTGCTGGCGGCGGAAAAGCCGAGCGCCATCGTCGTCATGCTCGGCATCAATGACCGGCTGCCGCTGCGCGATCGCGCGCCGCCGGCAAAAGGCGCGGCCGCGCCGGCGCAAGGGCAGGGCGCGACGGCGCAAGGGCAGGGCGCGGCGACGCAAGGGCAGGGCGCGACGGCGCCCGCTGCATCGCCTGCAGATACGGCACGGCCGGACGGCGAGCAGCCGGCGGTCGCGGCCAACGAGCCGCAGCGCCGGGCCGGCAGCTACTACGAGTTTCACACCGACAAATGGGCCGAGCTTTACGACAAGCGCATCGACGACATGATCGCGGCGCTCAAGGGAAAGGGCGTGCCGGTGCTGTGGGTCGGATTGCCGGCGATCCGCGGCACGCGCTCGACCAGCGATATGAGCTACCTCGACGAGCTTTATCGCGCGCGCGCCGAGAAGGTCGGCATACCCTACGTCGATATCTGGGACGGCTTCGTCGACGAAGCCGGCCGCTACGCGGTGCAGGGGCCCGATTTCGAAGGCCAGATCCGCCGGTTGCGCACCGCCGACGGCGTGCATTTCACCAAGGCCGGCGCGGTGAAGCTTGCGCATTATGTCGAGCACGACTTGCGCCGCCTGCTGTCGAGCCACATCGTGCCGGTGGCGTTGCCCGGTCCGGAGGAGCAGGCGCCGAAGGGAAGCGCGGTCGGCGCGCGCCCGGCGATCGGCCCGGTCGTTCCATTGGCTGCGACCGGCGGCGGCGAGGGCGGCGACCTCTTGGGCGCCCCGAGCCATCCGGTGCCGGCGGCATCCGATCCGCTCGCGACCCGCATGCTCAGCCGCGGCGACGCCATTGCGGCGCCGCCCGGCCGCGCCGACGATTTCTCCTGGCCGCGCGGCGACGCCAATGCCGGGCCGGATGCGGCGCCCGAACCGGTCGTGCCGACGCCCGTACCACCGGCCAAGGCCTCCGGCGGCAAGAACGATTCAAGCAAAGGCGACGCCACCAAGATCGACGCCAGCAAAATCGACACCAAGAAATCGAGCGACGCGAAGGCTCAGCTGGCGGTGCCGCCGGCCGGGGCAGCCGCCGCGCCGGCGAAGCCGCGTCGTGCGCGCGAAGACCTCGACAGCGCGCCACGGCCGCCCATGCCGATCGCTCCAAGCCGGGATTAGGATCGCGCGCCCGACTGCTAAGCTATTGGGTTGCCGGAACAGCGGCACGAGAGTCGCGTTGTTGTGAGCCGAGCGCCGAGGCCATGGGGCCTAAAGGTCAAGAGGCGTCGCCGAAAGGGGAAACCAATGCCGAAGCAAGCAACCTCGTTGCGCAATTCAGTTGTCGGGGTTATCGCCGCAGCGGCGCTTTCGCTGCCTCTGTCGGTCGCGCAAGCCGATCAGCAGACCGGTCCAACAATGCCAGTGAAGAAGCACGCTGCAAGGATGCACCATCCGAAGCAGAGGGAATCCGAAATTCGCCCGGGGATTTATGGCGCCGCGCCAAGCTCATCGGGGCGGTGTGCGTGGCCGTATCGGAACCAGTTCCCGCCTTGCCAATCGACGTGGCCGGCCGGAGACCCGAATTACCACGGATCGCGACCCGGCGTAACTTTTGACGAGCCCTGGGACCCTGGCCGATAAGATCGTTGCACGCCGTGACGTTTCCCTCACCCCTTGCGGGGAAAGGTAGGAGGGTGTGGCGTCGCCGGCGTCGCGTCGGTCGATCCCGGCGCAAGCCGCATTCTGCATTGCAGCAACAAGCAATTGTGACTGCACGCGCTATTGTGTTGCCGAAACCGCAGCAACACACTGGTGTTATTCGTTTTGAGGCGAGGCGCTGGATCCAGGAGGAAGAACAAAGGGGGCGGCACAAGGAGAGTGCCATGTCGAAGCAAATAATCTCGCTCCGCAGCGTCGCCGTTGCCGCGATATCCGCGTCACTTTCGCTATCCATCTTATCGGTCGCGCAAGCTAATCAGCGGACCGGCACAGCGATGTACCTGAAAAAACACGTGGCGAGGATACATCATCCGATTCGGCGGGAATCTGAACTTTCCCGCAAAATCTATGACGTCGTGCCGAATGCGCCTGACTGCACCTGGCCGTATAAGCGAATGCTTCCGCCTTGCATGTCCACGTGGCCAGCGGGAGATCCCAATTACCACGGCACGTTACGCGGCGATCAATATGAATGAATAGTTGCGCCCTCAAGGCTGCGTGAGTTGGAGGCAATTTGCGATGTCTGCTTGACCCCCGAGAAGCAGACATTGCTTGTCTGTTTATGAGTTCGCGTCCTAGAGCATTTTCCGAAAAGACTGAATCGCGGGATTCCCCTGCGGGAACGAATCGGATTCAAGGTTCGTGCTGGAATGGAGGCCAGCATGGATGGCGAAACCGTATTCGGAGGATCTGCG
>Ga0187891_1002643_pt1 | contig 13398 bp, 13 predicted proteins | sample June2016WEW_21_4_FD_132990 | JGI IMG/M metagenome (GOLD analysis project Ga0187891, IMG submission 132990) | Peatland microbial communities from SPRUCE experiment site at the Marcell Experimental Forest, Minnesota, USA - June2016WEW_21_40 | ecosystem: Environmental > Terrestrial > Soil >... | reverse complement strand
GCAATCGTTGTACCGCATCCAGTTTGAACTCCTTGGTGAACTTCCTTCGAGACTGCATCCCAGTTTCCCCTTTCGCTGCATTTTAGGGCTTAACTGGTTGTCTCAAAATCGGGGTCCACTCCAATCAATGGCTCAAGTTGCTTAGCGAGGTGCGGATGCGGTCTGAAGAGATAAGGCAGAGCGAATTGCGTTAGAGTACTGAAGCCGATCTTGCATTCAGGGCCGTTAAGACAATTTCGAATTGAAGTTAGGAGGTGTCGTCCGTGAATTTCAACTTAACAACACGCGAAGATGGCGCAGATAGCGATGCAGCAGATACCAGAGGCTAAAACCAAACCCGCATGTGACCAACGCCAGGAGAAGCAGCACGGGGCGAATGAGCACCATAATGATCGCGGGAACGATGGCTGCCCTTATGACTTCGAATTGCTAAGCGGCAGCGTTACTCTGGAGGGGTGCTTGAGTTCGAATAAAGTTTGCGAGCCGGCCCGCTCATCGATTGCGAAGTAACGAAAGTAGAGTCGAGTTGACGTTAGTCGGATGCTACTTCAATCTCCTTGGCTGTGTAACCAGGATACCGCTTAGCGAGACATCCCTCGAATGCCTCGGACATGCTTAGTGTGTGTCTCCGTAGGCGAGTCCCGGCGCACCTGGTCTCGGCGGCGCCAGGCCACGGTAGAAAACGCCGACATTTCTTCCGTTTTCGACCACGGCAAACTCTCGAGCGGAGGTTCGATGAAGTTCGAATTGAACATCGGCTTCTCCTTCCTTGCTGAGCACGGCTCGAACCCGCTTGGCATCATCTGGTAAATCCATGGTCCACTCCCACGGCAAACCCAAGCCTTATCTGAAAAACACACCCGAGGCCGCAACAGGCTGAACAACGGTGATCCATTCGGTGGAATCCGGGAGTTTGAGAAAATCTTTGAACCGGTCGTGCAGGTTACGACTGCCCAGATCAACGATCAACCTTGCCCACATATCGTCGAGATACCGCGCGAGATCGTCCTCCAATGTCTGCAAGAGAGCGCCGGCTGGCTCTAGGCTCTCAGTCCCGAGCGCTTCAACTGCTCTCCAAGAAAATCGGAATCCGTTCTTCCAATCCGTGAAACGTTTCGGGTCTTCAGGAAGCTTGGGCAGCAATGTTTCCCCGTGCTTTTCTCCGCGCCCCAGTACCGGATTGTGAATCAGCAGATTACGATATGTGTCGATCTTTCGAAATAGAACTGGGAAGTTGTTCAAGGGTTGATGGGGGAGGTAGTTTACCGCGTCACCACCAATGGCTCGCACCGCGTCGTAAAAATCCTTAGCGTTCTCGCAACAGGTCTGAAGCAAGTAAACGACATCTTCCGGGTGCGTGGGCTCCCCCGGTTTAACGCCAGCTTGCTCGACCCTGCGCTCGGCTGCCCTGGAAAGATGATAGAAGACCGAATAGTGGGATACTGCGAGTTTTTCCCATTCTTGGGACACATCCCCACGTACACGAATCCAGGAAGTGTCCCCCAACTCTGTAGCCGGACCGCAGACTCTGTTTGTCAGCGGAACGACATAGAGCCGCCAGAACACCTCATAGTTGGCAAACCTATCACGAACCAGCGGCCAGCGACGGCGTTCGTGACGGTCGCCGTGGTCCTTCAGATTGAATCTGTCGAGTTTTTCGAGTGAGGCCACAGTGTTTCCGTCCTCTGCGAGCGCTTTGGGGCATCCCAATCCATTTTCTCACCCCCCGGGCATGCTTCTCCAGGCCTTCGCACAGTGGTGAAGGCGCAGCGCAACACCATCGAGCCCGCACCGTGCCAACCCATATGCGGCGGACAACCGAGGGCTCGGAACAACTCATGGAGCGCAGCGCGAATAACGACCTGACCTTCCGGCTAGTGCCCACGTGCAAGGTATAGCTTCAATTGTCGGACCTTTTTTCTCAGGCGACTCTTTCGGAGGCCGGCGGGATCCTGCTCCGCCTCCCTCAGATGTTCACAGGCTGTCTTCCGATCCCGGTCTTTACAGGCTTCAGCGAGGTTAACGTGGCATGAGATGACAACGCGCCCATTGTCTATCACTTGGGCAAGCTGGAGAGCCTTCTTCAGATCCTCTACTCCTGCTTCCCATTCTGCCTCGTCTCGGGCGGAGTAAATCGCGCGGAACTGGCCCAGAGAATTCAGGCAGCGGGCTTCATTGGCCTTATCTCCAGTTCTGATAAGGATAGCGAGAGCGCGGTTGAATTCCCGGGTCGAGACTCGCCAGTGAACCGCACGGTCTCCACGGTTTCGCGCTCTCCGCATTAGTTCCTGGCTGCAAAGAGCCATTTCAATTGACGATACGGCCAGGCCCCGAACGTATTTCGCGGCACGATACCACCGGACCCCCCGTTTCGCGTGTCTGATTGCTTCCTTAATACGCCCCAGGCGCCGGAGTGCAGCGGCCGAATAGTAATAAGCCGAGCCCAGCACCTCAGCTCGACGACGATTCTGATACGTTCGATGTGGCGTTTTCGACTCAAGAATTGCGATGGCCTTGCGAGCAAGCGAATAGGAGCGCAGTGGACTTTTGTTGTGGATCATTTGGCACTCCGCAATCTTCTCGTATGCAAGACTTTCAACAAGATCGTCGCGGTTCTCCTTAGCCCAGGAGGCGACCCGTCGAAAGCCCCGAACTCCACTGTCCGATGACACTCTATCGGCAAGAAGTTCCGCAAGTGCAAGTTCCAGGCTTACCGCAGTCGACCGTGCACCCAGACTGGTCCACCTTGGGACAACACACGCTCTCCATTTCTGAATGAAGGAGATCCACTCTGTGGAGCCCACAGGAGTTACAACCACTGGTCCAGCCTGTGGCGGAAGCCGCTCCCATGCCTCCACCAATAGCGAAGTGGCGTCGCAGACCACCGTCTGACCGCGATATCCCTCGAACGGGCCAGACAACGGTCGTGTTTCAAAATAGCGAGCTGGAACGTTCTCGGGAGGATGTTGCACGTGAACAATCGTTTTCGCGTCGGGACTAGGCTTAGGAATAGAAGGAATAATGTCGAACTGATCCGAACAACTGTACCCGGCGACAAGAACGGTGGAATGCTCTCCTGTACTGAAAAGATACTTGAGCGTGTGTGCCAGAATGCGGTCAGGATCTTTGCGGGCAACTCGGCTAAGCGTAGTCTTGATTGTCCCCGGCCGATCGATGGTTCCATGGAGTTTCACAAGAGTTGGCCCGCCGGATGCTGCCAAAAGTCGACCAAAGTCTTTGATTTCTCGCTCACTGGAGAGTATGCGAAGAATCTGGCTATTGTCGGCGTTGTAACAGGCATAGCCCCGTTCGATCAACAGGTCGAAGTTCGTTGTGAAGCCAACCTTCGCTAGTCCTGTCCTGAACAGTTTTCCAATCAAAAGATGGACCGTATTCGGGCTGCCAAGGGAAAACAGTCTCAGGAGCTTAGCCACCGGAAGATAGTGATCAAAATTCTCGACGAACGCTTCGAACGGAAACTTAGGAGACAGAATCTTCTCAATTTCACGAGATTCTCCAACGAGTGGCTTCAGCACTTCCCGTGCTAGGTCTGTAGCCAGTGGCAAGCCGGAATTCCGTGAGATTCCTGCGCCACACAGGGTCGTGAGAGTCGCACGACCGATTTCGCCAGCAAGGAAATCCGCAGTGGATTCGATCGAGGCGAACCGGCGGTCATTGGACTGCCCATAATCTGGAATCACGACGTTAGCTGCCAATGACGTACCCCTATGATCGAGATAAGCGACTGTACCAATGCCGCCACACGGAGTATTCGGGGACAAACAAACCGCACGTGGGCTTCAGCTCGGCGCTATGGAACTCTCCTGAAAAGCGCCTTCGTTTCCGCAGGGGATATCGTACTCTCAGAAGGGTGAATCGGTGAATCTTCGCGTAGTCTTCCCGCTTCAACGTTGCAGTGTCCGAGAGCCGCACGCGAGGGGGCCGAACTCACACTAATTGGACTGATTCGCAATTTGCATAACCCCGGCACGGAGGGCACTGTGGGCACAAGATGTTTCAGACGAGACACCGCAGAATCGGACCACCGCGGGGATACCGACCGCGCCTAGGGGTGGTTGGGCTTGTCCCCCAGGAAGGCAAACAGGATTCGCCGGCCTCCCGGTTCCTTTACCGACTTCTTGGCGGACTCAACCGTGACAAAAACAGAATTGATTTGCGCCAAGACCTGAGGATCGTCGAACGTAAGCACCCAGCGTCCGTCGCTCACATCGTCGTTGTGGAAGATTCCCAGGCTTTGAACCGGCTTTTCAGCACCGAGGCGTTCGCCCCACACGTAGAACGACACTTTTGCATCCAGTTTCCGCGGGTCAGCGAGATCATACGCATAAAAGATCAGAGACTTCCCTTCTGTGTAGAAAATCCGTCCGAAGGCACGTTGGCTCTTGCCATCTCCGTCACGATCATGCACGTCGATGATGTGAAGATTGCGCGCAACCACGAGATCCCGGATGTCACTGCCTTTTGCCGCAAGCGCCTCTTGCTGCCCCAAAGCCTCGGATTCGTCCGACATCTTCTTTCGCAGCTCGCGAAGTTCGGCCTCTTGTAAAACCAATGCCGTATCGCTTGCACTCTTTTCCGAACGTGATTTTTCTATTTCTGCCTCGAGCTGTGCGATGCGAGCGTCCCACTGAGTTTTCTCCGACTGAATGCGCGCGTTTTCCTGCTTGGCTTCCGTGAGGCGCGAATTCAAAGAATTCCTCGCGTTGTTTACGGAGTCAAGCTCCGCGCGGAGCGCCCGAATCGCAGTCTCCATAGAGGTCATTTCGGCTCGCGCTGACACAAGCTGTTTCTGTAATCGGGCTTCTTCGGCCTGAGCATTCTGGGGAGAGGTGCCCGGAGAAGGCACGGCTCCCTGTTGAGTGGGCTGTTGCTCATGGCTTTCCACATACGGAACAGACCTGCGCCTGCTAATCGTTAGGAAGGCTGCGACCAGGAGGACTGCGGCAATTGCGGCAACGAGGCCGGCGAAGACCGCTCGCCGTCCAGTTGTGGTCGCCTTCGGCAAGCTTTCGCGAGAGATTTCAATCCCTTCGGAGCGCGCACGAGCCACAAACCTTTCGCTCATTCCCGGGGGGATCGGGCTATGCGACCGCTTGCCTGCCAATGGGCCGAGCCCCTGGGCACTGATTTGCGTAAAATCAGAAGCGGCCCTGCGACAGCTCGGACAGTCTTCGAGGTGAGACCTGAGTTCCGTCAGTTCGTCTGCTGAGGCTTGCCCGCTAGCTGCCAGCGTGCACAGTTCCTCATAATGTTCATGGCTGTTCAACAAGCATCCCCTTGGCCTTCACCTTACGCTCAGTGGCTGTGTTCTCTTTGGCTTTGCTCGTCTCCTGCAGGACGTTCCGCAATTTCGCCAGGCCGCGATACAAATTGTGCCGGACCGATGAAGCCGAATCGCCTGTTTTCTTGGCGATCTCTTCCGCCGTCAGGCCCTCGAAATAGGTCAGCTCAATCACTCGACGCTGGCGCGACTCAAGGGTCGCGAGCACCTGCTCCACCAGGCAGACCAACTCCTGCGGAAGCAAGCATAACAAATGTCCGGTGCCATAGAACAGTTCAGCCGGCATCAGCTCATCGAGTTCATCCCGGTTGTAAAACCGGTTTGCATGAAGATGTTGACGTCGATCCAGAGTCCGGTGGTAGGCATACTGTAACAGCCACGTCTTGAAGGTTCCGCGCTCCGGGTTGAACTGGTTCACTGCTCGGAAAATGTCCAGGAATACCTTCTGGACCGTCTCTTCCGCTTCGCCATCATCGTGGAGGATTGCCCGGGCGATCCGGAAGACCAGAGCACTGTGTCTCTCAAACAGCACCGCCAGGGCATCGTTGCAGCCCATGCGCAATGCGGCCACGAGGTCTTCATCAGCGAGGTCACGGAGCCGAGAGGGAGAACAGAATAAGGCTGCGAGTTCTTCATCGGATAAGGACATAGGTTTTCCCCTAAAGTTGTTTCGCGTAGCGGCGAGAAAAACAGCCCTGACTTCCCTGCTTCTTTCGCACACCCGACTAACGGAATGTCCTGCGCCGGGCCCAGCCCTCCACACAGGGGCATCTACTATGGTTGCCCCACATGGTTTCGGCCGTCACGGTTGGACCTCGCGGGAATTGCGAACCGAAGGGTCACAGAGCACCCCAACAAATCTTTGTCTCCAGTCGAGTGGTCCTCTCCAAGCTGAGGCGCACCTAACCAGGCCCTTATATTTCAAGGAGTTGCAGGTCGCTGCTAGCCGGCAAAGTGACTCGCAATACAGTTATGCACACTTCGCAACACACGGAAACGATTTACTTTCAATAGTTTACAAAGCCCTCCCGCAGGGGGGACGGACTCAGTCTTACCTTGCGCCTTCGATTTCCCCAAAGAATCATGGGCAACGCAGTTCGCAAACGGTGAGCGCAAACTGGAATACAAAGCCTCCACCCGTAATCTCATCACGACCCGTAATCTCATTCGGTGGTTAGAAAGCTGAGTATGAGCGACATTCGGCCCACAGGTGCAATGCTTGTCGGCCCTTCGCGAAAAATTCGGCAACCGCATTAAGACCATCCGGTTGGCTCGGAGCATGAGCCAAGAGCAATTCGCGGAACTGCTAGAGATCTCTGTCGATTTTCTTAGCCTTATCGAACGCGGAATCAACGCTCCATCCTTTGAGAACCTAGAAGTTTTCTCCACCCAGCTCGGCATCCCTGTTCATGAGCTTTTCGTGTTCGAGGACAACGCGGCACGTCAGAATAGCTAATTCTGCGGACCCGTAATCTCATTCGGTGGTACCCGGAATCACATTACGCCAGACTCTCGGAAGGTTGCAAGCTGATTTTGAACAGCCTCCGAAAGCAATTCGGCCTTCGACTCCTCCAGATCAGGCATGATCTGGGGAAGAGTCAGGAAGACTTTGCCGAGATGATAGGGATGTCTGTGGATTTTCTTAGCTTGATTGAGCGGGGAAGGAATGCTCCCTCTTTTGAAAAGCTCCAGCGCATGGCTACTGCTCTCAAGATGCCAGTCGCTAGTCTATTCACTTTCGACAAACAATCTTCCCGAACTCGCAGTAGGGCACACCGGCAGTAACGGGTAACGCTGATGGTATCTTGTCCAAGGCTCAAAACTTCCTGATTCGATGGGCTAAAGCGTTCTCCGCTCCAGCTTGTTAAAAGCTTCCCGTTAAAGCAGCTTCCACTTTCGCAGCAGCGTCATCCTGCATGTGCGGCAGGACATGCGAATACACATCCAATGTGAATACAGCACTGGTGTGCCCGAGCTGCTCTGACACGACCTTTGGCGAGACGCCCACCGTTAGCGCCAATGTCGCTGCAGTATGCCGCAGATCATAAAGTCGTATATTCGGCAGCCTGGCGCGCTTCAAGATTGGTTTGAAGTGCTTGTAGACGAGGCTATTCACATTCACCGGCCTTCCAAACTCCGTAACGAAGATGAGATCCACGGCTTCGGGCCACTCCTCTGGATCAACGACCGGGTTCTCGATCTGGCACTGTTTCAAGTCCCTCAACCTCGCAAGGACCCAATTTTGCAGTCTGATGATTCGCCGACTTCCTGCACGCTTTGTCTCACCATATTCCCACTGACCCGTAGGCCCTTTTCGCAACGTTCTTTTCACGCTGACGGTCCCGCGCTCCCAGTCAATATCCTGCCACTTGAGGCCGATGTACTCGCTGGGACGCATTCCAGTGGTGACAGCGAGAGCGAACAGAGTTCCGTACATCGTTGGCAGCGCAAACTTCAAGAAAGTCTTGGCCTCCTCTACACTGAAGACTCGCATCTCGCGCCTTCGGATCCGTGGCAGCTTCACGCCTTTGGTCGGAACCTCCAAGATCATCTCCCATTGCAGCGCCTGTCTGAACGCGGCGTTGAGCACCCAATGAGCGCCTTGGACCGTTCGTGGTGAAAGTCCGCGATCTGTCATTTCTTGGTAAATCGCTTGGACGTCCAGTGGCCTGATTGCCACGATCGGCTTCTTGCCCAGCGAGGGACGGATTTATTTTGCAAGCAGACTCTCGTAGCTCTCATATGTTTTGCTGCAGATCCGCGATTTGATGGTCTTGAGCCACTGATCGAGGTATTGATCCAGCCGAATCTTCGCGCCGTCTCTCTCAATGCAGGCGCCAAGTTCATTGATCTTCTTTCCGAGAAACTTCTGCGCTTGGCGCAGAGAGCCATGAACAGTACGGTTGTAGTAACTGCGTTGCTTAGTTTGGAAATCGCAACCCATCGGGATGCGAATCATCCAGGTGTTCTCGCGAACGGCGATGATCTGACCTAATTTGCGAGACATGGCGACACCTCCTTTCTCTGCTCACGTGTGCGGAGCAGCGGTACTGTTGGTTTTCTGGGAGTCAAGGGGAGCTGGGCTACAGCTGAAGACCGTTCATCAGGGCTGTTTCCATCTTCGCGGCCGCTTCCTCCTGCATGTGCGGCAGCACGTGGGAGTAGGTGTCCAGGGTGAACGCGGCGCTCGCATGTCCAAGTTGCTCGGACACTACTTTCGGCGCGACTCCAACCGTTAGGGCAAGTGTGGCAGATGTGTGGCGGAGATCGTACAGCCGGATGTTCGGCAAACCAGCTTCTCGCAAGAGCGGTTTGAAATGCTTCTTGACCAAGTATTCCTCGTTCACGGGTTCGCCACGCGTGGTGGTAAAGATCAGATCAGCGAATACTGAGTTGCACGCCGCCCCAGCCTCATCCACCCCGCCTTTCAACTTCCGGAGTAGACCAAGCACCCACGTTTGCAGTTTAACGACCCGACGACTACGGATCCGCTTCGTGTCCGCAAAGGTCCATTGCCCTTCATTCTTGTGAAGAGTTCGGACGACACTGATGGTTCCACGATCCCACTCAATATCTCGCCAGCAGAGGGCGAGGTATTCGCTGGGGCGCATTCCGGTAGTGAGGGCTACAGCAAAAAGACACGCTTGCGGGGAACGCGACGCCGTCCTGAGAAATGATCGAGCCTGCTCTGTCGTCAGCACAGACATTTCTCTGCACTGCTCACGAGGAAGTTCGACTCCCCGCGTTGGATCGCTGAGGAGCACCTGCCAACGTATAGCCTGCCTAATTGCAGCCCGCAAAACAGCATGCGCGTATCGGACCGTCCGTGCTGAGAGTTTCCGGTTGATCATGACCTGATACGCGGCCTGGATTTCAAGAGGCGAGAGCGAGGCCAAGATTCTTGCACCGATTGCTGGACGGATGTATCTACGCAGCATGGCCGCGTAGTCGCCGTAGGTCTTTGCCGGGACTTTAGGTCTCACGGCCGTTTTCAGCCAGTGATCCAAGAATTCGTCCACTGTGACCTGGAGAGCCTCCAGACCGCGGGACAGGTCTCGTTCGTGTAACCTTCTTGTTAGGTACGCCTGTGCGTACCGTAGAGAACCGTAGATCGTTCGATTATGGTAGGTGCGCTCTTGCGTTTCGCGATCGCGCCCCAGGTAAACGCGAACGAGCCACGTTCGCTCGCCGCGCGCAATGATCTGACCAACCTTGCGGGACATAAACGTTCCTCCTTTTTCCAGAAGCAGACATGCTTCCGGGGGATTTGCAAGCTCAAGTTCCGTGGACAAATGCGTTTTGGTTGTTGACAGGGAGGTAAGACGGCGTCTGACTAAGGGATCTCTGGCGAACAACGGCCGTTCCGTACTGCGACTCCGGCGCACTGGTCGCACACGGATTGTTGTGGAATCACAAGGAAACGGAGGTTTCTCACTCGCCGACAGTCAGCCGACTTCACGCGGAGAAACGTTTTACACCCTGCCAAATGCGAACAAATGCCAGGCGTCGCAATTTCGGCTTCGCCGCACCAACGCGCCAGATCCTTGGTGCCGACACCGAGCGTGGAGAGGATCTGAGCCAACACGCCGGAGCCTCAGGCCAATTTTATTCGGCGTTACAGTTAGGCATCGACCTCCTTCGCAGGAGCGGTTATCTTGCTCGCCTCCGCGAAGTCGGGCACCTGGCTCTCCCTATAAAGTAGCGCCGCTCCGATTAATGGCGCATCTTCGCCCAGTGCGGACCTGCACACCCGGACTTTGTCTGCGATAGTCACGTAGGCCCTGTCTTGAATAAACTGGCGGAGCGGATCGAGCAAAAGCTCAGCAGGGGCATTGCTGATGCCGCCGCTGAGGCTGATCAGCTCCACGCTGCTGATGTTGATTAAATTCACGAGCCCTATGCCGATGTACTTCACCACGTTGTCTGTCAGTTGGCGTGCTTGCGCATTTCCTTCTTGTGCTAGTTGATACACGTCATGGACCCCAACCTTGGATGGGCTCTTTTGCAGCAGTTCGTAAACTTCTGGAATTCTCTGCTTTGTATCCCGCAAAATCGCCAATCCGCCGGCATACGCTTCCAAGCAGCCGCGGCGGCCACAATTGCAGAGTTTCCCATCGAGTTCGACAATCTGGTGGCCAAATTCTCCAGCCGTGTTCAGAGCCCCGTAGAAGATCCTCCCGTCAAATACCATACCGCAGCCAAGACCTGTTCCGAGCGTTACACTGGCTACGCCACGAAGACCCTTACCCGCGCCGATCAGATACTCGGCCCAGGCGGCTGCGCGTGTGTCTTGCACGATGTAAACGGGGACATTGATGGCCTGCTGAATAGGTTTGGCAATCTCAACATTTTCCCAAGAGAGATTGGGAGCGTAAACCACAGCGCCGTTGTTCGAATCTGCTGTGCCGGGTACGCCCAAACCGACGCTCCTGATGTCCACATGCCGTAAGGAGGCCTTTTCCAGAATCGTATCGATGCCCTGAATGATGGATCGGACAATTACATCGCTGCCGCGATCGGGCTCGGTCTTTATCTTCTTCTGCAGCAAAATCTTGCCATTTTCGTCAATTATCCCAAACTTGATGTTCGTTCCGCCAATATCCACACCAACATTGAGTAACTGATGACTCATAGATGATTGCTCCTAATCAAGTCCACGCTGCAGGCGGAGAAATGCCTTACGTGCAGTATCCTTTCATTCTACTACTTACTTTCTTGTTCGTACCGCGCGATCTTCTCGATTCTGTCTGCGTTCCTGCCTCCCTCAAACGCCGTGTTGAGCCAAACATCGATGATCATCTTGGCCAAGTCAATGCCGACTACACGCGACCCAAGGGCAAGGATATTAGTGTCGTTGTGCTTGCGGGATAGCTTCGCCGAATAGGGCTCGCTACAAACGACCGCACGTATACCTTTGACCTTGTTTGCGCTTATGGATATGCCAACTCCTGTGCCACAAAACACCAGCCCGTTCTCACACTCCCCGCTCGCTACCGCTTCACCTACCCGAAAGCCGAAGTCGCAATAGTCGACTCGTTCCGGCCCGGACGTGCCAAAATCCTGAATCTCATAGCCCTCAACGATCAGATAAGCCTTGATTTCTTCCTTGAATGCAAATGCTGCGTGATCTGAGCCGATAGCAATCATATTGTTCCTTCGCCTTCATTTTCCAAGCCGTCATTCGTTACAACATCGCTGTGACCAGCAAAACCAATCCGGCAAGGAAGAAGGCAAACATAGCTGCAATCATGGCCAATGTTCCCTTGGATGCGCCTTTGAATTCCATCCAAATAAAGACGCCCCAGATAGCGGCGATCATCGTCCCGCCCTGCCCTAGCCCGTACGCGATGGCAGGGCTTGCGGTCTTCGAGGCAATGAAATTGGATGTTGTGCCGGTGCTGTTGATCAATCCGCCCAATATTCCGATTAGGTGATACTTGAGTGTGCCCTTGCTGAAGTAGTCGGAGTACTTGACCTTGGCTCCTTTGAAAGGATGAGACATCAGATAGCTGCTGAAGATCAGATTCGAGACAAAGGAACCGGCGGAAAACATCAGCACGGCTGCGTACGGTCCGAACTTGCCAGGATCGAGGCGGATGTAGTCGACGGAAATCGACCTTTGCACCAGGTAGTAAAACAAGCCCATTAGAATGCCGCCCACCAGGACCAGAGACACCCCTTTGGTGAGGTCACCCGGGTCGCTTTCCTCGCCTTGGTGATTACGATAGGCCAGCGCATCGAGAACGATCGCCGCCGCGATCAGCGCAACGCCAGTGAAAATCAGCACCGGATTGCCTTTGGGCTCGGCAATATAGTTGATGAACACCCCCTCCACAAGGGCAATCCCTATGCCAATCGGGAACGCAACCGACATGCCCGCAATGGCGATCGCGGCCATGAAGAGGATATTGGCAAGATTGAATACAACCCCGCCTAGAATGGCCCATACAAAGCTGCTCGCGCTGCCCTGCGCCAGATCGGCCAAAAGGCTTCTTCCTCCATGACCGAACGACCCGAACGTCAGGCCGGCGAGCAACGGCAGGAGCAAGTAGCCGATCGCCTGATCCCAGTAGTAAAGCGGGAATCCATAGGAGCGCGGCTCCATCTTAAGGGTGTTCGCATGCGAACCCCAGCACAACATCGTCAGCACACAGAGCGCGACGGCAATTCCATATGAATGTACGATCATCATTAGGCGGCCTGTACCCCTTTCACGATCTCTCTTACGGCGGCAATGGCCTCGCCGATGGAATAGTCCTTGTGGAAGACACTGGATGTTCCCCCGACTAGCATGGTTGCTCCGGCCGCAACTATTGCCGGTATATGCTGGAAACTCACATTACCATCGACCTGGATGTCGACAGTGTCGTGTCCCGTGGAGTTAAGCAACGCGCTGCAGTCTCTTATCTTGCGCAGCATGGCCGGAATGAGCGTTTGCCCTGCAAAGCCCGGATTGACGGTCATGATCGTAACCATGTCGATGTCATCCAGGATGTACTCCAGGTTCGTGAGCGGCGTGGCTGGATTCAGGACAAGTCCAGATTTCGCTCCGGCGTCGCGAATCTGCTGCAGGACCTTTTGCACGTGATAGGTTGCTTCAAAATGAATCGCCACGTATTCCGCGCCCGATGCAACTGTCTTGTCGATATACCGCTCAGGCTCCACCACCATAAGGTGGCACTCCTGCGGAATACTGCAAAGCTGCCTTGCCGTCTGCATGACGCCGAAGTCCAAAGCAAAGTTGGGAACAAATTTTCCGTCCATGATGTCGATATGCAGAAAGTCGATTCCCCCGGCGACTAACTGCTCGATGTCGGTCTCGAGGTTTTTGAAGTTGGCACACGTCAACGATGCTTCGATTTTTACGGTTCTATTCATCTGAGCCCACGTATAAATGCATTGATGTGTGAAACGGGCTGCCGCCAGGACAACTTGCCGTCACTTACTTGCTGCCGGTCGTGACGACTGCGACGGCAAACGGCGCCAGATTGACGCTCGTGCCTGTCACGCGTTCCTTCCGAGGCGCCTGTTCGCCTGAAGCCTCATCGACAACCTCAGCCCTGAGAGGCGATTCCTGGAAGGCCTCCGAGAGGTTT
>Ga0187891_1002640_pt1 | contig 13402 bp, 10 predicted proteins | sample June2016WEW_21_4_FD_132990 | JGI IMG/M metagenome (GOLD analysis project Ga0187891, IMG submission 132990) | Peatland microbial communities from SPRUCE experiment site at the Marcell Experimental Forest, Minnesota, USA - June2016WEW_21_40 | ecosystem: Environmental > Terrestrial > Soil >... | reverse complement strand
GCTTTCGCCCAACATGCCGCCGTTCACGATATCGCATACCACGTCTTCTCCGGCGATCTCGTGGACGCGCAGCTCGATCAGGCCGTCGGACAGAAGGATGCGCGAGCCTTGTTCTACATTTTCGGCGAGGGTCTTGAAGGTCGTGCCGACGAGAGCAGCAGTGCCCAGCACGTCGCGCGGCGTGATGGTGAGGCGGTGACCGGCCTTGAGGAGCACAGGCTGATGATCCTTCAGCAGAGTGGTGCGGATCTTAGGGCCTTGAAGGTCGGCGAGAATGCAGATCGGCTTGTTCTCTTCCTTGCTCACCTTGCGAATTTTCTGCATGACCGCAACCTTGCGCTCGTGCGTGCTGTGCGAGAAATTGAGGCGCACGACATCGACACCGGCGCGAATCATATCGCGAATGACAGGCTCAGTGTTCGAAGCCGGCCCAAGCGTGGCGACAATCTTGGCGCGGCGCTGCGATGGGGATTCCGTCAGATTGAGGTCGGCAAAAGGCATGGGGGCGGCTCCAAATGAGGTTCTAATTTGGCGAAAGGTAATTCTCAGCGGGTAAAAGTGAGCAAGGGGACGCGACTGATCTTATTGTAACTGGCCGGGCCAAAAGGGCAGGGCACGAGGGACCAAGGGAACAAGGAACGAAAGGGCCGTGGAGTTGGAAATCGCAAAGAAAAAGCCGGCGTGTCTGCGGTCAGCGCGAAAGCTGCGCCGGCTCGGGCGCTGAGGATTCCGCGGCAAGTTGATTCTGGCGTTCCCAGTAGAGAACCCCGTTCAGCTCCGCGCCCAGCAGAACGCTGAACGAAGTAATGTAAAGCCAAACGAGAGTGGCAATTCCGGCAGCGAACGATCCGTAGAGCCGGGTGTAATTGGCGACGCTGGTCACATACCAGCCGTAAGCGAGCGTGGCCGGGAACCAGATGATGGTACCGGCGATGGCTCCGGGCGCGACCCACAGCCAATGCTCGGTGCGGCGCGTGCCGAAGTGGTAGAGAGCAGTGAGGACGGCGAGGATAGCGGTAAAGCTGACCGTCCAGCGGACCGCCCGCCAGAAGAGAATTACGATGTGGCGCAGATCGTGGCCGGAGTTTTCGATCATCCAGTGTTCGATCTGGTGGCCGAAGACAATCACCAGCGATGCCAGCGACAACGGAATGAGAACAATAAACACCAGCAGCAGCGCGCGGGCGCGGCGTCCCCAGAAGGTCCAGCTCTCCAGCGGCAGCCGGTAGGCGCGGCGAAACCCTTCCATCAGCGAAAGCATCACTCCCATGCCCGCGAAAAGGCTGAGGCAGGTGGCGGAGAGGACCAACTGGCCGGAGTGGAGATGGTGCGTAAGGATAGAAGTCTGAACGAGATCGAGAGTGTCGGCGGGCAGAAACTGTTCGAGCACCCCGCGCGTTTCGCCCACGAAGGAGGGCCCCTCTTCCACCTGCGCCACCAGCGTGGTGATGACCAGCAGGGCCGGGAAAAACATGAGCATTCCAGAGTAGGCGGCGGCCTTCGACGTGTTGATGACGTCGTGGATATACGCCTGAATAAGCGCTTCCCTGGTTTTGGCAGCATAGCTGGTCATGGGCGTTCCATGCCAGAGTAGTGCATTTGCCGGGTTTACGGCGATAAAAACAGGGACCAAGGGACCAAGGGAACACAGGGAACAGCAAGTGAGCGAGCCAGCCGGCGGTCTCAGGAATCCGGAAGCCGAATCGGGCGATGAGCAGAATTCGGATCTGAATTCGTGAAGCCTCAGCGGTCGGTGCAGGAGTAGCACGGATCGATAGAGGCCTGAATGAGCGGCGTGTCGGCCAGGCGCGCGCCGCGCACCATCCAGCGCACCGCGGGCATGTTGGCGTAAGTGGGAGTGCGCACGTGGACGCGCGCCGGATTGCGCGAGTTCTCCTTCCAGGTGACGCTGTACATGACTTCGCCGCGCGGCGCCTCCACACGGCTGGTGGCCGTGCCGGAGGCGAAGACCAGCTTTTCGCCGGCAGAGGAAATTTCTCCGGGGGCCATCCTGGCCAGCGCCTGGCGGAGAATGTTGCAGCTCTCGATGATTTCGAGAGCGCGGACGAAGAGGCGGGCGCGGACGTCGCCGGCTTGCTCGACGGGGACCTCGAACTTCATCTCCGCGTAGGCCGCGTAGGGCGCGTCGCGGCGCAGATCCTGCGGAATGCCCGAGGCGCGCGCCGTGGGGCCAACGACGGCGCAGGAGACAGCCTTTTCGTGCGTGAGCACGCCGATACCGGCGCAGCGCGAGCGCGCAGTAGAGCTGGTGGTGAAGATGGGAATGACGGTGCGCATCATCTCGCGCTCGAGCTCATCGATCATCGGCACGAGCGCGATCGGGTCCTCGATGTCGCGATTCACGCCGCCCACGTGGTTCATGGAGTAATTGACGCGGTTGCCGGAGATGGCCTGCAACACGTCCATCACTTTTTCGCGGAGCGCGAAGCAGGTCATGAACATGGTTTTGAAGCCCATGAGCTTGGCGGCGATGCCGGCCCACAGAACGTGCGAGTGCAGGCGCTCCAGCTCGGCCATCACCACGCGAATGTATTGGGCGCGCGGCGGGGCTTCAAGGCCGGCCAGCTTTTCCATGGCCTGGCACAGCGTGAGCGTGTGAATGAACGAGCAGATACCGCAGACGCGCTCCATAAGCGCGATGACCTGGACGTAGTTGCGCGTTTCGGCCAGGTGCTCAATGCCGCGGAAGTTGAAGCCGATGTGCAGCTCGGCATCCTTCACCGTTTCGCCCTCGCAGATCATGTCGAGCTTGTAGGGTTCTTCAAGTCCGGGATGGTAGGGCCCCATGGGGATCTTGTAGCTCATTTTGTGACCTCCTTTTGCCCCTGCAGGCCGGAAGCGGGCTCGCCCGGCGCCGGCGCTTCGCGCAGATTCACGCCCGGCTTGTCGCCCGCGCGCAGCATCAGCGGCTCGTACTCGCGGCCCGTGAAATCGATCGCAAAGCCCTCGTGGACCTCGCGTTCGATCCAGTCCGCGGCTTCGATCAGGTCATAAATACTTTCGATCGATTTGCCGGCGATTTGAAATTGAATGCCGAGCAGCCATCCCTGGAGGTCCCAGTGGTACTCGAGGCGGAATCCCGTGTCGGCAGGCAACTCGTAGGCGGTGATGGTGACGAAGCGCGCGCCGGCGGCGTTCATGGCCTGGGCCACTTGACGGACGCTTGCCGTACCGGGGTTCAGCCAATTCGTGCCACGGCTCTCAACCCAGGGCTCGGCAACTCCCAGCTTTTCGCGAAGGTTTTCGAGAGCGATCATTGTGCGCCTCCAGTTGCAGGACTTGTTGCAGGACTTGGCATGGCCGCGCCGGCAGGCGGTACAGTAGCGAGCGGTGCGGCAGGTTTGGGCGCCGGTGGCCTGCGCGCCACGGTGTAGGACTTCTTCAGCTCGCCCTGCATGGTGTAAATGGGCGGGACGGCCTCTTGCTGCGAGAGCGCGTGTTCGGTGTGGCCTTCCTTCAGCGCGTGCTCCGTGCAGCCTTCCACGCAGCGCCCGCAAAATGTGCACTGGCCGGGGTTGTAGCTCCAGGTGAACTCGCCTTTGCCGGCCTTGAACTCGATGGCGCGCGAAGTGCAGCGGAAGCGGCAGACCGCGCAGCCCGTGCAAAGCGCGGGATCGAACTGCACCAGTCCGCGGAAGCGCGGAGTGACCCGCGGCCGCGCGGGGAAGAGCAGGGTCTGATAGCCGCGCCGCAGATTCTTCCACATCATGGTGAGGATGTTCATGACCGGAACCTCATTCGGGGTCTGTTCACGCTGCTTGAGTGGATGACGTTGCGAGCAAAAATCGTGTCATACGAGGCGGAGCCCGAAGTCTGTGGCGGCCCCACTGTCGAGGGCGAGAAAGAAGTATGGCGCGATTTTTGCCGCAACCCGCAGGGACGGGGCCGGTTTTCCCAATTTCGTTGTCGTTCGTCGCTCCAGTAATTCACTACAGTTCGCTCCTCACTCCTAGAACTTTGGAAAACCGGCTCCCGGCGCCGCCACCCAAGCAGCGTGAGCAGACCCCAGAAGCGCGGACGAGACGGCAAGAACCGCGAAGATGAGCGTGCACTGCCAGTAGAAGCGCACGCTGGTGTCGATGGCGAGGCGCGCCGTAGCGGCGGCGAGAGCTGAAAGGAGAAGCACGACGGCGAACGAGACGGCGACGAAGATGCATGCAGCGAGCCACGCGGCGCCAACGTGAGGCGCGACGAGCGTGGCCACGAGGCCGGTGCCGGCGACCCACTCGAGCCCGTGCGAGAGCTCCCACATGGCGAGTTCAGGGCCTGCGTACTCGGTCATGGGTCCGGCGTAGATCTCCTGCTCCGCATTGGGCAGCGAGAAAGGATTGATGTGCAGCTTGGCGGGGAGGCAGACGAGAATCGCCATCACGCCCAGCCAGTGCAGCGGCGAGGCCGGCAATGCGGCCAGCGCTTCCAGCCGGAATGTGTGCTGTGAAGCGGCGATGGAAACGATCGCCAGCAGAAAGACGATGTTGTAGGAGACGCTGAGCGCTGCCTCGCGCGCCGAGCCGATCTCGCCGAAAATCGACCGCGACGAGAAGCCGGCGGCGATGATGCAGATGGACGGCAGTTCGAGCAGCGCGAGCAGCAGGATCAGGTCGCCTTCAAAGCCGCCGGACATTGGCAGCACGGGCAGCAGGCCCACGGCTCCGGCAGCGGCGGAGACCGCGATGAGCGGCCAGGCGCGCATGAGAAGGCCGGCGATGCCGCTGCGCGGCGGCGTGCTTTTGCCGAGCAGCTTGACGAAGTCCCAGAACGGCTGCATGAATGGCGGGCCAACGCGCTCCTGCATCAGCGCTACCGATTTGCGCTCGACCCACAGGAAGAACCACGCGGCCGGCACGGCGAAAAGCAGCCCTGGAAAGATGAGCAGGCGCGCGAGGGCGGTTACGAGGGGGTTGAGCAGGTTCATGGCTTCACCCCCTCAGTAGTCGGGGCAATCGCGACGCTTGCCTGCGGCGGATTGTTCCCGCGCTCGGCGAGAATCTCGGCTGCTTTGGCGACGCCGGCGATGATCGCGTCGGGCCGCGGCGGGCAGCCGGGCACGTAGACGTCGACGGGGAGATGCTTGTCGAGCGGCCCGTCGAGCGTGCGGCTGTCGATAAACACGTTTGTCGTGGCCGGGCAGGAGCCGATGGCGACGACGGCCTTGGGCCCGAGCACCTGATCATAGACGGTCTTAACCGCGCCCACGGCCTTACGCGTGACCGGGCCGGTGACGCAGAGAATGTCGGCGTGGCGCGGGCTGCCCTCGAGGCGCACGCCCAACTGCTCGGCATCGTAGCGCGGCGAGAGCGCGGCCACAATCTCGATGTCGCAGCCGTTGCAACTGCCCGAGTTCATGTGGAAGAGCCAGGGGCTGCGGCGGCGCGCGGTGCACATGAGTCGGTTCCAGAGATTCATGGGCGCACCCCCAGTAACATTTGCCACGCGCTGGGCCAGATGCCCGCAGCGACGAGAATCACGGCCAGCACGACGATCGTGGCCTTGAGGGCGAACGGCTCGCGCGCGCCCGATTTGGACGTCGCCTCAGGCGGCGCAGTCTCGTCCGGTGGACCCCACCAGTTGCGGGAGAGCGCGAGCGCATAGGCAATCAGCGCGAAGACGGACGACAGAATCAGGATGACGAGCGGCCAGACGCCGATCTGCAAAGCGGTGGAGTAAAGCCGCCAGCGGCCGATGAAGCCGAGTGTAGGCGGAACGCCGAGCATGGCCAGCATTCCGAAGAGGAACCCGAATGCGCTCACCGGGTAACGCACGGCGAGAGCGACGGGTTCAATTTCGAGCGCGCCCGCGGACTCAGGGCCGGCGAGGCAGATAAAAAGCAGCGCCTTGGCCAGTGCGTGAGTGGCAGCGGCAACCAGCGCGCCCTCCGCTCCGATGGCGCTCATCGATGCTGCGCCAAGAAGCAAGAAGCCAACGTCTTCCGCTGTCGAGAGCACGAGCAGCCGCTTGAGGCTACGCTGGGTAAGCATCAGCAGCGCCGCGACGAGCGAGGTTCCGACGGCAACGTAGACCCACAGCGCCTGCGGCGTGAGCGCGAACGGTGAAGCCTGCGCAGCGGCGCAGAATTCGCCGAAGGCGGCCATATCGACAACCGCGATGATGACGCCGAGCACGAGGGCCGGAAGCTCGTCAGCCAGTTTGAGCAGCCAGAAGAACAGCGGCACCGCGGCCAGCTTGATGCAGACGCTGGTGAAGAGCAGCGCGCGCGCCCAATCCGAAGCGCCGCGATCGGCCAGAACCTCGCTCGCGATCATCGATCCTGCCGAGATCAGGACGACGGCCAAATAGGTGAGTTTCGCAGCCTGCGAGCGGGCGGTGCGCCACACTAGCAATACCGTCAGCAATGCGGAAAGCTCGAGCAGACCCAGGCGCAGCCAAGGATTCACAACGAGGAGCCCGTTGACGGTTACCGCACCAATCAGGAGAATTTCCGGCACGAGTTTTCGTCCGGTAGCACTCGCGAGGGCCGCGATCAGCAGCGCACCGGCCGCGATGGCGACAGCAACGATCGGCAGCGGCGAGATTTGTTCAACCGGCATCAGCGCCGGCAAGCCCGCCGAGACGATTCCAGGCACGATCCAGCGAGCCACAGCGAAGAAGGCCGCCGCGAAGACAACAACCAAAACCGCCGCTCGGCGCTCCATCCACGCGAACACGACGCCGAGCGCGCGCGAGACGGCCTGCAATCCAGCCCAAACGCTCAAGTAAACACGATCGACGTTCGACCAGCGGAAGAACGAGTGCCAGTGCGCTTGAAAAATCTCAGAAAAATCGCCCGCCGTGAGCCGTCCCTGCTCAGAAAGCGGCTCACCGCCGGTAAAGATCCCCCCGCCGGCGCCAGCCAGGGCCGCGCCTGAGGATGCAACCGGCCGCGCGGCGTAGGCGACCAGATAAATCGCCCCGCCCACCACGAGCGAGACCAGCGCCAGCACCAGGCCGCCGGTTGACGAGAAGCTGCCCGCATCGACCGAGAGTCCCAACCACGTCACGTGTACGCCTGCGCCAACGCCAAGCGCCAAGAGGATAGGATTCAGAAAATAGTTGACGGCCAACTGCGGCGCTACACCGAGAACCACGCTGCCGGCTGCGAGGAATCCCATGCCCCACACCATCGTTGGCGGAGCTTCGTGTGCATCCTTCGTCTGCTCCGTGGTTGGTCCCAGAAACACAGCGCTGGTCGCCTTTGCGCCAAGAAACACCGTGCCCAGGCTTGCCGCCCAGGCCACCATCGCAGGGACAGCCCATCCGGCCTGCAACGCCGCCGCGTAGAGCATCCACTTGCTGGCGAAGCCGCTCATTAGCGGAATGCCCATCATGCTGCCCACGCCGATGAGCCACGAGAGCGTAGTCCGCGGCATCTTCGTGGCCAGGCCGCCAAGCTTGTTCATGTCGCGCGTGCCGGCTGCATGCTGCACAGAGCCGGCTGTCAAGAACAATCCGCCCTTGAAGAAGCCGTGATTGAGGCAGTGCAGCAACGCGGCGGTGATGGCGAGCGGTGTGCCAATGCCGAGGCCCATCATCATGTAGCCGATCTGGCTCACCGTGGAGAACGCCAGCATGCGCTTCAGATCAGTCTGCACCATGGCGTACATCACGCCGACGGCCATGGTCACGGTGCCCACCCACATCAGGCTCTCGCCCCATGCCTGCGGCCACGCGCCAAAACTATGCATGCGCGCGGCCAGATAAACACCGGCCTTCACATAGCAGGCTGCGTGCAGCAGCGCGCTCACCGGGGTCGGTGCGGCCATGGCTTCAGGAATCCACGTATGCAGCGGTACCTGGACGCTCTTGGCTACCAGCGCGACGAGCATCAGCGCGAAGATGCCGCCCGTGAAGCTGCGCGCCACGTTCGGATCGGTCCACAATGCGCTGCCTGCACGGTGATAGAGAATGAGAGTGCCGGCGAGCAACCCATAGCCCGCAATGTGCGTCATCAGCAGCACCTTACGCGCGCCGTTTACCGCTTCGCGATTGGTGTACCAGAAGCCCACCAAACTGAACGAGCAAAGGCCCACCAGCTCCCAGCAGAGATAAAAGATAAAGAGGTTGGCGCTGTAGACGAGCGCGATAAAGCCGCCGATGAAGACCAGCATCGTCGCGTAAAAGCGCGTCGCGGACTTATCGTGCGCCATATACCCAATCGAATAGAGCAGCACCAGGCCACCGATACACGCACCCATAAAGGCGAACAGCACGCTGAGCGCATCAACGTGCAGCACCATCGCGAGAGGCCCGTCCCACGGCATCGGATTCAAATCGATAGCCTGGCCGCTTCGCACCCAAGGCGCGATGCCGGCGACGGCGACGAGAGCGGGCAAGCAACTCAGAAAAGCGAGGATTCCCTTGGTTCGCGCGGAGCACAGGCGCGCCACCAGAATCTGCAGCACGGCGCCCACCAAAAGCGAGCATGGAGCCATCAAAATGAGGGTTGGCGCATCCATGCCTTCATGTTGAGCGCGTGACCGTTAGGGTTGATGTGACCGCGCACACAGGGAGGAAAACCGAAGGTTCAAAGACCGGTTTTTCATACCACTTTGTGGGAATGAACCGACACACCCCTTTGTTTGGGCTTCGCGCCGCAGCCGCCGTTTCGTCCGCCCCATTCGCATCATCCGAAGGCCGTTACGGGCTACAATGCGGCGGGGGATTCGTTTGCAATGAATTCACTTTCGAAAACGCGCTGCTGCCTCGCGATCGTCCTGCTTTTGTCATTCGCATTTGTCGCCGTTCTGTCTGCGTCGGGCCAGGTCGTGGTCAGCGAAACGGAGCGCGTCGCTGCGCAACTGCCGGCGCAGTCCCACGCGGTGGTGGAGCGGCTCTTGAGCCTGGGGCAACTGCCTGCCGGCACGTGGAAGATGCATTCGGGCGACTTGGCGCATGGCGAAGCAGTCGATCTCGATGAGAGCGACTGGCAGCCTGTGGCACTGATGGCCAAAGCGCCGACGGATGCCGTCTGGTTCCGGCAGACAATCCAGATTCCCGACACGCTCAACGGCTACGACCTGACCGGTGCGCGCATCTGGTTTCAGTTTCACGCCACCGCCAACGGCCCCATGCCGGAGATGATCTTCTTCAACGGCCGCCACGTGGCCATAGGCGAGGACCTTGAGCCGATCGTGCTCGAGGACGACGCACGCCCCGGCGACAAGGTTGTAATTGCGGTCAAACTTCTTGCGACGGTCGATACAAAGACCTTCCGCGGCGCGAGCCTGCGCATCGAGTTCCCGGAGAACCGCCCCAATCCCGGCGATCTGGCTCAGGAGTTTCTGTCAGCATGGGTCCTTCTGCCCTCGCTCGCGCCCGGTGACAGCGCGAAACTCGACACGCTGAACGCCGCCATCAGCGCCGTTGATGTGAGCGCGCTTGATGCCGCCGAAGCCTCCGCCGGCGATGCGCGCGCGCAGGCGCAGGCGAAATTTGACGCGAGTCTGAAGGCAGCGCAAGGCCAGCTTGAACCGCTCCGCCCGCTGCTCGAGACCGCGACCTTCCACCTCACCGGCAACTCGCACATTGACGCAGCCTGGCTGTGGCCGTGGACTGAAACCGTCGATGTTGTCCGGCGCACATTCGGGACGGCGCTGCAGTTGATGAACGAGTATCCCGGCTACACCTACACGCAGTCGGCCGCAGCCTACAACGAGTGGCTGGCCGAGAAATATCCTTCGATGAACGCCGAGATTAAGAAGCGCATCCAGGAAGGTCGCTGGGAGATCGTGGGCGGCATGTGGGTCGAGCCTGATCTGAACATGCCCGACGGCGAATCTCTTGTTCGTCAGCTGCTGGTGGGCAAGCGCTGGTACAAGCAGGCGTACGGCGTCGACGTGAGGATCGGGTGGAATCCCGATTCGTTCGGCTACAACTGGCAGCTCCCGCAGATCTACAAAAAGAGCGGCATCGACTACTTCGTCACGCAGAAGATGACGTGGAACGACACCAATCAGCTTCCCTTCAAGCTGTTCTGGTGGCAGTCGCCCGACGGATCGAAGGTGCTGGCGTATTTCCCGCACGACTACGCGAACGAGGACCTGCGTCCGCTGCGGCTTGTGGACGATTTGGCGGCCGCGCGGCAACGGTCGACGGGAATGACGGAGATGATGGACCTCTACGGCGTGGGCGATCACGGCGGAGGGCCGACGCGGGCCATGCTCGACGAAGGCTTCCACTGGGCCGCGCCCGATGCTGCGACAGTGGCCGCGGATGGCGGCGCGCCGGTGACGCCGAAGTACGAATTTGGCACAGCACAAAGCTGGTTCTCGGCGGTTGAGAAAAACATCGCGCCCGACAGCCCGGTTTGGAACTATCAGTCGATTGCGAAGGGATACACTGCGCCGGCGGCGGTGGCGGGCAAGACGGCGATTCCGACGTGGGACTCGGAGCTGTATTTCGAATTTCACCGCGGTGTCTTTACTACGCAGGCCAACCACAAATACAACATGCGGACGGCCGAAGAGGAGATGCTGAACGCGGAGAAATGGTCGTCGCTGGCGTGGCTCGATGGCTCGAAGTATCCGGCGGACGAGTTGACCGAGGACTGGAAAAAGGTGTTGTTCAACCAGTTCCACGATCTGGCGGCGGGTTCGGGAATTGCGGTGATCTATAAGGATGCGCAGAAGGACTACGACTGGGTGCGCATGTCGACGAGCGAGATTTCGTCGGCGTCACTGGGGGCGGTTTCGGAACACATCGATACAAGATCCAAAGTCCCCAACCGAGTTCCCATTATCGTCTACAATCCGCTCGGCTGGAAGCGCTCTGGCATGGTCACCGTGAAGACTCAGCTGCCCAACAGCGGCTATAGCAACGTAGTACATGATCCGCAGCGCCCTGAGGGAGAAGACAGGCTAGCCCAGATACTTTCGTATGAGAAGGGCGGCGATCTCTTAATCTCGTTCAATGCAGACGATGTGCCCGCGATGGGCTATAAAGTGTTTGAGTTGACGGAAATCATGTCCCCGGGCGGCCCCCCCGTTTTCCCCCATTCAGCAGAATCGAAGGAAATTGAATTGAGCGGCAATGGCACGGCCGTCACCGTGAATAAGTCGACGGGGTGTATTACAAGCATTAAAACCGGCGGCGTTGAGATACTGGCGCCAAACTCCTGCGGTAACCAGCTCCAGTTCTTCAAGGATTTGGCAAAGCAATACGACGCATGGAACATCGATCCCGGTACGCTCGACGTTCCACCCATGGCGATTGAAAAGGCAGACAGCGTGGAATCGACGAGCACCCTGGCCGTCGAAAATGCGATCCGTGTCACCTATCACTGGCAAAACTCAAAGTTCGTCCAAACGATTCGTCTCGTGGGCGACCAGATCGACATCGACAACGACATTGATTGGCACGAGAAACATGTGCTGCTCAAGGCTGCCTTTCCGCTGGCCGTGACGAGCGACTTTGCCACCTACGAGATTCCGTACGGAACCATTGAGCGCCCGACAACGCGCAACAACTCATTCGAAAAAGCACAGTTTGAGGTTCCGGCGATGCGCTGGGCCGATCTTTCAGGCGCAGGACCCGACGGAAAGGTGCACGGGCTGAGCATTCTGAACCAGGATAAGTACGGCTACGACGCCGTGGGCAACGTGCTGCGCATTACGCTGCTGCGCTCGCCCACGTGGCCCGATCCTGACGCCGATCAGGGCGAGCACCACTTCCACTACGCGCTTTATCCCCACGCAGGCACGTGGAAGGACGCGCTCACCGTGCGCCACGGATGGGAGTACGACTATCCGCTGCAGGCGGTCGTGACGACGGCGCACGCGGGCTCGCTGCCGGCCGAGCACTCATTCGCGTCGGTCTCGCCGGACAACGTGGTTCTCACTGCCTTCAAAAAAGCCGAAGATACAAACGCTCTCATTTTCCGGGTCTATGAGTGGGCAGGGAAGGAGACGACGGCCGAGTTTCATGTACCTCCGGGCGCGACCGGGGCCACGGTCACGAATCTGATGGAGCAGCCCGAGGGCGAGCCGCTCGCGGTTAAAGGCGACGTGGTCAAGGTGCCGATTCATCCCTACGAGATTCTGACGATACGAGTCGACTACCCGGCCGGCGGACCAAAACAATGAGTCGTGCGTCGTGATTCGTGGTTCGTAAGTCGTGGACAGCGAATCGCACTTGGCCGACGGGTCACGATCCACGGGCCACGGTCCACGAACCTCGGATTTGCTACTCTGGAAGAGCAAGGAGCCTGCGCCATGCACATCACTTCCCCGTTCTTTGTGGTTCCAGTCATCATCGCCGTTTTTGTGGTGTCGATTCTGTTCTCCACCAGCAGTAAGGAAGACGGCCCCTCGACACACTGAGCGCGCAGCCACTCGGCGCTCTATTCGATCGAACATTCAGCTGCGGCGCTCGGAACCGTAGCGCCGGTCTCCAGACCGGCTGTCGTGCGGGTATCCATACCCGCGCACCATAGCCACTTCCAATCCTTCAGTCCTGCGCGCTCAGGATTGCTTAAAACATACTGGATCGCCCGGTCGAGTTCGCCGTCTTCCCGAATCAATCGATCGTAATACTCCCGCTGCCACAAAACCCCGCCACGCCCGAGGATCCGGTTGGCCTTTCTCGCAGTGAAGTCCTTCCAGCTCCGAATCACCTCCGCCAACTCCTGCCCGAGAAGCCAACGGAAGATCACATGCACATGATTCGGCATTACGCACCGCGCCACGAGCCGGTATCGCTTTCCGTGCCAGAAGTGCAGCGCGTCGGCGACTAACTCGCCAATTTGGGGATCGCCGAGGGAGCATGCGCCGATTCCGCGATCGAAGTATTCCTCAATCTTCTTCGGGCTGAACTCCGCGACAAGGACTTTCTGGCTTGGCGACAGGTTCGCTCCCGTACGCCTCGCCGCTTCGAGTATGCGGTGGCGTTCCGCAATCCGCACCAAGACCGCTTTTGGCAAGGAGTCGGCGAGATGGAAAGTGACGAAGTAAAGCCCTCCATCTTTTTCCCAATGTGGAAGGCGGCCGCGCTGACGAATGCGTACCTCGCCGAAGCGAGGGTGCACCGCGCCTTGAACGGCGCTTTCGAGTTTGCCGGGCCGCGGTGATGTGTCTTCCATGAGAAGAAGATTCTACTCTTGGTGTCGGGTGTGCGGGCGAGGACGCCCGCACGACAGCCGGTCTGAAGACCGGCGCTGCACGTTTTGCGGAACCTTTTGTGCGCTGGCGGCGTATAACCTCCCAAGAGGGCGATTGCCATGATGCGGAAGTTGACACGGAACTCCCCACGCCAGTTAGCAGGGAACTCTACACGGAGAGCGATGCCCAACGCGGGCGGCATAATCGCCTGCCTGCTTCTGGCCGCGGGAATTGCCGGATGCAGAGTGCAGGTGGACAAAGGCGCCAACGGCGAGGACAAGAAGGTCCAG